>ENA-ORCV01001111-ORCV01001111.1-marine-metagenome-genome-assembly--contig:-NODE-1111-length-10500-cov-2.788449_pt1 | contig 10500 bp, 11 predicted proteins | sample MGYA00237779_ERZ508509 | MGnify/ENA primary metagenome ERZ508509 (study PRJEB26180, sample SAMN06268772) | marine metagenome | isolation source: Bioluminescent Bay, La Paraguera, Puerto Rico | place... | reverse complement strand
TTCGGAACCGCATCGGGTAAGGTGCCGCCGTTCGACCTGTTCAAGCTCAATCTGATGGGCTCGCTGTCGATCACCTCGGCGGCCTTCGCCTTCTTCGTGCGGTCGCGGCCGGAACTGCTGGAGCGCGCGCGCGATCTGATCGACGTGGTGCTGCGCGGGGTGGTGAAGATCCAGGTGAACCAGGAGTTCCGCCTCGCCGACGCGGCCGAGGCCCATCGAGCACTGGAAGCGCGGCAGACGCGGGGCGCTTCGGTGCTGGTTCCCTGAGGCCCGACGTGGCCGGCGATCCCCATCAGGATGCACCGCCTCCCGGCGACCCGCACCCGGGCGTCCGGCCCGAATGGCTGGCACAGACGCGGGAAGCGGTACTGGATCCCGGCCTGCCGATCATCGACGCGCATCATCATCTGTGGTCGAAGCCGGGCGACCGCTACACCGTCGACGAGATGCTCTCCGACGCCACGTCCGGCCACCGGATCGTCGCCACGGTCTTTGTGGAAGGCAATACAGCCTACCGGACGGATGGCCCGGAGGCACTGCGGCCGGTCGGCGAGACCGAGATGGCGGCCGCAGCCGCCGAAGAGGCCGAGGCGCGGGGCGGCTGCCGCGTCGCGGCGGGGATCGTCGCGCGGGCCGACCTGACGCTCGGGACAGCCGTCGCGCCAGCACTCGACGCTCATTCGGGCGCGGCCGGCGGCCGGCTTCGCGGCGTGCGCTATTCGACGCCGTGGCACGCCGATCCCGTCGCCCGCGGATCGTCCAGGCTCACGCCAGCCGGACTGCTCTACGATCCGGGATTCAGGGACGGACTGGGCGAACTGGTCAGGCGCGATCTGACCTTCGACGCCTGGATGTACCACGCGCAACTCGGCGATCTCATCGATCTCGCCCATGCGATGCCGGACCTGAAGATCGTCCTCGACCACGCCGGCGGGCCGCTCGGCATCGGCCCCTATGCCGGCCGCCGCGAGGAGGTTTTCGTCGACTGGTCGCACTGGATCAGCCGCCTCGCCCGTTTCGAGAACATCGACGTGAAGCTCGGCGGCCTCGCCATGCGGCTGACCGGGTTCGGCTTCCACGACCGGCCTGAGCCGCCCGGATCGCAGGAACTGGCCGCGGCCTGGAAGCCTTACATCGAGACCTGCATCGACGCCTTCGGACCGGAGCGGTGCATGTTCGAGAGCAACTTTCCCGTCGACAAGGGCAGCGCCTCCTATGTGGCGGTCTGGAACGCTTTCAAGCGACTGGCGGAGCCCTATGACCCGGACGAGCGCCACGCCCTTTTCTTCGCAACGGCAAACCGGGCATACTCGCTGAAAATCGCCGAATCCACGCCCACCGGACTGGAGAGATCTGCATGACGCGTGCCGCGCAGGACCGCGCCGCGCCTACGACAGCCGAATGGTTGAGTCCGGCCGGGGAGGAACTGTTCCGCTGCCTCGATTCCCGTCCCGGCCCGATGACCGGGGAGGAATCGCTGGCGCAGGCGCGCCGCGTTATCCGCAGCATCGTCGCCAGCGGGCACGACCGGCCTTCGCTCGTCGCACAGATCGCCTCCGAGGTCGGTGCCGAGATCGTCGAGGCCGTGGTGCCGCCCGGCCACGACCTGAACACGGTCGAACTTGCGCGCCGTTACCAGACGAGCCGGACGCCGGTGCGCGAGGCACTTCTGCTTCTTGAACACGAAGGGCTGGTCGACATCCCGCCGCGTCGCCGGCCGCGCGCCCATGCCCATTCGATCGAGGAGGTGCGCGAGATCTATGTCACGCGGACCGCGATCTTCGAGCTGATCGCAGCCGACGTTGCCAGCCGCGCGACGGCGGAGGACATCGCGGTCCTCGACAGCATCATCGAACGCATGAAACGCGCCGCCGACCAGGGCGACATCACCGCGTTCACCTGGCTGAGCGTCGAGTTCCACGACACCGACACCCGCATTTCCCGAAACCAGACCGCCAAGCGGATCCACGATTCCCTGCTTCTCAGAACGCTTGCCATTCGCCGACTGAGCCTGTCCCAGCCGGAGCGGATGCGGAAGTCGCTCGAGGACCATATCCAGCTGGTCAAGGCCTACGAGACTCACGATTCGAACCTCGCCGGCGCGATCCTGCGGGCCAATCATACCGCTGCTCTCCGGGCCATCGAGCGGCACCATGAGCACGGCGGGTCACTCGTCGCCCCTGAAGTGACGGCGGGCTCGACCGGACAGTAGCGTGTGCGATCTGAACATTGAGCGCGCCGGTCCACGGGGCAACCCGCGGGGCGGACCGACGCTTGTGCTGATCCATCCGATGGGCGCTGACATCAGGTTCTGGGATGCCTGCCGCCGCGACTGGGAAGAGCGGTTCGACTGCCTGGCAGTAGACCTGCCCGCCGCCGGAACATCACCGGATCCCGGCGGGACGCTGACACTGCGCAGGCAGGCGGAAATCCTTCAGAGCACTCTTGCGAAACAGGACCTGAAGCAGATCGTGCCGGTCGGCTGCGCGGTCGGTGCGATGATCGCGGTGGAGCTTGCGGCTCTCTTGCAGGAATCCGCGTCGGGCCTTGTCCTCGCCAATCCGGGACTGGCCACAGGCAGGGAAGCACGCGCGGCGCTGTCAGCGCGGGCGGCGGCTGTGCGATCCGGCGGCATGGCTGCTGTGATGCCCGATGCCGTCGCGCTCGCATTCGACGGTCAACCCCACGACGAGTCGTTTCAGGCCTATGCCGAACGGTTCGCTGCGCAGGATCCGGTACGCTATGCCAGGCAGATCGAGGGAATGCTCGACGCCGATATCACTCAGGCCCTATCGACCGTGCGGTGCCCGTCCTTCGTGGTGGTCGGCGGACACGACCGGCTGCTGCCTCCGGAGATCGGCCGGACTGTGGCATCGAAACTCGGGGACTGTACGTTCGCCGAATACCGCGAGGCCGCCCATTTCATCCCGTGGCAGGCATCGCAGCGCTTCAGCCGCGACGTCGAAGCCTGGATCGGGTCCGCCGTCCTGACGGATCGCGACTGACGGCAAGGCGGGACCAACCGATAGGCCCCGGCAGGCCGGGAATTCGCAAACCGGATTGGACCGCGCCTATCGTTGCCGTTTCATGCAATCCTGCCGCTGAGGCAGAATGAACCGATCCTGAGAGGCCATCGTGCGAAACATCCTTGTCACCGGGGCACTTGGCCAGATCGGCAGTGAACTCATACCCGCACTGCGCGATCGCTACGGCGCCGATACGGTCATCGCTTCCGACATTCGGATGCTGCCGCGTGGAAACGGGCCGGCGGACGGGCCCTACGAGCATGTCGACTGCACGCGGCCGCACCAGTTGCACGAGATCATGCGGCGCTATGATATCGGCCGGATCTACCATCTGGCCGCCATCCTTTCGGCGGTTGCCGAGGACAAACCGCAGATCGCCTGGACCGTCAACATGAGCGGTCTGTACAACATCCTCGAGGTTGCCCGGCAATACGGTTGCGGCGTCTTCTTCCCCAGTTCGATCGGCGCATTTGGCCCGACGACACCGCACGACGAGACGCCCCAGACCACGATCCAGCGGCCCACCACGATGTACGGGGTCACCAAGGTCTCCGGCGAATTGCTCGCCGACTACTATGCCCTGCGTTTCGGGGTCGACACGCGCGGCCTGCGCCTTCCCGGACTGATCTCGTATTCCGCGCCGCCCGGCGGCGGCACGACCGACTACGCCGTGGAAATCTTTCATCAGGCGATCCGCTATCGCCACTACACCTGCTTTCTGGGACCCGGCACGCGCCTCGACATGATGTACATGCCCGATGCGATCCGGGCGATGATCGAGCTGATGGAAGCCGACCCGACGCGGCTCAACCACCGCAACGCCTACAACGTGACCGCGATGAGCTTCACACCCGACGAACTGGCGGCCGCGATCCGCAACCGCATTCCGGATTTCGAAATCGACTACGAGATCGATCCGGTCCGCCAGGCGATTGCCGACTCCTGGCCGCGCTCACTCGACGACAGCGCCGCGCGGGCCGACTGGAACTGGCAACCGCGCTACGACCTCGACGCCATGTGCGCCGACATGATCGACAAGCTCGGCGCGAGACTGAAAACGGCCAGGCAGCCCTGAACCGCAGGAGTCCCGACATGCCTCATGATCGTCTGTCGAAGCTGCTTGCCGCGAGAGTGGACGAGCTGGACGCCGCCGGAGCCCGAAAGGGCCACGAGCGGGTCATCCGCCGCGTCGTCCTCGCGACCGGCGAGCGGGGCCCGCGGGTCCTGCTCGAGGGCCAGGGCGACAGGCCGTTCCTTCGGATGAACGCCAACAGCTACCTCGGCCTGTCGCTGTCCGCCGAAACCATAGCGGCCGAGGAAGAGGCCGTGCGCGCCTATGGCACCGGCCCGGGGGCGGTGCGCTTCATCTCCGGCACATGGGCGCCGCATGCGGCTCTCGAAGAGCGGCTCGCCGCCTTTCATGGACGCGAGGCCGCAATGATCTTCTCCTCCGCCTATGCGACTGTGATGGGCCTGCTGCCGCAACTGATCAGCGGCGACACGGCGGTCATCAGCGACGCGCTCAACCACAACTGCATCATCAACGCGATCCGGCTGTCAGAACCCGCCGAAAAGCGGATCTTCGCGCATCTGGCGATGGACGAGCTCGAAGTCCACCTGAAGGCCGCGAGCAGGACCTGCCGGCGCGCCATCGTCGTCACCGACGGCATCTTCAGTATGCGCGGCGATCACGCCCCGCTCGACCGGATCATAGAACTCGCCCGGACCTATGACGCAGACTTCCCGGAGAACGTGCTGGTCGTCGTCGACGATTCCCACGGTATCGGCGCATTCGGCAGAACCGGCCGGGGCACCGAGGAGTTTACCGGTTCGGGCCCGTCCGATCTGCTGATCGCGACGCTCGGCAAGGCGTTCGGGGTCAACGGAGGCTATGTCGCCGGCAGCCGAGCCTTCATCGACTACTTCCGCGAGACCGCACCGTTCTACATCTACTCGAATCCGATCACGCCGGGCGAGGCCGCCGCCGCCCTGAAAGCCGTAGACATCCTGGACAGTCCGCGCGGCATCGAACTGCTCGACCACCTCCGCACCATGACCCGGCGGTTCGAGCAGGGCCTCGTGGACCTCGGCTGGGAAACGATCCCCGGTGAACACCCGGTCGTGCCCCTGATGGTGCGCGACACCCCGAGGACAAGCCGGCTGGTGGCGCACCTGTTCGACAACGGTGTGCTGGCCACCGGGCTCGGCTATCCGGTCGTACCGAAGGGCGACGATGAAATTCGCTTCCAGATCTCCGCCGACCACACGCCGGCGGACATCGACGAGGCACTCGAAGCGATCCGCACCTTCGCCGGGTAGACGCCGATGCCGGCCGCCGAGGGAACCGCGACGCTCATCTTTCTCGGCGATGTCATGCTCGGCCGCATGGTCAGCCGGGAGATCGGCCGACGGCCGGCGGCGCAGTTCTGGGGCGATACACTGCCCCTGCTGCGGTCGGCCGACGCGGTGTTCATCAATCTCGAATGCGCCATCACCCGGCACCCGGAACCATGGCGGCGCACCGAGAAGGTCTTCCATTTCAAGGCGGATCCCGAGGCGATCGAGGTCCTGAAGGCTTCCGGCGTCAGCTTCGTGTCGCTGGCCAACAACCACGTGCTCGACTTTGAGACCGAGGGGCTTCTGGAAACGCTGTCGCGGCTCGAAAACGCCGGCATCCCCTATGCCGGTGCCGGACGAACGATTGCGGATGCAGAAAAGGCCGCGTTCGTCGACGTCGACGGCCTGCGTGTCGCCCTGTTCGGCGCGACCGACAACGAGCCGAAGTTCGCCGCGACGGACCGTGCGCCGGGTACCAAACATGTCGACCCGCGCCGCGACACGCCGCTCTGGCCTTCGGCGGAGAATATCGGCGACGCGCGCACGAGCGGCGCGGATCTGGTTGTCGCCAGCCTGCATCTCGGCCCCAACATGGTGCTGGAGCCGTCGCGCCGGCTGCGAACCTACAAGCAACGCCTGTGCGAGGCCGGCATCGATATCGTCCATGGCCATTCGGCCCATGTCTTCCAGGGTGTCGAGCGGCGGGGCGGGAGCCTCATCCTTCACGACACCGGGGATTTCCTCGACGACTACGCGATCGATCCGGAGCTGCGAAACGACTGGTCGTTCGTCTTCGTCGTGGAGGCGGACGGGAGCCGGCTCAGGCGGCTGACGCTCCAGCCGGTGCTGCTGGAATTCGCGACCGTCAACCTCGCGGCCGGCGCTCACGCGGCGATGATCTGCGACCGCATGGAAGAACTGTCCCGGCCCTTCGGAACGCACTTCCGGCGCATACAGGGGCGCCTGGAGTTGGATCTCTAGCGCAGCCGCCCGTCACGCTGCCGCCCGTCCAGGGTACCCGGCCGCGCCTATCCGGCGTCGTTCGCCTCCTTTCCGCTTTCCAGCGCCGCGCGGGCCTTGTCGAGAATGCGGATCACCTCGTCGTCGGACACCTGCCCGAAGTCCGCGTAGTACAGGCCGATCGCATAGAACGGCGCCGGCATATGCAGACAAACCACATGGTCTATTTCACCACGCAGGGCTTCCACGGTTTCGACCGGAGCCACCGGAACGGCGAGGATCAGCGACTTCGGCTTCCTGCGCTGCAGCGCTTTCAGGGCCGCGCGCGTGGTCGCGCCGGTGGCGATCCCGTCATCGACCACGATGACGACCCGGCCCTCGATCGGTGCCCGGGCGCGGCCCTTGAGATAGATTTCGCGGCGGCGGTCGATTTCCTTCAATTCGCGCGCCTTGACCGGTTCAAGATCGGTTTCGGTCAACTGGGCCATCCGCAGGACATCCTGATTGAGGACCAGTTGCGGCTCGTCCCCGTCGACGATCGCGCCGGCGGCAAGTTCCGGCTGGAACGGCACCCCGATCTTGCGGACGAGCACCAGATCGAGCGGCGCCTTCAGTTTTCGGGCGACTTCCACGCCGACAGGCAGGCCGCCGCGCGGCAGCGCCAGCACCACCGGATCGGCAAGCGCCGGGTCGGCGGCAATCATGCGCGCGAGCTCTTCGGCGAGTTCCTTTCCGGCTTCGGTGCGATTGCGAAACATGGCTCCCGTCGATCCTCCTCGTTCAGCCTTGCCCGGCACCTGCGAGATGCGACACGAACCAGTCGCCGACGAGGTCGACGACCACGTCCAGCGTACCCGGTTCCTCGAATAGATGCGTGGCCCCCGCGACGATTTCGAGCCGCTTTTCGCAGGTGAGCTCCGCGAACGCCGCTTCGTTCAGCTCGATAACGCCATAGTCGGCGCCACCGACGACCAGCAGCGTCGCGGCCTGCACGTCGGGCAGCGCGGCTCCGGCCAGATCGGGACGGCCGCCCCGGGATACCACCGCCGACACTGCCTGCGGCGCGTTTGCCGCCGCGACCAGGGCGGCGGCCGCGCCGGTGCTGGCACCGAACAGGCCGATAGGCAGGCTAGAGACTTCGTCGTCGCTGCGCGCCCAATCGACGGCCTCGACCACCCGCTTGGCCAGCAGCGGAATGTCGAACACATTTTGCCGGTCGGCGGCTTCCGGCTCGGTCAACAGATCGAACAGCAGTGTTCCGAGGCCGCGCCCGCGCAGCCGGCCGGCCACGAAATTGTTGCGCGCGCTGAAGCGGCTGCTGCCGCTGCCGTGGGCGAAGATCACCAGCCCGGTCGGCTCCGGCGGAAGTTCCAGCACGCCTTCCAGCTGCATCGCCCCGATGATCACCTCGCGCGCGGTTTCACCTTTCGGAGGGTGTTGCATGTTTGAATAGTCCCGTACCAATGCGAGCCGCGCCTTGACTGCAATCAACGCGCTTGCGACCGAAGGCCGTCAAGAAAAGTTCATGGACGAAGCCGACAGGATCTCGACGACAGGCCAGGCGGGAGCCGCGACGCGCGAGCCGGCCACCGCGGACCTTGTTCGCTTCCTCGGCGATCCCGGCGTCTATCCGCACCGGCCCGAGTCCGTGCGCGTCGAAGAAACCCATATGTCCTGGGTCTTCCTGGCCGGGCCGCGGGTCTACAAGCTGAAGAAGCCGGTCCGCTATCCGTTCCTGGATTTCAGCACCCTTGCCGCGCGCGAGCATTTCGTCCGGGAGGAAGTGCGCCTCAACCGCCGTCTTGCGCCGACGGTCTATCTCGACGCCACGCCGCTTTCGCTCGACGCGGACGGCCGGCTGAAGATCGGTCCCGGCGCCCGCGTCGTCGACTGGCTCGTAACCATGCAACGGCTGCCCGAGGCGCGCATGCTCGACCGGCTGATCGCCGACGGGTCGCTCACACCTCAGATGGTCGAGCAACTGGCCGACGTGCTGTGCGCCTTCTTCCGATCGGTGCCACCCGAAGAGCCGGCGCCGGACGACTACGCCGATCGCTATCTGCGCGAGCAGGCCGAAACGGTCGCCGTGCTGCGCGATGCCTCGCTCGACTTCGACGGCGCCCGCGTCGAAGCCGCGCTCGGCCATTTCGACGCAGCCTTCGAGGCAGCCCGCCCGCTGCTCGCCGAGCGCATCCGCTCGGGCCGCATCATCGAAGGTCACGGCGACCTCCGGCCCGAGCACGTCGCGATGACCGATCCGATCGCCGTCATCGACTGCCTCGAATTCAACCGCGACCTGCGGATCGTCGATCCCTTCGAGGAACTGGCGTTCCTGGGACTGGAATGCGCGCGGCTCGGCGCCGACTGGGTGTTTCCGATCCTGTACCGGCACTGCACCGACGCCCTCGACGACAGCCCGCCGGACGCCCTGATCCGGTTTTACTGGACCTATCGCGCTCTCCTGCGCGCGCGTCTGACGCTGGTCCATCTGCTGGAGCCGAACCCGCGCACGCCGGAAAAATGGCGCCCGCTTGCCTGGCGCTATGTCGAGCTGGCAGAGCGCGCCGACATCATTCCATCGGCCCCGCCAGGCCGCTGATCGCGCCGCCACCGTGTAACCGGCTGATCGCCTTTGCAAACGTCGGCGCGGCGGTGGCGATCTCGACCCGGTCTCGGGCGTCCCCGGAAAGCCGGAAAGGCGGCACCGTGTCGCTCACGATCACGCCGTCAAGCGCCGGGTCGGCCAGCGCCTCGGCCGCGCGTCCGGTGAACAAGCCGTGCGCCGCCAGCGCATACACTCCGCGCGCGCCATGCTCACGACAGGCCTCGGCAGCCCGCACCATGGTCCCGCCCGAGGCGATCAGATCGTCGACGACGAGCACCCGCGCGCCTGCGACGTCGCCAACCAGCAGGTTGCCGCTGACGACGCCGGCGCTGCGGCGCTTCTCCATCAGCGCCGACCCGACCGGCCGGCCGAGACGTTCTTCGAGGGCTTCCCGGAACAACTGCGCCCGCTTGACGCCGCCGGGGTCCGGCGAGGCCACGACAATATCGCCATCGGCCAGCGCCGCGGCGCGGTCCAGGAACGTCGCCCGCAGATCGAGATGCACGGTCTGGCAGCGGAACGCATTCTGGAAGGCGACGACGTTGTGGACCTCCATCGTCATCACCCGGTCGACGCCGACCGCCTCGAACAGCTGCGCGACGTAGCGGGTTGTAACGGGATCGCGCGGCTTGGTCTGCCGGTCCTTGCGGGCATAGGCGAGATACGGGACGACAGCGGTGATCCGGTCGGCGCCGTTCTCCCGCAACGCCCCCAAGAAGAACAGCAGCCGGACCAGCTTGTCGTTGGGGCTCTCGTCCGGCCCGCCGTGCAGGCTCTGGACCACGTAGGTGTCCGCGCCGCGCACGCCGACCATCGGACGCGCCTTGTGCTCGCCGTCCTCGAAACTTCGCTCCTCGTGAGCGTCCAGGGGCACGTCGAGAGCAGCCGCAACGGCCTCCCCGAACGATCGCGTGGCATTGAGAGCGAACAGGCGCATGACAGGATTTCTTTCCGGTTGTTATCAATCATAGTAGCCGACCCGGTCGATGGATTTGATTTCCATCAGCAAGCCCGGCCGGCGAATCTCGGCACACTCGAGAAATCTTCGACTCTCACTGCACATGATTCAGACCGCGCTCATTGCCGAAATCCTCGTTCTGCTCGCCGTGGCTAATGGCAGCCCGATTGCCGCCAAGCGGTTGCTGGGCGATCGTTTCGCCTATCCCCTCGACGCGGGAAGATTGTTTACCGACGGGCGTCCGATCTTCGGGCGCTCCAAGACGGTTCGCGGGATTGCCGTGTCGGTCGTGTCTACATCGCTCGTCAGCGCACTGCTGGGCGAGCCGCTGGCGTTCGGGGCGCTCGTCAGCCTCGCGTCGATGACGGGCGATCTCCTCTCCAGCTTCGTCAAGCGCCGGCTCGGTCTGGCGCCCAGCAGCCAGGCGACGGGACTGGATCAGATACCGGAATCGCTGCTGCCGGCACTTGCGTGCTATTTCCATGTCGGCCTGACGCTGCCGGGAGTCGCCGTGGTGGTCGCGGCCTTCCTCGTCGGCGCGATCGTCCTGTCGAACCTGCTCTACCGGATCGGCTTCAGGGACCGGCCGCACTGACGGCTGGGTTCTGGCACTC
>ENA-ORCV01001110-ORCV01001110.1-marine-metagenome-genome-assembly--contig:-NODE-1110-length-10502-cov-2.736691_pt1 | contig 10502 bp, 11 predicted proteins | sample MGYA00237779_ERZ508509 | MGnify/ENA primary metagenome ERZ508509 (study PRJEB26180, sample SAMN06268772) | marine metagenome | isolation source: Bioluminescent Bay, La Paraguera, Puerto Rico | place... | reverse complement strand
TCTGCAGCGATTGACGCACCAGCGGCCGTGCCCGCTGGATCAGAGATCAAAGTCGATTGGACAGGTCCTGACAATGAGCGCGACTACATTACAATCGTCGAAGTCGGTGCCGAAGAAGGCAGCTACAAAAGCTATGCCTACACACAAAATGGCAATCCAGCGAAAATCACGGCTCCAGATGAAGTTGGCGCATATGAGCTGCGTTATGTGATTGGCTCAAGCGAGCGCACGTTGGCATCAAAACCAATTGAGGTCACCGAGGTGTCTGCGACATTGGTGGCGCCAGACAGCGCACCGGCCGGTTCAGAAGTGACTGTCGAGTGGGTTGGTCCGAACAACGAGCGGGACTACATAACCATTGTGCCAGTTGGCGCAGAAGAAGGAGCTTATCTCGACTACAAATACACAGCGAATGAAAACCCGGCAAAAGTGTTGGCGCCAGACGCAACCGGCCCGCATGAAATTCGCTATGTGAAAGGCGGTTCCCAAGGCACGTTGGCCTCTCGCCCGATCGATCTCACCCCGATCAGCGCCTCGCTTGAAGTTTTGAGCGAACTCAAAGCCGGGCAGACCGTTGAAGTGAAATGGGAAGGCCCCAACAACGAACGGGACTACATTACCGTGGTTGAAGTCGACGCAAGTGAAGGTTCGTATCAGGACTATGCCTATACCGACAATGGAAACCCGGCCAGGTTCAATCTCCCAGCCGCAGCAGGCGAATATGAACTGCGTTATGTGTTGGGCACATCCAGCCGAACGCTGGCCAGCCAAAAAATCACAGTGGAATAATCGAAATTAAGCGGGCGCCAATCGGCGCCCGTTTCCTTAGGCAGCGTCATGAATATAGTTGAGATATCGTGCCATCGACTTCTCATAAGATGCACGACCATCCTTTAGTATTTCATGTCCCGGAAACGCACCGTAAATCTGATCAAACTTGATCCCTTTCAGCGCATCATCAATGCCCCGCAAGCGCTTTGGCCCGAGCGGGACATTATTGGGAAAGCTGCGCATAAACGACACATGCTTGCCGTCAACGACAGGGTAAATTGTATCGCCTGTTAGGATAAACGGTTCTCCGACCTCAGGCGCAACATGCATAATTGCCGACCCTTCAAAATGCCCACCACAATGTATGAGCTGCACCTGGTCAGAAAGCTGTCGCCTCGGTTCGGTCCAAAGCTCTTGCCCTTCAAATCGTTCGCCCAACCATGCTGCATCTTCAGCATGCGTGTAAATCGGTGCGTTCGTTTCCTCATGCCAATCCCGCATTGTCGAATAAAAATGTGGGTGTGAAATCGCCATGCCATCTACGCCGCCATGCCTCTCAAAAAACTCAAGAATAGTTTCATCGACAAATGGCACTAGGTCCCAGGTGAAGTTACCTTTTTCGGTCACCACAAAGAACATGCGTTGCCCGATACCAAACTCCGGTTCTGCCCGCAGTTCGAACAATCCAGCGCGGCGTTCTTCCACCACTATCCTACGTTCAGCTGCCACTTCGCCGAGCGTCGTCCAAGCCTGACCGCTTTTAGGCACGTACTGGCGTTCGTCTTCGCAGATCGGACATACAAGAGGAACTGGGGCATTTGCGCGCTGAACGCCGCACGTCGAACAAATCATTTGGCAACTCCTTTTAGTAAGCTTTTTCTTTCTTTATTTAAAAAGCAAAAACTTGTCAAATGTTGACTAAAGGAAAATGCCAACCGAAAGTGGATGTCCGCATTTTGGCTGCCGATTCTTGGCGGCAGAAATCACCTAAGGACAATAAATGAGCGACGCGACGGCCACCTCTCAGCACGACAATCCAAAACTCGGCATGATTTTGATGGTCTCAATGGCCAGCTGTCTGCCGGTGATGGATGCCATCGGTAAATATCTAACCGACTTCTTGTCGCCCGCTTCAATCGCGTTTTTCCGCTTTGTCTTGCAGGCGATTTTCTTTTTCGCCCTGCTGGGTATGCGCAGGCGTTTGGCCCTCCCTAAAGAGTACATCAAAACGGTCATTGCCCTTGGCGCGCTCATTTGCGTTGTCATGCTATCACTCATGCTAGGTCTAAGCGTTTTGCCGCTCGCAACGCTAATCGCGATCTTCTTTGTGGAGCCGCTGATTTTGGTGTTCTTTTCAATTTGGTTCTTGGGCGAACAAGTTGGGTGGCGCCGCATTATCGCATGCTGCGTCGGCTTGCTTGGCGCTCTGATCATCATACGCCCAAACTACGCAACCTTTGGAATTTACGCTGCAATGCCGTTGATCACCGCCGCTTGCATGGCGGGCTATTTCACCATCACACGCCAAATCCAAGGCAAAGTGGATGGCATCACCGTACAGGGCTGGGCCACTCTAGCTGGCACGGTTTTCTTAGGCATCGTGATGCTTTTCGGCGCACAAACGAGCTTTGAAGATTTGGCCTTCACATGGCCCGAAACATCGCATTGGATGTGGATTGCCCTCGCCGCTTTGATCGGCACTATCGCTTATGTGCTAGTCGCTGAAGCGTTTAAACGCGCACCGGCCAGCCTGCTCGCACCTTTCCAATATGTGGAAATCGTCGCAGCAACTATTCTTGGCTATTATGTGTTTGGGGATTTTCCAGACGCCGTGACCTGGCTCGGCATCGCAATCATTTTAGGTGCTGGCCTGTATGTGTTCTATCGCGAACAACACACAGACCAGTAGATTCTTCAGGCGTTACGCGCCCAAATAACGTGTTTGCAAGTGCTTCTTAAACACCTCCACGTCGAGCGGTTTGCCCGTCGCTTGGGTGATCAATTCAGGCGTCGAATATAGAGACGCTTTGTGGTGAACATTTTCGCGCAACCACTTAAAGATGCTCGAAAAATCACCTTTTTGAACATCGTCCGCCCATGTCGGCACTTGGTTCTTCACCGTATCAAACAGCTGAGCGGCAATCATGGCGCCGATGGTGTAGGTCGGGAAGTAGCCGATAATGCCGCTTGGCCAGTGAATATCCTGCATACAACCATTGCCAATGCGATCTGGCACAACGCCAATAGATTTCTTCATCTCGTCGTTCCACGCCGCTTCCATATCCGCGATTTGCAAATCACCGGAAAGAAGCGCTTTCTCCAAGCGATAGCGTAGCATCACGTGCAATGGATAGGTCACTTCGTCTGCATCCACACGAATGAGACCACGTTCCACTTTCAAGAGCGAGCGCTTAAAGTTTTCTGCTTCCCAAGTCTCTCCGCCGACGCCAAATGTCTCGCGGATCACAGGCAGTGAGTAAGCGAAAAACTCATCGGAACGGCAAAGCTGCATATCTAAGAACAATGATTGGCTCTCATGCATGGACATGCCACGCGCTTGGCCAACAGGTTGCCCACGCCACTCTTCTGGCAGACCAAGTTCATACATGGCGTGTCCTGTTTCGTGTAAAACACCCTGCAGGCTTTGGCTGAACTCGGTTTCGTTGTAGCGCGTAGTCAAACGCACATCGCCCGGCACACCGCCACAGAATGGGTGCGCTGACACGTCGATACGCCCATGATTAAAATCAAAGCCAAGCGCGGTCATGAACTTCTTGCCAAGTTCTTCTTGTTTCGCCGTCGGTGTTTCACCTTCAAGCGCGCTGAAAGACCGGTTCTTTTCTTGATAGTCCAGCGCTTCGGTAACAAAATCAGGCAAGAAGTCCTGCAGCGCGCCGAAATATTCATCGATTTGAGCTGACGTCATGCCCGGATCATATTCATCGAGCAACGCATCATAGGGATCTAGGCCTAGCGCTTCTGACTTTGCGACAGACGCTTCTTGCACCATTTTGAGAACTGGCTCGAACGCAGCCGAAAATGCTTCGAAATCATCTTTCGGGCGCGCTGCCTGCCAAACATGCGAACAGTTTGACGTCGCTTTTGTCAGCTCTGCTACCAAGTCCGCCGGAAGTGCGTTCGCATGACGATATGTGCGTTCAATCTCATTAAGATTGGCCGCGTCCCAGCCCTCGAGACCTTCGCCTTTTGCTTCTTCAATCCAATCAGAAATGGCCGGATCAGTAATTTTCTCGTGCGCAACAGCTGCCAATGCAGCCAATTGCTCGCCTCGAACGCCGGAAGCACCATCGGGCATCATGGTTTCGGCATCCCAGCCAAGCATGGCAGACGCACCGCGAATAGAAGAAATTTGCTTAAAACGATCAACAAGTTGACGATATGCCGACATAGTTTCCCAACGCTAATTTTTTGAAAATCAAAAGATGTGTAGGCGCTGAGTAGAACCGTTCTTTTTTGAACTGTCAAACACTCGTTCGACAAAAAAGGGGTTGGCAACTGCCAGCCCCAAGTTATCCTGTCGGAAGGAAATTCTTTCAGGAGGAAATATCAGTGTGCCATCAAGACCGGCACCTCGGCCTTTGTCAGAATGTCGCGTGTTACGCCACCCAAAATCCATTCGCGGAAACGGGAGTGACCATAGCCACCAATCACGATCATATTCGCGCCGGTGCGCTCGACTTCGTTTAACAACGCTTCGCCCGGATTGTCCCAACCAGTTAGGTTGCGCAGCTCTACATTCACGCCGTGGCGATCCAGATGGCGGGCCATATCTGCACCTGGCTCAATTCGTAGCTCTTCCGTGGAATCGCCTTCATGCACCATTGTCAGCGTGACCTTGTTGGCCTTTTGCAGGATCGGAATAGAATCTGCCACTGCTCGTGCAGTTTCGCGAGAGTTGCGCCAACCCACAACAATATCTGTGAACGGCTCACGCGCCGGAATAGCTGGCGGCACAAACAAACAGGAACGACCAGAGCTAAAGAGAATCTTCTCTAGCAGTTCAGGTGTTTCTGTGTAGTGGCCATATGGCCGTGTGGCGATAAACAGGTCTGCGACACGCGCTTCATCTGAAATCGCTGCACCAAGAGATGCGCCTACCGTGTCAATGCGACGAAGCTCGGATCGAATTTCTAGCTTATCGAACTTCGCTCTCAGCTCTTTCTCGGCTTGGTCCCCGTGCTCATCTGCTTGGGCCTGCAATTCTGCGGCAACTTTGCCTACAGAAAAAACACCTTCCCCTGCACTCACGACATCCGGCACCTCGACGCAGAGCAATCCGGTCAAAAACGCATCATGGCGCTGCGCAATAGGAACAGCGTAAGACAAACGAACATCGTCTTCTTTAGTCCCATCAAGGTATACAAGGATATCTTTGATCATATCTGTCTCTCCTCAGAGTTAAACCCAGTGCCCGTCCGCAATTATCTTGCATTTTCACACCCAGGTTTGCTTTGATCTTAATCAAGCGATTTTCGTGAATGCGTTCGGGAGGGACGAATGGAAAAAGTGACAGGCATCGGCGGCATATTCTTCCGCGCAAAAGACCCCAAAATGCTCGCGGATTGGTATGAACAAAATCTCGGCGTCGGCAAAACGCCAGACGAATATGGCGTTGTTGGCTGGCGCCCGAACGGCGGCACAACCGTGTTTCAGCCATTTGACGACGACACAGACTATTTCAAAAACCCAGAAAAGCAGTTCATGCTGAATTTTCGGGTCGCCAACATGGACAAAATGGTCGAACAATTACGCAAAGCAGGAATCGACGTCACGGTTCAACCAGAACCGGAACCTAATGGCCGGTTTGCACAATTGTTCGATCCAGAAGGCAATTGCATCGAACTCTGGGAGCCGGCGGGCATCGACAGAGAAACAGAAGAGAAATGAGTTTGATCGCGGACTTAATCTATACAACCACGGATAGCCCCTTAGGTCCGCTAACCCTTGCTGGCACGCAAAACTCGCTTGTCTATTTGAGATTTCCAAAGAATGAAAAGCCGATTGCGGTCCCTGCGAGCTGGAAGCGCGACGATCAACGTTTTTCAAAAGAAACCGAACAGCTTCGCGCTTACTTTGCCGGTGAACGGGATGACTTCGACTTTCCGCTCGATTTGCGTGGTTCGGAATTCAATCTGAAAGTCTGGAATGAGCTCTTACGCATACCCTTCGGCGAGGTGATCACCTATGGCGAGCTCGCAAAACGGATCGGGCAACCTGAGGGCGCACAGGCGGTTGGCAATGCCAACGGCCAAAATCCAATCCCGATTATTGTGCCTTGTCACCGTGTGATCGCCGCCAAACATCATATCGGCGGCTTCACCGGTGGCGTTGAAAAGAAACAGCTTTTGCTACAACTCGAAAAAGCGAAGAACGTTCAGTTCGATCTATTCTGACAGATCTTTGCCAAGAGCCTTCTGATATTGCCGCACGGCTTCCGCAAAACCCATCAACAAAGCATCCGCCGTTATGCCATGCCCTATAGAAACTTCGGCAACATTTGGCACATGCTCAACAAAAGCTGACAAATTCTCTAGCGTCAAATCATGCCCTGCATTGATCACCAATCCGGCAGCAGACGCCGCGCGGGAAGTGACTTGCATGCGTTGCAAATGGTGGTCGCCTTCGGGTGTGCCGAAGGTGCCGCCATATGGGCCGGTGTAAATCTCCACACGATCCGCACCGATTTCAGCTGCGTCCGGCGGCACGTTTGGGTCTTCATCGATAAACAATGAAACGCGAATGCCTGCATCACGCATTTGGCGAATAGGGTCGGCAAGAATATTGTGTGACTTAGCCACTTCCCAACCGTGATCAGACGTTGCTTGGTTTGGGTCATCTGGCACAAACGTCACTTGATGCGGCGCATTCTCGAGTACCAAATCCACAAACGCATCATCCGGATAGCCTTCAATGTTGAACTCTTTGTCCGGATATTCGTCTCGTACCAACGCCGCTAAATCATAGACATCAGAACGACGAATATGCCGCTCGTCGGGCCGCGGATGAACGGTCACACCGTCCGCACCAGCGTCCAGCACCACGCGCGCCATACCGACAACGCTTGGCCAAGGCAAATCACGCTGATTGCGCAAGAGCGCCACTTTATTCAAATTTACTGAGAGTGCGGTCATCCTAATCTCCCCACACCATAAGAAATGATTGCCCAAAGGGTTACGGGAAATGGCGCGAACTGACAACCACCTATCTCACCTTAACGACCAAAGGATGACAAATCGCGCGCATTGGTCCATAAGACACGCACCTGCCTGCTAATCCCCCCAAGAGTGTTCTATGAGTTACCCAAAAATCATCTTTATGCGCCACGGCGAAACCGAGTGGAATCTTGCTGGGCGCGCCCAAGGTATTTTGAATTCTCCGCTTACAGCGAAGGGACGTAATCAAGCTGAAACGCTGGGTAAGATTTTGAAGGAAAACTTGGGCACGGCAGAAGGGTACGACCAATTTGTTAGCCCTTTGGGGCGCACCCTGGAAACAGCGGAAAGCCTGCAAAAATACTTCGCGTTTGACCCAACGCCGGATGATCGTTTGAAGGAAATCGCACTAGGCGACATCGCCGGTATGACGCTTTACGAAATCAAACAAGAATTTCCAGAACACCTCGAAGGCAAAGTTGGGTTGGAGTGGTACTTTGGTGCACCAGGCGGAGAGACTTTCGCTCAGATTCACGCCCGCGCGCAAAGCTTCCTAAATGACCTCAAACGCCCATCAATTGTGGTCGCGCACGGTCAGTTGGGCAAAGTCATCCGCGGCATCATTTGTGGCCTTAACGAGAAACAATCTATCGCTTTAGACGAGCCGCAAGGCGTCGTGCATGTGTTGGAAAACGGCACAGAAACGCGTTGGACATTCTAGCTGAGTTTTTTGTCGAATTCGGCATGAGATTTTTCGATTTCATCTGCATGCTCGTACGTCCAATCAACCAGCACTTTAATCGGGTGTAGCAGCGTCTTTCCGCGTTCGGTGAGGCTATACTCCACCGAAGGTGGTCGCGTATCAAACACTTTGCGGTTGACCAATCCGTCCCTTTCAAGGGATCGCAAGGTCACTGTAAGCATACGCTGCGAAATGCCTTGAACAGTGCGCAACAGAGCCAAAAACCGCACTGGCCCCGCACCTAACCGCAGCACCACCAATACTGACCATTTATCGCCAAGCCGGTCCAAAGTGCTGCGCACAGCACATGGCACTTCATAACCCGCCTGCTCCCATTTCTGATATTCGGTGCAAAGGCTTTGCCCTTGCTCAGTTTCACCCGACATACGGTTACTCCAAAGTGCCTACCTGATCTTCAAATGCGTTCTTTCGCAGTGTGTGAGGCTGCATATATATAGCAGTTCCTATAAGTAACCAACACACATTGAGGAACTACTATGAGCAAGCAAATTGCAGTGTTCAACGCCAATGCCGCGCAAGCCGCACCAGTCGCAACAATTGCCGCTGCGCAAGGCTTAAAAGTTCGCGCCATCGTGCGCGACGCCGAAAAAGCAAACGCCCAAAACAAAAAGGAAAACCTCACATACAAAACTGCAGACCTTCTGGAAAAGTCGCAAATCGCTGACGCCCTAAATGGCGTCGACGCGGCCTTTTTCCATATGCCGGTACCAACAGATCCAACTCATCCAGCAATTTGGTTGAGCAATTTCATCGAGGCCGCGCACGAAACCAATCTCCCGCTGTTGGTTTTCTCAACCTCGGGGCCTGCCGGAAGTGATTTTCCTTCCACGCCTATGATTGACGGCACAAGCGCAGTTGCTGCCGCATTTGCAAATAGCGGGCTAAACGTCATCACCTTGCAACCCGCGATCTATTTGGAGAACTTGTTTGTCCCGCCATTTGTGCCACGCTTACATAGCGAGGGCATTTTGGACTATCCGCCGGTGCCAAAGCACTTCAAAGTGCCGTTCGTGTCGCATATCGACCAGGCAAAGATCGCTGTCGCCGCCACACAACGCCCTGACCTTGCGGGTAAATACTTCAAAATAGCTTCCAAAGACCCAATTGATGGCGATGCATTGGCAGAGGTTGTCGCGAAATGGATCGGACGGCCTGTGAAGTTCGATCCGCTTTCTCCTGATCAATTCGGAACACATATCGGGCAGCTATTTGGAAATGCTGAGGTCGGCACTGGCCTTGCAGGACTATACAAGTCCCTACTTTCAGCGGACAAAAGCGCAATCCACATCGACACATCAGAACTTGAGAAGATCTTTGGCGTTGAACTTTCAACAGTTGAGGATCATATCGCAAGTTGGCCGCGCCTTTAACGCAAAAAAGGCGGCCATTGGCCGCCTTTCAAACTCTTTGGTGCGCATCAAACGCCTACATGCCGTCTTTGCCGCGCGAGATTGCGGTAAGGCCCGTGCGCACAACTTCAACCAAACCAAGCGGCTGCATCAAAGTGATGAACTGCTCAACCTTATTTGGTCGGCCAGTGATTTCAAACACGAAGCTTTCGATCGAGGCATCAACAACATTGGCGCGGAATGCTTCGGCTAAACGCAAGGTTTCAACGCGGTTCTCGCCTACGCCAGCAACCTTGATCAACGCCAACTCGCGCTCCAGCGCGTTGCCTTCAGCCGTTAAATCATGCACGCGGTGCACTGGCACCAAACGCTCAAGTTGAAGCTTGATTTGCGCCAAAACTTTTGGCGTTGCGGTGGTTACAATCGTAATCCGCGAACGGTGACGATCATGTTCTGTTTCTGAGACAGTGAGGCTTTCGATGTTGAAGCCTCGCGCCGAAAACAAGCCAACAACCCGCGCAAGGACACCCGGCTCGTTGTCGACAAGAACGGTTAGTGTATGGCGCTCAACCAATTGGCTGCGCTCTAAATCCCAACTTGGCTTAAACAAGAGATTTCCCCTTTTCGTCGATGATGTTGCCGATATCAGCGGTGTCAGCCAAAATCATTTCGTTGTGCGCTTTGCCCGATGGGATCATCGGCAAGCAGTTTTCTTCCTTGGTCACGCGGCAGTCAAACAAGACCGGCTTGTCGCTCTCAATCATTTCCATGATTTTGTCGTCTAACTCTGCCGGATCGTCACACATAATCCCATGTGCGCCAAAAGCCTCCGCCATCTTCACAAAGTCTGGCAAGCTTTCGGAATATGAGTTGGAATAACGACCGCCATGTAGCAACTCCTGCCACTGGCGTACCATGCCCATATACTCATTATTCAAAATGAAGATCTTGATCGGCAAGCCATATTGAACTGCTGTCGACATCTCCTGCATTGTCATCTGAACGCTGGCTTCGCCAGCAATATCGATCACCAATGCATCGCGGTGCGCTGCTTGAACGCCAACAGCGGCCGGAAGGCCATAGCCCATTGTGCCCAAGCCACCAGATGTCATCCACCGGTTTGGCTCGTCAAAATGGAAATATTGCGCAGCCCACATCTGGTGCTGGCCAACCTCAGTTGTGATGTAGACATCACGCTCTTTGGTCATTTCATAAAGGCGCTCAATCGCATATTGCGGTTTGATCACCTCTTTCGATGGCTCATAGCGAAGCGATTTTACATCGCGCCATTGGTCGATTTGCTTCATCCAAGGCTTAATCGCCTCGGTGCGCGGTTCATTAGTACGTGAACGCCAAATCCGAACCAACTCTTCGAGCACATAGCCGCAATCGCCAACAATTGGCAGATCAACCACTACGTTCTTGTTGATCGAGGATGGAGCAATA
>ENA-ORCV01001109-ORCV01001109.1-marine-metagenome-genome-assembly--contig:-NODE-1109-length-10503-cov-2.755611_pt1 | contig 10503 bp, 4 predicted proteins | sample MGYA00237779_ERZ508509 | MGnify/ENA primary metagenome ERZ508509 (study PRJEB26180, sample SAMN06268772) | marine metagenome | isolation source: Bioluminescent Bay, La Paraguera, Puerto Rico | place... | reverse complement strand
TCGGTCTGGAACACAACACGGCACAACGATGCCCCCTCGGGCGGGTGTTGAAGCGTCGCGTCGTCAGCATTCTGGAAGAGTTCAAAAACCACACGCGCAGGGCCATAGCCGTAGCTTCCGATGCCTTGGCGGATTAGCGTAAGCAGTTCGGCAACCGTCTCTGGCGATGCAACCTCCTCCCAGAGCGAACGCTTGGCCGCGGGCAATTGGTCTGCACGCCGGTTCGGCGGGATGGACTGCTCCTTCGTCTCATACCGGTTCAGAACCTCCCGTAGCTTTGACCCCCGGACCGGCTTCAATTCTGCCAGGATCTGCGGCAGGCGATCTTCGAGGCGAGCGCGCGTATCCTCGACCGTCGCTTGTTCAGCCAGGAATGCTTGCCGGAATTCCTCAAGGACAGCTTCCTCGCAATGACGGAAATGCCACAGAGCGAGCCGTCCAACGGTTGCGATTAACTCCTCCAGGGTGGTCCGCGCGATCGGACCATCACTGTCAGCGAGCGTAACCTCATGGGCCATCTTGCCAAGTCCGGCAGTGGTACCTTCCGCTTTCAGCCTGCGTTGCTGATGATGTCCCGCACCAAGAACCTGAAATGGTGTGAGTATTGCGCTGGGCGTGTTTCTAAAACTTCCGTCAAGAGCAAGTATCGGGACGGGTCCGCCGGTAGTCAGTTTGAAGTACAGGCGAACGTCCTTGCGGATCGACGAGAGATCGTATGTTCTTCCGGTCTGATTGGGGGTGAGGTCGCCAACGACTTCGCTCAGCCTGTTCTGAATCGCCAGAATTCGTGCCTGCGGCAACGCCAGATGATCGCGCGCCAGCCTCTCGAAGAGATCGCGATCAGCAACTAACGCGGCGAACAATGCGAGTGCCTGCTCCGGCACCTGCGCCCGAAGTCGTGTCAGAACCGCGGCCAAGCTTTGCGAACAGTCTTCCTCTGACAAAACTGACTGCTCGACATCCGAGGTCTCATATGCGGCACCATCCTCGGCAGCGGTCGGATCTTCATGTGCCGGCAAAAGCTCAGCGAGTTCCGAGTAAAGCAGGACATCCGGCGCAACCCCCGTGCATCGGACAGTGACCTCGCAACCCGGCTTCCAGGTGCCCGCCGCGGTGGGCACCAAGGCTTTGCCCATAATTCCTTGGAAACTCGAAAGGGGCCATGCAGTGATCGCCCGGAAGCTCGCCTCATAGGCGACGCGCGCAGGACTCTTCGTAGCGCGGGCCGAACTTTTCCCCTCCTGCGCCATCCTCGCCAAGGCGTTGAGCCAGCCGTCAACGTCCGAGGACGAGTGGCTGTCAGCGGTCCCAAATTGCGTGAGGACCTCACACGCCCGCTTTGCGTTCCTCTCTTCTTCCTTGGCAAGCGCTCGCAGCAGCGTGGCGAGAAGGGGCCAGCCAGTGAGCGGGAGGACGGCGCCGGCAGCAGCGAGGTCGGTAAGCGCACCTCCCAACTCCTCGTTTACCTCGCCCATGTAGGCGACGGGTCTCGAGGCCTCGACTATGAGCAGAAGCCCGTCGAGAGAACCCGCCTCGTCGGAAAGCACGCCCCGGTCTCGTAATACGCCGAAGCCTGGGTGATCGCGAATCGTCGGGGCGATGGAGTTCACCGGCAGGAAAGGCAGATCGTCACCAAGCGCCTGCCGCGCGGCCGTGAGAATTTCGTCGGACAGGTCGAGCACATCCTCGGGCTTCCAGGCGCTGCCGCGAAGATCAAGGAGCCACGGGACCCGGCCGATCTGGTCTAGGTCAGGCCGTTCGACCCGTGCGAGTGCCTCGATAATCTCGGCGGCGAAGCGCGAGGGTTCCGGTTGACCGAGGCAGAGCGCGATCTGCGCCTCGGGCGACCAGGGCGGGACCAGCGCCTCCGCCTGCTGCTGTGCCTTCGGATCTTCGAGAGCGCTCAGCATCGGCACGAGTTTCTGTAGAGCGTGCGGCACAGGCCAGTCGGGTGTGCGTCGATAGAGGGTATCGGCGCTGGCCCAGCCGCCGTCGACACGGGGCAGGACCGACAGCCTGCGCAGCGCCTCCAGTGGGATGCCGGCGCACAGGATCGACTCGGCCACCTCCCGGTCGAGGCCATGGCCCGAAAGCTCATGGGCATGACGGAGGAGCAGCTCACCGAGCTCCTGCCCCGCGATCTCGGCAATTCCGAGATGCCGCTGCCGGGCGCGGTCGAGTTTGTCGACGATGGCGCCAGGCACGGGAATCTCCTGAGCGGACTGCGCCAGCAGCCGGGCAAGGAAGTGGTCGAGCGCCGGCGCGATCTCTGCAAGCGCCACGAGACGGATGCCATCCTCGAACGCGCGCCGATCGCCGGCCGCGAGGGCCCGGAGGGCGCCGCGCCTCTCTGCGTCGGTCGTGAAGGCCTCTGCCAGAAGGTCGGCCCGAGCTGCAGGCGGGCCGAAGGCGGTGGCTTCGCGCACGAGCGCGCTGGTTGCCGCTGGATTGAGATCGACGGCCTGGAACGGCGCCGACCGGCCCGCACCAGGATCCTCAAGTGATTTAAACACGACATCCGGCAAGATGAACGCTTGCACCTGTGGCAGGGCGGCAGCCAGGAGATTGAGGCGCTTTCTCGCGGCGGGCGTGTCCTTGAACAGGCGCCCCTCGCGCGCGGCGACATAGAGTTCTCCGAGGCTGAGCAGCGTCGGCACCGCACCGCTTGATGCGCGCAACACCTTGAGGGAGCTCAGCTCGGGATCAGCGAGCGCACGGTCCATCCGCTCAAGCCGTCTGACGATTGCCAGGGCGGCAGCCGCCGCGGCATCGGCCTGCCGGTCGGACTGGAGCAGCGGCTCCAGCGCGGCCAGAAGCGGGCGCGCCTCGTGCGGATCAAGGGCGATGTCAGCACCGGTGCCCAGGGGCAGCCAGTCCCGCGGCAGGCAGATCACGGCCTCGGATGCCTGCGCGAGCGCGCGCAGGACGAAGCGCTCTGAAGCGGTTTTGGGCAGCGGCACCACGCCTGCGCCATCCACTTTCGCCAACACGTCCGCGATCGCCTCGTGCAGGGCAAGTGTCCGCTCCGAGGCCAGCGCCTGCCGAAGACAGCTCAGCACCGGACCAGCCGCGGCAGCGCGCAGGCCGGGATCGGTGCAGGCTACGGCAAGCAAGCCGGCCAGAGCACGCGCCCGGGCTTCGGCCTGGAAGACCGAGAGGTCCATATCCCGAAGGAGCGCTGCGAGCTCTTCGCCCTCCCAGGCCGGGGGCTCGGGGGCCAGCACGGCCTCGGTTCCGCAGACGAGGGTGAGCCCCCGTGCCTCGGCCCAATCGGCGAGCCTCGGCAGGATGGCGGCAATGCCGATCCGGCCGCGTTCGTCCGGCGCCGGCAGCGGACGCAGCCGCGCATCCGCAGGTAAAAGGCGCCAGCGGGCCACTAGTGCGCTGCCCGTCCGCTCAACTACGCGCGCTAGCGTATGCTCGCGGCAGATGGCCGCGCGGTGCGCGCGACCGAAGTCGCTGCCTGCAAACGCCGTGATTGCAGCGGCAAGCGCTTCGCTGGAAAGCATCTGCTCTGTCAGGGTGTCGTGCAGGACGGCGGGGATCAGCGGCAGCACCAACCCGTCGCGCAGGCTTCGGTTCCAGGCGGCGCGGATGCCCGCCTCGTCGCTCGGGTGCGCATCCCCGGGGCGCACACTGGTCTCATCGAGACCGATCACGGCCTTGCGTCCGCTGTCCACGAAGAAGCAGCCGTGGAAGATCAGCCGGAGGCGCCCCTTGCCCTCTTGCGGGATGCGGCGAAAGGCTGCTGCGACTGGCAGAAGCACCGCCCAGTCCCCGGCAAGTTCGGCCTCGGCCTCGGCGTCGTTTACAAGAATCACGGCGCCATGAGGGGTGGCCTTCTGCGGCTCCTCCTCGTCGGTGGCGCGGTTGCGTGTCCGCGGCCAAGAGGCCGATTGCCTCAGATCGAGGCACAAGTCGTCGGTCGCGCGCCGCTCGCGCCCGAGGCTGGCAAGGCCCACGCCCAGAGGCCCGCCGAAGCGGCGATCGCCCGGTTCCAGGGTGTAGCCGACCATACCCGGGGCATCTCGACGGTCTAGGTCGACATTCGCCGCGCCGATGACAACGGAAACGCGCTGAACATGACGCAAGGCGGCCAAGAGTTCGGCCAGCTTTTGCCGGTCGGCAAGCAGAGAGAGGCTTGCCGGCGCGATGTCGCTGGCGACGATGCCGTTGCTCATCGGCTTCGGGCGAAGGTCCGGACGGCGTAGCGGGAACCACAGGTTCAGGCGCCAATTGCCGGGCAGGCTGGCCGCACCCGCCGCCCTGAGGCGCGCGGCATCGGCATCCGCAACGGAGTTCCAGAGCAGGCAGGAATCGCCCGGCCGCCCGAGCGTCTCGAACGGGTTGACCACGAAGGGCGCATGCGCGCCGTAGCCCTCGGGCACCACGACGAAGGCATCGCAGAGGTGAAAGACCGACTTCTGCCCCAGACCGAAGCGCCCAACAGCGGCTTCGTCCAGCGCCTTGACGCTGCCGCCGAAGGTCTGCATGCCCTGCGCCGAGCGTTCATCGAACTCGCCATCGTTGACGATGAGCAGGCCCGGCCCCTGGAAGAGCGGGTTCTCCGCATCGGGCCAGCCCTCGAGCAGATGCACCGCCACAGCCCCGGCGCGTGCGTCATCGGCATTCTGCAGAAGCTCGCGAAGAACAGGAAACCCGTCAGCATAGGGATAACGCTCAAGGTTGTGGCGCAGATGCTCGACGATGTCCTTTGGGTCGAATCTCATGGCGCCCCTTTGATTTCAGCGAGTGCCGTTACGGCACAGAGCGTGTTAATCAGCCGCATCTGGCCGACCGTCTCACATTTCGCCTCGCGCAGACGCGGCGCGCCGAAGACCAGCGCCAACCCCTTGGCGCGCGAGACAGCCACGTTGATCCGGTTGAGGGAGAACAGGAAGTCCATGCCGCGCGGGGTTTCCTCGGCCGATGAAGCCGTCATGGAGACGAGGCAGACCGGCGCCTCCTGTCCCTGGAACTTGTCGACCGTGCCCACGCGGACGCCAAGCGGTAGCGCATCGTGAAGGGCGTTCACCTGCGCGTTGTAGGGGGCGACGACGATGATGTCGGTCTCGCGCATTGGGCGGCGCGTGCCGTCCTTTTCCGTCCATTCGCCCTGCAGAAGTTCGGCGACCGCGGCCCGGATCGCGGCGACCTCCTCGGTCGAGACCTGCGCATTGCCCTCATGCGCGACCGGGACCCAGAAGGCCCCCGCCTCGGGGAATTGCGTGCCGGTTACGGCCTGGCGCGCGGTATCGGGATGGCTGGTCAGCCGCTCCTCGTAGACCTGCTCCGAGATGAAGCGGCAGACCTCGGGGTGCATCCGCCGCGAGACGGGGAGGAAGATGCCTCGGTCCGGTGGGATCGTCGCGTGATCGCCCAGCATCCAGTCAAGGCATGAGAGGTTCGCAGGTTCGGGGTGCGCGCCCTGTATGACCTGCGGCAGCTGACGCGGGTCGCCGACCAGCACGATGTTGCGCGCGGCCCGCCCCATGGCGACCATGTTGGCGAGGCCGACTTGTCCCGCCTCGTCGACAAACAGCCAGTCCAGCGACTGCTCGAACTCTGGGCGCGAGAAGAAGAAGGCGGTGCCGCCGACGACATGGGCCTCTGTAAGCGCGGGATCGTCGTTGGACGTGGCACGGGTGATGCCGGTGAATCCCTCGGGATAGCCGTCGTCTTCACCGCTCACCTTGTGAGCGAGCTCGGCGTTCTCCAGCGTGATGTCCGGATCGTCGTCCTCCAGCGCAAGAAGACAGCCCATCAGCACATTGCGAATGGCCTCGTGGCTGTTCGAGGCGACGCCGACGCGGTGGCCTTGGCGTACCAGCGAAAGGATCGCGCGCGCCGTGACATAGGTCTTGCCCGTGCCCGGCGGCCCCTGGATCGGCAGCACAGTGCCGTCCATCGCGCCCACGGCCGCGATCGTACCAGCGACCGGATCTGCGCCATTTAGAAGGTCGGGCTTCATGCCGGTCGTCAGGCGCGGGGCGGCACGCGACAGCAGGTCGTCGATGGTGGTGAACCGACGCGGCCCGCATTGATCCGCGATCACGTCGCGCAGAGCCGCCGCGATGACGCCGGTGTTGAGCGGCCAATCCGGGTGGAGCGTAAGGCGATCCGTCAGCAGATCGGCCTTTTTCGGTCCCGCCTTGAGAGTGATCTCTCTCCGCGTCCGGTCGAGAGCTGCGATGTCGATGGTGGTTGGCGGTCCGTCAGCGACTGGGACGGTCGCCTTCTTGCCGCCCCTCAGCTTCGTTTCCTGGGGTGGGAAACGATAGGTGCGCGCCATGGATCGCTTCACCGGTTCCGCCGGGCCAACGGCCTTGAGGCCGGCGAGCGCGTCGAGGTCGTCGATCAGTTCGTCCTCGTCTTTACCTGCGCTGTCGAAGACGGCCCATTGTGCGGGTTTTGCCTCGCGCTTGTGAAAGAGGCCGAGATTGAAGAGCATCTGCTGTCGTTCCTCGGGCAGGCCGGATGCGGCGAGCATGGCACGCAGGTCTGCGGCGTCGGCGTCTTCTGCCTCTTCCTTGTCGCCCGCGTCCTCGGCCAGGCGGGGCCAGGGGCCTTCGGGTCGGACCCGTACCAGCCAATCCCGAAGTTCCTCTGTGGAGATGCAGTCGATGCGGTTGTACTCCTCGATCTCGTTGAGGATCTGTTGCTCGCCCGTCTCGCGCCAGCGTTCGTAGGCGACCACCGACCCGCCCGCCGTCGTGACCTCGCCATCGCGCGTTCGGCCGTAGAAGGCTTCCATCGACTTGATCGAATAGCTCGCCTCCGAGCAGATCAGCCCGCCGCGCACGACGGCGTAGAGATCGACGAACCGGCGCTCTCGCAGGAGCCGGTCTAGGAACGCCTCGCCGATCCCGTATTTCGTGGTCAGCCGACGCAGTGCGGTGATCTCGTACGGCGCATAGTGGTAGATCCGCGCATCCGGATAGGCGTCGAGCCGCGCCCGGAAGAACGCCAGCAGATCCGACAGGGCCTGCGCCTCGGCCTCATGGTCATGGGCCCAGAAGGCGTGGAATCGCCCGTCGCACCACACGCCGTGCAGGTATTCGAGGCCGCCTTCGTAATGCGGATCGCCTTCGATGTCGTAGAAAATGTCGCCGGGTGCCGGCGCGGGCAGCAGGTCGAAGCCCTTGCCGGGCTCGGCCGTGCGCAGTTCGAAAGCAGGTTCTCCCGTCTTGCGGGCATGTTGAAGCCGGGCCTGCGTGACGAGCTTTGCCCGTGTGGTCTCCGCCATGCCGCGAATGGGGTGATCGAGGCGGGCCAACACCTCCATCGTGGTGATCCCCGCCGCCTCGAGCTTCTTCACCTGTCCGCGGCTGATACCCGCCACGTTGAAGAGGCTGTCCTCGGCGGCCCAGACGCTTTCGCAATGATCGGCCCAGCGGCACAGCGAACAGTCGGCGCAAGGGACGGGACGCGTGGGTGACGGGTCAGCCACGAAGGCCTCGAGCCGCGCCCGCGCGCCGCGCGCGTAGTGGGCGTAGTCTGCGAGCCGCAGCGTCGCGCGCTCCCCCGAGCCGAGCTCGACATGGGCAAATTCGGGCGCCGCGCCCTGAACCGCGGCGAGCAGGTCGGAATAGAGCACGAGCTGGAGGACGTGTTTCGGATGGGGCCGACGCTTCAGCTTGGTGTCGGCGACCTCGTAGCTGAAGGGCCCGAGCGCCGAGGGGCGCTCCACGCGCTCCAGGAAGTCTGACCAGCCGCCCCAGTTGCCCGACAGGAACGCGCCCTGAAAGACCACCTCGGCACCTTCTGTCATCGCTACGCGCGTGGCCTCCGCATCGCGCGCCAGATCGCCGCGCGGGATCTCGACCACATCCATGCCAGAGCTCTTCAAACGCTCCAGATGCGCGGCCTCATGCGCGTCGCCCTGCTTCTGTAGAAGCGCAGCATCCTCGCTGTCCTCGCCCGGCTCCGGCCCTTCGCCGCGCAGGCGCATGAGATCAAGCGTCGTCGCATGGGCACAGCCCATGAACCGCATCAGGTCGCTCGCCGAAAAGATGATGTTGCCGCCGATTTCCCGCATGGGCTCCTCCAATCGTCAATGAGCGCAACCCGAACCGCGGAAAACGTCTCCTGATTGCAGCTTCTTAAATCACCCCTGTGGGTGTCAATAACTGTCAGAGAAGCAATGGAGATTTGAGAGTCTGGACTCCCTTATTGAGCACCTCCACGCATGCCTCCGCTCGTCTCCCTTGCATCGGTGCGCCTGTCAGGCCCCACTACCTTTTACTTCCGAACACTTCAGAGAATCGGCTCGACAGGACGCAAAGACCTTCCTAGCCTCTGTGGGTGACAAAAGCTGGCAGGCTGCGAGGCGCGCATGTCCTTTTCCAAGGCTCAGGATCTGATCCGGCTCGCACAGTTGGCTGCTGCAAGGCGCAGTGGGATCAGCCTTGAGGAGATCGCGCTGGAGTTTGAAGTATCGCACCGGACAGCGCAGCGGATGACCGACGCGCTGGAGGAAACCTTTGGAAACGTCCTGGTAGAGGATGGCGAGGACCGCAAACGACGCTGGCGCCTAGTAGATCCTGGCCTCAACCGCCTGCAACTCCGCCACGAAACAGGTGTAGAGGCATTGGAGATCGCCGCCCGCGGTGCAAAGGAAGAGGGTCGGCTGCGTCATGCGCGGGCCCTGGTCGATCTTCGCGAAGGGTTGCTTGCTCAGGCGCCCTCGCGGTCCCGTATCGAGACCGATGCCGAGGCGGTCCTTACGGCAATGGGACAGGTCACGCGTCCCGGCCCGCGGGTCAGTGTCGAGCCCGACGTGCTCGACGCCATCATCGAGGCGCTGCGCGGCCCCTTTCGGCTGCGCGTGCGCTACAACCGGGACGACGCAAGCCGCATCCTCGAACCGCACGGCATCTTGCTGGGCCACCGGACTTATCTGGCGGCACGCGACCCTGCAAAGGCAGACGAGGTACGCAATTTCCGCATCGATCTGATCCGCGATGCGGAAGTCCTGGACGAGAGCTTTGCGCTTCAGGACGGTTTCAACATCACGGATTACGCCGCGCGGTCCTTCGGCGTCTGGCAGGATCCCGAACAGTATGGAGAGGTGATCTGGCGTTTCGCGCCAGAGGCGGCCGAACGCGCCGCGGGCTTCCGCTTTCATCCCCGGCAGGTGCTCGAGCCCCAAGACGACGGCAGCCTCGTCGTGCGTTTCGAGGCGGCAGGCTGGGTGGAGATGACCTGGCACCTCTACCAGTGGGGGGACAAGGTCGAGGTGATCGCCCCGAAGGCGCTTCGTGCGATGGTCGACGGATACCGCCGATCCGATTTTGGCGCGATGCCGTGAACGAGAATTTGAGACGGAGGAATTCGATGCAAGACAGCCTGTCGTTCAGCGCCTTGAAGGAGAAGCAACGCACGATCCGTGCAGGCTTTCCCGAGACGATGGGCCTGCGCGTGCACCGCTCCATCAGCTGGATCGGACGAGCCGAGGCGTGCGGTGACGATCACGATGCACGCTTCATCTTCCTTTGGATCGCCTTCAACGCAGCCTATGCCGACGAGCGCGAATTCCAGTCGGTGGCCCCCGGAGAGAGAGCTGCATTCGTCGATTACTTCGGCAAGCTGGTGGCGCGGGACGAAGAGCGGCGCATCTACAAGGCGCTATGGCAGCGCTTCTCCGGTCCTGTTCGGACCCTCATGGAGAACCGTTTCGTCTTTAACCCGTTTTGGCAGCATCAGAACGGCATCGACGGGTTCGAGGATTGGGAGGAGAGGTTCCGATCATCCTCTCGCAGCTTCGCACAGTCGTTTCAGGCCGGCGACAGCGCGCGTGTTCTGAGCTTTGTCTTCGATCGGCTCTACGTGCTGCGGAATCAGTTGGTGCACGGCGGATCGACCTGGAACAGCGGAGTGAACCGCGCACAAGTCCGCGACGGCGCAGAGATACTCGCCTTTTTGGTCCCGGTTTTCGTGGACCTGATGATGGACAATTCACAAGAAGACTGGGGACGGCCGTTCTACCCAGTGGTCGACTAGGGGTTTCGACGCGCCTTCGCAAAGCCGCGATCCGTCGCGATGAACCGCTCCAACATGGGAACCACAAGCATCTTGGGTTCAATTGGCCCCTGCCCTGCCTCCCGGCCGAGGATGTCTCCATAGGCGATCAGGTTTCGATGCAGCTCTGCGGGCACTTCCACGGTCAGCTTCACAGGCTTGTTATCCGGGATCGGTCCGAGTTTCAGCTTGGTCATGTCAGCCTCCGGGTGGCGCGAAGACGAGATCGCGCGTGACGATCACATGGACGGGAAAGCCCGGGCGTATGGTGAGGGTCGGCGGGACCTCAAGCTGGCGCTGGACGATGCGCTGGCCGGCCTCGTTGATCGTTTCGAGGGCCCCGTCGCGGAGCGTGCGGGCGAGGCGGTCGTCCTCGTCGAGAGAGAGTTCCGCGCCGACGGCGAGCAGGGTTGAAAGCCCTGCGGCGCGCAGGATGCTGCTCCAGTGATTGTCGACGCGGTCTTCGAGACCGGCAAAGCCCGC
>ENA-ORCV01001108-ORCV01001108.1-marine-metagenome-genome-assembly--contig:-NODE-1108-length-10513-cov-2.744442_pt1 | contig 10513 bp, 9 predicted proteins | sample MGYA00237779_ERZ508509 | MGnify/ENA primary metagenome ERZ508509 (study PRJEB26180, sample SAMN06268772) | marine metagenome | isolation source: Bioluminescent Bay, La Paraguera, Puerto Rico | place... | reverse complement strand
CCGCAAGTGATAGCAGTAGATAATGTCGTGATCTGTGCTGGGCAACTGCCAGAAAGATCATTGGCAGATGCGCTCGAACAAGAAGGCATTTGCTGCCACGTGATCGGTGGCGCTGAAGTTGCTGCTGAACTCGACGCAAAACGCGCAATCAATCAAGGCACACGCCTGGCTGCTAGGCTATAGCAATTTGTGCTGTTGGATCTGTGCGATAGAGATTTGACAACCATAGGAATATCTTCAAAGAACAACCCACTGTTCTAACTCTATGATTTCTACTTCTAGTTGCGCGCATTGAGTTAAAAGAACACCCAACTAATTCCGCCAATAATTGGGAAAATCGCTGTCCATATCCAAAGTGGAAGGAAGAATATCGTGGGCTCTACCGAAAGGTCATGCCCAATAGCTTTTGGTAAAATATTTATATGGTGCATCCATTTTTTGTCTAAAACACCACCGTTCCGCATTGCTGCCGCTATAATCCCTAAAACTATTGCCATCGCGAGAGAACAAAGTCCCATGAGCATCATCGCAATAGGAATGTCCAAACGCCAACGCTCAGCCAGCAAAAACCAAATGTAAAGAAGTGGGCCAAACGCGGCGCCGGACCATATGACCATGCTCTATCCCATCCGACAAAATTAGTTTTAAGTATTGATTGTAAAGTAGCTGAAGTTCTTGGCGTGCGGAAGCTGCTTTTAGCGCTAAACGCAGATCTTCAATAAAGTTTGGCAAATCTTATCCCCGCCCACAACGATTATGACACAATGTTTCCTCCTTTCTTAAAACCGTGCAGCCTGCTGACGAGTGGGGAGCGGTGAGGAATAGGTGGCGGCAGAATAGCAATGCCGTCATCCCCGCGAAGGCGGGGATCCAGGTCTGAATATCGAAAGAACCGAAGCGCTGCGGTTCTTGGAAGGTCCGGCCTGGATCCCAGACTAAATCTGGGATGACGACAGAGGTTGTGGCCACTGCCCGCACTGACTTGGTGTTTGGCACCAATCGGCGGGGGTGCCGGGGAAACAAGCTTTGCTTGCGACGGCGGCATCAACTTAAAGAAAGGGAATGACTGAGTTGAGAGACGATCTCATTTCGCTTTTGAAGAAGGTAGACCAGTCCGACGCCGAGGATAGCTGTAAACCGCTGGTGGTTTGATGACCGCCGATGAAAATCAATAGAGCCGAGAACGCTTTCGTTCTTCATCACGGTTCTATGGCGTGAGCAAGGGGATAAAAGGGTGAGCACCCCGGGTTTGTTTTGATCAATTGCAACATGTCATTTGCACGAGGCGATTGGCGTCTCATTACATTACTCGTTCGGCAGAGACCTCAAACGCCTCGTGCCTGCACACAAAATAAAACTCCAAAGCAAAGCCGCTTGTGGAGGCATTGGTGTTTGGCACCAATTGGCGGGGGTGCTGGGGTCGGGAGCGAAGCGACCAACGGCGGCATCAAATAACCTTGGAGGTTTCGGTGCTGGGAGGAGCAATTGCTACGCGCCACCACCGTCATCCCTGCGCAGGCAGGGATCCAGGCGTGATTATCGAAAGAGCCGCAGCGCTGCGGTTCTTGGAAAGTCCGGCCTGGATCCCAGACTAAATCTGGGATGACGACTGAGAAATTGGCTGATGTTCTACCCAACTTGGTGTTGTCCGTCGCCGATTCACCAAACCACCACCGTCACCCTCGGACTTGATCCGAGGGTCCAGGTCTGACTGTCAGATACTCAAATGCATGGGTTTCTCAACTCCCCTGACCCACAGTAGTAAATTCGGAACCACAACAGCGTTCACCAACCAAATCCCAACGTTCAACCCGTCACTTCAACCCTTGATAACAAGCCTGTTCATCCCTACCTTAATTCTTGAAGGAGATCGTCATGAAACTGGAACAAATTGCCCTAATTTTGGTCATCATCGGTGCCGTTGGGTATTTCGGCATGATGTTTTTTGGGCTGGCATCGGCTGGTCTGCCGGTCGTGTTGCTTTTGGCTGTTGCAGCGGTGGGGATTGGCCTATTGGCGTGGGTAATTATCCAGCGCCTAAACAATGCTGAAGACGATTATTACGAAAAGAATATTGAGGAGTAAGTGCGCGTGATTGTAACCACTGGAATTGATGTTGCTGAAGGCAAAATTGTTGAAACGCTAGGCATTGTGCGCGGCAATACCATTCGGGCGAAACATGTGGGTACCGACATTGTTGCGGGGTTGCGCAATCTGGTTGGCGGTGAAGTAAGCGAGTATACAAAACTCATGGCCGAGGCACGTGAGCAGGCCTACGACCGCATGGTTCGTCATGCCGAAGAAGTGGGCGCAGATGCGGTGATCGGCGTCAATTTCACAACGTCGATGATTACTCAGGGTGCCGCCGAAATTCTGGCTTATGGCACCGCGGTTCGGATCGAACGCTAATTCGCTTTGAAGTGCTTTGACAATTTGAGATGTTGGCCTTGATAGTTCGATCCAAGGTCAGCACCATACAAATTGTCGGGGCGCTCTGCCATGCGTTCATAAATCAAGCGGCCAATGGTTTGGCCATGCTCGACCAAAAACGGCACTTCGCGTGAGCGTACTTCCAAAACCGCGCGACTGCCCGCGCCTGCCGCACCGGCATTGCCAAAGCCCGGGTCGAAAAACCCGGCATAGTGCACGCGGAACTCGCCAACGAGTGGATCAAACGGCACCATTTCCGCAGCATAGTCTGGCGGCACATGCACCGCCTCGCGCGATACAAGAATGTAGAACTCATCAGGATCAAGGATCAGTTCTCCAGTGCCGCGATCATAAAGCGGTTCCCAGTAATCAAGGATATCAAGCGCCGCCTTTTTATCAACGTCGACAACCGCCGTGTGACGCTTTGAGCGGTAACCGATCAAGCCGCCACGGTCGCCGCCTTTCAGGTCAATTGAAAGGGCAACGCCATTATCGACCGGCGCATTTTCGTCGAAAACCAAAGTTTCTTTTGCGTGAAGCGCTTGGTGTTCTTGAACAGTAAGGCGCGTGTCGCCTTCGCGGAAACGGATTTGGCTCAGTCGTGAACCTTGGCGGACAAGAACTGGGAATGTGCGCGGGCTGACTTCAAGATAAAGTTGACCTTCATAGCCAGCTGGCACCGTATCAAATGCTCGCCCTTGATCGGTAATAACGCGGGTAAAAATGTCCAAGCGGCCGGTTGAGCTTTTTGGGTTGGTCGTCGCGGAAACGCCATCGGGCAGCTTCAAACTTTCCATCAAGGGCACGATATATACACAACCGCGCTCAAGCACTGCGCCAGACGAAAGGTCGATCTCATGCAGTTTAAGTTCGTTAATCCGCGCATCGACGGAGCTTTGCGGACCGGGCAAAAAACTGGCACGCACGCGGAACGCTTTGTCACTTAGGCGCAAGTCGAGACTGGCAGGTTGTATCTGGTCATCGTCAAAAGGTTTTGACGCATTGATCGCACCATTCGCATTAAGCTCGGCAATCATACGTTGCGAGAAGATACCGGTTGCACCTGTCATAACAAAAACTGTTCCGCCCAAATCTATATTGCGTCCTTCACTAGCAACATTGACGCGAAGGCGCAATTGGCGTTACATCATCACCATAAAGGTGGCGATTTGGCCGGTCTGATTGCAACCACCTGAGCGGAAGCTCGAAAAAACTTGCTAAAGCGACCTGATTGCCGGCCAATTGGGTCGGCTTTTTTGTTGGAGTGAAGACCATGGCTGAAAACAAGAACCCTTTGGCGGACCCGAAAAACCAACGCGCGGCCACCAAAATGGTGCATGGCGGCACTGTGCGTTCTCAGCATGGCGAAACATCAGAGTCGCTCTATCTCAACTCCGGCTTTATTTACGATAGTTCAGATGCTGCCGAAGCGCGCTTTATGGGCGATGATGACGGGCATATTTATTCCCGCTTTTCCAACCCATCATATGATATGTTTCAAGACCGTATGTGTTTAATCGAAGGCGCGGAGGCTGCACGTGCCACCGCAACGGGTATGGCGGCGGTGACGACAGCGGTGATGAGCCAGGTCCGCGCTGGTGATCATGTGGTCGCATCTCGCGCGCTGTTTGGCGGCTGCCGGTTTGTGGTGGAAGATTACCTTCCCCGTTGGGGCGTTGAATCGTCAATCGTTGATGGACGTGACCCGCAAAATTTTGCGAACGCAATGCGGCCTAATACCAAGGCGATTTTTATTGAAACACCTTCCAACCCAACATTGGAGTTGGTGGATATTGAGGCGGTGGCCAAGATTGCGCACGCCAACGGTGCGGTGCTGATTGTCGACAATGTTTTCGCGACGCCGATGTTCCAAAAACCATTGGAGTTGGGCGCAGACCTTGTGACTTATTCAGCGACCAAGCATATTGACGGCCAAGGCCGCTGCATGGGCGGGATTATCCTAGGGTCGAAAGAACTTATTGAAGCTGACATTCACACCATCATCCGCCAGACCGGCCCGACCATCAGCCCGTTTAATGCTTGGGTGATGCTGAAAGGTTTGGAGACACTGGCTCTTCGCGTCGAACGCATGTCGCAGTCTGCTGCTAAGCTCGCTAGCTTTTTGGCTGACCACCCAAAGGTCGATAAAGTGTTTTATCCGCACCATCCGTCGCACCCACAATATGAATTGGGCAAGCGTCAGATGAGTTCGGGATCAACCATGTTGGCATTTGAAGTCGGCGGTGCATCCGGTACGTCAGAAGGCAGTAACCAAGAAGCGGCGTTTAAGCTGGCGGATGCGTTGAGCGTGGTGAAGATTTCAAACAATTTGGGTGACGCGAAATCGATCATTACGCACCCGGCGACCACAACACACCAACGCTTTTCTGAAGAAGAACGTTTGGAAGCTGGCATTACTCGGAAGCTTTTGCGTTTATCAGTGGGCTTGGAAGATGGTGACGACTTGCTCGATGACTTCGCTTTCGCGCTCGACCAAATCTAGTTTTTGCTGATGAGCGACGATCTCGGTTTTACATTTCGTGCGCGCAAAGGTGGTGAGGTGAAAATCTCCCACCATGGTCGGTTGGCGACCACGCTGCGCGGTGAAAAGGCTGCAGATTTTTTAGACGAAATGTCGGATTGCGATTTCGCGGACCAACAGCAAGTGATGGCGCGCATTACAGGCAACTACAAGCGCGGCAACGAACGGTTAGCGAAAAGCCATCCGCGCAATAAGCGTTTCTAGTCGGTTGGCGAGCGGCTTCCGAATTCCTGATAAGCAAGCCAAATCCGGGCGAAGGCGGTGTAGAAACACGCAGCGGCAAACAGATAAGCCATAATGGCAAAATGCTGGGGCCAGATGCAGCAAGCCACGAAGAACGCAATCGTTTCAGTACCCTCGAGCAAGCCGGTGGTAAAGTAAAGCGACTTTGACCCACGCTGCGCTGTCTGCAATTTGTGCTTTTCTGCCAAGATCGCGTAGCCCAAAAAGGTACCGCCATTGAAATAGAACGACAAAAGCAACAGTGCACCTGCGACCGCGTTTGCACTTGGGTCAAGAACAATAAACGCAACCGGGATGGCGCCATAAAAGAAAAAGTCTGCAACGATGTCCCAATATCCACCAAAGTCGGTTTTTTGGGTGGCGCGGGCTACTGCTCCGTCCAAACCGTCTGCAACACGAGAAAGTAAGAGGACCCAAAGACCGGCTTGCACATTACCGAGAGCGATTAGAACTGCCGCAATAATCCCAAGTGCAAGGCCCACGCCTGTGACGGCATTGGCTGATATCCCAGTTTTTGCAAGCTGTGCGCCCACTGCATTCAATGGACCATCGATGATTTTGCGCATTTGGCCGTCGAGCATACTTATCCCCGCTTCTCAAATATCGGGTACACTAGCAAAGTTTCCCACAAGATAATGCTCATTTTTAAGTGAGCAAAGTTGTGATAGAGAAAAAGCGCAGTGAGAAGGACGGCCGCTTCACCATATGGAATTTCGACCGGTATTTACAATTATTGGCGCGCTAACAACGGCGCTTGGCTGTTCAATGTTTTTGCCCGCGCTGGCTGATGCGCTTGTGGGCAATGATGATTGGGTGGTGTTTGCGACCGCCGCCTTACTCACGACAACTCTTGGTGCAGGCACGTGGGCCTCCACGCTGCAAGCGGAACGCAGCTTAAATATCCGGCAAGCGTTTTTGATGACCGCGCTTGTGTGGGTTGTTCTCGCGACATTTGGGGCCTTGCCATTCTATTGGGCTGAAATTGGCCTCAGCTTCACCGACGCGTTTTTTGAATCCATGTCTGGCCTCACCACAACAGGCGCCACGGTGATCAACGGGCTGGACTTTTTGCCGCCCGGCATTTTGCTGTGGCGCGGCTTGCTAGAATGGTTCGGCGGCCTCGGAATCATCGTGATGGCGGTTGCTGTCCTGCCAATGCTGCAAATTGGTGGTATGCAGATGTTTAAGGCTGAGGCCTTTGACACGCCGGATAAAATCCTGCCTCGCGCAGCGCAAATTGCCTCCGGCATGACCTCGATCTACATCGTTCTGACCTTAATTTGCGCCATTTGCTATTGGGCGGCTGGCATGCCGCTTTTTGATGCACTTGTGCACGCGATGACCACCGTGGCCACGGGTGGCTTCTCCACCAAAGACGGCTCAATTGGCTATTACAACTCGGCGATGATCGACTATATCGCGATCACGTTCATGATCTTGGGCGCACTGCCATTTCTTTTGTATATCGGCCTTATCCAAGGCGCCTGGCGCCCGCTCGTCCGTGATAGCCAAGTCCGCGCATTTCTTGGGCTTGTGTTGGCCTTGAGCTTTGTGATGCTACTGGTGCAAGTACTCAACAATGTGGAAACCGGTGAGCGCGCCTTCCGCCACGCCATGTTCTCGGTCATTTCCGTGCTAACCGGCACGGGCTATGCCACCACAGACTATGGGCAATGGGGCGGCTTCGCCGTCACGACATTTTTCATCATCACCTTTATTGGCGGCTGCGCGGGCTCCACCAGTTGCGGCATTAAGATCTTCCGGTTCCAAGTGCTATTTTTGGACCTCAAACAGCATATTCGCGAAATCCTTTACCCATCCGGCGTGTTTGTGAAGCGCTACAATGGGGCCGTATTGTCTGATGAGGTTTCCGCGTCGGTTTTGAGTTTTGTATTTCTCTACATTGCCGCGTTCATGATCTTGGCGCTGCTTCTTTCTTTGACCGGGCTTGATCCGCTCACAGCGTTTTCCGGCGCTGCCACGGCGATTTCAAATGTGGGCCCGGGACTTGGCGAGACCATCGGCCCAGCCGGCAATTTCGCCCCACTCCCCGACATCTCCAAATGGCTATTGGCCATCGGCATGATTGTTGGCCGTCTCGAAATCTTCACCGTGATCGTACTGTTTTTGCCGCGCTTCTGGCAGCGTTAAGCGAGACCGATTAGCGACCTAAATTTCCGCTAGACAACACCAAACCAATAAAATACCTTTCACCTCCCGCCATTCTTCTTTTCGGTCTACTTTGTCTTATTTTGCTCGCCTGATCCGTGATGGATCAACTCCCAAATTGTTTGTCTATTTGTTCGTCATGGCGATCGTTACGTCATTGACGTTGCCCATTCGCGCACTCTTCATCACTCAAGAATTGAACGGTTCCCTTTTTGAGAATGGCGTCGCATTTGCGCTACCGGCAATGATTGGACTGATCATTACACCAATAATTGGCGACAGATCGGACACTATTTCTGACCGACGCAAGATCATAACATTTGGTTTGATTTGGATTGGGATTGGCACCGCGCTTACGGCATTTGTTGGCGCGAGTTGGTTGGTTATTGTAATCACTGCGCTCACTTATCCTTTGTTCTCAAGCGTAAATGCACAGTATTTTGCGTGGGCTGGCGAACGACCTTGCAAAAATGGTCAAGGCACAATCGATAGCGGTCAATTGCGAATTGGGTATGTTGCAGGATGGGTACTTGGTCCTGCAGTGTGCGGTGGTTTGCTTGTCATTGGGTTCAGTTTCCGAGGGTTGTTTGTACTTCAGGCAGTCGGAATGGTCGCTCTGGCCGCACTGATCTGGGCGTTTCGAGCAAATCCACCAAAAGAAACCAAATCTACCACAGAGAAGTTTCGTTGGTCTCGGTTGAACGAGGTGCCGTCGGATCTTCGCAATATTGCTTTGTTTGTCGCATTCGTAATGGCTGGTGACATGTTGCGACTTGCAAACATGTCACTTTTTGTAGCGGAAAACATCTCAACCGCCCCTTCGGATTTGACCATTGTGTACATGGCAACACCCGTCGTGGAACTGCCAGCGGCTGTCTTCTTTGTTTGGCTTGCCAAGCGCGTCGGGTCGAAAACAGTTTTGGCTACCGGTGTGGCGGCTGGTTTGATCTATTTTGCCTTTTCACCATTTGCTGACAATTTGTGGCAAATGATTTGCCTTCAGGCAATTTATGGGCTCATCCCCGCGAGCGTTCTCACCATTGGTATCAGCTATGCGCAACGCTGCTTACCAGACCGAATGGGATTTGCCACTTCAGTGCTTTTTGCAGGGCAATCCCTCGCTATCCTGCTTGGTGGCGTTTTGGCGACGATTAGCGGCGCATTTCTAAGCGTGAACAACGCTTACTTTTCACCGCTAATCTTTATGGTGCTGGCTGGCCTTGTATGGCTGCGACTACCAAAACGATGAGCCAGACTAAGCTTCCACTTCCGGCGGGCGCGGGATTGAGTGATGGTCACCGCGGATCAAACCACGGAAGCTTGGTGCATTTTTGCGGACGAACAACCAGCTAAAGAATGCCCCAATGTCGGCACCAATGCCAATGATGGCAGGCACAAGGAACAACACAAGCAACGTAGCTAATCCGAGACCGAAGACGATTGTGATGGCCATTGGGATGAGGAATTTAGCTTGTAAGCTTGTCTCGAACAGCAATGGGGTCAAACCGCCGATGGTCGTCAAAGAAGTCAACACGACAGCGCGCAATCGATCTCTAGCCGCGCCAGTTGCGGCTTCGCGAAGGCTGTCCCCTTCTTCTAGCCTTTCTTGCAGCCTTGAAACCAAAACAATGGAGTCGTTGACCAAAATACCGGCGAGACCGAGAAGGCCCATCATGGAGATGATCGACAGGCTGTAGCCCATGATGAAGTGCCCCCAAATCGCGCCAATAACACCAAAAGGAATGATCAACATGACGGCAAGCGGTGCGAAATATGAACCGAAAATCCAAGCGATAATGATGTACATGACACCAAGTGCGATAAGGCCGCCTAGTCGCAAATCGCCGAAGGCTGCGCTTTGTTCCGCCTGAGTGCCGCCAAGACTATACTGCACACCATATTTGGAGGTGATGCCAGGTAGGTAATCGGCTTCCAAGCGTTCCAAAACGTCGGCTGCGGCAACGATGGTCGTATCGGTGTCAGCGCGGACAGAGACTACTGTTTTGCCCTCTTCGCGCACAATCCGGTTAAAGCCTTGACGTTCACTGATGGTAACAACCTCAGAAAGAGGTACAAAATTTCCAGCGTCTGACCGGACCCATAGATCGCGCAGCGCGGCGGTACCTGATGCGTCAGAAACTTGTTCTACACGCACCGCGATTTCTTCTTCTTCTTCGGCCACGCGGCGAGCAAGGTTGCCTTCAAAGGTGTCGCGAATTTGGCTACCCAGCGTATCGAGAGAGAAGCCGAGCGCACGACCGCGAGGGGTCAACTCAAGCACCAGTTCCGGTTTGCCATAGGCCAATGTATCAGAAATCGCTTGGACGCCCTCGAACCCTTCAAGCACGGCTTGAAGCTCTTCGGATGCGGCTTTTAACACGGGTACTTCGGCGCCGGAAAATTCAACGTCGATGGCGCGTCCCGGAGGGCCGCCGCGCGGTTCGCGAACCGATATACGGTCTACGCCAGCAATGGTTGGGATGTTTTCACGAATGGCACGTCCAATTTGGTTTGTGCGCACACTGCGCAGTTCAGCTGCAGTGAGATAGAGCGCAATGTTGGCGCGGCCGTTTTCCATATCGAGATAGGCAAAGCTGGTCAAAATCAGATCTTCGCCTTCTGGCGTCAGGTCTGTTTCAACCGTTTCAATCGCCTTCTCAACCTGTTCAACAAGGCCATACATCGCGTCTTGTGGCACACCAGGTTGGAAGATGGCCGTAACATTTACGGTTTCACCCTCAACCGATGGGAAAAATTCAAAGCCAAGTTTTCCCGCAGGGATGAGCGCGCCACCAACGATACCGAGGGCGATGGCTGCGGCAAGCGTGGCATAGCGCCAACGATAGGTAAGGTCAGATAACCAGCCGAACATTTTGTCGCGGAAGAATGCAAATCCGGCGTCGAAATTGCGGCGGAACCAGCCGGGTGCTTTTCGCTCTTTCGGCAAGGCATGAGATAGGTGCCCCGGCAATACAAGGAAACATTCGATGAGGGATGCAATGAGAACCGCGATCACCACCATCGGCAAGGCAGAAAGGATTTGACCGATTACGTCACCAACCAACAAAATTGGACCAAACGCGGCCATTGTTGTGAGCGACGCCGCAATAACCGGAGCTGCCATGCGGC
>ENA-ORCV01001106-ORCV01001106.1-marine-metagenome-genome-assembly--contig:-NODE-1106-length-10525-cov-3.185873_pt1 | contig 10525 bp, 9 predicted proteins | sample MGYA00237779_ERZ508509 | MGnify/ENA primary metagenome ERZ508509 (study PRJEB26180, sample SAMN06268772) | marine metagenome | isolation source: Bioluminescent Bay, La Paraguera, Puerto Rico | place... | reverse complement strand
GCAATCGTCGGCTCGCTGGCGATACCAGTCAACCGCTTCAAGCTCTTCCATTACCGAAACTATGGCATGATGCATGGAGAGCGTATCCTTACTCAGTTTTTCGCGGGGGGCGTGCAGCGTATCACTCGCCATTTGTAACTCCTGTTTCGATGAATGGGTTCGGGAAAATTAGATACCTGTCGGCCTCTTGCTACAATCTAATTTCTACTCTGGCGATCTTTCAGGCAAGCTGAACGAAGCTGTCGATCACGCGCTTTTCGCCTGCCTTGTCGAATTCGATGACCAGCTTGTTGCCTTCCTGCGCCATGACTTCGCCATAGCCGAACTTGTCATGAAATACGCGGTCACCAATAGCTATGTCTCCTCGCGGTTTGGCGGCGAAGCTGGCGGCGGAGCGGGTGGTTTCCTTCACGCGGGTCTGCTTCGTCTCGTAGCCGGTGGCGAGCGCACGTTGCCAGCCGGGGCCGCGGGCGGATGAGCGGTCTGGCCGGTCGCGCGAGACATGGGCGAAGGGGTCTTCGCTCTCGCTCCAGTTCGCGCGCCACATGCTCGCACCGCCTGTCAGCGTTGTTTCCTGGTCGATCGTCTCTGGTGGCAGCTCCTCGATAAAGCGGCTGGGAATGGAGCTGGTCCACTGGCCATAGATGCGCCGGTTGGCAGCATGCAGGATGGTGCAGCGCCGCCTGGCGCGGGTGATGGCGACATAGGCGAGGCGGCGTTCCTCCTCGAGGCTGGCGAGGCCGCCCTCATCGATTGCGCGTTGCGAGGGGAAGACGCCTTCCTCCCATCCGGGAAGGAAGACATGGTTGAATTCCAAGCCTTTGGCCGCGTGCATGGTCATGATGGTGACCTTCTCGCCATCGTCGCGCGCGTCATTGTCCATCACGAGGCTGACGTGTTCCAGGAAGTCCTCCAGCGTTTCGTAATCCTCCATAGCGCGGGCGAGTTCGGTGAGGTTTTCCGCACGGCCCGCGCTTTCAGCGGAACGATCGGCCTTGAGCATGTCGTCATAGCCGCTTGTCGCGAGCACAATGCGCAGCAGTTCGGAGGGGGTGACCTTCTCGCTCTGCTCGCGCCAATGGAGAAAATCCTGCATCAGCGCAGCGATGGTGTTGCGGGCACGGGCGGGCAGTTCGTCGCTATCGGCCAGTTCCAGCGCGGCGGCGGCGAGGGGAATGCCTTGGCGGCGGGCATGCTGGTACATCTTCTCCAGCGTCTTGGCTCCAAGGCCGCGCTTGGGATTGTTGTAGATGCGCTCAAAAGCGAGATCGTCGGCGGGCTGGGCGATCACGCGCAAATAGGCGAGTGCATCGCGGATTTCGGCGCGCTCGTAAAACCGGAAACCGCCCACGATGCGGTAGTTGAGGCCGATCTGGATGAAGCGGTCCTCGAATTCGCGCGTCTGGTATTGTGCACGCACGAGGATTGCCACCTGGTCCAGCGGCGCGCCTTCGTGCTCGAGCCGCTCGATTTCCTCGCCCACGCGGCGCGCTTCCTCTGGCGCATCCCACACACCGATCACGCGCACCTTTTCACCCGCATTGATTTCGGTCCAAAGCGTCTTGCCAAGGCGCTGGCTGTTGCTTTCAATGAGGCCCGATGCGGCGGCGAGGATCTGCGGGGTAGAGCGGTAATTCTGCTCCAGCCTGATCACCTTGGCGCCCGGAAAATCCTGTTCAAACCGCAATATATTGGCCACTTCTGCGCCGCGCCATGAATAGATCGACTGGTCGTCATCACCCACCACGCAGATGTTCTTGCGCGTCTGGGCCAACAACCGCAGCCACAGATACTGTACGGCATTGGTGTCCTGGTATTCATCGACCAGTACATATTTGAAGCGGTTTTGGTACTGCTCCAGCACATCGCGGTGCTGGCGGAAGATGTTGAGAATGTGCAGCAGCAAATCGCCAAAATCGCACGCGTTGAGCGCTTTGAGCCGCTCCTGATAGAGCGCGTACATCTGTTGGCCCTTGCCATTGGCATAGGCCTCATTGTCGACCGGAGTCAGGTCTGATGGATTGAGCCCGCGATTCTTCCATGCGTCGATAAGGCCGGCGAGTTGTTTGGGTGGCCAGCGCTTCTCGTCGAGGTTCTGGTCACGGATGAGCTGCTTCAAAAGCCTGAGTTGATCATCGGTGTCGATGATGGTGTAATTGCTCTCTAGCCCGACAAGTTCGGCATGGCGGCGCAGCATGCGAGCGCAGATCGAATGGAAGGTGCCGAGAAAGGGCATGCCTTCCACCGCATCGCCGATCAGTTGTCCCACACGCTCGCGCATTTCGCGGGCGGCCCTGTTTGTGAAGGTGACGCAGAGGATCTCGCTCGGCCATGCGCGCCGCTCGCGGATCAGATGGGCGAGGCGATGGGTAAGGGCGGCTGTCTTTCCTGTCCCTGCGCCGGCCAGCATCAGCACGGGGCCTTCGGTCGTCAGCACGGCTTCTCGCTGTGGATCGTTCAGCCTTTGCAGCCATGCGGGCGCTTCTGCGGAGGTGGGAAGAGAGCGGTTGGACACAGGTGAACAGCTAGGGAACAAATGCGCGTCGCGCAAGTTCGGGCATACTGTGTTATGCAGGCCTTTGTAGTGAGTAGAGGATTGCCATGATGTTGAGGATGTTAGCTGCAGTTTCTACCGGTCTGGTGCTTGTTATGGGTGCGCCTGCCATGGCCGAACACCACGAAGAAGAGGCACCCAAGGCCGAAGTGGTTTCGCGCGATGACAATGGCCGGGCCACGCGCATTTCGGTCGATGGCATTGAAGTTGATGTCTGTTCCGCTGAGGTGACCGACAATTGCATCAACCCACGCGAGGCAGGTCTCGATTTCGGCGCAGTGCCGCTCGATTCATGGCCGGGGCATCCTGCCAGTGCCGAGCCGGAAGAGGCTGAGCCTTCCGAGCTTACCTCAGATGGCGAGGCCGAGCGAGGTTAGTCTGCGTCTGAGGCAAGCTGCAGGATCGTCAGCTTGGCCTTGCCGACCAATCGCTCCGTATCAACCTCAAAGCCGCGCAGTTTGATCTCTTCGTCGCGCGCAGTCTCAAGCGAAATCCATGTCGCAGGCCCGATCCAGCCTAGTCGCCTCAGCTTGTCGAGCGCTACCTGGCCCGCACTGGTGCCGTAGGGCGGATCGAGAAGAATGAGATCGATTGGATCCTTCGCAGGCCCCAACGCCATAACCGAACAGGCTCGCACATCGCAGCGCTGAAGTGCGCGCAAGGCGGAAATGTTGGTCCTGAGAGCGCGAATGGCGGCGGCATCCTGTTCGACGAACAGGCAATGCTCCGCACCGCGAGACAAAGCCTCCAGCCCCAAAGCGCCCGATCCGGCAAACAGGTCCGCTACTTTCAGGCCTTCAAAGTCACCCAAGCGGCTCGTCAGCATTGAGAACAGCGTCTCGCGCGTCCGATCGGCCGTTGGGCGCGTGGCATCGCCTGCGGGCGCGCGCAATTGCCGCCTTTTCCATTCGCCGGCGATAATCCTCACAGGTGGCCTTCCTTCTTGAGCTGGCTCATGAAGGGTTCGAATTCGTGCTTCTTGAGTTCGACCACCTGGCCGCGGGCAAGATCGCCCAGCTGGAAGGGGCCATAGGCGGTGCGGATCAGGCGGCTGACCTTGAGGCCGAGATGTTCGAGCACGCGGCGGACCTCGCGGTTCTTGCCTTCGGTCAGCGTTAGTTCGATCCACTGGTTGCGACCGGTGCGCCGTTCCAGGTTTGCGTCGATCTTACCGTATCTTACGCCGTCAATCGTGGTGCCGTGGATCAATTCTTCCAGCTGCTCCTGCGTAATGTCGCCGAAGGTCCGCGCCCGATAGGTGCGCTCGATTTCGCTGGAAGGAAGCTCCATGGCGCGTTTCAGCGCACCGTCGTTGGTCAGCAGAAGAAGGCCCTCTGTGTTGAGGTCCAACCGTCCAATCGGCATCACGCGCGGCGCATTTTTGGGTAGGGCATTGCGCAAGGCGGCGTAGATCGTCGGACGACCAGAGAAATCGCGCTCTGCCGTCAGCAATCCGCTGGGTTTATGGAAGCAGAACAGCCGCGTACGATCGGGCTTGCCGACGGGTTTGTCGTCCACCGTCACGCCTTTCAGCGTTTCGAGCAGCGTGGCTGGTGTCGTCACCAACTCCCCATTGATCTTGATACGACCGGCTTCGATCATGCGCTCGACCTCACGCCGACTGGCAACGCCAGCACGCGCAAGCAGTTTGGCGATGCGGTCACCGGTTCGGGCGCCATTCCGGTCATCATCCTGAGACATGTGGGGCCCTTAGACGCGTTGCGGGAACTGTCCAAGCATCAAGCTTGTCCGACCAGGAATGTATTGACTGTCAGCCGGCCGTTCTGAAGCGCCGTTTCAGGGTCGGGAGACATTGGGATATGGCCGGAATGCAATATCCGGCCGCGATACATGACCACACGATCGCGCTTTGCTTCAACCGTGCCGATCATTTCATAACGCTCGTCATCACCAAAAAAATAGCGGGGAGGAAGCTGCCCGAACTCCTCTTCGTCGGCGGTGACCGCGCGCAGGAACTCAGCTTCCTGCTCTGAATGGATCGCTTCTAAGCCGGTTCTGCGATGGCGGTAGAACGACGTTCCGCCGGTCTCTTCGCCGCCCATGTAATGCAGCATGGCTATCAGAAAGGGATCGGAGGCATCGTAATGCGGGCGACGCTGACCCTGGCTCAATTCGTCGGGCCTCTTCGAGACGATACTGAAATGACAGCTTTCGACTTTGGCACCTCCTGGTAGATCAAATACCTCCGCCAGGACCTTCCTCAAGGTCTCCAAACGTGGAGCCATATAGGTTGAACTGATACGGCACCGGATGCCCGGGAAGCCATCGACAGGTGCATATCGAGCCTGCCGAGCAATTGCCGTCAGGGTTTCGGTCTCGCCGAGGAAGTTATCGATGATCACGACCGGCTCACGCTCCAGGCCAAACCGTTCGACTGTGAAATCAGGGTGTTGCGGGGGCGGGTTCTCCATTCAATGCCAATAGCTGTTAAGGACCCATCCATCCACCCTTCCCAAGTATAGCAATGACGCTAATCATGAGCGAATTGGCGAGGAGGAAGAACTTTGGAACTTGGTCTCGATACAATCATCTTGTTTGCAGTGATTGCGGCAATGGTTGGGCTGGCCTTCATTGTGCCTCAGTTCGCACCTTATCGGCGAAAGATGCCGTTTGTTGCCTTCCTGTTGGGCATATCGAGCGGATTTCCGCTCACTCTTTTGCTTGCTACCATGACGTTCTGGCTTTCTCGCGTGGGGATCGACAAGTCGACGATTGGTTTCGCGATTGGCCTCACAACGCCATACACTCTCAAATTTCTTTGGGCGCCCCTGGTCGACAAGGTGCCTTTGCCTGTTCTTACCGGCCTTTTGGGGCAACGACGTGCATGGTTATTCTTTGTTCAGGCGCTGCTTGTGCTCGCTTTGTGGCAATTGGGCGCAAGCAACCCCAGTAACGACAATATCGCTCCATTCGCGTTTTGGGCGATAGCGGTGGCATTCCTTTCCGCCACACAAGACATTGTCATCGATGCCTACCGTATCGAAATTCTCTCCGACGAAGAACTGGCCCATGGCACGGCGATGAACCAGTTTGGCTATCGTACCGGCAACCTGTTGGCGGGTGCAGGGACGGTCTATCTCGCTTCTTCAGAAGGCCTCGATGCTGGGTGGGCGATGGCCTACGGATTGACCAGCTTCCTCGTATTTCCGGCTGCTATCGGGGCGCTGTGGGCAGGCGTGGGAACATACGATCCATCCACCGCTCGAGCCGCGGGCCAAAAGTTCAGCACATGGTTGAAGGAAACCGTGGTCAATCCGTTCCGCGAATTCCTCGGGCGCAAGGGTGCAGTGCTGATTCTGCTGTTTGTGCTCATCTACAAAGTTGGTGACGCGATGGGGCAAGGCATGCTCAACCCCATGATCGTGGAACTGGGTTTTTCCGACACTGAATTCATAGCAATCAATAAATTTGTTGGTTTTGCTGCGCTGATTATTGGTTCAGCACTGGGCGGACCCTTCATCGCCTGGCTCGGAATGGGGCGCGCATTGTGGATATCGGGCCTGCTGATGATGTTCAGCAACTTCCTCTTTGCGGTGCTTGCTGTGATGGGCCACTCACCGCTGATGCTGGGTATTGCAGTGGGTACGGAGAACCTGACGAGCGGAATTGGTCTGACCGTGTTCGTGACGTATCTCTCTGGTCTGTCCAACCTGGCCTATACGGCAACGCAGTTTGCGCTCCTTTCCAGCTTCGCGGCTGTGGGACGCACATGGCTTGCGACCCCATCGGGTTATCTCGCGGAAGGTCTCGGCTGGATCGGCTTCTGGACCTTTACGGTTTTGATCGCTGCTCCGGGAATGGCGCTCCTGTGGATCTTGTGGAGGAAAGGCTTCGTAGTTGAATCGGTCAGGCAAACCGGTGCCAAGACCGACACTGAGCCTCCACCCAAGCTTGCCGACTAATCCGGCACTTCACCATTCGCCCTGAGCACATTACCCGCAAGGTACAGCGAACCCGCGATCAGCACGGTGCCGCCCTTCTTGTGACGTCCAGCAATGGCTTGCAGCGCGTCTTCGAGGCTTGATGCCGTGTGTGTCTCGGCCACGCCCGCATCTTTGGCGATCCCGGCGAGGTCTTCCAGCGGGTGATATTCGCTGCCCTCGATCGGAATGGCTGTGAGCGAAGCGAGGTGCGGCGCGATAATGGTCAGCGTCGTGCGCGCGTCCTTTGCACTGAGCATGCCAACAATCGCGTCCACCGGCTTCTCCGCCTTGGTGTCGAGGAACTTGGCCATGGCGATGGCCGCATCGGGATTGTGGCCGCCGTCGAGCAGCACCATCGCTTCGGGCAGCATCTGAGTGAGCGGACCATCGCCGAGGACCTGCAGCCGAGCGGGCCAGATGGCGGCGCGAATACCTTCTGCCATGGCTTCCGGCGATACTCCGACAATGTCCTGATGGCGAAGCATGGCGACGGCGAGCGCCGCATTGTCGCCCTGATGGCTGCCGGGCATTTGCGGCAGGGGCAAAGTGAGCGTGCCCTTGGCATCGCTATAGGCGATACCTTCAGCGCCTACTTCCGCATTCCAGGCCTTGCCGCGCATGAACAGTGGCGCACCTTCCTCGGCGCAGCGCTGCGCGATCATCGCTTCCATGTCTGCGCGATAATTCTGCGTGACCATGGGCGAACCTTGCCGCGCGATGCCGACCTTTTCGAAGGCGATGCGCACTTCGGGGTTCTCGGGCGAGGGCGCGCCGGGCTCGTCATTGAGCAGGAACTGGTGATGATCCACGCCGAGCGGAGTGATACCGCAGGCTGCGGGCTCGACCATCACATTGGTGGCATCGAGGCGCCCGCCCAGACCCACTTCGATCACACAGGCATCGGCGGGAACGCGGCTAAACGCAAGGAAAGTCGCAGCTGTGGTGACTTCGAAGAAACTCGGCTCAAGGTCTTCGGAAATATCGAGAACTTCCTTGAGAAGCCTTGCCAGCATTTCATCCGAGATTAGCTCTCCGGCCACGCGGATACGCTCGTTGTAACGCACCAGATGCGGCTTGGTGGCGACATGGACGGTCAGCCCCTGCGCTTCCAGAATGGCGCGCAGATAGGCGCAGGTGGAGCCTTTGCCGTTGGTGCCTGCGACATGGAAGACGGGCGGCAGGTTTCGCTCCGGATTGCCGAGACGGTCGAGGATTTCGTGCACAACTTCCAGCCCGATGCGGCCCTGCGGCAGCGACAGGGCAGACAGGCGATCGAGCTGGGCCTGAACCTCAGGGTCCCCGGAAGAGGCGAAATCTTTCATCGCGTCTGGTCTTTCGGTTTAAGCCGCCTTGGCGGGGCTCAGATAATCAAGTAGCTTGGCGAGGGTGGGGCGCAATTCCTTGCGGGGCACAACCATGTCCACCATGCCGTGCTTGTGCAGATATTCGGCGCGCTGGAAGCCTTCGGGCAGCTTCTCGCGAATGGTTTCCTGGATCACGCGCTGGCCGGCAAAGCCGATCAATGCGCCCGGTTCTGCAATGTGCACGTCGCCCAGCATGGCGTAGGAGGCGGTGACGCCGCCCGTGGTCGGGTCCGCCAGTACGACGATATAGGGCAGGCCCGCTTCGCGCAGACGGCGCGTCATCACCGTGGAGCGCGGCATCTGCATCAGCGAGAGGATGCCTTCCTGCATACGTGCACCGCCGGCAGCGGTGACGACGACAAAGCCGCAATTGTTGTCGAGCGCCTTTTGCGCGGCGGCGCAGAAGGCATTGCCCACCGCCATGCCCATCGAACCACCCATGAAGGTGAAGTCCTGCACGCCGACCACGGCCTTGTGCCCCTCGATGCTGCCGTAAGCGGCGGTGAAGGCATCGGGATGCGGGCTTTTGGCGCGGGCGGCCTTGAGGCGATCGGTATAGCGCTTGGAATCGCGAAACTTGAGTGGGTCCTCGGCCACCACCGGATCGGGCAACAGCTCGAAGCCTTCATCCATCAATTGCGCCAAGCGGGTATCGGCGCCGATACGCCCGTGATGATCGCAATTCGGGCAGACCGAGAGGTTCGCTTCATATTCGCGGGTGAACAGCATTTCCTGACAACGGGGGCATTTGACCCACAAATTGTCGGGCGTTTCGCGCTTGTTGCCAAAGGGCAGCGCGTTGCGGACACGTGATAGCCAGCTCATGCGGTGCCTTTAGCCTAGATTTTCGGGAATGCCACCCCTCCCGCAGGCGGGAGGGGAAGCGAGACTTGGTGAACCGCAGGTGAGCCTAGTCGCAGCGGGGTGGGCTGTACCAGGCCCAATGTTTGCTGGGCCCACCCCCAACCCCTCCCGCTTGCGGGAGGGGGGATTATCTTGCTCCGTGAACTGCCTTGGCAAGGCTGGCGGTGAGTTCGCGCAGGTGTGCGGGGGCCGCATCGCCATGTTCGCCTACGATATCGACGAAGGCGGAACCGACCACCACGCCGTCCGCCACCTTGGCAATCGCCTCTGCCTGTTCGGGCGTGCGGACGCCGAATCCGACCGCGATGGGCAGGTCCGTGTGGCGCTTGATGCGGGTGACATTGTCCTCGATCGAATCGATGGCCGCCTGCTGCTTGCCGGTGATGCCGGCGACAGAGACGTAGTAGAGAAAGCCCGAAGAGCCATCGAGAACGGTCTTGAGCCGCTCGTCATGCGTTGTCGGTGTGGCGAGGCGGATGGGGCTGATGCCCATGGCGCGCAATGCGGGGCCAAGATCGGGGTCCTCTTCCGGCGCAAGGTCGACGCAGATCACGCCATCGACACCGGCATCGGAAATATGCTCGGCAAACCACTCGGGCCCGCGGCGGACCATGGGATTGGCATAACCCATCAGCACCAGCGGCACTTGCGGGTGGCGCTCGCGAAAGCCCTTGGCGATGGCGAGCACATCGGCAGTGGTCGTGCCCTTGGCGAGGCTGCGCAAATTGGCCTTCTGGATCGCAGGGCCATCGGCCATGGGATCGGTGAAGGGCATGCCCAGTTCGATCACATCGGCCCCACCCTCGACCAGCGCATCGAGATTGGCAGCGGTATCGCCGTCACCGGCGGTGATAAAGCAGACAAGCGCCGCGCGATCGGGCGAAAAGGCGGATTGGAAACGGGTCACTTTTTGGAATTCCACCAAGAAATACCGGTCAAGATTGCACCAACAAGGATCATCGGTGCGCCAATGAGAGTCCAACCATGCTCCATTCGTGGTCCGTTATCGTAGCATGTGCTGCCCGCCGGGCATCCCGGAGGTATGGGCCAATCATTCAAGAAATACGCTTCAGACCACTGAAGTAGGAAAAAATAGTAGATCACTAGGAGAAGTAGACCAATGGAAACGAGCAGGAAGGCACTTAACAACTTGATATCCCGTCTCATATCTCCGCTCCCAGCGCGTCGGCGACGGTGAAGATATCTTTGTCGCCGCGGCCCGAGACGTTGACGCAGATGATCTGGTCCTTGCCATACTGCCCCACCAGCTTGGGCAGGGCGGCCAGTGCATGGGCGCTTTCCAGGGCGGGGATAATGCCCTCAAGCTTGCAGCACAGCTGGAATGCTTCGAGCGCCTCGTCATCGGTGATCGGCTCGTACTTCACGCGGCCACTTTCATGCAGCCAGCTGTGTTCGGGGCCGATGCCGGGATAATCGAGGCCCGCGCTGATCGAATGCGCCTCTGTGATCTGGCCGTCCTCGTCCTGCAGCAAGTAGGTCTTGTTGCCGTGGAGAATGCCGGGGAAGCCGCCGGTCAGGCTGGCGGCATGTTCGCCGCTTTCGATGCCGTGGCCTGCCGCTTCGACGCCGACCATGGCGACGTCCGGATCGTCGAGGAAGGGATGGAACAGGCCGATGGCGTTGGACCCCCCGCCGACGGCTGCCAACAGCAGGTCGGGCAGTCTGCCTGTGCGGTCCAGCAATTGCGCGCGCGCTTCCTTGCCGATCACGCTCTGGAAATCGCGCACCAGCTCGGGATAGGGGTGCGGGCCCGCCGCGGTGCCGATGATGTAGAAGGT
>ENA-ORCV01001105-ORCV01001105.1-marine-metagenome-genome-assembly--contig:-NODE-1105-length-10546-cov-2.571688_pt1 | contig 10546 bp, 10 predicted proteins | sample MGYA00237779_ERZ508509 | MGnify/ENA primary metagenome ERZ508509 (study PRJEB26180, sample SAMN06268772) | marine metagenome | isolation source: Bioluminescent Bay, La Paraguera, Puerto Rico | place... | reverse complement strand
CCCTCGAACAGGATGTCGCCCTGCTGGCTGTTCTCGAGGAGGTTGAGGCAGCGCAGGATCGTCGACTTGCCCGAGCCGGAGGAGCCGATCAGCGAGACCACCTGGCCGCGATGCGCCGCCAGATCCACCCCCTTGAGCACCTCGAGGGAGCCAAAACTCTTGTGCAGCCCCCGGACCTCTATCACCGGGGTATCCTGTTGCGTCACCGTCGCGCGATCCTCGTGTCACTCCCGTCGCTCGCCTTGCCAAACACGACGGGCCGCAAGCGGCCGTCCGGATCGGCGAGCAGGACGAGATCAGCACAATGTTGCGTCCGCTGCAACTGTTCGGGTGCCTCTGGGGGACGAGAAATGCGGGATGTGATGCCCGGAAGAGCGGCGGCGACGGCGAAAGAGGCGGCCTGGTGGGCGCTTCGGCGCGGTCGGGGTGTGCGCGGCGGCTGCCGGAGGCGGCCGGCTCCGGGCCTCCTGTGGCGCCGCGAAAGCGTCCTCTGGGGGGAGCGGCGTACCGGCAACGCGCCAGTGGCGCGATTCAGCCGCGAACGGGCGAAGCCCCGGTGGGGGGCCGCCGGGCGTGAACGCCGGGCGCGCCATGCGTTGACGGCGCACACTTTCCCGTGGGTGGGGATGTCCCAAACGAAAACCGGCGCCGCGAGGGGCGCCGGTTCGTTTTTACTGCCGTGAAGGTGGCGGGGCCTCAGGCCTCTGCGCCGTTGTTCTTCGGCTTGTAGTTCGACTTCTCGGCGATCCGGGCCGACTTGCCGCGGCGCGAGCGCAGGTAGTACAGCTTCGCCCGGCGCACCTTGCCGCGGCGGACCACGGTGATCGCGTCGATGTTCGGCGAATGCAGCGGGAACACCCGCTCCACGCCCTCGCCGAAGGAAATCTTGCGCACGGTGAACGAGGCGCCGATGCCGTTGCCGCCCTTGCGGGAGATGCACACGCCTTCGTAGTTCTGAACACGCGAGCGCGTGCCCTCGGTCACCTTGTAGCCGACGCGGATCGTGTCGCCGGCCTTGAAATCGGGAATGGTCTTCCCGAGCGAGGCGATCTGTTCCGCCTCCAACTGAGCGATAATGTCCATCGCTGCATCTCCTGGTCTGCTTGCGGTTGTCCCGCAAAGATGTGTCGCGTCCGTGAGAGCTCTTGGTCTTCTTCCGGGTCCGCAGATGCGCCCGCCAGAGTTCAGGCCGTCATTTTCTTGTCGGTGTTTCGGGTGGCTGCCGCACGGGGCCGAAGAAAGCCGGGCGGACAGGCTGCCACAGGAAACGCGCCCGCAACCGCCAAGGCGATTCCGGACCCGTGGCGTATAGGCGGGATCGTGGCGGCGATCAACCCTTTGCGTCGGGTGTGCCTGCGCGCCCGCGCGCGGGCGCGGGAGGCTCCGGCCAGACCGGGGCTCAGGCCGAGGCCTCGGGGCGAAAACCCGTCGGGATGCGGTCCGTGCCGTCGAGCACGAGATCGGCCATCACCTCGCCCACTTTCGGGGCCATGCCAAAGCCGATCTTGAAGCCGCCATTGGCGATGAACGCGCCCGGATGCAGCGGATGCGCCCCCAGTATCGGCGCGCGCGAGCGGCTGCGGGGCCGCAGCCCCGCCCACCGCTCGATCACCGGTGCCTGCGCGAGCGCGGGAACGGCGGCGCGGGCGCGCGCGATCACCTCGTCAAGCTGCGCGTCGGTGCTGGCGGGGTCGTCATAGAGGCGCTCGGAGGTCGATCCGATGGCCACGGTGCCATCCGCGTGCGGCACCATGTGGAGCCCGTCGGCATAGAGCTGCGGCAGATCGCGCGCGTCGTGGTCCAGCACTGCGGCCTGTCCCTTGATACCGCTGCCTGCCGTCCGGCCATTGGCGCGGTTCAGCTCTTCCAGCCCGGCCACCCCGGTGGCCCAGACCACCCGGCCCGCCTGCGCACCCTCGCGCAGCACCTCGCCTCCCTTGCCTTGCAGCGCCGCCACCAGCGCCGCGCAGGCGCGGCGCGGGTGCAGCCGCGCGCTCAGCGTGTCGCGGATGACTTGGCCTGTGGGGCTCTCGGGGCACCACCCGCGCCCGGCGGGCTCCACCCGCCATTCCGCCTTGCCCTGCCAGAGCGCCGCCGCGCTCTGTTCTCTCGCGCGGGCCAGCGCCAGCCCGGCCTCGTCCATGACCGGCTGAACCCGGCCCAGCCGCGCATAGCCCGGATCGGCACCGCCCGCGCGCGCCACCTCGGTCCAGAAGCCCTCGGCCATCACCAGGCTCTCGAACTGAAACGCCTTCTTGTCGTTCCATGTCTCCGGCACATGCGGGGCGAGCGCGCCGACAAGGCCCCCCGACGCCCCCGCGCCCGGCCCGCCGGGGTCGATCACCCGCACCTTCGCGCCCCGCCGGGCGCAGGCCCACGCGATCGACAGCCCGAATATCCCCGCGCCCATTACCGTCACATCGGTCATTGCAGATTCTCCCGGCTCCCGGCATCCTGCCCGGCGTTCTAGAGGATAGCCCCATGCAGGACCAGCAGGCCGGGATCGACTGGCGCGACGGCGACGTGCCGGTCTCGACCCGGTTCGACGATCCGTATTTCAGCTTGGAGGACGGGCTTGCCGAGACCCGCCACGTCTTTCTTGCGGGCAACGACCTGCCGGGGCGGTTCCGCGACGGATTTCACGTGGCCGAACTCGGCTTCGGCACCGGGCTGAACCTGCTGGCCGCGCTCGATGCATGGCGGACGGCGGGCGTGCCGGGGCGGCTGCATTTCACCAGTTTCGAGGCGTTCCCGATGACCCCGCCCGATATGCGCCGCGCGCAATCCCGCTTTCCCGATCTCGCAGCGCTCGCCGCAGAGCTTGCCCCGCACTGGACGGGGCGGGGGCAACGCATCACGCTTGACGATCTCGATTTCACGCTGATCGAGGGGGATGCGCGCGACACGCTAAGCCATTGGCCACACGAGGCGAATGCATGGTTTCTCGACGGCTTCTCTCCCGCGAAGAACCCCGAGCTGTGGCAGCCCGCCCTCATGGCAGAGGTCGCGCGCCACACCGCGCCCGGTGGCACGGCGGCCACCTATACCGCCGCCGGTTTCGTGCGGCGGGGCTTGGAGGCGGCGGGATTTTCTGTCAGCCGTGTCCCGGGATACGGGCGCAAGCGCCACATGACCCGCGCAAGGCTGACAGGACCATGACCGAACAGAACACCCGCCTCGGCATCTGGATGATGGTGCTCACCACCTTCATCTTCGCCGTGCAGGACGGCATCTCGCGCCACCTCGCGGGGGAATACAACGTGTTCATGGTGGTGATGATCCGCTACTGGTTCTTCGCCGCCTTCGTCATGACCGTCGCCGCGCGCAAGGCAGGCGGGCTGATCGCCGCCGCCGCCACGCGGCAGCCGCTCATGCAGGGCTTTCGCGCGGTGCTGCTGGTGGCCGAAATCTGCGTGATGATCTACGGCTTCACGCTGCTGGGGCTGGTCGAGAGCCACGCCGTCTTTGCCGCCTATCCGCTGCTGATCGCAGCACTTTCCGGCCCGGTTCTGGGCGAGCGCGTGGGCTGGCGGCGCTGGGCCGCGATCGCCGTGGGGTTCGTCGGTGTCATCATCATCCTCGAGCCGGGTTTCGGCGTCTTTCAGCCCGCCGCGGTGATCCCCTTCATCGCCGCGCTGATGTTCGCGCTCTATGGCCTGCTCACCCGCTTCGTCGCCCGCCTCGACAGCGCCGCCACCTCGTTCTTCTGGACCGGCACGGTGGGGTCGGTCGCGATGACGGCGGTGGGCGCGTGGTTCTGGGAGCCGATGAGCGCGCCCGACTGGGCGTGGATGGCGGCGCTCTGCGTCACCGGCGCGGCGGGGCATTACACGCTCATCAAGTGCTACGAGGTCGCCGAGGCAAGCGCGGTGCAGCCCTTCGCCTATCTGCAACTCGTCTTTGCCAGCGCCATCGGGCTGCTGGTTTTCGCCGAGACCATCCGCCTCAACGTGGCGATGGGCGCGGCGCTGATCGTGGGGGCGGGGCTCTTTACCCTGTGGCGGCAGCGGCGGGCGGGCTGACGCGCAGGGGCGATCTTGCCGCTTGATTTACGCCCCCGCGCCCGCTATGACGCCCCTCGTCAACAAGGCGGAACCGCCACGGACCGAAGAGAGCGAGCAGGGTCGGCACTCCCGGCCCTCTTTGTTTTGTGGCCCGCCCGACCAACGAAACCCCCCAAAGACCGGCGGAGACAACCGCGCGGCCGGAAAATGCAGTTGTAAAGGACATACACGCCACATGGCTCAGAACGCATCCATGGAGGAATTCGAGGCCCTCCTTAATGAAAACCTCGAAATGGACACCCCCGACGAGGGCTCTGTCGTCAAGGGCAAGGTCATCGCCATCGAGGCGGGCCAGGCCATCATCGATGTCGGCTACAAGATGGAAGGCCGCGTCGATCTCAAGGAATTCGCGAATCCCGGCGAGCAGCCCGACATCCATGTCGGCGACGAGGTCGAAGTCTACCTGCGCTCCGCCGAGAACGCCCGCGGCGAAGCCGTGATCAGCCACGAGATGGCCCGCCGCGAAGCGGCCTGGGACCGTCTGGAAAAGGCCTATGCCGACGAGGAGCGCGTCGAGGGCGCGATCTTCGGCCGCGTCAAGGGTGGCTTTACCGTCGATCTCGGCGGTGCCGTGGCCTTCCTGCCCGGCTCTCAGGTCGATGTGCGCCCGGTGCGCGACGCGGGCCCGCTCATGGGCCTCAAGCAGCCGTTCCAGATTCTCAAGATGGACCGCCGCCGCGGCAATATCGTCGTGTCGCGCCGCGCCATCCTCGAAGAGAGCCGCGCCGAACAGCGCGCCGAGGTCATCGCCAACCTCACCGAGGGTCAGGCCGTTGACGGCGTGGTCAAGAACATCACCGAATACGGCGCCTTCGTCGATCTCGGCGGCGTCGATGGCCTCTTGCACGTCACCGACATGGCGTGGCGCCGGGTCAACCACCCGTCCGAAATCCTGTCGATCGGCGAGACCGTCAAGGTTCAGGTCATCAAGATCAACAAGGATACCCACCGCATCAGCCTCGGCATGAAGCAGCTGCAGGAAGACCCGTGGGATCTGGTGGGCGCGAAATACCCGCTGGCCTCGGTCCATACCGGCCGCGTCACCAACATCACCGATTACGGTGCCTTCGTCGAGCTGGAGCCCGGCGTCGAGGGGCTGGTGCACGTCTCGGAAATGTCCTGGACCAAGAAGAACGTGCATCCCGGCAAGATCGTCTCCACGAGCCAGGAGGTCGAGGTCATGGTGCTCGAGATCGACCCGGCCAAGCGCCGCGTCAGCCTTGGGCTCAAGCAGACCATGCGCAACCCGTGGGAAGTGTTCGCCGAGCAGAACCCGCCGGGAACCGAGGTCGAGGGCGAGGTCAAGAACATCACCGAGTTCGGCCTCTTCATCGGCATGGACGGCGATATCGACGGCATGGTCCACCTCAGCGACCTGAGCTGGGACGAGCGTGGCGAGGATGCGATCCAGAGCTACAAGAAGGGCGACGTCGTGCAGGCGGTCGTCTCTGACGTCGATGTCGAGAAAGAGCGCATCTCGCTCTCGATCAAGGCGCTGGGCGGCGACAAGTTCGCCGAGGCGACGGGCGGCGTCAAGCGCGGCTCGATCGTCACCGTCGAGGTGACCGCGATCGAGGATGGCGGGATCGAGGTGGAATACGAGGGCATGAAATCCTTCATCCGCCGTTCCGACCTGTCGCGCGACCGCTCCGAGCAGCGGCCCGAGCGGTTCTCGGTCGGCGACAAGGTGGATGCCCGCGTGACCAATATCGACAGCAAGACCCGCCGTCTGGGCCTGTCGATCAAGGCGCGCGAGATCGCCGAAGAAAAAGAGGCCGTCGAGCAGTTCGGCTCGTCCGATTCGGGCGCGTCGCTGGGCGATATCCTCGGCGCGGCGCTCAAGGGCGACAAGTAAACCCGCGCGCCAGACCGGCACAGGAACGGCCCCGCCACCCGCGCGGGGCCGTTTCGCGTTCACCGCTTGCGCCGTGCGCCGGGCGTCTTGGAATGAAAGCCCGGCGGGCGTTTGCCTACCCAGGCAATGAACCGCGCCAGACGCGGATGGCCGCGCAGCGCCTCGACGGTGTTGTAGTCGCGCGCCAGCTCCGCTTCGGTCAGCGTGGCATGGATCTCGTTATGGCAGATCTGGTGCAGGCGCACGACCGGACCGCCCTTGCCGCCCTTGAGCTTCGGCACGAGGTGATGAAGGCTCTGCCGCGCCTCCGGCGGGATCGGCCGCAGGCAGAGCGGACAGGTCGGCGGTCCGGTCGGTTTCTCTTGATCCATTCCAACCCTCCGCGCGATAGGATGGCGCAACGGGTCATGATGACAAGGGGTGCGTGATGGAGGGACAGCCGGAAATCCTGCAGACGGCCATCGGCTATGGCTTGCAGGGCTGGGAGATGGCCAGGGGCTGGCTGCTCAGCCCCGCCGCCTGGTCGCAATTCGCGCTGCTGGTGGCGGCCTGGCTTCTGGCGGTGCTCATCACCCGGCGGATACGCCCCGCGCTAACTCGCCTGCTGACCCCCGCCGCCGGACAGGACGGGCCCTTCGCCTCCGCGCGCCGCTTCGTGCTGATGTTCCTGCCGCTCCTGATGCCGCTGCTGGCCTACGGCCTCACGGGCATTGGCGAGAGCGTGACGCGGCAGGTCTTCGGCTCGGGCGAGGTGATCGCCTTCGGCAAGCGGCTCTTCATGGTCCTCGCCGCCCGCCTCTTCGTGCGCGATATCCTGAGCGACCCGTTCCTCAAGGTGCTCGGCCGCTTCGTGCTCATGCCCGTCGCGCTGCTCTACCTCTTCGATCTTCTGGGGCTCGCCAACGACCGGCTTGCGGCCATATCGGTCGATCTCGGCAATATCAGCTTCTCGGCGCTCGCGCTCATCCGTGGCGCGGTCTCGGGCGCGCTCCTGTTCTGGCTCGGCCGCTGGTCCAACAGCCAGTCCGAGGACTTCATCCGCCGTCAGCAAGACCTGCGCCCCGCCACCCGCGAACTGGCGATGAAGGCCAGCCAGATCGCCATTTTCGGCGCGGCCTTCCTGCTGCTCATGTCGATCATGGGCATCGACCTCACCGCCATCGCCGTCCTCGGCGGCGCGCTCGGCGTCGGCATCGGCCTCGGGCTGCAACAGATCGCCGCCAATTTCGTCTCCGGCGTGATCCTGCTGCTCGAAGGCCAGACCACCGTGGGCGATTATGTCGTGCTCGATGACGGCTCCGAGGGCACCATCGTTAAGATGACCGCCCGTGCCGCCATCCTCGAGACCCCCGATGGCCGCTGGATCGTCGTCCCCAACGAGGATTTCATCACCTCGCGCGTCGTCAACCTCTCCGACGCCGGCGCGCAACACCGCTACGAGGCGGAATTCTCGGTCAGCTACGACACCGATATCAACCGCATCCCCGCCCTGATCGAATCCGCCGTTGCCGCGCTCGATTGCGTGCTGGCCGAAGGCGCCCGCGCGCCGGAATGCGAGCTCAAGGCCTTCGCCGACAGCGGGGTCGAGTTCTCGGTCGAATACTGGGTCGAGGGGATCGAGGACGTCACCGGCAAGTATCAATCCGACGTGCTCTTCGCGATCTGGAACGCGCTCCGGGCCGAGGGCATCGAAATCCCCTTCCCGCAGCGCGTGCTGCATCATGTCGGCCTCCCGCAGCCCGCATGACCGAGGCGCTCGTCATAGGGGCCGGGCCTGCGGGCCTCATGGCGGCGCGCGAAATGGCCCGCGCAGGTCAGCGCGTGGTGATGACCGACGCCAAGCCCTCGGTCGCCCGCAAATTCCTGATGGCGGGCAAATCCGGGCTCAACCTCACCAAATCCGAACCCTTCGAGACCTTCCTCGCCGCCTATGGCACCCAAGCCGAGACACTGCGCCCGATGCTCACCGCCTTCGGGCCGGACGCGGTGCAGGACTGGGCGCGCGCGCACGGCCAAACGCTCTTTACCGGCTCCACCGGCCGGGTCTTTCCAACCGTCATGAAAGCCTCGCCGCTCCTGCGCAGCCTGCTGGCCGAATTGCGCAGCCTGGGGGTCGAGACCCGCACCCGCTGGCGCTGGACCGGATGGGAGGGCGATACAGTCCGCTTCGACACCCCCGACGGGCCACAGCGCCTGCGCCCCATCGTCACCGTGCTCGCCTGCGGCGGCGCAAGCTGGGCGCGGCTCGGCTCGGATGGCGCATGGGCGGCGCATCTCGCCCCCGAAACCTGCGCCCCCTTCCGCCCCGCCAACATGGGCTTTCTGGTGGACTGGTCGGCCCACATGACCCCGCATTTCGGCCGCCCCGTCAAGGGCGTGGAACTCCACGCAGGCCACGCCCGCTCGCGCGGCGAGTTCGTCCTCTCCGCCACCGGCCTCGAGGGTGGCGGGATCTACGAAATCAGCGCCGCCCTGCGCGACGGTGCCCCGCTCACGCTCGATCTCGCCCCCGACCTCTCCGCCACCCAAATCGCCGCAAGACTGGCCAAGACACGCCCCCGCGACAGCCTGAAGAACCGCCTGCGCAAGGCCCTCAATCTCGATCCGGCCAAGATCGCGCTGGTGATGGAATTCGCCCGCACCACGCCCGACCTGCCCGCCGCGCTCAAGGCGCTGCCGGTCCCCCTCGCGGGCCCCCGCCCGATGGACGAGGCGATTTCCACCGCTGGTGGCCTGCGCTTTCAAGCGCTCGACGCGAGCCTGATGCTGCGCACCCGCCCCGGCACCTTCGCCGCCGGTGAAATGCTCGATTGGGAGGCCCCCACCGGCGGCTACCTGCTCACCGCCTGCCTCGCTACCGGCCTCTGGGCCGGCCGCCACGCGGCGGCCTACGCTCAGGGCAGCGCCGCCGCCCGCTGAAACCCGGGCCGCGCCATCATCCCATCGAGATAGTCGGCCAGCCGCTCGGGCGGGGCCGGAAAGCCCGCCTTGCCCGCCCACATCAGGCAATGCGCCAGCAGGATATCGGCGATGGTCATGGTCTCGCCCTGCAGGAACGGCCCCTTGAGCGCCGCCTCCAGCGCGCCCAGGTTGCGCGCATATTCCCACTTGAGCGAGTCCTTGACGGCGGGCACCCGGTGCTCCTCGGGCAGCACGAAGGAATGCCGCGCCGCCGTCCACAGCACCGCATCGACCTCATCGAGAATCTGATGCGTCAGCGCATCCTGCCGCGCCCGCGTGGGCGTACCGGCGGGATGGGTCATCCGCCCGTGCTTGTCCGCCAGATAGGTCATGATCGCACTGGAATCGGTGAGCACCTGATCGCCCTCCCGCAGCGCAGGGATCTTGCCCGACGGGTTCACCGCCAGCGCCTCCGCCGAGCGCGGCGCGACCGGCAGGTGATTATAGGCGATGCCCATTTCCTCGAGCAGCCAGAGCACCCGAAAGGCCCGGCTGGCCCGCGATCCGATAACGTCATACATGGTCCCGTCCCCGCTGGATCCGCGTTCGCGGCAGCATTGCCCAAAGCGGGGCCGGTGGCAACGGGCGGCGCGGGGGCATGGATCAGCCGGTGCCGCTCTCTCGCGCGCCGAAAATCGCCGATCCCACCCGCACATGCGTGGCCCCGAGCGCGATCGCGCGCTCGAAATCGCCGCTCATGCCCATCGACAGCCCGGCGAGATCGTTGCGCGCCGCGATCCTGGCGAGCAGGGCGAAATGCAGGCTCGGCTCCTCGTCCACCGGCGGGATGCACATCAGTCCCGTCACCGGCAGTCCCAGCGCCCGGCATTCGGCGACGAAGGCGTCGGCGTCGGCGGGCAGGACGCCCGCCTTCTGCGGCTCCTCGCCGGTGTTGACCTGCACGAATAGATCGGGGCAGTGCCCGGTTTCCTCCGCCAGCCGCGCCAGCGTCCGCGCCAGCTTGGGCCGGTCGAGCGAATGGATGGCATCGAACATTCCCATCGCCTGCCGCGCCTTGTTGGTCTGAAGCGGTCCCACGAGATGCAGCGAAATGCCCTCGTAGCGCTCCTGAAAGCCCGGCCAGCGCTCCGCCGCTTCCTGCACCCGGTTCTCGCCGAACAGGCGATGGCCCGCGTCGAGCACCGCCCCGACCCGTTCGGGGGGCTGCACCTTGGACACCGCCACGAGCGACACGCTGCCCGGGGCGCGCCCGGCCTCGGCCTCGGCCCGCGCGATGCGCTCCCTGATCTCGCTGAGGCTCACCGGCATTCTCCCGCTGTTTCACCGTGGCGACTGAGTGCCACGGGCGCGCGTCGGGTGCAACGGGCTTGCCCCGGCGCGGCGGCTTGGATACACGGGGGAGAAACAGAACCGGACGGTGCCATGATCCAGTCGCGTATCAGAATTCTCGCCCTCGCCGTGACCGGCCTTGCGGTGCTCGCGGGGTGCGGCGCGTTCCAGGATGCCCGGCTCGACCCGGATGTCGGCCAGATCCCGGCCGGACGCGAGGCGACCGGCAACCGTAACGAAGGCTCGCTGCTCGATGCCTTCACCGGCGGGCGCGACACGGTCAAGGTCAACCGGTTCCTGTGGACGGCCTCGCTCGAAGTGCTCGATTTCCTGCCGATCGAGGCTGCCGATCCCTTCACCGGCCTGATTTCCACCG
>ENA-ORCV01001103-ORCV01001103.1-marine-metagenome-genome-assembly--contig:-NODE-1103-length-10549-cov-2.796218_pt1 | contig 10549 bp, 8 predicted proteins | sample MGYA00237779_ERZ508509 | MGnify/ENA primary metagenome ERZ508509 (study PRJEB26180, sample SAMN06268772) | marine metagenome | isolation source: Bioluminescent Bay, La Paraguera, Puerto Rico | place... | reverse complement strand
GGCGTGCTGGCGTCCGCGGGTGTCGCGCTCGTCACCTTCGACCAGGTCGGACAGGCCCTGGTCGTGCCGCTCTCCTATTTCGCGATCACGTTGCTGGAGGGCAACTTCCTGACACCCCTGATCCTCGGCCGCCGGCTGGAACTCAATCCGGTCGTGATCCTCCTGTCGGTAGCGCTGTGGGGATTTGTATGGGGCGTCGTGGGCATCCTGCTTGCCGTACCCCTCCTGGTCATTCTGAAGGTGTTCTGCGACCACGTCGACGACCTGAACGGGCTTGGCGAATTCCTGTCCGGCGCCCGCCAGCCGATTGACGTTACCGTCTAAATCATCCGGGCGCCGGGTTCCTCCTGCCCTTTTGTCACGCATGGGGCGAGCTGGGATATCCCTACTGAGATTCGCTGAGCCGCGGATCGCAAGCAAAACCAAAATGAGGGATTCCATGCGGGATGAAATGCTTGTAAACTCAAATTACCCATTAAATTTCAGTTATTTACGAAGATCATTGGCGGAGGGAGTAGTCGCGGGCGAAACCGTCTCCGCCTCCGTCATCGCCAACAGTCGGGAAAATCGCAGGAAACGGCGGGAGGTCCAACCGTGTTGTAGTCGGATAGACGTTCCCAGTCGATCGGCTAGATGTTACAGGCAAGCGTATTGTGCACATGTTTTTGCAGACAGCCTTTCAATATTTTGAAGTGAACACTTCAATGCATGCATTTGATCATTGCTCCAGCGCCCGAATTGACGCGTTAGACGGCCCAAACCGGTTCTTCCAGAGAGACGTCCGACCAAACTCCGGTGCCTAAGAAAGCTTCGCGAGGGCGGCCTTCGCCGCTTCATCCACATGTGCGCGACTTAGCTGCTCGGCGTGCTTTGCGTCCCGAGCACACAGCGCATCGACGAGTGCGTGCAGCTCCGCAAGTGAGGCCTGACGACGCTCGGGTTGGGACAGCGACATCATTCGCAACTGCGAGACCCGGACATGAATGCTGCGTAGCATCCGCTCTGCTTCGGGATTGCCCGCTCCGGCCATCAGAACCTCATAGAAGCGCGTCTTGGCCTCGATTGCCTGCTGCGCCGCATCTTCCTGGTAAGCCTTCCTTACGCCCTCGAACGCAGCGCGGCATTCATCCAGCTGGGCATCCGTCGCAGCCTCGCAGAACAGCCGGCAGATCAATCCCTCGAGCACGGCGCGCACATTGAAGATGTCCTTGGCAATTTTCGGATCGAGCGTGGAGATGATCAGCCCCCGGTTGGGCAGGTTGGTGACCAGCCCTTCGTTCTCCAACTCGCGCAATGCCTCGCGCAGCGAAGTTCGTGAGACCCCGATCCTTTCGCACAAGACCCGCTCCACCAGACGTTCGCCGGGTTGCAGGGCGCCGACGACGACAGCGGTGCGCAGCGTATCCGCAACCTGCTTCCGCAGGGTCGGGCCTGCACTGACCTTGAGAGTGTTTGCTGCCACTAGGCCTCCGATCTTGCGCTATCTCGATCTGTTGACGGCAACCGGACACAGCGAACCAGAGAAATCAATGCCCGGCTCCGCCAAAGGGGCGCACCGCATAGGCCGCATCTATGCGGGCAATATCATCGGGCGGCAGCGTGATCTCAAGTGCGGCGACGGCTTCATCGACGTGCTCAACCGAGGTCGCGCCGAAGATGGGAGAGGTCACGCCGGAACGCGAGAGCGTCCAGGCGACCGCCACCTGGGACGCACTGCAACCGAGTCGTTCGGCAATCGCGGCCAGCACATACTGAACATCGTAGTCAGCGTCGCGAAAGTAGTACTTCTGCGTATAGTCGTCGCTTTTCGTGCGTTCGGTCGCGTTACCCTCGACACGGCGATCGGCGGACAAAAAGCCACGAGCCATCGGGCTGAACGGGATCAGCGCGACGCCTTCGTGGCGGCAGTATGGCATCAGCTCGCTTTCGCATTCGCGGTGCGCCGGATTGTATTCGCATTGCATCGACAGGAACGCCGGCAGATAGCGTTCAGCCGCCTTGGCGCGGCAAAGCGCAAAGGTCCAGGCGGGCATGGTGGTCGCACCGACATATCGCGCCTTGCCGGCACGCACGATGTCGCCCATGGCATCCACCAGTTCGTCGAGCTCCGTGTCCTTGTCCCATATGTGGGTCTGGAAGAGGTCGACGTAATCGGTGCCGAGCCTGATCAGCGATTCGTCGATCGCCTTGAAGAGATGCTTGCGGGAGTAGCCGCGCCCGTTGCAGTGCGGTGCCATAGGATTGCCGGCTTTCGTCGCGACGACGAAACTGTCACGCGGGCGCCGACGAACGAGGACGTTGCCAAGGATCCGCTCGCTCTCGCCGGCCGAGTAGAAATCACAAGTATCGAAGAAGTTGATTCCGAGATCCAGGGCTCGGTCGACGATGGGGGCGGAAGCCGCTTCGTCGAGCACCCATGCGCGCCAATCGGCCGACCCGAACCCCATCGCGCCAAGGCAAAGTCGCGATACCTTCAGGTTGCTACGGCCGAGTTTTACGAATTCCATCGGTCTTCTGCTCATTTGGTTTCGGGGAATGCGCGATATTCTGGGACCCCGCGAGGACCGAAAGGGCGAAGCGGGCAGAGCGCTGCACATAGGTGCGCATGAGGCTTTCGGCGCGGTCAGCATCGCGCTTCACGAGCGCTTCGAGCACCTCGTTGAGCAGGCTCATCGACTCCTGCCGCCGTTCGGTGGTGGCGACGCGCGCGGTGATCGTTCGCAGGTAGGTCACGCTGCTGCGCAAAACCGCAGCCGATGTGAAAGCCGACTACCTGCCCCTTACCTGGGCGCAGACTGCACGGTTTCTATACGAGACCGCGTTTGACGTCGCGATGATCCAGATCTCGCCGGCCGATTGCGAGGGATACCACAGTCTCGGTCTGAACTGCACCGTGTGCCGGGCCTTGCTCGACAGCGGCAAGCTCGTGATAGGCCAGGTCAACGACAACGTTCCGCGAACCCTGGGAGATTCGCGGGTTCACGGCTCGGCATTCGACATCCTCGTGAATGCAACCGAACCGCTGATCGAATACCCGGCACGGCCAACAGACGAGGTCGACCACGCGATAGGAGAATTGATCGCCGATCTGGTGCCGGACGGGTCGACACTGAGCTTCGGTGTCGGCGGCATTCCCGGAGCTGCCGCCGAGGCGTTGATTGCGAAGGGCTCCCGGGGCCTGAAATTCATCAACACGTTCACCGATCCCGTGATGAGACTGATTGATGCCGGATGCGCCTGCGCGGAGAATCCCAAGGCGCATTGCGGCGAGATCTTCGGCACGAACGAGCTTTACCGGTGGGTCGACAACAACAAGGCGCTGGCTTTGACCGGCGCGCTCGAAACCCACACGCCGGAAGCGCTCGTCGGACGCAAGACTGTCGTCTCGGTAAATTCGGCACTCGAGGTCGATCTGCTGGGTCAGGTGAACGCCGAGACGATCCGCGGCCGGCAGGCCGGCGCGATGGGCGGCCTGGTCGATTTCGCTGTCGGCGGCCAGGTCGAGGGCGGACAGTTCATTCTCGGTCTGCGGTCGCGGACCAATAGCGGCCTCCCGCGGATCGTTTCCCGGCTTGACGGCAACATCGTGTCGCTGTCCCGGACCTTCGTGGAAACGGTGGTCACTGAGTACGGGGTGGCAAGGCTGCGGAACAAGTCGGTCAGCGAACGCGCGGTGGCGCTGGCTAGTATCGCCCATCCCGAAGACCGGGATGATCTGCTTGCAGCGGCTGCCGAATTGCGCTGAGTGGCTTGGGTCCGGAAACACAAGCATGGAAATGAGCGAAGAAAAGCCAAACCCGCCGAACCCGTGGCAAGCCATCACAGCACGCGCGGTGACCGATCCAGTTCATACGTCTTCGGTCTCGTCCCACCTACAGATGCCGGCGGAGCAAATCCCGGCGGAACAAATACCGGAAGAACCTGTCGGATCGGCCGGGACGGACGAGGCTGTTGTCGACCTGTATGTACGCAGTCTGGAGACGGCCGCACGCAACACGATCGAGGATCCAGGCCCTGGAATTGCGTCGCGCAGTGAGGGGCATGACATCTTCCAGCTCAAGGGCGGGCACGATGCCGACGTCTGACAATGTCCTCCTCGTGGAAACGCGGGGCGCTGTGTTGCGGCTGACCTTGAACAGGCCTGCAAGGCGCAACGCGCTGAACGATGATCTTATCCTCGAGCTTACGAAGGCCATCTCCGAGGTTTCGCACGATCCGGCTGTTCGGGCGGTTGTGCTTACCGGCGCCGGCGACCAGGCTTTCTGCGCCGGCGCGGATCTGAATCCCGATTCCAAGACCTTCGGTTTCGACTACGCGACCCCGACCACGGACTATGCCAACCTGCTGCGAGCGGCTCGTGCGGCGCCAGTACCGATCATCGGGCGCGTTAACGGGTACTGTCTGGCGGGAGGCATGGGACTGCTGGCGGTATGTGACATGGCCGTCGCGTCCTCGTCGGCGATTTTCGGGTTGCCCGAGGTGAAGGTCGGATTGTTTCCGATGCAGGTGGCAGCGCTCCTCCAGACAATTGTCCCGGCCCGGAAATTCGCCGAGTTGTGTTTCACCGGTGAGATGTTCTCGGCGGCCGAGGCGCTGGAATTCTCCCTCGTGAACTATGTGGCCGAGCCGGATGCGCTGGATGCCAGGGTCGACTGGCTCGTTCACCGCGTGATCGACAAGTCGCCCACCGCAATCCGCCGCGGCAAGCACGCGCTGACCGAGATGACCGGAATGACATACCAACAGGCGATCGCCTTCATGGAAGCCCAGGTCGGCCTGCTGCCGCTGACCGAGGATGCGAAGGAGGGAATGACGGCCTTCGCGGAAAAGCGGCCTCCCGTCTGGGAAGGCAGATAGCGGAAGCCGGAGAATGAACGAACGTCCAGATCGGGTGGAAATCTTCGAAGTGGGCCCTCGCGAGGGGTTCCAGTTCGAGCCGCCGGGCATCGCCACCGCCGCGAAGATACGGCTGATCGAAGCGCTTGCCGAAACCGGCCTGACCGAAATCGAATGCGTCTCCTTCGTGAACCCCAAGGTGGTTCCCCAGATGGCCGATGTACAGGAGATCGCCAGAGGCATAAGGCGCCGCGACGGCGTGACCTACAATTGCATGTGGCTGAACGAGAAGGGTTTCCTGCAAGCCAGGGCAAGCGGCCTGGCGCTGCCGGCGCTTACCAGTGGCAGCGCCTCGGATACGTTCCTGCTGAAGAACAACAATCGCACGCCTGAGCGGCAGCTCGAAGCCCAGCGCACCCTGCGGCGTCTGTATTCCGACAGCGGCCTCGGCAGCGGCCCTGTCTATCTCTTCACCGCGTTCGGCTGCAATTACGAGGGCAAGATTCCCGTTGCGAAGGTCATTCAGCGAGCGGCAGACCTTGTCGCCATCTGCGAGGACGGACGCACACCGCCGACCTGCATCACACTGTGCGATACGATCGGCGCGGGGAACCCGATGCAGGTTCGTAGTCTGGTGGACGCCGTACGCTCGCGCTGGCCGGATTACCCGGTCGCGCTGCATTTGCACGACACACGCGGGCTCGGGATCGCAAATGCCATGGCGGGGCTGGAGCTGGGAGTCGCACGGTTCGATGCATCGGTGGGCGGCCTGGGCGGTTGTCCGTTCGCCGGCAACCGCGCGGCTGCGGGCAACATCGCCACCGAGGAACTCGCCCTGTTGTGCGACAGCATGGGGATCGAAACCGGAATCGATATTCCCGCGCTGATCGAAACGGCGCGACTTGCCGAAGACATCGTCGGTCATCCCCTCCCGGGCAAATTGTCCAAGGCAGGTACTTTCAGTCGCCGCGCGTGAGGCGCGAACCGACACGGCGGCAGTCTATCGATCGAGGAAGCAGCTCACATGAAGAAAAGCGACCTGCCGGCCGGCATAGAAGCAACCGAGGAACGGCGCCAGATTGTCGACTCGGTCAAGCGCATCTGCGACAGATTTGACGACGATTTCTGGCTGGAGAAAGAGAACGGCCACGAGTTCCCGCACGAATTCCATTCGGCCATGGCCGAGGCCGGGTGGCTGGGTATCACCATGCCGGAAGACCTCGGCGGTGCCGGTCTGGGCGTGACGGATGCCGCTCTGATGATGCAGACCATCGGCAATTCCGCCGGCGCGATCTCGGCCTGTTCGACTGTCCACATCAATCTCTTCGGACCGCATGCCATGGTGAAGCATGGGACGCCGGAGCAAAAGAAGCGCATGATCCCGCCCCTAGTCGAAGGGAGGGAAAAGGCCTGTTTCGGCGTGACCGAGCCCGATGCCGGTCTCGACACGACCCACATTTCGACGCGCGCCGTCAAACAAGGTACGAACTACGTCGTACATGGACAGAAAGTATGGACGTCCACGGCGCAGCAAGCCGACAAGATTCTTCTTCTGACGCGCACGACCCCGATTGAGGACTGCGCGAAGCAAACGGATGGAATGACACTGTTCTATACCGGCTTCGATCGCAGCCACATCGACGTGACGCCGATCGACAAGATGGGTCGCAACGCCGTCAACTCGAACTCGATCTTCATCGACGGGCTTGTTGTACCGGAAGAGGACCGCATCGGCGAGGAGGGAGCGGGTTTCAAGCTGTTGCTGGACAGTTTGAACCCCGAACGGATTCTGGTCGCGGCAGAAGCCGTCGGCGTCGGCCGACGGGCGCTCGAAAAAGCTGCCGACTACGCGGCGGAGCGAGTGGTCTTTGGACGGCCGATCGGCAAGAACCAGAGCATTCAACACCCGCTGGCGCAGAGCTGGATGGCGTTGGAGGCCGCAGACCTCATGGTCTGGCACGCGGCGCGACTCTATGACAGTGGCAAATCCTGCGGGGCAGAAGCGAATGCGGCGAAGTTCCTCGCCGCAGACGCGGCCTTCGACGCCTGCGATCGCGCGGTGCGGACCCATGGCGGATTCGGCTACGCCAGGGAGTACCATGTAGAGCGGTACTTCCGCGAGATAGTGCTACCCCGTATCGCCCCTGTAACCCGCGAACTGATCATGTCGTTTATCGCCGAACGCGTCTTGGACCTGCCGAAATCCTATTGAGCCGGTATTGGCGGTACGGCAGGCCCGCCGCTTGGCTACGACCCGCCTACCGGCGACAGCCGGGCCCTCGTCGCCAATCCGGCCGAAGTCGAGACCATCCGGACGAACTTCCGGACCTATCTGGAGCTCGGGTCCGTTCACGCAATTGAGCGCCGCCTGCGCGACCTTGGCATCCGCTCGAAGCGGCGCACGACACTCAAGGGCAGGACCATCGGCGGCAACAAACTTGATCGCGGCGCCCGGTTCCACTTGCTGCGTAACCGCACCGGCATGATCGTCCACAAGGGGACCGTCCATCCCGGCAAGTCGTCCAGCGTCGATGCCGACCTCTTCGAGACGGTCCAGGCAAAGCTCGACGCGAGGCCCTGTTACGCACCGAAGCGCTCCTGTTCCGTCGCATAACAGGAAAATAGCTCAGTCCACCGTAAGCCATTGTTATGTGCTGGGAAATCGGAACGCCCCGTGAGCCCCATGGGTCCCACGCCCTGTTATTCGGCCGAAATCGCGAAAAATTCCCTGTTGTTCGGAAACTCACCCTACCATCGAGCGGCAAGAGACCTAGGCCCAAGGCCGCGTTGAATTCGGCTCGATCACGTCGCCTGAACCGCGCGGACACTACGATTGTCGCGGGAAATCGCGCGAGAATTCAGGTGGTTGGAGGAAACGGGAAATTCAGGAGAATACTAGCGGGACTGGCTGGCGGAGCAGTAGGAACCGGGTTCCAACGTTCTCTGGCTATGAGCATCCCTTCAAGCCAGTTGCGTAGGATGAACTGGTAGAAGAACCTGTTCTGACGGTTTCGAGGGATCATACGGACGGCGTTTCCGCCTCGGTCTGGCCAGTCGGCGGCGGGGATTCTCCCCCGGGCGGTGTGGTGCCCGGTGTTTTGGCCACCCCTATGCCGCCGCCACAGCCGCCTGTTCGTTCAACGACACACAGTTGACGGAAGCCCCCAGCGTTGCCTTCGCGATGTCCACGAGATGCTGATGGTGCGTGAAGAACCGTACCTGGGTCTTATCTGCCAGCTGTCCCAATAGCCGAAATCCGGCCGCCGCCCTGTCATTATCGAAGTTGATGAACAGGTCGTCGGCGACAAACGGCAGCGCCTGCGCCCGCTCAAGATAGTCTTCAATCGAGGCGACCCGCAGCGCCAGGTAAAGCTGATCGGCGGTACCGGTGCTCATGCCGGACACCGGCACAACGCTCTCATCCGGCCGTACCCCGGTGAGGTGGGCGTTGTCCTGGTCGTCAAAATCCACGCGCAGGCTGGTGAACGAGCCGGCGGTCATGACCTGAAACAGCTGTCCTGCGCGCTTGAGCAGCGGCGCCTGCTTCTCCCGACGGTAGCGGTCGATGGCCCATTGCAGCAGGATGGCGGACGTTTTCACCCGAACGTACCGCTCGGCCACTTCGCCCATTTCAGTCAGCGCCTCCTCCCGGGCTGCCCCAGCCTGTGCGGCCGCATCATCGCCGCCGATGGCCTGGTACGCTTGGCGTGCCTGCGAGCGAACGTCACCTGCCTCACCCTGTTGCTCTCTCAAGTCCTCCAGTTCCACCTGAAGGGACTCTTCCCGGGCCGCCACTTCATCGATGGCCAGCCCCTCGCACTCGGCTTCCAGCTCGTCAACGTTCTTGCCATCACCGTCCTGCTGAAGCTTTTCTGTGATCCTCTGCCGTTCCTCCCAAAGCGCCCGCTGATTGTCGGACCGCTCGATCGCGGCATTCAGCTTGTCGTTGTTATCGACGCCTGCGGTCTGCTTAAGGTGGGATATGGAAGCTGCCAACTCCCGCCGCTGACCTTCAAGCGTCTCGATCTGCTCTTTCAGGCCTTCAACGTCCTCGTCCTGCTTCTCCAGCAGTCCCTGAATCCGCTCGGCCTCGTTGAACCGCGTCTCCAGCGCCGCAACAGCATCGTCCGCCGCCTTATCAGCAAGGTCCGGCGCAATAACAGCCACCAGCTCCCCGACAACCTTCTCGAAGTCGGCGACGTCCCTTTGAATCTTCTCGATGCGGTCGTGTCGCAGCGAATTGATCCGACCGGCCGTTTCCCGCATCTGATCGATAATGCCGATCTGGGCATCAACGGCTTCGGCAGCGGTATCGTCGGCAAGGCCAAGATCACCGAGCGCAGCAGCCCAATTTTCCTGCCATTCGGCCAGCGCCTTCTTCGCCCCCTCAAGGTCCCGGTGACGCCGCGCCGCGAGCTTGCCGGCTTCCGCGACATCCTCTTCCAGCTGCGACTTCTTGTCGGTCTCGGCCTCGCGAACCCGCAGCACTTCCGCTGCCCGTTCGACGACGATGGTCAGGCCATCAGCTTCCAGCGTGCCGACATCGACACCCAGCGCAGCCAGTTCACCAATCAGCTGCTGCCTTACCGCCTGCTCTTCTCCACGAGCGGCCTCCAGCGCGCTTTCAGCTTCGTCCCGATTCTCAATGGCCGCCAGTACCTCGTCACGGTCGTCCAACCACCCCAACATGGTCTCAGGCGCTTCCGGCTCAAACGGCGCCCCGGTCCACAGCTCGATCCAGTCGGCTTTCAGCTGATCGCCTTCTTCCACAAGCTTCTTCTCATTGTGCTGCACCTGACCAAGAAGGGTCTCCTGCTCGCCGATCTTGCGCTTGATTTCGGCGATGCGACCGGCGGCTTCGGCATGGTCGAAGCGCCGGTCGGCCAGCTCGTCGGCCTTGATGACGGCTGGCTCGAAGGCGCCGGCCAGGTCCTCGATCTCGCTCTCATACTGCTCAGCCTGATCCGGCGGGATCGGCTGATCCTTAATGTGCTTGAGCTTCACCAGCTGCCAAACCGCATCCCGGCGACCGCGGGCGTCCTTCAGCTCTTCGGGGGTGACCACCTGCTCATCGCGTATCGCCCGCTCAAGGGCTGCAACGGTACCGTCCAGTTCCTGCTGAACGGACGCGGCCTGCTGCTGCGTCTCGTTCAGCCGTCGCTGCCAGTCATCCTGGGCTTTCCGTTGCGCCTCTACCTTCGCCCTTGCCGGCACACACTTGCCGGTCAGTACCCCTTCATCTGCAACACCGGGGTCAAGTGCACCAAGCCGCCGGGCAACCCGGCTCCTGACATTCTTGAGTCCCTCTTCCGCAGCGCGCACCCGACCGGCGATGTCTCCCTGTTCGCGGACGCTTTTGAGCGCAATAGCCAGCCGCGACGTGTCAACAGGCTCGCCGGCCTCGGCAAGCTCATCCTTCAGCCCGGCATGCTCTTCCTTCGCTTCATCAAGCAGCCGTGCCTTGCCGGAGACGTCGCCCTCCAGCTCACCCTTCTTATTGAGCAGCGATCGCACGACACCGACCTTCGGCCGCGGCGGAATGCGCTCGATCAGCGCGGCTGAATCCTCATCCTGCCAGCCAAGCTCAGCGGCAGCGCCCTTCAGTTCCTTTTCGGCCGCTTGCAGCTCGGCCTCCCGCTTGGGCAGGTCGGCTTTTTCAGCGCGAACCTCGATGCGACGTTCGCAGGCCTGGCGGACATCCGCCGACCGTTGG
>ENA-ORCV01001102-ORCV01001102.1-marine-metagenome-genome-assembly--contig:-NODE-1102-length-10574-cov-3.131752_pt1 | contig 10574 bp, 8 predicted proteins | sample MGYA00237779_ERZ508509 | MGnify/ENA primary metagenome ERZ508509 (study PRJEB26180, sample SAMN06268772) | marine metagenome | isolation source: Bioluminescent Bay, La Paraguera, Puerto Rico | place... | reverse complement strand
CCGCGTTACCGGCAAGGATGGCGGGTCTCCTTCCGCTTCGCCTGCACCAATTGTCTCACCTGACCCGATCGCGGCGACGCAAGAATTCGAGGATGACGAAGAATACAATCCTACCCAGATCTATGTCCGATCCGATGACACAGCGGGTTTCGAGGCGGAACCTGTGCACTGCCTGGCGTGGTCGCGAGATGGCGAAGGAGATGTCAACTTCCCGATCGGAATGGCCGGCGCCAAGATCGGCAGGTCCTCCCCGGCGGAAATCATTTTGTCCGATCCGCTAATTTCCCGAAACCACTGCAAGGTCGAACTGGTGGGAGACGAGCTTGTAGTCACGGATCTCAACTCGACCAACGGCACTTTCATCGATGATGACAGGATTGTCGAAGCAACCGCACTTCCAGTCGGCTCCATACTCAAACTTGGCGAGTCCGAATTGGTGCACCAGGTCCTCACGCGTGCCGAAGTCTGAGGTGCGAACCACTTGATCGGGCAGCACCCACCCCTTCCCCGACTGACATTGAACGTCGGAATTACCGGCCACCGGACGAATGGCATACCGGAGAACTGTCTCGCACCGCTTGGGCGGGAACTGGACGAGGTCTTTCGTTTGCTGCGCGAAGCGGTTGTGGCGATGGAGGCAAGCAAGCCACCCTGGTTCGACAAGGCCCCGGCAGTCCTCCGCCTGCACACGCCGCTTGCAGCAGGGGCAGACCAGATGGCCGCGACCAGCGCACGCGCGCAGGATTACGAGATCCGTGCCCTGCTCCCCTTCGGCTCCTACGAATACGAAAAGGATTTCGCCAAAGGGGAAGAGCACGCGCAGTTCCGCTCCCTGCTGAAGGACTCAGACGAAGTCTTCTGCCTGCCGGGTTCGCGTGAGAAAGAACAAGATGCCTATCTGACGGTTGGCAAGGCGGTGATCGCTGCCGCCGACGTGATTGTCGCGGTGTGGGATGGCGGCGAAGGCAACGGTCCCGGAGGAACTGCGCACATCGTGGACCTCGCGCTTCGCGCAGGCGTACCGGTGATCCACATCCCCATCAATCGCGAACAGCAAGGCGTCGAGGCGGCGAGACTCCTTGTCGGCGGCGATGCTGTGGAGCCGGAAATTGCCCATTTCTGCGGGCCGGATGACTATGTTTCGCTAATCGAAAACCTGCTTTCTCCATCCTCCTCGGCAGAGCGTGAGCAATTGCTCGAATATCTGGCGGAGGAGGAGAAGACCACCAACTGGCGGATCGAGTATCCGCTGTTGCTATCACTGCTGTGCGTCAAGAAGCTGGGTAGCAAACCGTGGCGGCAGGCTCCGGTTGCAAGCGATCTTTCCTCCTCACTCCCAATCGCCGAAAAAGCGTCGGGGGGAAAAGATATCGATCCACGTGATCTGGCTTATGCCTGGGCGAACTTCCTCGCCATTCGCTATGCCCAGCTGTTTCGCAGCGGGCACGTGACGAATTATTTCCTTTCCGCTTTCGCGGTGCTTGTCGCACTGTTCGGCTTGATAATCCCGGATATCAAAGTTGTTTTGGTGGTCATCGAGTTGGCAACAATCGGCTTGCTGTACCTGAACACTTCCGCCGGCCGGAACGGAGATTGGCACAGGCGGTGGCTGCAATACCGCCATCTGGCGGAATCACTGCGGCTGCTGGAATATCTCAAGCAGACCGGCCTGGCCGGCCCACCCTTCCGCAGCGAAAACGCTTCGCACTCGATAGAAGGCGAAGTCAGTGCCGACTGGAGCAGTTGGTACTGTGCGGCAATCTGGCGCGAAATGCGTTGCCCGGTCGGCTTCATGTCCGTCGAGCGGACCAAGGCACTCGCCCAAAGCGTGATCAGGGACCAGGTCAAAGACCAGGCATCCTATCATCGTGTGAACGCCCACCGCATGCGCCATCTTGACCACCGGCTGCACGAAGCCGGTACCTTCCTGATGGCCGCAGTGATCGCCTCCTGTATCCTTTACATGATCATCTTCATCATAAGCCGGGAAATGCTCTACGGGCTCACTTATCCCTTCGTTTTCGTAACTGCAGGCTTCCCGGCACTGGGCGCAGCCGTCTTTGGCATGCGCGGCCACGGTGAACATCTGCTGACGGCCAGCCGATCGCTCATCACTGCCGAAAAGCTCGAGGTCGAGCTGGGCCGCCTTGAGGCACTCGATGACCCGGAGGAACTGGCGAAGGTATTGGAACAGACCACGCGGGTCATCCTTGCTGACCTCAACCTTTGGACGGTGAGCTACAGCGAGAAATCGCTCGAGGTCCCGGCCTAGTCCTTCTCGTTTCCGCTGTGGTGCGCCTCGCCCCAAAACCGCTCCATTACCAGATAGGTAAAGGAGGCGCTCCAGGCGATGAGTATCAGCCCGTTCAGTGCTTCCACACCCGAAAGAAGGCGCAAGGTGCCATGGGGAACAATATCGCCAATCCCCAAGGTCGTGTAGGAAGCGATCGAGAAGTAGATGTGATCTTCCAGCCAATCGGAAGAAGGATCAACCGCGCCCGCGAGTGATCCGAGACCAGCCAACTCGTGTGCCGATATGGCCACAGCGTAGAGCAAGACTTCGAACAGGTGCAGACCGAACAGCGTGAAGAGAATCTTCAGCATGGGGCGTCTGACCGTCGAGGCAGGCTTCGTCATTCCCCACAATCGGCGTAGCACGACATAGTGCAACCACATGCAGCCTGATACCAGGAGCCCGCAGGTCAGGATTGTTGCAACCACTTGCTCCTGCCTTTCTAGCGCAGCGTTGCGTTGGACCGGTCGAACAAGACTTGCAAATATCTCTGTGTCTCATTCACTTGCTGGATCATGCGATCCGCTTCTGACCTGCTGTTCACATTGGGCATGGAAGCCTCCAGGGTCTGCAAGTAGGTCCGATACTCCTCCGCAGTTTGCGCGTCGGCCTGGCGGATCCTGTATGCCTGTTGCTCTTCCTCCGAAGCATTGTTGCCAGGGCGATCGCGCCTTTCGAGCCGGATGACATCCTGCGCCAAATCATCCGCCCGGTCGATCAGCCGCGAGAGGTTGCGCCGCTGCTCATCGGTCACCGGACGCGTATCTTGCGGCGCAGCTTCCTGTGTCGCCGTTGTCGATGTGGCCGTGGGCGAAGGAGGAGGCGGTACGAGCTGATCCGGCGCGTCGATGTCCGCTTCGGCCTCGGCGGCGGTAGTTGCCGTCGCGGCTGCGAGCAATTCTGCAATCGCGGTCTGTAAGATCACAAGCTGATCCAGCGCATTGCGCGCCTCGGCGACCGCCAAAACCGGGTCTTCGGTTTCCGCTGCCGCCTCATTCGCACCTTGCAAGGATTCCAACGCACCATTCAACTTTTCTGCCGCCTGCCGCTGGGCAGGGCTTCGAGACTGGCCTGTTGCAGCTGGATTGGCCCATGGAAAGTTGCGATCAGCAGCGTCGACTTGTTCCTGCCCCGCCTCAGCCAATGCGGCTGCAAACTCCACAGTGGCAGCGATGGATGACTGCTTGATGCGATCCGATAGCTCACTGTCATCGGCATCTTCGGCAAGGCCTGCCAATTGCGAAGCATCTTCTTCCAGCGCCACGATCCGTGCGTCCAGCGCATCGAGAACAGTCTCATCGATGCCGGCTGCACGAGCTTCAACGGCAAGCTCGGAAAGCGATGTCACAAGAGCAGCCAGTCCATCTCTGTCGAGTTCGCCGACCAGCTCGGTAGAGATTTCTTCCGGCTCGCCGCCACCGCCCACGACCAACCAGCCACCGGCAGCGGCGACGAGGATTGCACCGCCGACAATCGCCAGCCTGACGTTCTTGCTCTTCGGAAGTGCGGGAAGCGAAGGAAGTTCAAACTTCTTCTTGTCAGCAGGCTTGGCCGCCTTGTCTTTGTCGGCCTTGGATTCCTTGCCGGCGGCTTTGTCCGATGCGGGATCGGGAGGAGGAGCTTGCGTCTTCTGCTCGCCCCCCTCTTTGGCAGGGGTATCGCCCTTCTTGGATGCCGGTGGCTCCGGCACCTTTTCCTTCTTCTTGCCTGCGCTGGTATCCCTCCCCGCCCCTTTGAACTCGGCGTCTTTGGGGTCGCTCGGCACCTTTGTTGCCGCAGTTTCGCCAGAGCTGAATCCCGGCGGAGGCGGCGCGACCGGGACGATGCTCTCGGCAGCCGCATCGAAGGTCATGACGCGCGTCGCATCCTCGTCCTCATCCGGTTCGTCGTCCGGCACAGGCGCGGTAGCTGCATCTTCATCTTCCAACATCGCAAGCCATTCGGCGATGGACTGCGGCCTGTCTTCTGGGCGCACCTGCATGGCAGAATCGATCGCGGCAAGAAACTGCTTGCTGAAACCGGGCCAATTACCTTCCGCCAGCGGCTCACCCGCATTGCCGTGCATGCGTTCGAGAACTTCGAGCGGTTTGGTGCCAGTGACACATTGGTAAAGGACCACACCAAGAGCGTAGATGTCGGTCCACGGTCCCTGTTTGAAGGTTTTCACATATTGTTCGATCGCAGCATAGGGCGGCGTGTGGAAAGTTACCGTGGTACTGGTGGCCTCTCCCGACTCGAAACGCGCCGATCCGAAATCGATAAGTACCGATTTGCCGGAATCGTTGAGGATGATATTGGGCGGCTTGATATCGCGGTGGAGCACGCCCACGCGATGAGCCCGCTCCAGCCCCTGCGCCATTGGAATGACCATCTCGCGCAGGGATGATTCATTGAATTGGACGCCGTTCTTGAGCAATTTCGAAAGCGAAGTTCCGTCTTCGAAGTCCATGACCATGTAGGCAGTGCCATGCACTTCAAACAGGCTGCGGACGCTGACGATGTTGGGATGGCGCGATGGTGTGGAAAGATTCCACAGCAGTTTGGCCTCTTCGACGAATTTCTTGAGGCCCAGCGCGTGAACCTCTTCGGCATCGGAATCGACCGGAACGACCGTTGCGTCTTCATCCCGCTCACTAATGGAGCTGGGAAAATATTCTTTGATTGCAACGAGTTCGTTGAAATATATGCCGCGCGCCTTGTAGACGATACCAAAGCCGCCAACGCCTAGGACCTCCTCAAGCTCCCACTCTCGCAGGATGGTCCCGCTCGGGAGAGCCTTGTTGCTGTAAGCCTTGGACATTGTGAAGTTGGCCCCCACCGGATATTGCGGTGCAACAGACTTGCATGATCGATAGCAAATTTCCAGTCCTGCTTTGGATTTCGCACAACAAGGAGGGGCCACAATGCAGTTTCAATGCGCGGTTCAAACGCATGTCGGGCTGCGCCGCAAGCTGAACGAGGACTCTCTGCTGGATCGAACCGATATCGGCCTGTGGGCCGTGGCCGACGGTATGGGCGGGCATGAACAAGGCGATCGTGCCAGCGCGGCGATCGTCGAGGGACTGGGAAAACTGGCACCGCAGCCGAGCAGGCAAGCGTTGACGGATGCGGCCATCAGGACGCTCCAAGCGGTCAACGAAGAACTCTACATGTTCGCCAAGTCGGACGCGACGCCCCGCACAATCGGGAGTACGGTTGTGGGCCTTGCCATTGCGGGCGGCAGTTTTGGCTGCTTCTGGGCGGGCGACAGCCGGGCCTTTCGCGTTCGCGATCGCCAGATTGAGCAGCTCACGCGCGATCACAGCCTGGTCAACGACCTCCTGAGAGCGGGAATGATCACCGAGGACGAGTTGGAAAGCCATCCCAGCGCAAACGTCATCACGCGCGCGATCGGCGTGTCCCGGGAAATCGAGATCGACTGTGTGACAGGACATGCAGGGCAAGGGGACATCTTTGTTCTGGCAAGCGACGGTGTGACACGGGTCATGTCTTCAGACGACATCATGAAGACCGTCCTGACCCGCAATCCCATGCAGGCAAGCGAAGAAATCGTCAGGATCGTGCTGGAGCGCGGCGCACCGGACAACCTCACCGTGGTGATTGTACGGGTCAGCTGACGACTGCTGTCGGCGTCCAGTGGTCAGGGCTCGCTGCGTTCCTTGTTCATGCGTTGCAGCTTTTCCGTAAGCCCGCGATTGAAGACATGGTCGAGCGATAGCGACAACTCTGGCATTTCAGAGGTCAGGTTCAGCAATTCCTTGCGGTCGAACATGGCGATGCGCGCTGCTTCCGAAACGGTTACCGTCGCAGTCGCACGCTCGCCCGAAATCAGGCTCATTTCTCCCAGGAATTCGCCAGCACGACATTCTCCCAGATGGGTCCCGTCATGTTCGACGTCGACCTGCCCGCTGGCGATGTATGCCAGCGGTGGGGATTTCTGCCCTTGCCACATCAAGACCTCGCCGGGTTTGGTGTCACGCCAACTGATGATCTCCATCAACTTGCGCTGTTGCGGTGTCGCCGTGATCATCAGGACATCTTCGATCAGTGCGCGTTGCTCGCTGGTCATGAAATTACGGCGAGACTGATGAACGATCCGTGCCAATTTTGCCGCATTGACGAGCGAAAAAACGCCTGCCCAGATCGCTGCGAACTGCAAGTCCGAAGCAACAAAGTAGATCGCTCCGACAAGACCCGCGCCCAGGCCGAAGGCGTGCAGCAACCTGCCGCCTCCCGCCAACGCCGACAGGACCAGCAGCAGAGCCGCCAGATGTGCAAGCCAATTCGCTTGATCGCCCAGTTCAAACATCGACAGCCCTATCCCCCTTTGAACGAGCCCGGCGCGGCAACCCAACGCGAGTCAGTTTCCCGCGTCGAACTCCTTATCCGTGCGCAGACGATTTCATGCAAGGGTCGCAACTTGCAGGGGCGATCCTGTCTGTGACATACTCGCATGTGACTGGAGGGGACGGGACATGGCCAGACGAACCATCGGAAGATGCATTAGTGCAATGGCGCTGCTGGTCAGCGGACTTGCCGCGCAACCTGCGCTTGCCCAGACTCTGGAAGAACTGGATGCCTTGTCCGATGCGAGCGTCGATGAAGCCACCGGCATCGCTGCTGCTCGCGCGCAGGCAGACAACGGCCAATATCTCGAAGCGCTGGCCACGCTCGAGCGCGTCCTTGCCCTTTTCCCCAAATCGGCCGAAGCGCGGCTGATTCATGCGATCTATCTGTGCGACATCGATGACAAGCAGGGCGGCCTCGTTGAAATCGACAAGTTCAAGAAGAAGGAATTCGGTGAGGACCTGATCGAGGATGCACGCACCCGCTGTATCGGCAGCGATGAAGCGGAGGAGGACTGAGCCATGCGCAAGCCCAACCGCCTCGTCTCCGCCCTTACCGCCAGCACCATGCTCGTCTCCACTCTGGTCGCCACACCCGTTGCCGCCCAGCGGGTGGAGGTCGGCAACGCCGCCACCATCGTTGGGACTGTCGAGATCACCGATGGCGAAGACGGCGACACGCGCGAGATCGAGCGCCGCGAACGCATCGCCTGGGGCGACCTGATCGAAACCAAGCGACGCTCGCAATTGCAGATCTTGCTGCTCGACCGTTCGACTTTCGGTATCGGCGCGAGATCGAGCGTGCAGATCGACAGCTTCGTCTACGATCCCGATGCGGGGCGGTCCTTTTTCGCAACATTCCTGAAAGGCGCCTTGCGCTTCTTCTCCGGCAGCCAGAACGAGAACAACAGCGGCGAAATTACAACGCCTTCCGGGCGTATCGGCATCCGCGGAACCGCCGTGGACATTCTGGTTGGCCGCGATACGCAGAAGATTGCCGAAGATGAAGATTTCGTCGGCAACGTAGAGAGCGAGAAGGATGAGGCTACGCTGACGGTGTTGCGTGGCCCAGGCGCCGGCACGATCGCCGGGCTCAGCCCCGGACTGGTCGAGGTTGAAGGTGCGGGGGTAACCGTGGTGCTCGATGAGCCGGGTCTTGCCGCCTATATCCCCTATGCCGGAGCTGCCCCGATCGGGCCGTTTCGCATTTCCGACCGCGGCCTTTCCAAGGTGCAGGACGAGCTCGCACCCGAAGTCGCACGCGCGGCAGATGGCGGCAGCTTCCTCGAAACCTTGATCCCTGTGGCCGTGGGTGCAGTGGCGCTGGGTGCCATCCTGAGTGGGGACGGCGACAATACCGATCCGGCAGGCCCTACCGCGGATTCGCCACGCGCGCCGAATACGGCCGACACTGCGCCCAGCCCCAACAGCGTACCACCAACATCAAGCGTTCCCCCAAGGCCGATCCAGTAAGTCTACTTCTGGGTTGCCTGGAAGACGCCGTCCCACTCCGCTCCTGGCGGGTTGGCACGCAGATTTGTGATACGTTTGACGAAGAGATCGCGCAGGCCGGAAATTCCGAACCTGGCATAGGCAGAAACGCCTGAATCGAGGGCAGATTGCGCAGCGTCCCAATCCTGCGTGCGATAGGCGGCGAGCATTGCCGCGTGCGAAGTGGCGAGGCCTTGGAAGCTCTCGTCCGCTGCCACCTGCTCATCCCCCAGTAGCGCATGGATCGTCTCCGGCGCATCGCGGCCCACCACTCGGACGCGATCGAGTTCAAGCAGCGCAAATCCCTCCAGCTCGGCTGCCAGCGTGCTGCCGACAATGATGGGCACGCCATATTGCCTGGTCAGGCCTTCCAGCCGCGCGGCCATATTCACCGTGTCACCGATCAGCGAATAGGACAGGCGCTGGCGCGAGCCCATATTGCCGACGCAGCACAGGCCCGAATTGATGCCGATGCCGATCTTCACTTCGCCCGGCCACACCACGCCCTCGTTCCCAGGCATGGTACGATTGAGTTCCTCGGTCTTGGCGATCATTTCCAGCGCAGCGCGCGCGGCATTGCGATGATGGTCGGGATCGTCGAGTGGCGCATTCCAGAAAGCGAGGATCGCATCGCCGATATATTTATCCAGCGTGGCGCGCCGCTCCATCAGCAGGTCACTCATCGGTGTGAGGAAATCAATCAGGAAGTCGATCACCTCATTGGGCTTGTATTGCTCCGATATGCGCGAGAAGCCGCGGATATCGCACATTAGAACGCTCATATCGCGCTCTTCCCCGCCAAGTTCGAGTTTGTGCGGATCGGCAGCGATCTGGCGCACCAGCTCGGGCGAGAGATAGCGGTCGAAGGCCGAGCGGATATAGCTGCGCTGGCGCTCCTCGCGATAATAGGCGACGACGGTCTGCACCGCATATACTGCCGCAATGCCGAGCACCGGATAGGTGGGATCGAGCAGGTAATTGGCGCGCGTGAAGGCAAACCAGCTGAGCACGGCAACGCCCGATATCCCGATAATCGCCGCCAGTGCGCCCTTGGTGGCCCCTAGGCGCGGGAGGACAAATGCGAGACCGCCTGCGAGACTAACGAGCACGATCAATTCGAGCGCAAAGGCCCAGTATGGTCTTTCAAGAAAATGACCCGCCAAAATTTGCTCTGCGGCCGCAGCGTGGACGTTCACCCCACCAGTGCTTTCGGTCATCGGTGTCGCAACAAGATCCTGCAATCCTTCGGCGCTGCCGCCTACGAATACGATCTTGCCTGCGACTGCCTCGGTCAGTTGTTCGTCTGATGCGTCCCCGGTAATGATCGAAGATGCAGTCACTGGCTCGCGTGAGCTCTCCGGCGAAAAATGCACCCACATCTCGCCTGCTTCGTTCACGGGAATCTCGATCCCGTCCACTGTTATGGAAACCACGGCGCCGGGTGAATGCAGGGCCACATTGCCACCATCGCCCATTAGCATTTCAAGCCGGGCGGAATCGCGAGCAACGCGGAGTGCATCAAGCCCCAGTGAAGGGACAGGAACGTCTCCTTGTCGCGCCACCAAGGGTACGCGGCGAACTATCCCATCCACATCAGCCTTCAGGCTGACAAAGCCGAGACCCGCTGCGGATTCCTCCAATATCGGAAGCGGTAACAAGGCGGGGCCATATTGCGTGACTTTGCTGTTTGGTACCGTGCCTCTCACGGTGAAGCTGGCCTTGGGCTCCACCTCCCTACCCGTCTCACCGGGGTCGAGAAAGAAATAGGCCGCAACCACCGGCACCTGAGCAAAGCTCTCTGCCAGGAGCTCGTCATTTCCCGGCAAACCGGACAGGGCCGCGCGCAGTTCATCGGTCCCCTCAAGGTTCTCATACCGAGCGGCAATCTCCGCCGGAGAAGTCCGGTCAGGTTCGGAGAAAACGATGTCGTAGACTACTGCCGCTGCCCCAGCCTCGCCCAACCTGCGGGTCATCAAGGCAATATCCGTGCGCGGCCAAGGCCACTGGCCAATTTCAGCAATCGAATTTTCGTCAATATCGACTACGGCGACACCCTGCCCCAACGCAGCCTCGCGCGGATGGTACACTTGGTAGGTGTCGAAGACCTGCAGCCGCAACCGTTCCATCGGCGCAGGGTCGATCCATTTGAGCAGCAGGACGAGCACCAGCACGACCAGCCCGGCAAGCACCGGTCCCAATCTGCGTAGCCTCTCAATCAACCCCGCCATAGGCCCCTTCCGCCCCCATTCGATGGCGCAAATTATGGCTCTATCCCTGCGAAAGCAAATGGCGCTTTCCTACATTTACGCACGCGGCCTATCTCTGCCGCCGGTTCTTTGATCTGTCAGGAAACACACCGCTTTCGGGGCCAGAGGGATTTTTGCCTTTGGACAGTGTAGATCGGAAGAGCGTCGTGTAGGGAAAGAGTGTAGATCTCGGTGGTC
>ENA-ORCV01001101-ORCV01001101.1-marine-metagenome-genome-assembly--contig:-NODE-1101-length-10576-cov-2.479188_pt1 | contig 10576 bp, 12 predicted proteins | sample MGYA00237779_ERZ508509 | MGnify/ENA primary metagenome ERZ508509 (study PRJEB26180, sample SAMN06268772) | marine metagenome | isolation source: Bioluminescent Bay, La Paraguera, Puerto Rico | place... | reverse complement strand
TTGGCTGCCTCGGGTGCGGGCTCGGGCTGCGCGGCAGGGGCCGCGGGCCTGGTGCCGCGGGCGGTGATCTCGACCGGTTCCTCGTTATGCCTGACCGAGGAGGCGGCGGGCGCATGGCGCGCGCCCAGATCGTGCCACGGTGCCGAAAGCGGCACCTCGCTGCCGTCGATACGCTTGATCGTGTCGCCCAGATCGAGCGCGCGGGCAACGCTGGCATTGTGCGGCGCGCGCCCCGCCTCGTGCGCCGCGAGGCTGGTCAGGCCAGAGGCGGGCTCGCTCGCGTAGCGGCCGTTCTGCGGCCCCGGGCGCGGCACCTCGCCCGACGCCAGCGCGTCGATCAGCGCGGCGAACCCTTCGGGCGTCAGATCCTCGTAGTAATCCTTGCCGATCTGCGCCATCGGCGCGTTGGAACAGGCCCCGAGGCATTCCACCTCTTCCCAAGAGAACTTGCCGTCCTCCGACAGCTTGAACGGCTCGGACGCGATCTTGTCGCGGCAGACCGCCACAAGGTCCTCGGCACCGCAGAGCATGCAGGGCGTGGTGCCGCAGATCTGGAAATGCGCGACGCTGCCGACCGGCTGAAGCTGGAACATGAAGTAGAAGGTCGCGACCTCGAGCGCGCGAATGTATTCCATCCCCAGCATCGCCGCGACATGCTCGATCGCCGGGCGGCTCAGCCAGCCCTCCTGCTCCTGCGCACGCCACAGCAGCGGGATGATCGCGCTCGCCTGACGCCCCTCGGGATATTTGGTGATCTGCGCCTCGGCCCATGCCTGGTTGGCCGGGGTAAAGGCGAAGCTCTCGGGCTGCTCATGGTAAAGACGGCGTAGCATCTCAGGCACAGGCTCCTGTGGTCAGTTTCACGCCACCGTCGGGCAGCCGCTCGGCCCCCCCGGTGGACAGACGATAGGCCGCGAGGTCCAGCAATTGCTGGCGCGCCAGCCCGGTCTGGATCTCCAGCGCGATATAGTCGCCCTCGGTGCGCAGCGTGCAGCCGAGGCTGGCGGCACCCTCATCGAACCGCGCCGCCTCCTCGACGGTCAGGCCCGGCGGCACCGCAGCCGTGCAGGCGGCAAGCGCCCCGAGGGCACCGGGCACGAGCGCGAGGCGGCGCATGGTCATGCCCCCCCGGCGCGGGCCAGCCACGCCAGCCCCGCCACTCCGAGCGCCGCGCCGCCCGCCGCCGCGTGACGGCCCCAGGCCTGCCCCGCGCGGGCATAGATCGACGCGTCATGCAGACCCATCAGCCCCAGCACGGCAAAAAGCGCGGCGATCACGCCCGCATCCCCATGCAGCACCGCCAGCAGCGCGAGCGCGGCAAGCGCGAGGTAGCGGTTGGCCATCACGCGCGGCAGGGCCTCTGCGCGGTGGCCGCTCAGCCGCAGCGCAGAGGCCGGATCGCGCAGGAACGCGATCCCCAGCACCGCGAGCGACACGCCCCCGGCCCCGGCAAGCCCCACGCTCAGACGGCCCAGCTCGATCACCTGTCGATCTCCCCGAACACCACGTCCATCGTGCCGATGATCGCCGCCACGTCGGCCAGTTGGTGCCCCTTGGCGACGTGATCCATCGCCTGCAGGTGCAGGAAACCGGGCGCGCGCAGCTTGGCACGATAGGGGCGGTTGGTGCCGTCGGCCACGAGATAGACGCCGAATTCGCCCTTGGGCGCCTCGACGGCGGCGTAGACCTCGCCCTCGGGCACGCGGAACCCCTCGGTATAGAGCTTGAAGTGATGGATGAGCGCCTCCATCGAGCGCTTCATCTCGCCGCGCTTGGGCGGCGTGACCTTGCCCCGCGCGAGGATGTCGCCCTGCCCCTCCGGCGCACGCAGCTTGGCGATCGCCTGATGGATGATGCGCAGGCTCTGGCGCATCTCCTCCATCCGGCAGAGGTAGCGGTCGTAGCAGTCGCCGTTCTTGCCCACCGGCACGAGAAACTCGAACTCGTCGTAGCATTCGTAGGGCTGCGCGCGGCGCAGGTCCCACGCCATGCCGGAGCCGCGCACCATCACGCCGGAAAAGCCCCAGTCGAGCGCCTCCTGCTGGCTGATCACGCCGATATCGACGTTGCGCTGCTTGAAGATGCGGTTCTCGGTCAGCAGCCCGTCGATATCGTCGAGCACGCGCGGAAACTCGTTCGCCCAGGTCTCGATATCGTCAAGCAGTTCGGGCGGCAGGTCCTGATGCACGCCGCCCGGACGGAAATAGGCCGCGTGCAGCCGCGCCCCGCAGGCCCGCTCGTAGAACACCATGAGCTTTTCGCGCTCCTCGAACCCCCAGAGCGGCGGGGTGAGCGCGCCCACGTCCATCGCCTGCGTGGTGACGTTCAGCAGGTGGTTCAGGATGCGCCCGATTTCCGAATAGAGCACCCGGATGAGGCTCGCGCGGCGCGGCACCTCGACCCCGGTCAGCCGCTCGATGGCCAGGCACCAGGCATGTTCCTGGTTCATCGGGGCCACGTAATCCAGCCGGTCGAAATAGGGCAGGTTCTGCAGCTAGGTGCGGCTCTCCATCAGCTTCTCGGTGCCGCGATGCAGCAGGCCGATATGCGGGTCGCACCGCTCCACCAGCTCGCCGTCAAGCTCCAGCACCAGCCGCAGCACCCCGTGCGCGGCAGGATGCTGGGGGCCGAAATTGATGTTGAAGTTGCGAATCTTCTGCTCGCCCGTGAGCACATCGTCGAACTTGGAGCCGTCCATCATGCCTTGCCCCCGTCGATCTTGTCGCGGAATGCCATCACCCACAGCAGCACGATCGTGCCCAGCGGGATGATCGCCGCCAGCGCCACCCAGTTGGGGATGCCGAACTGCGGCAGCAGGCGCCAGAACGGCACCACCATCAGCACCGCGAAAATCACCATGAACAGCAGCCCGCCGCCGCCCATGCCATAGCCTGCGCCCATCATGTCGCGTCCTCCTTCTCGTCGCCCGGAAGGATGTAATCGGCCCCTTCCCAGGGCGACATGAAATCGAATTGCCGGTATTCCTGCACCAGCTTCACGGGCTCGTAGACGACGCGCTTCTGCACCTCGTCATAGCGCACCTCGGTATAGCCCGTGGTCGGGAAATCCTTGCGCAGCGGATAGCCGCGAAAGCCGTAATCGGTGAGGATGCGCCGCAGGTCGGGATGCCCGGTGAAGATGACGCCGAACATGTCGAACACCTCGCGCTCGAACCAGTTGGCGGCCGGGTAGACGCCGCAGAGCGAGCGCAGCATGTCCTCCTCGCGCACCGCCACGCGCAGGCGGATGCGGTGGTTCTGGTACATGCTCAGCAGGTGATAGACCACGTCGAAGCGCTTGGGCCGCTCGGGCCAGTCCACCGCGGTGATGTCCACCAGCGTGGAAAAGGCGCAGTTCTGGTCGGTCTTGAGAAACTCGGCCAGCCCGGCGATGTTCGAGGGGGCGACGTCCACCGTGATCTCGCCATGCGCGATCTGCCAGCCCAGCACGCAATCGGCGCGCTTGGCCTCGATGTAGCTGCCCAGTTCCTTGAGTGCGTTGGTCATCTCACGATCGTCCCCGTCCGGCGGATCTTGCGCTGCAACTGCATGATCCCGTAGACCAGCGCCTCCGCCGTGGGCGGACAGCCCGGCACGTAGATGTCGACCGGCACGATCCGGTCGCAGCCGCGCACGACGCTGTAGCTGTAGTGGTAATAGCCGCCGCCATTGGCGCAGGACCCCATCGAGATCACGTAGCGCGGCTCGGGCATCTGGTCGTAGACCTTGCGCAGCGCGGGTGCCATCTTGTTGGTGAGCGTGCCCGCCACGATCATCAGGTCCGACTGGCGCGGGCTCGCGCGCGGCGCGGTGCCATAGCGCTCGAGGTCGTAGCGCGGCATGGACGCATGCATCATCTCGACCGCGCAGCAGGCGAGGCCGAAGGTCATCCAGTGCAGCGAGCCGGTGCGCGCCCAGTTGATGATGTCCTCGGTCGAGGTGACGAGAAAGCCCTTGTCCTGCAATTCGGCATTGAGCGCCTGCGACGCGGGATCGAGCGCCTTGCCCGCGTCCCACGCCTCTGCCGGGGCGAGGCTCGACGGCCCCGACTTGACCCGCGCGCTCTGGTTGGCCATCCCCTGCGTCTCGGTCACGAGCGCGCCATCGCGATCATTTACTGCCATTCCATCGCTCCCTTGCGCCATTCGTAGGCAAAGCCCGCGGTCAGGACCGCCAGGAACACCATCATCGACCAGAAGGCCGCCATGCTGAGATCCTGAAACGCGACTGCCCATGGAAATAGCATGGCAATCTCGAGGTCAAATATGATGAACAGGATCGACACCAGGTAGAACCGCACGTCGAATTTCATCCGCGCGTCGTCGAAGGCGTTGAACCCGCATTCATAGGCGCTCACCTTCTCGGGATCGGGATGGCGCACCGCGAGCACCACGGCGGCGAGGATCAGGATCAATCCGAGACCGATGGCGACCGCGAGAAGGACCAGGATCGGGAGATATTCCCTCAGCATCTCTTCCACGGGATGGCTCCTTTCATGCGCGGACGGGCGCGCATCGAGTTGGCTGCATATGCCCCGGGTTTAAACCTGCCCCTCTGCCCGGTCAACCGAAGGCGCGACGGTTTGCCCGCCTGCGGAGGCGGAATCTTGGGGTTTGTATGCAACGGTATGCGGCTTTGTGCCGCAATTGGTCCGAAAACCGGACCGCGCCATGCCGCGCCGCGGCAAGCGGCGCGACTCACCCCCGCTGCCAGCCCGGCTTGCGGCGGTCGAAAAACGCCCCGATGCCCTCGGGCGCCTCCTCCCCGGCCCAGCACTCGGCCAGCGCCGCGACGGTCTGTGCGATCACGTTTTCGTCAATCTGCGGCCCCAGGCCCCGCAGCAGCGCCTTGGCGCGCGCCACCGCCCCCGGCGCACAATCGAGATAGGGCGCGACCTCGGCCTCGACCGCCGCGTCGAGATCGTCCCCCGGCACCGCCCGCGCCAGCAGGCCCAGCGCCACCGCCTCGCCCGCGTCGAACCGGCGGCCCGACATGAAGACGCGCCGCGCCCGCGCCTCGCCCATCCGCGCGGCGACGTAAGGGCCGATTGTCGCCGGGATGAGCCCCAGCCGCGTCTCGGTCAGCGCGAACAGCGCCCCTGCATCCCCCACCGCCACGTCGCACACACTCATCAGCCCGATGCCGCCGCCGAACGCATTGCCCTGCACCCGCCCGATCAGCGGCTTGGGCAGGGTGTTGAGCGCCTGAAGCATATACGCCAGCCTGGCCGCCTCGCGGCTGCGCGTCTCGGGGTCGGCCTCGAACTGCTCCCGCATCCAGCCCAGATCGCCGCCCGCGCAAAAGCTCTTGCCCCGCGCCGCCAGCACCACCACCCGCACCGCGTCATCCGCGCCCAGATCGCGCGCCGCGCCGTGCAACTCGGCGATCATCTGCGCCGACATGGCATTGTGCTTCTCCGCCCGGTCGAGCCAGAGCGTGGCCACGCCCCGCCCGTCGCGCTCGATGCTGATCGTCTCTGTCATGCGTTTCCTCCCTCGCGGAAAATTTCTTGAAAAGAAATTTCTCGAAATCTTTTCAAGATTTCGGAGCCTCGCCCCGCATCGCCCGCGCCATCGCCGCCGCGCGCGTAAGAACCTCCCGGTCGAGCCCGGTCTCGTAACCCAGCGCCGTCAGCCGGTCATGCACAGCCTCGGTCGCCACGTTGCCCGCCGCGCCGGGCGCATAGGGACAGCCCCCCAGCCCTCCGACTGCGGCATCGAACACCCGCACCCCCCGCGCCAGCGCCGCCTCGATATTGTCGAGCGCGCGCCCCGAGGTGTCGTGGAAATGCCCGGCCAGCCGCTCCACCGGCACCGCGTCGCCGACCGCCGCCAGCATCGCATCGACCGCCTCGGGCGTGCCTTGCCCGATCGTGTCGCCAAGGCTGATCTCGTAGCATCCCATCTGCCACAGGCTTTCCGCCACCCGCGCCGCCTGCGCAGGCTCCACCGCGCCGTCATAGGGGCATTCGACCACGCAGGAGACATAGCCGCGCACGCGCAGCCCCTCCGCCCCCGCCGCCTCCAGCACCGGGGCGAAGCGGGCGAGGCTTTCCTCGATCGTGGCGTTGATATTGGCCCTCGAAAACCCTTCCGAGGCCGAGCCGAACACCGCCACCTCGTCCGCCCCCGCCTCGAGCGCGTCCGAAAGCCCCCGCATGTTGGGCGTGAGCGCGGCATAGCGCACCCCCGGCGCCCGCCTGATCCCGCGCAGAACCTCGCCCGAATCGGCCATCTGCGGCACCCATTTGGGGCTGACGAAACTCGCCACCTCGATCCGCGCGAAACCCGCCATGCTCAGCAGGTCCACCAGCGCGATCTTGTCGCGCGTGGCAATCCGGGCCTTTTCGTTCTGAAGCCCGTCGCGCGGACCCACTTCGAAGATCTCGACCGTCTCGGCCATCATCCCTCCTCCGGCACGGGATAGAACTCCTGCGCATAGATATCCTGCGCGCCATCGCGCGCCTTGGCGCGGGCATAGGCGGGCCGCGCGCGCAAACGGTCCCAATAGGCCATAAGGCGCGGGTATTGGTCCAGATCGACGTAATACCGCGCCAGCTCGAACCCGTAGGCGAACATGATATCCGCCGCCGAGAATCCCGAGGGCAGCAGATGGTCACCCTCGATCCGCGCCTCAACCGCCGCCAGCACCGCGCGCAGCCGCGCATTGAGCAGCTTCACCACCGTGGCCGAGGGGCGCGCGGGCGGACGCAGGAACACCTGGTTGAGGTTGAGGTTTTCCAGCAGACAGCCCACCGTCTCCGACAGGCTAAGCATTTCCAGGAACCCTGCGCGCTCCGGATGGCCCGGCCCCGGCATCAGCCCGGCATCGGGATAGGTCTCGCACAGCATCTGCACGATGGCCGCGCTCTCGAACCACACATCGCCCTCGTGCTCCAGCACCGGCACCCGCCCCGCGGGCGACAGCGCGAGGAACTCCGGGCTGCGCATCGAGCCGTCGCGGATCGAATAATACGCGACCTCGTAGTCGAGCCCCAGCTCCTCCAGCAGCCACAGCACCCGCAGCGAGCGCGCCAGAGGCACGTGATGCAGCCGGATCATGCGTCGTCCTCCAGCCGGATCAGCGCCGCGCCCGCGGCCACCTGATCGCCCTCGGCCACCAGCACCTCGGCCACCACCCCGTCGCGTGCCGCGAGCAGGCTGTGCTCCATCTTCATCGCCTCCAGCACCGCCAGCCGGTCGCCCTTCGCCACCGCCTGACCGGGCGCCGCCAGCACCGCCTTCACCAGCCCCGGCATCGGTGCCTCGACCAGCGCGGCATCGCCGCCCGCCGCAGCCTCGCGCGCCAGCGGATCGACAAGTTCGAAGACCAGCCCGTATTGCGCAAACACCGTGACCGTCGTGCCCGCCACCGCCACCTGCGGCGCGGGCGCGCCATCCAGCCGCCAGCGCCCGGCCACGCGCCGCGCCGCGACGCGCGTCTCGCCCATGGTCACGTCGTGGGCGTCCGCCGACAGGGTCGCGAGGCGCAGCGCGATCTCCTCGCCCGCGTGGATCAGCACCACCGACCGCTCCAGCGGCTGCCAGAGCGCGAATCCCGCCTCGTCCGCGCCGTCGCCCAGCAGGCCCAGCCCCGCCAGCGCCGCCAGCGCGATCTCGCGCGGCCCGGGCGCGGGCGGCACCACCAGCGCGTCGATATCCCGCGCGATGAGGCCGGTATCCACGTCGCCGCCCGCGAACCCCTCGTGCCGCGCCAGCGCCCCGAGAAAGGCGAGGTTGGTCACGGTCCCCGCCACTTCCGTCCGCTCCAGCGCCCGCGCCAGCCGCCGCAGCGCCACGGCGCGCGTCGGCCCGTGCGTGATCACCTTGGCGATCATCGGGTCGTAGAACGGGCTGATCTCGTCGCCTGCGCGCACACCGCTATCGGCGCGCGCGCCCTCGGGAAAGACCAGGTGCGACAGCCGCCCCGTGGCGGGCAGAAACCCCTTGGGCACGTCCTCGGCATAAAGCCGCGCCTCGAAGGCATGGCCGGTGATCGCCAGATCCGCCTGCGCGGCGGGCAGCCCCTCGCCGGCGGCCACGCGCAACTGCCACTCGACCAGATCGACGCGCGCGATGGCCTCCGTCACCGGATGCTCGACCTGCAGGCGCGTGTTCATCTCCATGAACCAGAAGCGATCCGGGCGCAGCCCGTCCGAGCCATCGACGATGAACTCGACCGTCCCCGCGCCCGCATAACCAATCGCCTCGGCGGCGCGCACGGCGGCCTGCCCCATGGCGTCGCGCATCGCCTCGGTCATGCCGGGCGCGGGCGCTTCCTCGATCACCTTCTGGTGGCGGCGCTGGAGCGAGCAGTCGCGCTCGAAAAGATGCACCGCGCGCGCCCCGTCGCCGAACACCTGCACCTCGATATGGCGCGGCTTTTCCACGAATTTCTCGATCAGCACATCGGTGTTGCCGAAGGCTGTGCGCGCCTCGCCCTTCGCGCTCTCCAGCGCCTCCGCGAAATCGGCGGGGCGCTCCACCAGCCGCATGCCCTTGCCGCCGCCGCCCGCCACGGCCTTGATCAGCACCGGATAGCCGATGGCGTCGGCGGCCCCGGCCAGATGCTCGGGGTCCTGATTGCTGCCGTGATAGCCCGGCACCACCGGCACGCCCGCCTCCTCCATCAGCGCCTTGGCCGCGTCCTTGAGCCCCATCGCCCGGATCGCCTCCGCCGACGGCCCGACAAAGACCAGCCCCGCCGCCTCGACGGCCTCGACGAAATCGGGGTTCTCGCTGAGAAACCCATAGCCGGGATGGATCGCCTCCGCCCCCGTCTCCAGTGCCGCCGCGATGATCGCCTCGCCCTTCAGATAGCTCTCGCCAGGGGCCGACCCGCCGATATGCACCGCCAGATCGGCCATCGCCACATGCGCCGCGCCGCGGTCGGCATCCGAATAGACCGCCACCACCTCGACGCCCATCGCCTGCGCCGTGCGCATGACGCGGCACGCGATCTCGCCCCGGTTGGCCACCAGAATCCGCTCAAACATGGCCCGCGCCCCCTGTTTCTTCTTGGTACAAATACCCCGAACCCGACATCGCCACCCTCACATCCGGAAGACGCCAAAGCGCGTCTCCTCCACCGGCGCGTTCAAGGCTGCGCGCAAGGAAAGGCTCAGCACATCCCGGCTCTTGCGCGGGTCGATGATCCCGTCATCCCACAGCCGCGCCGAGGCATAGAGCGGGTGCGACTGCCGCTCGAACATGTCGAGCGTCGGCTGCTTGAATGCGGCTTCTTCTTCGGCAGTCCAGCTGCCGCCCTTCGCCTCGATGCCGGCGCGCCGGACATTGGCGAGCACGCCCGCCGCCTGCGCGCCGCCCATCACCGAGATGCGGGCGTTCGGCCACATCCACAGGAAACGCGGCGAATAGGCCCGCCCGCACATGCCGTAATTGCCGGCTCCGTATGAGCCGCCGATGATGACGGTCACTTTCGGCACATTCGCCGTCGACACCGCCGTCACCAGCTTGGCGCCGTCGCGGGCAATGCCGCCCGCCTCGTATTTCGAGCCGACCATGAAGCCGGTGATGTTCTGCAGGAACAGAAGCGGGATCTTCCGCTGGCAGCACAGCTCGATGAAATGCGCCCCCTTCAGCGAGCTTTCCGAGAACAACACGCCATTGTTGGCGAGGATGCCGACCGGCACGCCATCGACATGGGCGAAGCCCGTTACCAGGGTCGTGCCGTAGCGCGGCTTGAACTCGGCGAAATCCGAGCCGTCGACGATCCGCGCGATCACCTCGCGCACATCGTAAGGCGTCTTCGTGTCCGCCGGCACGATGCCCATGATGTCGTCGGCGGGATAGAGCGGCACGCGCGGCTCCGCGAGCGCAATATTGGGCGTAGATGCGGGCCCGAGATTACGGACGATCTCGCGCGCAAGGGCCAGCGCATGATCGTCATTGTCGGCCAGGTAATCGGCAACACCGGAGAGCCTGGTATGGGTGTCGCCACCGCCCAGAGTCTCCGCGTCGACCACCTCGCCCGTCGCCTCCTTCACCAAGGGCGGGCCGGCAAGGAAGATCGTGCCCTGGTTCTTGACGATGATCGTCTGGTCGCTCATCGCCGGCACATAGGCACCGCCCGCCGTGCAGGATCCCATCACCACGGCGATCTGCGCGATGCCCTTGGCGCTCATATTCGCCTGGTTGAAGAAGATCCGTCCGAAATGCTCCTTGTCGGGAAACACCTCGTCCTGGTTCGGCAGGTTCGCGCCGCCCGAATCGACGAGATAGATACAGGGCAGCCGGTTTTCCTCGGCGATCTCCTGGGCGCGCAAGTGCTTCTTGACCGTCAGCGGATAATAGGTGCCGCCCTTAACGGTGGCGTCGTTGCAAAGCACCATGCAGTCGCGCCCCGAAACCCGCCCGATCCCGGCGATGGCGCCGGCCGAGGGGATGTCATCGGCATAGACGCCCGAGGCCGCGAACAAGCCTATCTCCAGGAAGGGCGAACCGGGATCGAGCAGCCCGGCAATGCGGTCGCGCGGCAGCAGCTTGCCGCGCTTGACGTGACGCTCGCGCGAGGCCTCCGAACCTCCCTGCATGACCCGCTCCGCCTCCGCCGCGATC
>ENA-ORCV01001100-ORCV01001100.1-marine-metagenome-genome-assembly--contig:-NODE-1100-length-10583-cov-2.989435_pt1 | contig 10583 bp, 10 predicted proteins | sample MGYA00237779_ERZ508509 | MGnify/ENA primary metagenome ERZ508509 (study PRJEB26180, sample SAMN06268772) | marine metagenome | isolation source: Bioluminescent Bay, La Paraguera, Puerto Rico | place... | reverse complement strand
GTCCTGTGGCAGGGGGAGACGGCGGCGCGTCCTGGCGACATCGTTATCCTGCCGCTGGAAGACGGATACTACCGCGAGCCCGGCATCACCTACTACGGCGCCAATGTCTCGCTGGCGATGGGTGCAAACTTCTTCTGGGAGCTTTCGCCCGAGGACAAGCTGACCTACCTGCGCAACGTCCATATCCGCCGGCTGCTCAAGGTCGCCGCAGCACGGCTCGGTCTCGCCGACTACGAACTGGAAACGGATTGGACCTTTCCGATCAACGACAATGGCGACATGGACGCGCCCGTACCCCCGGCTATCCAGGTTTCGGGCCTGATTGCCGACGTCTCGGGCCAGAAATCCAAGAAGTTCCGGTTCGAACCCGAGGCGATCGGCAACATACGCGACTTCGCCGCCCGCATGGCGGACAAAGACGTGACGGTGATCTTCTCGCTGCCCGGGATCATGGAGAACGCGGCTCCCGGCGACGATGTCGTGGAAGCGCTCGAAGACCAGTTCGCGGGCACTGGAGCGCAGTTCCTCGACCTCACCGACCGGGGCGCTATCCCGGCGGAAATGATGTTCGACTCCCTCTACCACGCCGCGACACCGGGCGCCGAAGTCTATACGGCTCAGGTCATCGAGGCGCTGTGCGCCGAGGCCGATCGGCTTGACCTGAACTGCGCCCCCTCAAAAACACGGGACGCCCGCAGGCTTTTGCGCAACAGCGCCAGTCGGAACTACCTGTTCGAGGCGAGTGGCGAGTTGACATCGCTTCAGCCGTCGGGAAGCGGTGCGCCAGTAGCGCTTGAGCCTGGGGCTCCAGTGAGCTTCATGGTCGCCGCCCTTCGGGGGTGCCGGAACCGCATCGACATATCTGCGTCGGGCACCGGAGAGTTGGCCGTCCGTGTCGCCGGGAAAGAAAAAGACGGCCTCGTTCTTGGCGAAGGCGCCGACAAGGTTTCGCTGCCGCTGCCGGAAACTCCGGGACTGATCGACATCGCGCTGGAGGCGGCGCCGGACAGCAATGTCGCGTTGACCGGGATAAAGCGGACCAGCAGGTGCCGCCGAAAGAAATAGGTCGGGACGCGTCAGTTCAGATCAGACGCGCCACCTCGGCGCGCAGGACAGGAAGCACCTCTTCGGCGAACCATGGATTGCGCTTGAGCCACGCGGTATTGCGCCAGGAGGGATGCGGCAATGGCAGGACCCTGCGGTCTCCGTTAGGATCCCAGTAGTCCCGCCAGCTGCGCACCGTTTCGGTCAGCGATTTCTTCCGTCGCGATCCCAGGTGATAGGCTTGAGCGTACTGGCCAATCGTCAGAACGAGTTCGAGCTGCGGCATCGCGGCAAAGACGCGGTCGTGCCAGGCAAGCCTGCACTCGCGGCGCGGCGGCAGGTCGCCGCCTTTCGCGTCGAGACCGGGAAAACAGAACCCCATCGGAACAATAGAGATGCGGTCGCGGTCATAGAAGACATCGCGACCGATCCCCATCCAGTCCCGCAGACGGTCGCCGGAGGGATCGTCGAAGGGAATGCCGGAGGCGTGGACGCGGGTACCCGGCGCCTGCCCGCAGACCGCCAGCCTCGCCGTCGCCGACAGATAGGCCACGGGGCGCGGCGCATGCGGCAGGGGATCTCCGATGGGCGCTTCGACACAGATGCAGCAGTCGGCGATTTCGGCGGACAGCGCATCTATTTCGGCTCTTGCGGTCAAATCTCGACGACCATTCCGTCCTCGGCGACGAGAATGCCCGGATCGAAATCGCCGACGCGTTTCAACGGCTCCGGGCCGAGATGGCTGACCATGACCTTCTTCGCGGCAAGCCGCGGCAGATTCTCCGCAATTTCCGTGTAGCGCACATGATACGGGATGGGCTCTTCGAACGCGTAGCACTCGCAGACGAACAGATCGGCATCGCGCGCAATCTCGATCAGCACGTCCATCCATTCGGTATCGCCTGAAAAGGCAAAGACCCGGTCTCCGGCGGAGAAACGCAGCGCCAGCGGCGGCGCTCCCGAGGGATGGCTGACCTCGACGCAGGAGATTTCGGCACCGCAGACTTCCGTCGTCTTGTCCGGCGTCATCTCAACGAACCGCAGGTCGAAGCCGAGCTCGATCTCGGAAGATCCGGGAAACAACACTTCCTGGGCAGCGCGAATCCGCGTCTCGACGCCAGGTGGCCCGGCAATCGTCAAGGTCGTCTTGCGCGCGGAGACGAAATGCGCGTGCAGGATCAGAAAGGGAATCCCGCCGAAATGATCGCCATGCAGGTGGGACAGGATGATCGCATCGACCGCATTGGTATCGATGCCCATCTGCAGTGCACCGACGAGCGAGGTCGCTCCGAAATCGACGAACCAGCGACGGTCGCCGGAATCCAGATGAAAACAGGTGTTGCGCCGCCCTCCGCTGCCGAAAGCGTCGCCGCAGCCGACGATCGTCAGCGTCAGGCTCATGCCGCCGCGCTCGGCCGCGATGACACGTCAAGATACCAGCGCTTGATGTTGGCGCAGGTATCGGGCACGGCAAGACGCGCCGGCTTCATGAAGTCGACGGCGACCAGCGCGGTAATGTCGGCTACGGTGAACCGATCTCCGGCAATGTACCGGCGGTCACCCATTTCAGAATCGAGCCAGTCGAGCACTTCCATGACCTTCGGCTTGTTGGCCTCGCCCCATTCCGCGATCTGGGGCGTTTCGAGCGCTGCCATCGCGGGATGAAGATGACGGAATGCCATAGCAACCGGGAACATCAGGTTAAGTTCCATCCGCCGCTGCCACATTTCGACCTTTGCCCGGTCTTCCATATCGACCCCGAATAGGGCCGGCTCGGGCTGCAGTTCCTCGAAATAGCGGCAGATCGCTATCGACTCAGACACATGCGTCCCGTCGTCGAGTTCCAGAACGGGCACCCGCATCATCGGATTGAGCGCGATGAATTCGGGGCGCTTGTGCTCCAGTTGCATGATATCGATTTCAACCCGGGGAACGGTTATGCCCTTCTCGGCCAGAAATATGTCCACCCGGCGCGGATTGGGAGCACGGGTCGAGGTGTAGAGCTTCATCAGGCGGTTTCCTCACTGTCTTTTAAGTGGACCACAGCGGCGCGGCGCCCGGCAATGTCACGTACCGGCATCAGGTTCCCTTGAACATTTCGCGCCATTGCTCCGGACGGTCGAACTCACTGACCCAAAGGCCAAGTTCGCCGGACCTGGCGATCTTCTCCTGCGCGTCATAGGCGCCGAACGCAACCGCCCAGCCGTTTTCGACCATCTCGCGGTTCAGTTCCCTGTCGCCGATGCTGCACACCGCAAGGACGCGGTCGTACTGGTCGCGCCCTTCCCCCTCGCAGGTCACGTTGTGTCCAGCGATCATGCCGTGCAGAGCGGCCTTGGCGGCCTCCCCGCAGCGCCACGGCTTGCGGTCGAGCAGGCACATCTGGCCGAGTTCGGGCGCATCGATACCGATCAGCCGCGTCTCGACCTGACCGACGACCAGAGAATCTCCGTCGATGACATGCGCCGGCCCCGAATAGCTGCGCCGGGCATTCGAGGGAAGGTAGACGGCTACGAGCAGCAGGATTGCGACGACCAGGATGGCAGTCAGCAGTTCGTCGAAACGGGTCAGCGAACTGCGGGAACGGGAGCCTGAACGCGAAGGCAAGGAAAACCTCGAAATTGTGTAAATCGAATCTTACGGAAGCACGATCTTAAGGATTTAGCGGGAAAACGAGGTTGTCTCCATCGTCGAGCCGGTCTCCGTGGTCGCGACGGTCCAATTCGCATTGGGCGCGCACCGCCGGAGGGTGGAACGGCGGCGTACACGTTCGCAGTATCGAGATGACAGAGCAAGGCGAGACAGGCTCAGGTATCGACCAGGAACCGGCTGCGCACCGCCGGCGTTCGGTCTCAGGCAAGGTCCGCAGCGCGCGCGAGCGGCTGACCTCGCAGACCGGCACCCGTCCCGCATTCGATCACGAGCTGCTGCTCGCCTACGCCAAGAACCAGACCGGCATCGCTCTGGTCGTGCCCCTGCTGGCGACGATCATCGCCGGTATGACCACGTTCTGGGTGCCGTGGTCGGAGGCAAGCATCTGGCTTGCCGGCGTGCTGATCGGCAATGGCATCCTCACCTATCTGTGCCGGCGCTACGAGCATACCGACCCGCCCAAGATGAGCGCCTACCTCTGGGAACGGCGGTTCTTCGCGGCCGAGTTCCTGAACGGCGTGCTGTGGGCGACGATCGCCTTCCTGTCGACGCCGCAAGGCGAGACGGCGCCGGTCATCTTCATGTTTGCGGTGCTGATCGTGATCCTGGCGATGCGGACACTGACGGCCAGCAACCTCCCGGTCGCGTCGCTCGCGGGCACACTGCCGATCACCTGCGCGATCGTGTTGCGGTTCAGCCTGCTCGGGGACGTCGTCTATCTGGCGATGGCCGGCCTGGCCGTCGGCGCCCAGATCTTCTTCATCATTATCGCCCGCCAGTTTCATTCCAACGTGCTGGCGATGCTCGGTCTTCGCGCGGAAAAGGACGCGCTGATCGGCGAACTCGAACATGCCACGGCCTTGTCCGAGGAGGCGCGCCGGCGCGCCGAGGAAGCCAATCTCGCGAAGTCCCGCTTCCTGGCGACGATGAGCCATGAATTGCGGACGCCGCTGAACGCCATTCTCGGCTTCTCGGAAGTTCTCAAGGACGAGATTCTCGGCCGGCACGAGGTGGAGGCCTACAAGGAGTACTCGGCCGACATTCACCGCAGCGGCCACCACCTGCTCAACCTCATCAACGAGATCCTCGACCTGTCGCGCATCGAGGCTGGCCGGTACGAACTCCAGGAAGAAGCCGTTTCGCTGCCGGGTACAGTGGAGGACTGCCACCACCTGCTCAAGCTGAGGGCCGATCAGCGCGGTGTGACCATCGAAGAGGACTTCGAGGACGACCTGCCCAAGATCTGGGTCGACGAGCGCGCGGTCCGGCAGATCGTCCTGAACCTGCTCACCAACGCGATCAAGTTCACACCGAATGGCGGGCATATCGTCCTGACTGTCGGCTGGACGGCCGGCGGCGGCCAGTACTTGAGCGTGAAGGACAGCGGCCCGGGCATTCCGGAAGAGGAGATCCCGACGGTCCTGCAGACGTTCGGACGCGGTTCGCTTGCCGCCAAGAACGCAGAGGAAGGTTCGGGTCTGGGGCTGCCGATCGTGATGAAGCTGGTCGACCTGCACGGCGGCCGCTTTGACCTGCGGTCCAAGCTGCGCGAAGGCACCGAGGTGACCGTGACCTTCCCGCGCGAACGGGTCATGAAGGCGCTTCCGCCGATGACCGACGAGCCGGAGAAGCCGCGTCGTGGGCGCTCTGCCGCCTGACGCTAGCCTACGGCGATTGAAGCGGCCGCATCCGGGCCTCATATCTATAAAGAGCGAAATCGCGGCGGGCGACGCCTGTCACGCGGAGAACCCTATGCGCCGCTATAACCTGGCCTGGATCGGAATCGGCATCCTGGTGCTCGCCGCCATCGTACTGGCGCTGCGTCATTCCGACGGCTCGGTCGGGGATCTGCCGAACCGCGACTTTGCCTCGCTGGTATCCGGTGTCGCGCTGCTGATCGTGATCGGCGGCTCGATGCTGGCGAGCCGGTCCTTCCAGGCAGGCACGGCGCTGCGCCATGCGGTGATCTGGCTCGGCGCCGCGCTCATCCTGGTGACCGTCTACAGCTATCGGTATGAATTCGCCGGCGCCGCGAACCGGGTCTTCGGAGAACTGGTGCCCGGCGTGCCGATCGCCACGACGGACCGGGCCGGCCGGACAGTCGTGACGCTGCGGCGGGATGCCAGCGGTCACTTCGGCGCGCGCGGCAAGGTGGACGGCGCAGACGCGACCTTCCTCGTCGACACCGGCGCAAGCGCTTTGACGCTGACAAGCGCGACGGCGTCGGCGGCCGGCTTCGACGCCGGATCGCTCAGGTTCTCGGTCCCCGTCGAGACGGCAAACGGACGGACATTCGTCGCGCCGGTACGCGTGGACCGGCTCGAGATCGGCCCGCTCGTCTTCCGCGACCTGCGAGCCTATGTGGCCCCGCCCGGCGCCCTGAACGGCAATCTGCTCGGCGTCAACGTTCTGGACCGGCTGGAATCCTATGCGGTTCGCGGCAACGAAATGATCCTGACCGGGCGGGGTTAGACGCCCGGACGGACTCCGATGGCCGATTCACCCTTCGTTAACCGGCCCCGTCGCGGGAACCCGGCGCTTCACCATCGACTTACCCTGAGACGGTACGGTGATCCGCTACACTCTCCGGCGCCGGCCGGAAACCGAAACCGGAGCCCTGTCATGTCGCGCGCATTCGGCATCGTGCTGCTGCTCGGCGTTATCGTTGCGGCCGTGCACTACCTCGATACCAACCTGGAGGTACCGCCCCGGGCGCCGGAAACCCAAAAGTACGAGACGGCCGCCGGCTACGGTTCGCGTTCGGTCCTTGTGGAATCGGATAGACACGGCCAGTTCGTCGTGGACGCGACCGTCAACGGCCGCTCGGTCCGGATGCTGGCCGATACCGGCGCCAGCGCCGTCGTCCTGACCGAAAACGATGCCAGGCGGGCCGGATTCGATGCGCGCTCGCTTGATTTCAGCGTTCCGGTGCAGACCGCGAACGGAACGACCCACACGGCCGCCATCATGCTGGACACGATCGAAGTCGACGGAATCGTCATCGACGATGTGCGGGCGCTGGTGGCCCAGCCCGAAGATCTGACAACGAGCCTGCTCGGCATGACCTTTCTCGGCCGCCTCGAAAACGTAACCATGTCGGGCGAGACTCTCGAAATGGTGGAATGATCCGGTTTCATCCGGCTCCAGACTGCGCTAACAGGAAGAAATCCCCTCAATTTTCGATCGGACCGGCCATGCTTCCCACACCGACCTCCGAAGTCGCGCCCAATACCGCCGCCTATGAGACGACCCCGCTGATCAAGCCGACGGGATTTCGAGAGTACGATGCCCGCTGGCTGATCGGCAGCGAGTTCAACCTCATGGGCGCCCAGGCGCTGGGCTTCGGGATCGGCAACCTGCTGCACGAACGCGGCGTGGAGCCGGATATCGTGGTGGGCCACGACTACCGGTCCTATTCGTCCTCGATAAAGCTGGCGATGACCGCGGGCCTGATGGCGCCGGGATGCCGGGTGCACGACATCGGGCTGGCGCTGTCGCCGATGGCCTATTTCGCCCAGTTCGCGCTCGATATCCCCGCTGTCGCGATGGTGACGGCCAGCCACAACGACAACGGCTGGACGGGCGTCAAGATGGGCGCCGACCGGCCGCTTACCTTCGGGCCCGACGAAATCGGCCGGCTCAAGGAAATCGTGCTGTCCGGGTCCGGTGTCGCCCGGCACGGCGGCGGCTATCGCTATATCGACGGCTTCATGGCCCGCTATATCGACGACCTCGTCGAGGGCAAGAAGCTGTCGCATCCGCTCAAGGTGGTGGCGGCCTGCGGCAACGGCACGGCCGGCCTGTTCGCGCCGCGCGTACTGCGGGCGATCGGCTGCGAAGTGGTCGAGCTCGACTGCACGCTCGACTACAATTTCCCGAACTACAATCCCAACCCGGAAGACATGAAGATGCTGCACGCGGTCGCGGATGCGGTTCGCGACAGCGGCGCGGCGGTCGGGCTTGCCTTCGACGGCGACGGCGACCGGTGCGGCGTCGTCGATGACAGCGGCGAGGAGATCTTCGCCGACAAGGTCGGCGTGCTGCTCGCCCGCGACCTTTCGGCGCTCTACCCCGGATCGAATTTCGTCGTCGACGTGAAGTCGACCGGCCTGTTTATGACGGACCCCGTGCTCCAGCAGAACGACGTCAAGGTCGACTACTGGAAGACCGGTCATTCCTATATCAAGCGCCGCGTCAACGAGCTCGGCGCGCGGGCCGGATTCGAGAAATCGGGTCACTTCTTCTTCAATGCGCCTGTCGGCCGGGGCTACGATGACGGGCTGATCGCCGCGATTGCGGTGTGCGAGATGCTCGATCGCAACCCTGGCAAGACGCTGTCAGAGCTGCGCGCCTCCCTGCCCCGCACCTGGCAGTCGCCGACCATGTCGCCGCATTGCGGTGACGAAGTGAAATACGGCGTCGTCGACCGCGCGGTGGAGCACTTCAAGGAGAAGGCGGAGTCCGGCGCCAAACTGGCCGGTCAGAGCGTGCGCGAGGTCATCACGGTCAACGGGATCCGAATCGTGCTGGAAGACGGCACGTGGGGACTGGTGCGCGCCTCATCGAACAAGCCTGAACTGGTCGTCGTCGTGGAAAGCCCGACGTCGGAAGACAACATGCGGGCGATCTTCGCGGAGATCGACGGCTTCCTCTCCGCGCAGCCGGAAGTCGGCGAGTACAACCAGAAGATCTGAAGTCCGGTTTAGTCGGGGAGCCGACCGGCAAATCGACTTTCCCGGGCGAACACTGCGACGGACATGCGGCCCGTTCGCGCCTGATCGGTCCTCAACGGGTCAGTAGGTCACCGACACGTCGTCGAGCCACACGGCAACGCCGATCAATCCGTCTACCGTCACGCCATCGTCTGCAACGGGAAGCAGAAGGCGTTCGTAGTTGATCAACTTGTTTCCGACCGTCGTGTTCATCCGCATCCAGTAGTGCGGGCGCCGTGATTCCACGACTCCGTTGTAGACTCTAACGGAAAGTTCGACCTGATGCGGCAATACAAGTTCGTCGACCGCTAAACCCACCAGTTTGCGCCCGAGTACCCTTTCGAGTTCCTCGCTGGCATGTCTGTAGACAAAACGCGGCGTGGAATCGGAACGTCGTTCCACCTCGAAATAATGAAATGTCGGGAAGTCTGCCTTCAGTTTCTCAAAATTCATGTCTTTAAACGACGGCAGTCGACCCGACTCCGCGTGCTTCGACCAGCGCCCGTACAAGTCGTGCAGCGTCGGATCCGCCTCGGGCGGCACAGGTGAGCCTTCGCTCGCCGTCATCGTATTCACGGTTTCCCCAGAAAGCGGCGATGCCCAGAGCGGATTCGTACCCGAGCGACCGATCATTAGTATGTTAAAGGCTTGCGATAAAATGATCCATTGCGTTTTTTATCATTTCGCGCCAAAATCTTTACCTAGGAGCATGTGGAGACTGGATGCGCGGCGTTGAGATCGAACGGCAGCAGATCGCCTCTGCCGTTATAAGGGATCTGGACAAGTTCACGGAAACGATGGGCGTCGACTACGAGACGCTCGCATCGGCGGTAGGTCTCGGCGATTTTACACCGGACGACGAAACGGATTTCGTCAATCTGGACCGCTTCGCCAAGTTCCTCGAAGTCGCCTCGATCCTGAGCGGCGACGACAGTTTCGGCCTGCGGTTCGCCTCCTGGCAGAAGGAAATTCTCACGGGACCGCTGTCGCTTGCCATGCTCAACGCGCCGACGGTGCGCGACTCGCTCGCGGTGATGGTGAAATTTATTGCGACCCGGATTAACGTCGCCGAAATCGAATTCGTCATCGAAAGCGATGTCGCCTATGTCGAATGGGCGTTTTCGCCCCTGATCATCCGCCGCTGGCAGCTCGTCGATTTCACCGCGAGCGCCCACGTCAACCGAATGATGCGGATCTACGACGAGCACTGGCGACCGCACTCTGTCCAGCTTGTAAGACCACCTCCTCGCAACCGCGAGGCGCATCGCCAACTGTTTGGCAGATCAGTCGAATACTCCTGCGCAAGGAACATGATCGTTTTACCGGCTAGCCACATGTCGAGGCCGATCAAGAACGCCGACCCCGTCATCTACAATATTTCGGTCCGGCTCCTGGCTCGCATGGCCCAGGAGCATGCAATTACAACCGACCTTGTCACTTCCGTTCGGGAGGAGATCGTCCATGCCTTGCCAACCGAAGATGGCGCCCAGCTCGATCGCATTTCGCGGCGCATGGGGATGAGCGTCAGGACCCTGCAGCGAAGTCTGGCGACGCATGGCACGAGCTTTCAGGGACTGGTCGACGAGACCCGTAAGAAGCTGGCGTCCAGCTATCTCGAGGACCCGGACCTGACCTTTTCCCAGATCTCCTATCAGCTTGGATTTTCGGCACCGAGTGCGTTTACCCGGGCATCTTACAGATGGTTTGGGCAACGCCCCGGGGCGGTGCGCAGGTCATTGCGGCATGGCCTGTCGAGCCTCTGACCTGACGCGGGGGTGCGTCAGTTCGCCCTACGGTAAGAAAATGGCGCGCAGGGATAATTCTTTCAGATTTGCGACATGGCATAAGCTCGTCTCAAGACGTCGCGGCAGGACGGTGCCAACAGAAACAATCGGGCACCACGCAATCAGTATCTGTATCTGCAAGCGTAACGGATCGTTTCTCAGTTCCGCATTGCAGACGGCTTTGCATCTTGTTGCGTCAGGGTTGGAGAGTTTCCGATCTGTCGAGTGGGGAGTACCACGCGCCGCTTGCCTGCTTCTTGGGGGTCGGGCGACCGGCAGGTTCGAAACTGGAGGTTTGGAGAGTTATGAACGAACTTGGCGTACTTGCGGCCATCGACGCCGGCCGCGGAGACCTGATTGCCGACAAGGCCAGCGGATCGGCGGCTGCGCT
>ENA-ORCV01001098-ORCV01001098.1-marine-metagenome-genome-assembly--contig:-NODE-1098-length-10601-cov-2.613455_pt1 | contig 10601 bp, 9 predicted proteins | sample MGYA00237779_ERZ508509 | MGnify/ENA primary metagenome ERZ508509 (study PRJEB26180, sample SAMN06268772) | marine metagenome | isolation source: Bioluminescent Bay, La Paraguera, Puerto Rico | place... | reverse complement strand
TGCGTTTGCCGGTTGTCGAAATCTTCTCGACTCTTCCCTTGGTTGCATACAGCGGCGCATTCATCGTCTGGATCTCCCCTGTCAATCTCCGTCGACCAGTCCGCTTCCCCGATTTACGATGCGCACGTAGCGCTGCAGGTCCGGCAGCCCGGCCCGCACGTCGTGAAAGCCCAGATGGGCCATCAGTCGACCGCCCGGCACCGTTGTCGGCCGGGCATACAGGTTTGCGGTTGCGTAGCGGTCGGTCTGCAGCATGTGGCTGATGGCGCAGATTCCTGCCGACGCCATGCCCGGTGCCACCACCGCCCACTTGTAGATTGCCGCCGGCGCTTCACCGGTTCTGACCATCAGGCTCGGGTCGGGAAAGCTCAGGTTGAACTCCCCCAGCAGCAGCCCTTCGAGGCCTTCCCTGGACAGAAGCAGCATCGCGTAGATGCCGACGGGTTTCCCGCCGCGTTTGAAAACCCAGATGCTGTCGCGGTTACGGTTGATGACCCTGGACACCGCCTCGACGGCCGAGGACAGCACCGGTATCTCCCGGCCCGCGAAAGCAAGCAACTCGGGAACCTCTTCGAAATCAACGGGTTGCACAGTTGTGCCGGGTCGAACCAGACGTCCCAGTTGATCGAACTCGCGGCGATGCATTCTTGCATCATTGCCTTCGATGACCCGTAACAGGGGACGAGCGCCAAGCGCCATAGTTTACTCCAGCGGAACCCTTTGAAACTATGATAATGTTAAATATGTAGAGTGGGTGCACCTATTGTCGCAAAGGGGTGATGCATAAATGGAGCGGGCTGCAGCAGAGCGTCAGCTTCGGAACGTGTCCTGGGACGATATCCGGATCTTCCTGGCCTGTGTGCAGGCCGGCAGTTTCCGCAGTGCCGCCGGGCAATTGCGCGTTGCCTCCTCGACCGTTGTCCGCCGCATCGACCGCCTCGAGAGCGAGCTCGGCATCCCCCTGTTCAACCGCACCACCGACGGCGTCGTGCCGACCGAGGAGGCGCGCTCGATCGTCGATCACGCCCGCCGGATGGAAACGGCCATTTACGATGTTTTCCGCCGGGTAGAGGCGCAGGATACCACGACGCGCGGTGTTGTCCGCGTGTCCGTCACCGAGGGTCTTGGCACCTACTGGATCATGCCGCGGCTGGTCGAGTTCCAGCGCCAGTTCCCGTTCCTCATCATCGACCTGCGCTGCGCCATGGAAAACGCCGACGTGCTGCGCATGGAAGCCGACATCGGCGTCCAGTTCGTCCGGCCGACTTCGCCGGACCTGATCGTCACCAAGCTAGGCCGCCTGCATGTCTATCCCTTCGCGGCCCGCAGCTATGCCGAGATCTACGGCCTGCCGAAGACGGTCGAGGAAATGAAACGCCACCGTCTGGTCGACCAGGCCGCGCCGCAACTCGACAAGGGCGCCTGGGCGCGGCTGCTGGGCCTCGACGACGTCGAGGGCATCGTCTCGCTGCGCACCAACCTGAGTTCGGCGCTGCTGTATGCGGTGGAGAAGGGCGCCGGCATCGGGGCGTTGCCGAGCTATGCCGCCGCGCTCGGCGCCCCCGTGGTGCCGGTCGACATCGATATCCATCACTCCATGGATATCTGGATGACCTATCATCCCGATACCCGCCGCACCAAGCGGGTCGCGCTGGTCGCCGACTGGATCAAGCGGATCTTCGACCCCGATACCTTCCCCTGGTTCCGCGACGATTTCATCCATCCCTCGAAGTTCAGCGACTCGCTGCTCGTCGAATCCTCGGTGAATGTCGGCAAGGGCTTCGCGGCCGCCGCGCCGCTGGTCAACGAGCAGACGCCGGTCGTGCGCACCGCGCCCGCGGATTCGCCGCAGGTCCGCACTGCTGCGGCGCGCGCTGCCGGCCGCCGCTGACTGGTGCCGCCGACCGGTGCCGCGCGGCCCCGCCGGATCGGCGATAGGCGCGTTCGGTCTGTCGCGCCCAGAACGGTCGACTGCCGGAATCCGACGATAGCCGATGAGCGGTCCGACCTAGTCTTTTTGATCTGGTTCGCGCGGTTCGTGGGAGGAGCGGATGGCCGGAGTCGATGAGCAGGACAGGTCCGCGGGCCGGACCCGTGCGGCGCGCAGCGGGCGTGCCGGCCGCACCGGCCGGCGCCCCGGCAGACAGCGCACCGGTGTTTCGGCACCGCCCTTCATCACCCGGAACATTCCACCCTACGACATCCTGTCCGAAGAGGGCATCCGGCGCATCGAGGACGCCGCCGACCGGATCCTGGCGGAAATCGGGATCGACTTCCGCGGTGACGACGAGGCGATCCGGCTGTTCGCGGAGGCGGGCGCCGGCGTCGACGGACAGCGGGTCCGTTTCGAGCCGGGCATGATCCGCGAGCTCCTGAAGACGGCGCCGTCGGAGTTCACCCAGGTCGCCCGCAATCCGGATCGCTCGGTGCGGATCGGCGGGCGTCACACGGTGATGGCTCCCGCCTACGGATCGCCCTTCGTGATGGATCTCGACGAGGGCCGGCGCTACGGCACCATCGAGGACTTCCGCAATTTCGTGAAGCTCGCCTGTGCGAGCCCGTGCCTGCACCATTCCGGCGGAACCGTCTGCGAGCCGGTCGATCTGCCGGTCAACAAGCGCCATCTCGACATGGTCTATGCGCACATGCGGTTCTCCGACAAGGCCTTCATGGGCTCGGTCACGGCGGAAGAGCGCGCCGAGGATTCCATCGAGATGAGCCGCATCCTGTTCGGCGCCGATTTCGTCGACGCCAACTGCGTCATCCTCGGCAACGTCAACGTCAATTCGCCGCTGGTCTGGGACGGCACCATGACCAAAGTGACGCGCGCCTATGCCCGCGCCAACCAGTGCACCGTGGTCGTCCCGTTCATCCTCGGCGGCGCCATGGGGCCGGTGACCAATGCCGGCGCCATCGCCCAGTCGGTCGCCGAGGCCATGGTCGGCTGCGCCCTGACCCAGCTCGAGCGGCCCGGCGCGCCCTGTGTGTTCGGTAACTTCCTGTCCTCGACGGCGCTGAAGTCGGGCTCGCCCACCTTCGGCACGCCGGAGCCGGCGGTCGGCTCGCTGGTGGTCGGCCAGATCGCTCGCCGCCTCGGCCTGCCGCTGCGCTGTTCGGGATCCTTCACCACCTCGAAGCTGCCCGACGCCCAGGCGATGACCGAAAGCACCATGTCGATGCTGGCGGCGCTCCAGTGCGGCGCCAATTTCCTGCTGCATTCGGCCGGCTTCCTCGACGGCCTCCTGTCGATGTCCTACGAGAAGTTCATCCTCGACGCGGATCTCTGCGGCGCCCTGCACACCTACGCCAGGGGCGTCCCGGTCGACGACAACCAGCTCGCCGTCGATGCGTTCGCCGAGGTCGGGCCCGGCAACCATTTCTTCGGCTGCGCCCACACGCTCGCCAACTACGAGACCGCCTACTGGGAGTCCGACATCGCCGACAACGATCCCTGGGAAACCTGGGCCGAAAACGGGTCCGTCGACGCCATGACCCGTGCCAACCGGCGCTGGAAGAAGATGCTCGCCGACTACGAGGCGCCACCGCTGGACGAAGGGACGGACGAGGCGTTGCGCGACTTCATCGATCGGCGCAAATCGGGCATGGAAGACGCATGGCACTGAGACCGGCGGCCAGATGAGCTCGAACGATCCCCTCCTGCAGCCCTACCGGCTGAAACACCTGACGCTTCGCAACCGGATCATGTCGACGGCGCACGAGCCGGCCTACTCGGAGGACGGCCTGCCCGGCGACCGCTACCGCCTCTATCACGTCGAGAAGGCGAAGGGCGGCATCGCGCTGACCATGACGGCCGGATCGGCGATCGTCGCAGAGGATTCCCCGCCCGCCTTCGGCAATCTGCATGCCTATCGCGACGAGATCGTCCCGCTCTTGAAGCGGCTCGCCTCCGAATGCCACGACCACGGCGCCGCCGTGATGATCCAGCTCACCCATCTCGGCCGGCGCACCGGCTGGAACAAGGCCGACTGGTTGCCGGTGCTCGCACCCTCTCCGGTCCGCGAACCCGCCCACCGGGCATTCCCGAAGGAGGCCGAGGACTGGGACCTCGACCGTATCGTTGCGAACTATGCCGACGCCGCGGCGCGCATGCAGGCGGCCGGCCTCGATGGCATCGAGCTGGAATGCTACGGCCATTTCCTCGACGGTTTCTGGTCACCGGCCACCAACCAGCGCGAGGACGAGTATGGCGGCTCGCTCGACAACCGATTGCGCTTTACCTTTCGCGTGCTCGACGCGATCCGCGCCGCCGTCGGCCCCGACTTCATCATGGGGCTCCGGCTCGTCGCCGACGAGGACTGGGACCGGGGCCTGTCGCGCGAGGAGGGCATCGAGATCTGCCGGCGGCTCGTCGCGACCGGCCAGGTCGACTTCCTCAACATCATCCGTGGCCACATCGAGACCGACGCCGCCCTGTCGCGGGTGATCCCGGTGCAGGGCATGCGGTCCGCCCCGCATCTCGACTTTGCCGGCGAGGTCCGCGCCGAGACGAAGTTCCCCGTCTTCCATGCCTCGCGCATCAACGACGTCGCCACCGCCCGCCACGCGGTCGCCGCGGGCAAGCTCGACATGGTCGGCATGACCCGTGCCCATATCGCCGACCCGCATATCGGCCTGAAGGTTGCCGAGGGTCGCGAGCGGGACATCCGCCCCTGCGTCGGCGCGACCTACTGCCTCGACCGGATCTACGAGGGCGGCGAGGCGCTGTGCATCCACAATCCGGCGACCGGTCGCGAGGCGACCATGCCGCACGTGATCCGTCCGACCGAAGGACGTCGCGAGCGGATCGTCGTCGTCGGCGCCGGTCCGGCCGGCCTGGAAGCCGCGCGCGTCGCCGCCGAGCGCGGCCATTCCGTCGTGCTGTTCGAGGCAGCCGATGAGCCCGGCGGACAGGTGCGCCTGGCCGCCCGTTCGAAGCGCCGCGCAGAGCTGATCGGCATCGTCGACTGGCGGATGGAGCGCTGCGAAGCGGCCGGTGTCGAGATGCGGTTCAACAGCCTGGCCGAGGCGGCGGATATTCTCGCGCAGGAACCGGACACCGTGATCGTGGCGACCGGCGGCCTGCCAGATACCGACGTGCTGGAGGCGGGCAACGACCTCGTCGTGTCGAGCTGGGACATCCTGTCAGGCGATGCGAAGCCCGGGTCCGACGTGCTGGTCTTCGACGACAACGGCGCCCATCCCGCCATGCAGGCCGCCGAGCTGCTGGCCGAAGCCGGCGCCGCCGTCGAGATCGTCACGCCGGAGCGGTTCTTCGCGCCCGAGATCGGCGGGCTGAACCACGTTCCCTATGCCGAGATCTTCCAGCGCCGCGGCGTGCGCATCACCATCGCACGGCGGCTCGTCGCCGTGCGGCGCGAGGGCAACGGCCTGGCTGCCGTGATCGGCAGCGACTACGGCGACGACATCCGCGAGACGCGCACCGTCGATCAGGTCGTCGTCGAGCACGGCACGGTGCCGTTGGACGATCTCTATCTGGACCTGAAGAATAGCTCCCTGAACGCCGGCGAAATCGATTATCGTGCGTTGATCGGAGGGCGTCCGCAGCAGGTCGTGCGCAACCCGGACGGCAGCTACAGGCTCTACCGGATCGGCGATGCGGTGGCATCGCGCAACATCCATGCGGCGATCTACGACGCGCTTCGATTGGTTAAGAATTTCTGAACAGAATCAATCGCGTGACTGTTGCCCGTAGGTCACGCACGGATCCCCGTGCCGATGCTAAAAATTTGTGATTCGGTGTCGTGCAAGAAGGCACGGGAGCAAGGGGCCAGATAATGAAATTCGGTTCATTTGAGGAGACTGACGGCAGTATTCTGTTAAGCCGTCGTACATTGCTTGTCGGCGGCATGTCCGTCGCGCTCGCAGGCTGCAACTCGGACACCATGGAAACCTGGTCGTCCTACGCGCCGATCAGCGGCGAGGTCGCACCGCAATACCGCCGCCGGCGGGTCAAGTACGAAAGCCGCGAGAAGCCGGGCACGATCATCATCGATACGTCGGAGCGCTATCTGTACGTCGTCGAAGAAAACGGCATGGCGACGCGCTACGGCGTTGGTGTCGGACGCGCCGGCTTCGCCTGGAGCGGCCGCGCCCGCGTCGGCCGCAAGGCCAAGTGGCCGACCTGGACACCCCCTCCCAACATGATCCGCCGTCAGCCCGAGCTGAAGAAGTACGCCGGCGGAATGCCCGGCGGTCCGAACAACCCGCTGGGCGCCCGCGCGCTCTACCTGTATCGCGGCGGTCGCGACACGCTGTACCGGCTGCACGGAACCAATCAGCCCGCTTCCATCGGCCGCGCCATGTCGAGCGGCTGCATCCGGCTGCTCAATTCCGACGTCGAGCATCTCTATGCCCGCACGCCGGTCGGCACCCCGGTCATCGTCCACGCCTGACGGCCGGGTCCGGGCATTCCGGTCCGGACCCGTCTCAGGGTCGCGGAACGAGCCTCAGGTGGTTGTCCCAGGCCACGGCGTCATTGGCGGCACCGGTCCGTATCGTCTCGCCGGTCGGACCGGTCTCCACCACCTGCCCGTATCCGCTGGTCACCCGGAACGGGCGATCCGTCCCGGGCGCGACGCCGCAGCTGTCGCGCAGCTCGGTGGTGCCGAGGCTCCGGCCTGTCGCCGCATCCCAGTAGGCGACGATGCCGCCGACCGGGCTTGATGTTGCGACAATGGTCCCCGACCGGTCGACCGCGACCGATCCGATATAGTTCGACAAAGCCCTGAGCACGTCGTCGGGGCCGGCGAAAAGCTCGGGCTGCCGGCCGCGCATATGCCGTCCGACCAGCGGCGGCCGGTCGGCCGTTGGCCCGTGATACTGCGCGCCGAACCAAACCGTGCCTGACCCGTCGACGGCGAGATGATGGAACGCCAGCTTGTGCAGCTCGGGGGCGAGCGCAACGGTCTCCACGATGGCGCCCGTCCTGATGTCGACATAGGCGAGGGTCGGCGCCATCGTCGGAAGGTTCAGCGCCCGTTTGCCGAAGTCGGGATGGGTCAGCACGCCGCCATTGGCGACGCACATCGTCTCCCCGTCGGGAAGCATCACGACTTCATGCGGGTCGAGCCCGCCGGAGGAAAATTCGCCGATCCGGCGCATCCCGGCGGCGACGTCGTAGACGCCGGTGACGCCGCGCCCGCCCTCGTAGTCGTTCTCGGTGGCAATCAGCAGCCGGTCGTCGTCGGCGAAGACGCCGGGGCGATCGAACGGCTCTGGGAGAAGGTCTGGTGGGCGAGCCACTACGGCGGCAAGGGCGGGCCGACCGTGCTGGCGCTGTCGGCCTTCGACATCGCGCTGTGGGATCTCAAGGCCAGACGCGCGAACCTGCCGCTTTGGCGCCTGCTCGGCGGATACGATGCGGCCGTGCCCTGCTATGCCGGCGGGATCGACCTGCACCTGACGCCCGACCAGCTGCTCAGGCAATCCGACGACAGCGTGAAGCGCGGGTTTCGTGCCATCAAGATGAAGGTGGGGCGCGAGAGGTTGTCGGAGGACGTCGAGAAACTGGCGGCGATGCGCGCGCATTTCGGCGACGGTTTTCCGCTGATGGTGGACGCCAACATGAAGTGGACCGTCGCCGAAGCGATCCGCGCGGCACGGGCGTTCGCGCCCTACGAGCCGGTCTGGCTCGAGGAGCCGATCATTCCCGACGATGTGGAAGGCCATTCGCGCGTCGCCACCGAAGGCGGTCTGCCGATCGCTACCGGCGAGAACTTCCGTACGATCTGGGAGTTCAGGCACGCCATAACGGTCGGAAAGATTTCCTTCCCGGAACCCGACGTGACCAATTGCGGCGGCGTCACAACCTTCATGAAGGTCGCGCACCTGGCGGAGTGCTTCAATCTTCCCGTCACGTCGCACGGCGCGCACGATCTGACCGTGCATCTTCTCGCCGCCTGTCCGAACCGCTCCTACCTGGAGGCGCACGGGTTCGGGCTGGACGATTTCGTGGAAGCGCCGCTGAAGATCGCAGACGGCAAGGCGATCGCGCCGGACCGGCCGGGCCACGGCGTCGCGTTCGACTGGACGGCGCTGGAAAAGCTCAAAGCGGAGTGATGGCCGGATGCTGACGCGGGACCAGATGGCGTCGTTCGATAGGGACGGGTATCTCGTCATCGAGAACGTTCTGGACCGGACCGCCGTCGTCGACCCGATCCGCCGAGAGGATGCCGAACTGCTGGACGCGCTCTATGCCGACTTGCACCGGCAGGGCCGGGTCGATCCATCGCCGGACGGGCTCGATTTCGACGGCAAGCTGCTGGCCGCCTACCAAGCCGGCTGCGACTGGTTCCAGCCGATGGACATTTCCCTGCCGGGCGACCGCATCCATGCCGACACGCCGATGCATTTCGGACCGGCGGTGTTCGGATTGCTGACCGACCCGAACCTGCTGGATCTGGTCGAATGCCTGATCGGGCCGGAAATCACCTCCAATCCGATCCAGCATGTGCGCATCAAGCCGCCGTCCGCCAACCTGCACGGCGACGAGATCAGGGCGCATATCACGGCGACCGACTGGCATCAGGATCGCGGCGTCACCCATGCCGAAGCCGATGCCACCAACATGGTGACCGTCTGGTGCGCCATCTCGGATGCGACCGTCGACAACGGCTGCCTTCAGGTCGTCCCCGGCGCTCACAAGGCCGGCATGCTACCCCATTGCCCGAAGACGCAGACGGCCATCGCCGACGGTTTTGTCGACGAGGCCGAGGCGGTGCCGCTTCCGGTTGGAAGCGGCGGCGGGGGGATCTTCCATCCGCTTGCGCCGCACGCCTCGCTGGTCAACCGGACGGACGGGTTCCGATGGTCGTTCGACATCCGCTACAACCGGACCGGCGAGCCGACCGGCCGGTCGCACTTTCCCCAGTTCGTCGCACGCAGCCGCGCTAATCCCGACAGCGAACTGAAGAGCTGGGAGACCTGGCGGTCCATGTGGGAAGCCGCCCGGAGCCGGCTTGCCGCGGAACCCCATATCGAACTCCATCGCTGGACCTCTGACGCGCCATTCTGCGCCTGAGCGGAGATTGCGGGAGCACTTCATGACCGAGGCACTGAAACCCGAACAGGTCGCGTTCTACCGGGACAACGGCTACCTCGTGGTGGAAGATCGGGTTCCGATGCCGGTCATCGAGGCGATCCGCACCGAAATCGCCCGCTTCGAGACAGAGGCGCGCGGCATGACCCGGTCGAACGACCGCCTCGACCTGGAGGACAGCCATACGCCCGAGCAGCCGCGCGTGCGCCGCATCAAGCTGCCGCACACGACCAGCGAGGTGATGAACGACCTGCTGCGGTCCGACACGATCCTTGCGCCGGTGCGCGATCTGATCGGCGCCGACGTTCGCCTGCACACCTCCAAGCTCAACATGAAATCGGCGGGCTACGGCGCAGCGCTGGAGTGGCATCAGGACTTCGCCTTCTACCCGCACACCAATGACGATGTGCTGGCGGTCGGCGTGCTCATCGACGACATGGGCGAGGAGAACGGGCCGCTGATGGTGTTTCCCGGCTCGCACAAGGGCCCGGTCTACGATCACCACAGCGACGGCGTGTTCAGCGGCGGTATGGACCTTCGCGAATGCGGCCTGGACCCCGAGAATGCGGTGAAACTGACAGGCCGAGCGGGATCGATCACCATTCACCACGGCCACATCGTGCATGGATCGGCGCTCAACACATCCGACCGCGACCGGCGCCTGCTGTTCTATGAAATGATGGCCGTCGACGCCTTCCCGATCATGGGCTCGATCACGAAGTTCGACACCATCGAGGAGTACGACGCGCGGATCCTGTGCGGCGAGCCGACCCTGACGCCGCGCCTCAGGGATGTGTCCGTCCGCATTCCCCAGCCGCAGCCGAGCAGGGAATACGGCTCGATCTACGAGGTGCAGAAGGGACTGAAAAACAAGTCCTTTTCGAAGGCCGGATAGGTCTCGGACCGCGATGAAGATCACCCGGATCGCCAGTCACGTCCTCCAGTACGGGCTGCCGGAGGAACTCGGCTATTCGCAGCAGTACTACGCGCGCCGCACCGCGCATCTGGTCGAAGTCGAAACCGACGAAGGCATCACCGGCTGGGGCGAATGCTTCGGCCCGGGCAACGTGGCGTTTGGCAACAAGGCAATCGTCGAAAAGGTCATCCAGCCGCTCGTCCTCGGCATGGACCCGATGGACCGGGACGTGATCTGGCACAAGGTCTACAACCTGTTGCGCGACCACGGGCAAAAGGGCATGCCGCTGCAGTCCCTGTCCGGAATCGACATCGCCCTGTGGGATATCGCCGGCAAGGTTTCGGGTCTGCCGATCCACAAGCTCATCGGCGGAGCGCATCGCGACCGGGTTCCCGTCTACGGATACGGGATGATGCTGCGGCGCGAGGATGCCGCGAGCCTTGCCGCCCGTTTCACCGACGAGGCGGCCGCCATCAAGGACGCCGGATTCGCGGCCACCAAGATGAAGATCGGACTGGGCCCGCGGGACGACGCGAAGCTGGCGGCTGCGGTCCGCAAGGGCGTCGGCGACGACTTCGATTTCACTGTATTGACCGAGTTGGATGAAGGGCTCCGGGCACCGCTTCT
>ENA-ORCV01001097-ORCV01001097.1-marine-metagenome-genome-assembly--contig:-NODE-1097-length-10601-cov-4.773470_pt1 | contig 10601 bp, 6 predicted proteins | sample MGYA00237779_ERZ508509 | MGnify/ENA primary metagenome ERZ508509 (study PRJEB26180, sample SAMN06268772) | marine metagenome | isolation source: Bioluminescent Bay, La Paraguera, Puerto Rico | place... | reverse complement strand
CTGATCGAAGCCTTTGGCGATATCGACTTTGAGGTGGACGAGATTCAGTTTGTGCCGCAGACCTATACCCAGATCAGCGGGGATGACGTGGCGCTGTTTGAGAAGTTTACTTCGATGCTGGATGACCTGGAGGATGTGCAGGCGGTTTACCACAATGTGGAAAATGTGTAACGCCGTATGAATTAAATGCAACAGTCAGAGCCGGGCCAGCGATTCCAGACGCTGAAAAATCAGTTCTTCGCGATCGATAGAGCCTTTGGCCTGGCTCTGAACGGCATAGGAAAAATCATCCAGAGCAAGTAATTTTCCTACTTCTTTGGCAATGTAGGCTCTTACCTTCTTATCAGATTTCTCAACCTCTTATACCAGCTCATCACGGCCATCAACCAGATTGAGAATATCCTCAATGTCCCGACTGGATATGGGGTCGTTACTTCTCCGTCCCTTGTAAGCCTCCAGCCCCAGGTGCTGCCTCAACAGGTCTGAGGCCAGATTGCGCTCTCGAGCCTGACCGATACGGATGGCATCCACCAGTGCCAGCAAGGCGTACATTTCCGGATCCTTCCTGCTCGCAAATACCGCGCTCTTGAATAGGGGCTCAACTTCCAGTCCTTTGATATCACCGATCGCATCGGGCCATACCGGTTGCAGATCACCGGCGCTCATCAATTTGTCCCGTAAAACTGGCGCCGCGAACGCAGTCGCCACGCCTCGAGTAAGCCGCCCGGGTTTTGCCGGGAACACATAGCGAATGCCGTAAACAATAAACTCATACAGGGCTTTTTTGTTAGCCCGGGGAATGCCCAGATTGCGGTCCTTTGTCGCCAACCCAACATCAATACAGCGGTTTAACGACAGATTGATCTGGGACTTACTGATGCCAGTTTCCGCTTCCAATCCACGAGCTGAGTAGACTGAAACTGGCAGCTTACTAACATCCTGCAACACCTCCTGAACGCCGGAATGAGCAGTGCCATCCGGTATTCCAACCGGGTATCTTAGCTCCTGCTTTTGCAGGGAAACCAATTTGAGCAATAGACCTATATCGTGGCTTTTCACCGGATCGCCGCCTCGCTCTAAAAGAAGTTTGTCCCAGGTCCCGGGATTTGGGACAATCATGGGCCGACTCCGCCCATATTGCAAGAGGTAGCCGTTATATCTCTCGTACCACCGCGCTGAACGCCGCGCCATAATCCGCCTGACGCCATCATCTTGGTAGAGCGCAGGGAGGCCCTGTGATAGAACCAGCTCAATAACAATAATCAGAGGATCACAGGCGATGGAAAGACCGAGAGAAGGCTATGCCCACCCCAAACTGTGGCTGCTGCCGATGTTGGCCGCGGCAGTGCTTACCGCCTGTGGCGCCGACACGCAGCAGAGCGCCACTGCGCAAACCGCAACAGATCAGGTGGTAGCACGCGTCGGCAAGAGCGCAATCACCCTGAAAGAAGTGGACCAGAAAATCCGCCTCGAACGGCACGATCTGGCACTGGCCGAGTATCAGCTGCGATTCAACACATTGAAATCGATGGTGGACGCCAGACTCCCGACATCTGCCGCCACCGGGGAACAGCCTGCCGTCGACTGGTTGCTCCCCTACCCCCGCCCCCCAAGACTGGAAATCAATACCGGTGGACGCCCATTGCGCGGCAACCCCGAAGCCCCCATCACCCTCGCCGTGTTCTGCTCCTACCAGTCCGTGCACTGTGCAACCACCAACCTGGTGCTGCGAGAGTTACTGGATCGCTATGCCGGCTGGATCGCCGTAGCGCCCTTTGACTTCCCCATGCACTACCACCGGCAGGGAGCGCAGGCGGCGACAGCGGTGCACTGCGCCGGCCGGCAGGACAAGCCCTGGGACTATGCGGATGGCCTCTATACCCGGGCCAAAACACTGGAGGACAAAGCCTTCATCCAGCTGGCATCACAGCTCGGATTTGCGCAGGACGCATTTGCACAATGCCTTGGCGAACCCGACCGCAACGACCGGATTGCCGCAGATACCGCCCTCGCCGGTTCGCTCGGCCTGCAGAGTGTGCCGGTGGTGTTCGTCAACGGGCTCTACGTAAAGGGCCCGCAGTCTCCAGAGCACTACGCCATGTGGATCGACCGGGAACTGCAGCGCCTCGGTCACGATCCCGCAAGCCCCCACACCGATGCCGCGCGCTGGCGGCAGTCCGCGGAGCATATTGCCGAGACCGATCTGCCGCTGCAGCTGAACGGCACCAGTGTCTCCTCTCGACCGGAGCAATCCACGGCGCTCATTCGCGTCCGCGACGCGACTGCGAGCCCATTCTCTCCCGGAGACACCCCGATGCCCGGCGCCACCCTCAAACAGATATACGAGCGCCACGTCATCCTGCAGGTCGACGGCCGTCTCGAGCGGCTCACCCTGAACGGCGGGGACGGCGACTATGTGCACGTGCCCAGGACCGCAACTACCCCGCGGGACGAGGCCACCATGCAGCGCATCGAACAGCCGGAAGGAGAGTCCCGCAAGCTCATCCCGCCTACCGGGGTTCTGCCACTGGGACAGGAGTGGCTGGAAAAACAATTACAGAACCGGGCCGAACTGGAGCGAAAGTTTGTTCCCGCAGAGCACGTGGTCGACGGACACAACCTGCTGCGGCTCGAAGGCATTGAGAACAGCGAATTCTTCACCGCCCTGGGCTTTGAGGAAGGCGATGTGGTGGTGCGGGTCAACGACAGCTGGGTGCACAGCGACCAGAATCAACTCTGGGACGCGCTCACCAGCGGCCAGGTGGTTGACGTGACCTTTATGCGCAACGGCCTGCCGCAGCGGGTGCAATACGTGGTTCAGGAGAAGAGCTACTTCGAGGAAAACAACGGCCAGGAGAATTCCGACGGTAAGGAGAAAACGGACTGATGCCTCGTGGCAGGGGGCACTAACGTAGCTTTATCCTGCAACAAATATAGGGCTCCCTGAGGAGCCCTGTTCACCGCCCGGGGTTAGTGTTTTCGGGTTTAGCTTTTTCGGTTTTACTTGTCCGGGTTACCGTTCCACATCAGATTCGCCACGGTGTTCTGCCCGCGCACACTGGGGTGGAAGCAGTCGCCACCGTCGATATCATCCTTGCCGAACTGGAAGGTGCCCACATTGGTCTGGTCGGCCCCGGAATATTCCGCCACCACTTCCACACCATTGGTGCCATTGTAGGCCGCGGCCTCCTGCTGCAGCACCTCGTTGTAGAGGCGCTGCGCTGTATTGATTCCCGCATAGCGCGTGGCAAAGGTTTCACCATTCATGGTTCCACCATTGGTGGCAATCCGGCAGATACCGAAGGTAGACCAGACACTCTCGCAATTGACCCGCCAGTTGCGGGACTGCTTGGCGATACCCGCGGCACGCAGATCCTGTACCCGCGGCACCGAGCCCAGCACCACCGTCGAGCCATTGGGCAGACCGCCCACCAGCTTGTCGAGCCCCGCCTTGACCGCCCCGCGCCACTCACTCTCGGTCAACAGTGGATCAGAGCAGTTGGCCGGATCGACGCAGTCGCGATTGCAGATATCGTTGCCGCCGAGCACCACCTCCACATGGTCCGCGACCACAGTTTCGGCAAGAATCCGGTCCGCCTGCACGCTGAAACTGTCACCACCACCGCGCATCTCGGCACCGGAACGGGCGGCGCTCTTGTTGGCCGCAACATTCGGGTCTACCGCCTTGAATTTGTCATGCACACTGCTGACGTTGCCTGACCAGCCGTCAAACCAGCTGTGCTCCGGCTGGTCTCCACCCAGAAGGCAGAAAAAGCCGCCAGTAAAGAACGTATTGCCGCTACAGTCCGCCGCGAACCCCATGGTGATACTGTCTCCGGCGGCCGTGCCTTTGGCAGGCGCCGCCGCGGTACCCATGGAACACAGCGCGGAAGTAATCGCGAGAGAAATTAACAGACGGGATTTGAGCATGAGGTTATCTCCGATCATCGATTTATGGTTTATTTTTGTTAATGCGGTGAACGGATACAGGTTAGTCGGTCACGTTAATACCCGCCGGAATAGGCGCGGGATTGAACGGCCGGAGTCCAGGTCTGAGAGGCAACACACAGAATTGTCGCCGGAAGCCTTTGCCGTGCCGGAAAGCACTCGAACGATTATCACCGATGCATCTTCTCCCTGACCTATCCTGCAAAGACCCGGAGCCCAAACCGCTCTGGAAGTAACAACCCACGCCACACGCTATCTACCCCATGCCTATCTACCGAAAAATCCCGCAAAACCGCGCGAACAGGGACTTCGTTGTCGGTGATGTGCACGGGCACCTGAAACAACTCCAGGACCAGCTGAAAGCACTGGCATTCGATCCCGCGAGCGACCGCCTCTTCTGCCTGGGCGACGTGGTAGACCGCGGCCCCGATAGCGCCGCAATGCTGGACATGATCGACCAGAAAAGCGTGTTCAGCATCCTCGGCAACCACGAGGCCATGATGATTGCCGGCTTCGAAAACCCGGCAGATGTACAGCTGCACTTTAGCAATGGCGGTGAATGGTTTTACGACCTGAACCGCAGCGAGCAGAGCCGCCTGGTGGACAAGGTCCGCCAGTGGCCCTGGGCGATGGAGGTAGAGACGGGCAGCGGCACCGCGGGACTGGTCCATGCCGATGTCCCGGAAAGCAGTTGGGACGTCGTTCAGAAGCTGACCGAGTTCGCCAGCAAGCCCTGGGCAGAAGGTGCCCCCATGTCCGATCCGCATATCGCAATCGCGACGCAGCCATTACTGTGGAATCGCGGGCTTATCCGGCGGCTGTACCGGGATGTGCTCGGTCTGGACCGCGACAAAATGACCGACGTTCAATATGAGGATGCGTTTCGGCAATGGGCCGTAAAAGTAGCGGGGGCTGATTCAAAACAGTGCCGGCCGTTTCACATATCGGGGATTGATACGGTGTACCTTGGGCACTCCTATGTGCCGGTTGCTACGAGTATTGGTGACTGCCGGTTTCTCGATTCGTTTCGTGGAAAGGCGGGGGAAGAGTTGAGCGTGGTCTGCATCAATGGAGCCTAAAGAGTATCAATTGAAGCTGGGAGAATACTCACAAGGAAACATCCCCTTCACGCCACCTACCTAATATTCCCCAACCACTTTCAGCGGGCAAAACGCCTAAATTACGGCCTAATCGGACAACTGAAAAAATATATTCATTGGCGCACTGCCCTCGTGGCTTTTGTACTCAACCGGGCCGTAATAGATAAATGGCGCCGCCTTTCCATTGCTCAGCTTATTTTCCCGAATGAATAAGTGCACAGAAAGTCCAAGGCTTTTATGATTAATCAACTCCCTTCCACGTTTACTTTCTGGGGTAGTAGAGTTTTGACTCTGCCAATGAAATGTACTCTCATCGATCCAGTGGTCCACATAGCGATGCGACTCGCCCTTCCCCTGCTTATTAAGTGTCACCAGCAGAATATGTGCCGCAGCCTCTTTCAAAAAAACGTGGCCACTTTGCCAGTTTCCAGGATTGAACACCGAACCGAATAGAGCAGGTATATCCTCACGTAATAATTCTTGCCCCCGAGCCATTTCCAAGGGCGATATAACATCTTTGAGTCGAGCAAATGTTCTAAGCTGCTCTATGAACTCTGGCGTAACCACAATATCGTCATATTCTGGGTTCGCAGCCTCCAAGACGTACTCTCCCTCTGGGGACTTCCTCACTGTGCGGAGCAAATACTGAGTATCCCCCACCTCATCTAGTTTCTCGATAGCTAGTGTCTCACCACTGATCTTTCCAGCTGCGCTCGTGGTGATATGCTCAAGAAGCAAGTAATCACCATCATGAATCGGCCACTTACCACCATCCATTGAGCTGCCGGAAGCCCGAGCGATGAAGTGCCTATCTGAATTCAAGCGTCCATACCCGCCACTCAAAGACCTGTATTCCACATCCTCCAATGTAGCTTGACTATTTCTGAAATGGCCACACGCAATTTTTAAGGTCGGGAAGTATGGCAACTGTGTACCCTCTAGCGGTACTGGCGCTACGCTACCGGACAGATCGTTTTCACGCTTGGAGCTCTGTCGAGCCTCATATGATGCAAGCCTGTAGTCTACAAGTTCTTGCACCATCAACTCGAAAGCTGCCAACGCAGATGGCTCAACCCTAAACGCAGGCTCAAATCGCCCACCTTCAACAACAAATAAGGCTGGTGATTTATTGGTCCAGTGTTTTACTGGGTTTCGCATCCAGTATTGCTGCCACTCATTAGATCTACCATCTAGCTCGCGAACCGAATCTGCCACTTCCGAAAATAGCCGAGGTCTGCGCTTTACTATCTGCCAAGACGCCTCAGCCAGATCTCGAAGCCCTACCCCATGTTTCCAGCCATCAACCGATTGAAAAGCCTCAAGAAGTATCATTTTAAACGACTTACTCATAGAGGTAATTTCCACTTCAACTAAAAAGCCATTGTGCACAGCCAACAGCGTTTTTTCAGTCTCGGTTAGATCCTCCATATCACGCAGCAACCCAAACCAACTTCCATGTTGCTTACGCGCTTGCGTGATATTTGCGCCAAAATGATAATACTCGGTGAGCGTGGGCCGCCTACCAAGCGTATCTTTTAGGGTTTGATAGTCTTTTTCAGCCCCTTTTCTATCCAACCCTTTCAGGAAATCGATAACTTGCAAGTCATAATTAACAAAGCATCCTTCAGGGAGGTCCAGTCGGTTTGTCTCGGCCCTCCGGGCGAAATCCGCCAACTGACGCATGGTCATTGACTGCCCCATTAGAGCCTGGGGTTTATGAAGGAAGCTTTGATGATTTCCGACAAAGTCGAGAATAACGAGTCTATCTTTACCGTCACTTCTCCGAAGACCTCGCCCGATTTGCTGTAGAAACAGAACTTTGGATTCTGTCGGCCTGAGTAAAAGAACAGTATCAATGGCAGGAAGGTCAACACCCTCATTGAACAAATCGACGGAAAAGATAACATCTAGGTCACCCGCCTCCAGTAACTCCAGTGCCTCCCCTCGAGACATATCAGACTCACCGTGCACTGATGCAGCTCGCACACCACTCCCTTGGAAATACTCTGCCATGAAATCTGCATGGAGCCGGGAGACACAAAAAGCCAGCGTACGAACCTGTTTACGCTGATTCCATACCCTTAACGCATGTCGTGCACGCCCCAACGTCGCGAGCTTATGCGCCAATAAATCCGGATCAAATTTTCCGTTGCGCCAAGGAATTTCCTGGTACTCAACCGTCTCGTCGTAGATACCAAAGTAGTGAAATGGAACAAGAAAATGCCCACGAACACCCTCAAACAATGGGCACTCATAAACTAGATTGTCATCACAGAGCGAAAGAATGTCAGAGCGATCAGTTCGATCAGGAGTAGCCGTTAGCCCTAACAAAAACTGTGGTGCAAAATATTTTAGGATCCGATGATAGGTTGGTGCCGCAGCATGATGAAACTCGTCTACCACGATGTAGTCAAAATGCTGGGGTGAGAACCGTTCCAGATGTACTTCTTTCCCTAAGGTCTGAATAGAGGCACAAAGGATATCTACAGAATGATCTCTCTGCTTGCCCATGTAAAAACCGACACGGCTTTCTGGCTTTATTCGGACAAATGTTTCAGCGGCTTGATTGAGAATTTCCTCGCGATGTGCCACAAACAGTATTCGACGCGCCCCCAACTGCTTTGCATCAAAGGCTGACAACCAAGTTTTACCAAGCCCTGTTGCCAAAACAACAATCCCCCTCGAATATCCCTCCTGTCGAGTTTTATCTAGAGCTGCGAGAGCAGCCTTTTGAACGTCGTTTGGCGTAGGTGGGGGATCTTGTTCTGTGCTCCCTGGAGCAATGGAACGGGGCGGAGGAACCCGCCGTCTAGCATATTCATCAATCCAATGATCAGTAAGCGGGACCACTTTTGGATGCCTGAACAATTCCTCAAAACGGCTAGCAGCCTCCAAATATCCTGTCTCAGGTGGGTAGTCGATCTGATAGTTCCATTCAAGCCCATCCTGTAGGGCTTGCTTACTAATATTGCTAGAACCAATAAAGGCTCTCCCCCAATACTTATCTGACTGCTCTGATTGACCGCCACCTGCAAACAGGTAGGCCTTCATGTGAAAACTGCTGCCCTTACTTTCGTAGACTCCCACCTGCGCTCCGTGATCTTGAAGCAATAGCAACTTCCGCAATGCTTCTGGATCGGTAATATCCAGGTAGTCACTGGTAAGAATCCGAACACGTGCCGGGGCTGGTTTCCGCGGCTTGCGTAACACGCCCAATAAGTCCGGCAATAAAAGGTTTAAGCCGGTCGTTTTCACGAACGCCACTGCCATATCAACCTGATCCGAGATATGAATGGCATGACAGAGTTTTGGCAGGAAGTGATGCTGCTTTCCACCAGTTGTCAGTCGCTCATGCGCTGCCGGAGCTTTGTGCGCTCGTATGTTCAGCCACTGCTCGTCGCGGCCGGGGCGCTGATCCTCCGTTCGCCAGAATGCTAATTCCAAATCACTATCGATCGATTCAAACCAACGAGCAGCCCTTTCTTCATTGGCGTCCGTAAAGTGTCTACCGCTGCTCTCACGCTCACCGTCGCCAACTTTGAAACTGGCATACATAACTCCTCCCGGCTTAAGCGCAAGCCAGAGGCGATTCAACACTTCGGGAATTTTGTTTTCGGGAAGGTGCAGCAAACTGGCGCATGCCCAAATGCCGTCATAAACATGGCGCTCATCCACATCGTGGAATGTTCGACAGGCAACGGATAACCCAGTTTTCTGGCGAGCTAAAACTGCAATTTCTTGAGATGCATCGAACGCAGAAACCCGGAAGCCCAGACGGTGGAAGTGCAAGGTATCACGGCCTGAGCCGCAGCCTGCGTCCAGTATGTGACCACCCTCGACTACATGGGGGATGAAGGTGCGATATATTTCATCCATCGATACATCTAATGTCGAATTCACAAAGGCTTCGGCATTTTCGTTGTAATAGCCCAGTGTATCTGTCATGCGAGGGTTTCCTTAGCACTCATTCGCACCTAATAGTGTCGACCAGGTTACCAATGGTCCCGAAATTCTCCAATGCCCAAATGGCACACCGCCCCCACCAATTCCTCCTTAACCTCCCCCACTCCCAACGCCCCTTACCGCCAATTTTCCCATTGTAAAAAGGTAGAACCCCCTAGAAATTTCCCCTTCTAGACGGAAGCAACACTCTGTTTGGGTCATTTTTTAAGCGGCTGCTAAAGAGGCGCTTACTAAAATTGCTTGAAGGACAAGATTGCAGGCAAGCTCTCCCTAGAAATACCAGGGAAGCTATGTAGGAGAGAAATATAGAAAAAGGGCTGGATGGACAATAGTGATGCCCAGAAACACAAAAGCCCCGCAATGCGGGGCTTTCGGAAGGATACCGGATCAAGCCGGCTTTCAATGTGGTGCCCAGGGCGGGACTTGAACCCGCACGAGCATAGCTCACTACCCCCTCAAGATAGCGTGTCTACCAATTCCACCACCTGGGCAAAAACTTTACAGTTTTTGATTTAGCCTTTCGGCTTACTGAGGCTGTTCCTCAGTTTCTGCTTCTTCACCGGCTTCCGGCAGTTCGGCCTGAGGGGCTTCTTCTGCTGCTGGCAGGTCGCCTGCGGCCGGGGCGTCTTCCTGGAGTTCAGGAATGTCGCTGTCGGTCGCGGCCGGCTCGCGGGATTCTACTGCAGCAGGAACCTGCGGCATGCCGTCTACGGCCGGGGCTTCGTCGCGGCTGGCGAGGATGGCCAGGCCGAAGCTGGTGACGAAGAATACCGTCGCCATGATTGCAGTCAAGCGGGAAAAGAAATTTCCGCTGCCCTGGCTGCCGAATACGGTGTTGGAGGCGCCTGCGCCGAAGGAGGCACCTGCTTCCGCACCCTTGCCCTGCTGCATCAGGATCAGACCGATGATGCTCAGTGCGGTGAGGATGTGTACGATTAAAACCAGTTTTTCCATTGTCCAGAAAACCTGCTACCGGGCGTTAGCCCTTGCTCAAAAATTTTAACCTGCTGTGCCGCTCAATCGGCTGCGCAACAGATTTTGGTAAATTCGTCTGCCTTCAATGAGGCGCCGCCTACCAGCGCGCCATCAATGTCCGCTTTGGCAAACAGCTCTGCGGCGTTGGCCGCTTTGACGCTGCCTCCGTAGAGGATCTGCGTCTCGGCACCGGCTTCGCCCAGTTGCTGGCGAATAAACTGGTGCACTTCCTGCGCCTGCTCCGGAGTGGCAGTTTTGCCAGTCCCGATGGCCCATACGGGCTCGTAGGCGACGACGGCATCCTGCCAGGTGTTCGGCAGGTCCAGGGCAGTTACTGCCTGAAGCTGCTCAGCTACCACTTGCAAGGTGTTGCCGGCTTCCCGCTCTTCGAGGCTTTCGCCTACGCAGAGGATCGGGACCAGGCCTGCGGCCTTGGCGGCGGCAAACTTGGCCGCAACCAGCTCGCTGCTCTCGCCGTACAGGCTGCGGCGCTCGGAGTGACCTACGATCACGTAGCCCACGCCACAATCCACCAGCATCTCCGCGGAGACTTCGCCGGTGAAGGCACCGGATACCTGCTCGCTGAGATTCTGTGCCCCCAGGGCAGCCTGGTCG
>ENA-ORCV01001096-ORCV01001096.1-marine-metagenome-genome-assembly--contig:-NODE-1096-length-10604-cov-2.628384_pt1 | contig 10604 bp, 7 predicted proteins | sample MGYA00237779_ERZ508509 | MGnify/ENA primary metagenome ERZ508509 (study PRJEB26180, sample SAMN06268772) | marine metagenome | isolation source: Bioluminescent Bay, La Paraguera, Puerto Rico | place... | reverse complement strand
CGCCGGGCTCGGCACCAGCGGCACGCTCATGGGCGTGGGCCGCTTCCTCAAGGAGCAGAACCCCGACGTCAAGGTGATCGCCGTCGAGCCGTTCATCTACGAGCCGGACGGTCCCGCCGTCGCGGCGCGGGCCATCGGCTACCTGCGCGGTCTCATGGAAGCGACATGACAGAAGCGCCGAAACTCAGCCTCGTTGGGGCCGAACTGTACGAGCGCGACGTCCGCCTGCGCTTGCCGTTCCGGTTCGGGATCGTGACGCTGAATGCCGCGCCGCAGGCGTTCCTGCGGGTCGGCATCCGCACCGCCGACGGTCGCGAAAGTTGGGGGGCGACCGCCGAGCTGATGGTGCCGAAGTGGTTCGACAAGAACCCCGCTCTGTCAAACGAGGACAATTTCAATCAGCTCCGGCTCTCGATCCGCCGCGCCGTCGAGGCATACCGGTCCGCCGGACCGGCCACGGCCTTCGGGCTGACGGCCGCGACCTACCCCGCTTTGATCGAGGCGGACGACATGCCCCCGCTGGCCGCGGCCTTTGGCGGCGCCCAGGTCGACAAGGCGGTTCTGGACGCGCTGTGCCGGCTGGAAGCGATCTCCTTCGCCGACGCGATCCGGACCAACCTGCCGGGCATCACGAACGACCTGACGCCCGACCTCGACAAGGCCGAGATCGGTGGCGTTCTGAACCGCCTCGAATATCGGCCATCGATCGAGGCGCGTCATACCGTCGGCATGCTCGATCCTCTGACATCGGCCGATCTGTCCGCCGCGGACCGGCTCAACGACGGCCTGCCGGAAACGCTCGAAGAGGTCATCGCCGCCTACGGCCAGACCCGCTTCAAACTGAAGATCGGCGGCGATATCGACGCGGACCTGGATCGTCTGAAGCGGATCGCCTCGGTCCTCGACCCCGTCGACTTCCGTGCAACGCTGGACGGCAACGAGCAGTACGGCGATGCAGAGGGCATCGTCGCGCTCTGGCAAGGAATCGCCGCCGAGCCGGCGCTGGCCAATCTTGCCTCCCGGATCCTGTTCATCGAACAGCCGATCATCCGCGCGAACGCCCTGTCGCGCGACATCACAAAACTGGCCGACGAGAAGCCCATCATCATCGACGAGTCGGATGCGACCTTCGACGCGTTCCCGGCCGCGCGCGCCCTCGGCTATACGGGCGTGTCGAGCAAGACCTGCAAGGGGATCTACAAGTCGCTCCTGAACGCCGTGCGCTGCAGCGTCTGGAACGCGGCCGGCTCGCCGGGCCGATACTTCCTGTCGGGCGAGGACCTGACCTGCCAGGCCGGCCTCGCCGTCCAGCAGGACCTCGCCCTCGTTTCGCTGCTCGGGATCGGCCATGTCGAGCGCAACGGCCACCACTATGTCCACGGCATGGCCGGCGCGCCGGCGGCCGAACGGGACGCTTTCCTGGCGGTCCATCCCGATCTCTACCGCCGCGTCGACGGCAGCGCCTGTCTGACGATCGACGGCGGCCGTATCGCGCTCGGCTCGCTCGACTGTCCGGGCTTCGCATCCGGCGCCTTACCCGACTTCGAGACCATGCGGCCCGTGCCGCTCGCACCAACGCACTTATCCGCAGCAGGAGACTAGAGAATGGCTGTACAGCGTCTCGGCATCGTCATGCACGGCGTCACCGGACGGATGGGGATGAACCAGCATCTCATCCGCTCGATCCTGGCAATCCGCGACGCCGGCGGCGTGCTGCTGCCCAACGGCGACCGGGTGATGCCCGATCCAATCCTGGTCGGCCGCAACGCCGACAAGCTCGCCGAACTGGCCCATCGCCACAACGTGGCGCGCCACACCACCAACCTCGACGCAGCCCTCGCCGACCCGAACGACACCCTCTTCTTCGACGCCGGCTCGACCCAGATGCGCGCCGGCCTGCTGCGCAAGGCGATCGACGCGGGCAAGCATGTCTATTGCGAGAAGCCGATCGCGGAAACGCTCGACGATGCCCTCGACATCGCCCGCTATGCGCAATCGAAAGGCGTGAAGAACGGCGTCGTCCACGACAAGATCTATCTGCCCGGCCTGATGAAGCTGAAGGCGCTCAGGGACTCCGGCTTCTTCGGCCGCATCCTGTCGCTGCGCGGCGAGTTCGGCTACTGGGTCTTCGAAGGCGACTGGCAGCCGGCCCAGCGGCCGAGCTGGAACTACCGCAAGGCCGACGGCGGCGGCATCATCCTCGATATGCTGTGCCACTGGCGCTACGTGCTCGACAACACCATTGCGCCGGTCCGTTCGGTCAGTTGCATGGGCGCCAACCATATCCCCGCGCGATGGGACGAGAACGGCAATGAATACGTGGCCGATACCGACGACGCGGCCTATGCGACCTTCGAGCTCGACGGCGGCATCATCGCACAGATGAACTCCTCCTGGTGCACCCGGGTCCGTCGCGACGACCTCGTCACGTTCCATGTCGACGGCACGCACGGCTCCGCCGTCGCAGGCCTGCACACCTGCCGGACCCAGCACCGGGTCAACACACCCAAGCCGGTCTGGAACCCGGACGAGCCGCAGACCATGAACTTCTACGACGACTGGGAGGACGTGCCCGAGAACCGCGTCTACGAAAACGGCTTCCGCGCCCAGTGGGAGGAGTTCATCCGCCACGTCTGCGCCGACGGGCCGTGGAAGTACACGCTGCTCGAAGGCGCCAAGGGCGTCCAGCTCGCCGAACTCGGGCTGAAAAGCTGGGCCGAGCGGCGCTGGATCGACGTCCCCGATCTGACCGCCTGACCAGCACGCCCGACCATCAGGCCCGACCAGCAGGAAACACGCGACCGATGACCAGTCTCACACTCCCTACGGCCGACGGCGGAACCGAGCGCTACTCACTGTCTCAGCCGCGGGCGTTTCCCGCGGTCGACGGCGCGCCGCTGCCGCGGGTCGCCTATGCCGCGGCCCACGTGGTGCGCGATCCGTCGATCGACAACGATCCGTGGCTCGACGAGGCGATCGACTGGGAGGCGACACTGGCCTACCGGCGTCACCTGTGGGGCCTCGGCCTCGGCGTGGCCGAATCCATGGACACCGCCCAGCGCGGCATGGGGCTGTCCTGGGAAGGCGCTCTCGAACTGATCCGGCGTTCCGTCGACTGCGCCCGCGATTTCGGGCCCGAGGCGGTCATCGCCTGCGGCGCCGGCACCGATCACCTGGCACCCGGACCCGATGTCACCTTAGACGACGTGATCGCGGGCTATGAGGAGCAGTGTTCGGCAGTCGAGGAAGCTGGCGGTCGCATCATCCTGATGGCGAGCCGGGCCCTGGCCGCCTGCGCCGCCGGGCCGGACGACTACGCGAAGGTTTACGGCCGTATTCTCGGGCAGGTGCACGAACCGGTCATCCTGCACTGGCTCGGCGAGATGTTCGATCCCGCGCTGGCCGGTTACTGGGGCTGTGACGACCACATGGCGGCAATGGAGGTCTGCCTCCAGGTCATCGCCGACAATGCCGACAAGGTCGACGGCATCAAGATCTCGCTGCTCAGTTCCGAAAAAGAGATCATCATGCGCCGCCGCCTTCCGGCCGGCGTGAAAATGTATACGGGCGATGACTTCAACTACGCCGACCTGATCGAGGGCGACGAGGAAGGTTTTTCGCACGCCCTGCTCGGCATCTTCGACGCCATCGCGCCTGCGGCGAGCGCCGCTTTGGTGGCGCTGAGGCGCAATGACAGCGCGCTCTATCACGACTATTTCGCGCCGACGGTGCCCCTGTCGCGGCACATCTTCAAGGCGCCGACACGCTTCTACAAGACCGGCATCGTGTTCATGGCCTATCTGAACGGCCATCAGGACCACTTCACCATGCTCGGCGGACAGGAAAGCGCCCGTTCGGCGGTTCACCTGGGCGAAATCGTACGGCTGGCCGACAAGGCCGGTCTCCTGCGCGACCCCGGCCAGGCCGCCGACCGGGCGGCCCGCGTCATGGCCGTCCACGGCATCGGAGTCTGAGTGCGATGGCGGACGCGACGAACGCTTCCCTCAACACCGCGACCGTCAAGGCGCAGTGGGATCTGAAGCAATGCGTCGAGGGCTGCGTGCGTCACGGCTTCGCCGGCATTTCGCCGTGGCGCGACGTCGTCCAGGCGGCGGGTGTCGACGAGGCGGCCCGCATGATCCGCGGGTCCGGGCTCGAGGTGACGGGCCTGTGCCGGGGCGGCATGTTTCCCGCCTCCACGCCGGCCGGCCGCCAGGCCGCGCTCGACGACAACCGGCGCGCCGTCGACGAGGCGGTCGCCATTGGTGCCAACTGCCTCGTTCTGGTCTGCGGCGGCCTTCCGGCCGGCTCCAGGGATATCGCTGACGCGCGCGCCCAGATCGAGGACGGGATCGGGCAGTTGCTCGACTATGCGCGCCCTGCCGGCATGCCGCTCGCCATCGAACCCCTGCACCCGATGTACGCCGCCGACCGGGCCTGCGTGAACACCATGGCCCACGCTAACGACCTGTGCGACCGGCTCGGCGATGGGGTCGGACTGGCCGTCGACGTCTACCACGTGTGGTGGGATCCCGACCTGGAGGCCGAGATCAAACGCGCCGGCAAGAAACGCATCCTCGCGTTCCACGTCTGCGACTGGCTGGTGCCCACCCGCAGTCTGCTGACGGACCGCGGCATGATGGGGGACGGCGTCATCGACATCCCGATGATCCGCTCCTGGGTGGAAGGGGCCGGTTACGACGGGCTCTATGAGGTCGAGATCTTCTCCGAGGAGAACTGGTGGACCCGCGACGCCGACGAGGTCATGCGGACGGTCAGGGACCGCATCGCTTCGGCGGTCTGACACCGAATTCCACGGTTGGCTGCGAAGCACCCGGACCGTTCGGAGTCAACCGGAACGCAGCGGCAAGCTAACCGCCCGGAAGCACCTTGTATGGGCGGTCGGCGCCAGGATGGGTGGTGGGCCCGGTAGGACTCGAACCTACAACCAGACCGTTATGAGCGGTCGGCTCTAACCAATTGAGCTACAGGCCCGGAGGCGTTCTCCCACGGGCCCCTTTATCACAAGGCCGGGGCGGTCGGGCAAGGGCCTGTCGCCCCCTGCCCGCCGTCGTTTCGCTGCATCCTAAATCGCGTGCAGGAGAGCTTTCCCGGACCAGGCCTCACACCTCGAACGGCGATTGCCCGTCGAATGCCGGACTCGACCGGCCGACGACCCAGTGGTTCGGCGTCTGGTTCATCGGCATCCGGTCGCAGATCGCCTTGTGGAAACTCGCATAGTCGCCGTCGAACTGACCGTCCTTCCAGACCGCCAGCAAGGCGCCGGTGAACTGGCCGTTATCGAACCCGTCGTAGGAATACTGGTTGTCCTGGCAGCCCGACAGCAGCCGCACGGTGGCGGCGACCGGCTGCACCAGCTCCTTGGCGAGCAGCGAGGAATCCGCCCGGATGATCGACCGGCCGACCTTCTCGTAGAAAGGCTTGTTGTTCCGGTACACCTTGGCGGACTGACGCATCGGCATGGAGCGCACCCGGTTGCCGTTGAGGTCGGCGAGATAGCCGTCCGTGTCGAGATCGTGCATCAGCGTGTCGCCGCCCGCTTCCGACATCGCCTTGATCACCGAGCCGCTGTGACAACTGTCGGAGATCACCAGGATCCGCACGTCTTCGGCAAAGGTCGACCAGAGCGCATAGAGCTCATCGTCGATCAGCTGCCCGTCGAACAGGCACCAGGTCTCGTCCAGCGCGTCGTCCTCGTCCGAATTGAAATCGGGCACCTGGCCGCCGTGGCCGGAATAGCTGACCATGAAGATGTCGCCGGCTTTCAGCTTGGAAGCCGCCGACTTGATCTCGCCGACGACGGCGTCGCGGGTCGCATCGGCGGTGATCAGGCGTTTCGACTTGAACCCGCGCCCGTCGGCGATCGCCTGCATATCCTCGGAGTCGAACTCGCAGGCGGCTAGCTCGCCGCGCCAGCCCGAATAATGGTCAGGGCTCACTTCATTGATGCCGATATGCAGCGACAGCGCGGTGCGGACCGGCGCAACGGTCTTCGGCGCCCTGGCGGCCTTCGCCTTCTTGCCCTTCGCCCGCGCCACCGGTGCGGTCTTCGGTTTTGCCGCCTTCTGGATGACCTTCTTGAATCTCGCGGCAACGTCGGCATAGCCCGCATCCACCGGATGCAGTTCGTCGTGCCATCGGTCGTCCTTCACCACCGCGCGGCAGTCAACGTAGGAGACCTGCCCGAAGGTGCCGGAGAGACGCGAGAGCTCCAGGTTGAACCGGTCGATCATCAGGCCGGCGATCGCCTTTTGCAGCGCCTTGTCCTTGATGCTGCGTTTGGCCATCGGCTTGCCGATCCACTTGCCGTCGTTCAGCGGCACCGGACGGTCGTAGCCATGACAGACGATGGCGACCTGAGGATAAGCCTGTTCGACCATCCGGAAGATCTTGTCGTACTGCTGGATCGCGGTGGCCACCAGGTCCCCGAAGCTCGGCAATAGATAGTCGGCCGGCGCCAGTGCCGGATCGAATTCGCGCAGATGCTCGGCGAGGAAGCCGTCGGCGACGAGATCGTTGCCGCCCCCGGAGATCAGGAAGACCGACGCCGAATACCTGCCGATCGGATCGAGGAACTCACGCTCGTTGATCATATTGGCAAGCGTGTCGCCGGCCGCACCCAGGCTGAGGACCGCGAAATCCTGTGCCAGGTGATCGATTACGTCCTTCAGCACGAAGGGGTACTGGAACCAGCTGTCGCCCTCCGAGACGATCACCGGCCCGGAATAGCTGCCGTCGCCGATCCGGTTCTCGAACGCCAGCCGCCGGCGCATGCGAGCCAGCCAGTTGGCAAGCCCGATGCCGGCTTCGCCGCGCAGTTCCGCCTCGCGGGCGGCGGGGATCTCGACTGACTTCGGGTCGAAGGTCACGGCCGGAGCGAAGGGATCCGAGACCGCATCATCGACCGTGAAGTATTTCGCCAGTTCCTGGTCGGAAACGCTCAGGTCCGACATTTTCTGGTTGAGTTCGGCGATAGTGATTTTTTTCTGTGCCACAACTGCCTCCCTTGGTTCTCCTCAGTGTCGCCGCAATACCACCGAACCGCCTACGTGCTGGCGGCGCGGATCCGATCGCGGATCCGCGTTCGGATTTCGGGGTGATAGATGACCTTCAGCAGCTCATACGGCCCGGGCCTGTTGCCCGGCGCCGCGATATCGACGACGTCGAGCCCGCCCGGCGCTCGCCTGACCGGCAGCCGGTCCTTGCGCTCGGCGTGTAAATCCCGCCCGAGCGGCACGGTCTTTGACTTTCGGCCGTCCCCGTCCGGTTCCACCGTTTCGGCACGCCCCATGCCGAGAAGCAAAGGCGGATAGGGCTCGGAGCGCCCCGGCACATGGTGCGCCCCTTCTTTGCTCTCAACTTCTGGCTCGATCGGATCTTCGAAGGCATTGGCGACGAGATGCAGGATCGACTTGCCGTACGTGCCGACGCGCAGCTGCGCCTCGAACGCCGGATCGGGGCGATACAGACCCGCACGGCCGTTGCCGCCGGTCTCCTGCATCGCGTCTACGAACGCGGCGCCGCGGGCCTTGTAGTCGTCGACCCGGCACGCCGGCGCGACCAGGCTCAGCGTCGACACCGTTCCGGCAAGACGCCGGGTTGCCGCTTCGTCGAGGGTATCGAGCAGGGACAGGAAAATTTCGGCGCCGGCCCCTTCGACAACCAGGTGCAGCCGGTACTGTTCCGTCGCCCGGTGCAGATCAACGAACTGCCTGAACATGTCGTAGGCATCGCCGCCCTCGCGGCACGCGGTCCGGGCGGCGTGTTTTACATCGCGCCAAAAGGCCCGGCCGATCCCGCGCACGGCGACCTCGGCCGCCCGGTCGTAGGCAGGCCCCGTCGTGCCGACCCTGGCCGCCGTCCGCTCAAGCAGGTCGGTCAGCACGGACGTGACCTCCGAAATGAAGTCGCTGCACCACACCAGCGTGTACGGGTAGACGTCGGCGTCCTTCCAGAACTGCTTGGTGGCCGCCACGTGGTTCATCGCCGCGGCCGTGTCCTCGGTGCCGCCGGCAATCCTGAGCAGCACGTCCCGGTACCGCTGGCGTGTCTTGATCTTCGGGATTTCACCCTTGTCCGGCGTCCCGGTCGTCTGGCCGCCGCACAGATATCTGACGGTTTCGCCGACCGACGCGCGGGAACTGGGATAGTTGCCGGTCCGCACATGCGTTCCATCGTCGATATGGGCGTAGTGGCCGACCACGTCGAAGCGGCGGGCATTTGCGCCGCTGGCGATCCCCCCGAAAGCCGCGCCGAATCCCTGTTCGCCGAGCGACAGGTGAAAGGCGTTCGGCGTGGGAACGCCGAGCCGCAGCACCCAGGCGTCGAGGATGTTGTCCGCCCAGTCCGCGTAGCTCCAGTGGGCGATGCCCGGCAACCCCCTGTGGCGGCCCCAGCCGGGGCCCCAGGAATTCAGCACATAGAAGCCGTCGGCGTCGTAACCGACGATGACGAAGGCGTGCCCGCCCTCCTCGACCGTCTGGCGCGTGTCGATATGGCCGTCGTTGGCGGCGACCTTCGCCGCCCGCCAGCCCGAATGAATCATTGCGGCGACGAGGACGGCGCCCGCCTCGTTGATGGCGGCGTGGTAGTGATTGAGCAGGGGCCGCAGCCGGTAGTAAGCGCCCAGGCTGGTCTCGCGGGCATTCTTGGACCGCACCGCCGTGAATCCACCGGACGTATCCTCGTCGGGCCAGTGCCCCGCGGTGCAGACCCCGTTGTGATAGAAGGCCTTTACCCCAGGCCGCAGCGTGAAGAACTCCGTCGATCCGGTCGCCGCCAGCTGTTGCTCGATCGCCAGTTTGAAGAGCATCCGGGCGCTCGCCTGCGCGTCCGGCGCGATTTCCGACCGGGTTGTCTCGTCGAGCCTCAGGATATCGACGAGCGCGGCCAGCGACTGGGCGACACACGAGCCTTCGTCGCCCTGGTCGCGGACACAGAACCTCAGTGCCGGGTCTTGCCTGCCTGGATCGCACAACAGCCACTCGGGCGTCCGGGCGACGGCGAGCCTGCGAAGCGATGGCTCATAGAGCTTGTCGCGCAGATCGGGGAGATCCGCGCGCACGAAGTCGATGTCGCCGCTTGCCTCTGGCATTCGCGCAACTCTCCGCCGCACTGCAGAAACCGGATCGCGCTCAGGCCCGTTCCGGCCAGTTGCCCGAGGGAAGATACCGCACTCAGGGGTTGCGGTCATGCGATTACTGAGCCGAGCAAATATTCGGTTAAGACGGAATTAACCACGATGGCGCATGCGCTACGCCGCAATGCCGTCTCAATTGAATGATGAACCAGCGGCAACACCCGAAACGTTTCTGGTCAGGAAACCGATGCATCTTTCCGTCATGCTCCGCGCGAGCCTGGTTGCTGCCGCCCTCGCCTCCGCGGCCCTCTTCGTCATGCCGGCGCGCGCCGAGGAGGCACCGCGCCCGACGCTGTCGCTCACTGGCATCGGCGAGATCTCCGTTGCCCCTGACATGGCGGTGATCAGTTCCGGTGTCGTTACCGAGGCCAAGACCGCCCGCGAGGCGCTCGACGCCAACAACGAGGCCATTGGCGCCGTGATTGCCGCCCTCAAGGAGGCCGGCATTGAGGCCAGGGACATCCAGACGTCCGGTTTCCGCGTCCAGCCCCGCTATCAGCGCGACCCCAAGAACAAGGAAAACCCGGAAGGGCCGCGCATCGTCGGCTACACGGTCAACAACAACGTAAGCGTGACCGTGCGCGATCTTGCCAAACTCGGCCCGGTGCTCGACCAGGCCGTAACGGTCGGCGCCAATCGGATCGGCGGCATCAACTTCGTCGTCTCGGATGCCGACAAGCGGCTCGACGAGGCCCGCGCGACCGCGATGAAGGACGCCATTCGCAAGGCCGGGATCTATACCGAAGCGGCCGGCGTCAAGCTCGACCGAATCCTGTCGATCAGCGAATCCGGCGGTTTCCGGCCGTTCCCCAAGCGTGAAGCATTGATGATGCGCGATGCCGCAGCGTCGGTTCCGGTAGAGGCGGGCGAGGAGACCTTGTCCGTTGAGGTCAACGTGACCTGGGAAATCGGGCAGTAGGCCGTCCCCGAGTCAATCCCGGTAACTTTTCTGCCCTCAGATCGGTTCGTCGAAGATCTTTGCTATCTGCTTGACGAGTTGCTCGAGCGAATAGAACTTGAGCATCTGGTCCCGGGTCCATGCGAGCGGCGTGGAGTCCACGAACATCATCTTGGCCAGGTGTCGGCTATCGCCCTGAGCCGCCTCGACGCGCGCCTTGCGCCGCTTCTCGTAGTAGCCGAGGGCGTTGCCGATCCAGCGCGCATCCGTTCGCGACAGTTCGTCTGCGAGGACGGCTGCCGATTCCATCGCCATTGAGGCACCGATGCCCGCCGTCGGAAGGAACGCGCAGGCAGAGTCTCCCATCAGCGCGACGCGCCCCCTGATCCAGGTCTTTGTCCGTTGGTCCGCCAGCCGCCAGAAGAACAGTTCGGCATCATCGCCGGGAAGCGAACCGATGAGTTCGCCCGCCCTCCCCTCGAGAGCGGAGAAGGAATCGAGGATCCGCGCGCGCCGTCCTTCGGGATGATCGGGATCCATATCCCC
>ENA-ORCV01001095-ORCV01001095.1-marine-metagenome-genome-assembly--contig:-NODE-1095-length-10614-cov-2.692702_pt1 | contig 10614 bp, 9 predicted proteins | sample MGYA00237779_ERZ508509 | MGnify/ENA primary metagenome ERZ508509 (study PRJEB26180, sample SAMN06268772) | marine metagenome | isolation source: Bioluminescent Bay, La Paraguera, Puerto Rico | place... | reverse complement strand
AGCGACAAAGTATTAGCGGTTGGCATCGCAATTTGTGAGCATATTCTTTGCGCCTACGGTCCTTCGCAAGTCACACTGACAGGCGGTTTGCCTTTGATATGCAAAATACCAACTTGCAGCGGTTCGCCGTCTTCGTTCATGTGGCGCAGTACGCGCAGTGTAGCAAGGTGCTTGTCTGCTTGGTCGTCCATCAGCTCAACATAGATTGATTTGTCGTCACCCTTGAATTGTAAAATGTAGGCCCGTTCCGCTTTGTCGAAAGGGCGAGTGGCGATGAAGCGATCATCCAGATAAACGTCTGCATCTATTGCGTTCAACATTGGCCCGGCGCCAAATAAAACAGTTGCGCCTGCATCTGCCCCAACACCAGAGCATTCCAGCGACGATGTTGCCAAGGCCGGTGCAGCGAATGCACTTAAGAGCGTGGCGCCAACAAACGCCGATTTGAGTGTATTGAAAAGTGTCATTTTAAGTCCTCCAACAAGTATCTTTAGAGGGATGTTAGATGCTCAACCGTGCGTTGAGAAGTCGTTTTGTAATGTCGGCTTGTGGGGCGTCAAACACCGCGTCGACATCACCTTGTTCAACAATTCGGCCGCGTTCCATAACCAACACCCGGTCGGCAACAGCGCGCACCACATCAAGGTCGTGGCTAACGAACAAATAGGCAATACCAAATTTCTCCCGCAATTCGGCAAGCAGTTCCAAAACATCGCCACGTATCGAAACATCAAGCGCAGAAACAGGTTCATCAAGCACCACAAGCTTTGGCCGCAACACAAGCGAGCGTGCAATGGCAAAACGTTGGCGCTGCCCACCTGAAAAAGCGTGCGGGTGTCGGTTGAGCATGTCGGGCGAAAGCCCCACGCGTTCAAGCGCCATTTCAACCCGCTCACGCCGCTCGGTTTGGCCAAGTTCAGGCATCAGGTTCAGCGGTTCATAAAGCGAATGCGCCATTGTGAGGCGCGGGTCGAAGCTACCAAAGGGGTCTTGAAAAACCATCGACAATTCGCGCCTCGCCGCTTTGGGCATCTGTCCGCGCTGTTGGCTGATATCTTGTCCATCAAAACGGATGGCGCCGTGCTGCGCCTTGTTTAGACCCGCAATGATGCGCGATAGCGTGGTCTTTCCGCACCCAGAAGGCCCAACAAGACCAACACATTCGGCTTCGTTGATGGTCAGCGAAATATCATCGAGCGCTTGCAGATATTGCTTTTTGGCCCAAAAAGGCCCAGGCAGTTTAAAGCGCTTGGAAATGCCCGTTAGCTCAAGCAACGGCGTTCCTATTTTTCGCGTCGTAAGGCGTCTGCGGGTCGGCTTCGCGGCTGCAATGAGACGCTTGGTATAATCCTCGCGCGGCGACTTCAAAACCGCTGTAGTTTCGCCATGTTCGACCTGGCGGCCCTTCTCAAGCACATGGATATGGTCACAAAGCGCGGAAACGGCGCCGAGATCATGCGAGATAAACAACAATGCCATCTTGCGCTGATCGCAAATGCGGCGAATGAGCGAAATGATTTGTGCCTGCGTGATCATATCGAGCGCAGAAGTTGGCTCATCTGCGATCAGCAATTCGGGCTCTCCGGCCAAAGCGATGGCTAAGCCTATGCGCTGGCGTTGCCCACCGGAAAGCTCGTGCGGATATCGAAGTGCGGTGGTTGGCGGCAGGTCCACTTCGGCGACTAATTCAGCGACACGGCTGTCAAAATCAATGTCGGGCAAATGAAGTTCAAGCGCTTCTTTGATCTGATCGCCTACCCGCATCAACGGGTTGAGCGTAGTCATGGGTTCCTGAAAAACCATCCCGATATGCTTGCCACGTAGCTTGTCGCCCTTTGGTAGGTTGCGGGTGATCTCGCCATGCTGAATGGCAGCCTCTGGCAAGAGATCGATGATCGACAGGGCTGTGAGGCTTTTGCCCGATCCACTTTCGCCTACCACACCGACCCGCTGACCCTGAGCGATACTCAAATTAATATCGGACACGACTTCGCGTTCGCCGAAAGAAATGTGCAGAGCTTTCACCTCAACTAGCGACATCAATGCCTCCGGCTTTAGTGAGTTTTGGGTCTAGCGTGTCGCGCAAGCCATCGCCAAGTAGGTTGAAGCTGATGACGAACAAAACGATGGCAATGCCTGGGATAATGGCCTGCATGGGGAAGCCGAAGAAAAAGCTCTGAGCTTCTTTGAGCATGAGCCCAAGGCTCGTTTCTGGCGGCTGCGTGCCAAGGCCGATATAACTTAGACCCGCTTCAGCCAACACGCCAAGAGACAGTTGGATTGTCGCCTGTACGATCAACAAGCTGGCGATGTTGGGCAAGATGTGGCGGAAGCTGATCTGGCCGTTTGAAAGGCCGGAGAGTTTGGCGGCGTCCACATATTCTAGGGTCCAAAGGCTAAGGGCTGCGCCACGCGCCACCCTCGCAAAAACCGGAATATTGAAAATGCCGATGGCCACCATCGCGTTGATTGCCGAGGGACCAAAAAGGGTGGTGATGATGATCGCCGAAATGATAGCGGGGAACGCAAAGATAAAGTCGTTGCCGCGTAAAATGAATGCTTCCAGCCATCCGCGCTGCGCCGCCGCGATCAAGCCTAATGGCACACCAATCAATGCGCCAATAGCAACGGCGAGGGCAGCGACCTTCAAACTTGTGGCGATGCCGACCATTAAAAGGGACAGTTGATCGCGCCCGAGATAATCGGTGCCCAGCCAATTGACGCTAGAAAACTCACCAAAGCGGTTCGGCACGTCCACAATGTCGGTGGGGTGCGGCGTCCAAAACACCGAGACAATGGCCAGCAATAAAAAACCGGCACTGCCAAAAAGACCAAGTCTGAAGCTTGGGTGTTTTAGCGCGCGTGCAAAGAGGCCACTATCCATCGCGCTGCCCCCCTTGTCGGATGCGCGGGTCCACCCACGCATAGGTAAGATCAACGATAAACATCACCAAAATCACCAGCGCGACGAGCACCAATATCGAGCTGCGCACAACAATCAAATCCCGCGCTGAAATAGCACTGAAGATCAAGCGCCCGAGGCCGGGGAGGTAGAATACATTTTCAACAATGATCGTACCGGCGATCAAAAAGGCGAATTGCAGCCCCATGATGGTGAGGACAGGTAGCAGGGCATTGCGAACACCATGCCGCCAAACCGCTTGATTGAGCGATAAACCCTTGGCGCGCGCAGTGCGGATAAAGTCAGCCTGCATAATGTCCACAAGCGATGTGCGCATGATGCGGGCGAGAATAGCGGCCTGCGGCAATGCCAACGCGATGGCGGGTAAAACCAAAGATCGAGCGGCGTGCGCTGGATTTTCACCCCAAGGCACAAATCCACCCGGTGGGAAAATGCGCCACGTCACGGCGAACAGCAACACGAGCAACATGGCGAACCAGAAGTTGGGGATGGCGACGCCAATTTGCGCCAAAATCATCGCCGACGTATCACCAAATTTTCCACGGTTTTGCGCGGCAATGATCCCGATGGGCAGCCCGATGATTGTGGAAAGAAACAGCGCTGATAATGCCAGCGGCAGGCTGACTTGCAGTCGTTCGAGCATGAGCGCTGTAACGGGTTCGCGTTGCGAGAACGAAATGCCAAGATCGCCTTGGAAAAGACCAAAAAGCCAGATGAAAAACCGTTCAAGTGTTGGCTTGTCTAGGCCAAGATCCGTGCGCAAAGCGGCAACAGCATCTTCGGTTGCATTGATCCCCAGCATAAAGCGGGCGGGGTCACCGGGCATAATATCAAGCAGCAAAAAAATGATCGCCGCGGCCACCAACAAGGTCACCGCGACGCCAAATATTCTTGTTACTGCAAAGCCGATCATGTCGGTCAGTTCGGCTTTATCAGGCTATAAAGTCAAGCTTATTTCCACCGCACTGCGGTTAGGTCGTTGCCTTCCACAGGTGAGTTTGGCCACATGCCTTCAAGTTCGGCTTTCCAAACGCCAGTTTTCGCCAATTGGAACAAATAGCCATTTACCGCGTCTTCGGTGATGATCTTTTGTGCAGCGCGCGCCAACTCTTCGCGTTTCGCTTCGTCGGCCGTCACATTGAGCTTTTCAATAATCGCCTGCAAAACCACATTGTCATACTGGAAATAATAGTCTGGGTTCGCATAAATGCCGATGTCGAACGGCTCGACGTGGCTCACGATGGAAAAGTCGTAGTCCTTAGCCTTGACCCCATCTGCAAGCCATTGCGGCCAATCCACATTGATCAACTCCAGTTCAATACCGATTTCGCGGAGTTGCGCCGCAATAATCTGACCGCCACGACGTGAATATGTTGGTGGTGGCAGTTTAAATGTGGCTTTGAACCCTTCTGGATAACCAGCATCCGCCAAAAGCGCTTTGGCTTTCTCGATGTCGCGCGGATAGGTGCCGATCAAATCCTCATAGAATGGGTGGTGCGGCGCAAAGTGTGTGCCAATTGGTGTGCCGTTACCAAACATTGCACCATCAATAATGGCTTGGCGATGCAGCGCATGAGCAACGGCCTGACGCACACGCACATCGTTAAATGGCGCTTTGGCGTTGTTGATCGAAAGGATGGTTTCGCCTTCAGTTGAACCACGCAACACGTTGAAACGCGGGTCAGCTTCAAAAATGGAAAGGCTCTCTGGCGCCGGGAAGTTGGCAAAGCCGTCTACTTCACCAGCCAGCAAGGCGTTTTGCGCAGCGTTCGGATCTGAAATGAAAACGATGGTTGCTTTGTCGATGGAAGCTGCTTCGCCAGTGTATGCGGCGTTTTTCTCGATAACAACGCGGCTGCCTTTATCCCATTTCACAAATTTAAATGGTCCGGTGCCAACCGGTGTCGACACATTTGTCTCAGCGCTTTCCGGTGCCACAACTACAGCGTCGCCACGACCAATATTGAACAAAAAGTCGCCCTGCGGCTGCGCGATGGTGATATTTACAGTGTGCGTATCTACCGCTTCAACGGCGGTGATTGGCGCAAAGATACCTTTTTGCGCGTTGGTGCTGTCTTCCGCGCGCGCGCGCTCAAAAGTGAACAGAACATCGTCAGCGTCAAATGTCGTACCGTCGTGGAATATCACGTCTTTCTTCAAATTAAAGGTGTAGGTCAAACCATCATCTGAAATGGTCCAAGACGTTGCCAAAGAGGGTTGAACAGCACCATTTTGGTCTATGCGCGTTAGCCCTTCGAAAATGTTGGCATAAACGATCTCATCAATCGCAGCGGCAGCGCCGGCAGTTGGATCAAGGTGAGGCGGTTCCAAAACCTGTCCAACGGTCAGCTCACTTGCAAGCGCGCCAAAAGCAGTAAAGCTAAGTATCGCGGCAGTCGCGAGCGATTTTTTGACCGTCTTTTCAATAATTTGCGACATTTCTCATCCCGGTTAGTTGTGGGTAAAATCTGTCCATAGTTCTATCGGAAAGCAAAAGAAATGCAAAAGCCAACTTTGGTTGCACGCGATGAAACGTTTGTGATGCGGTATTTTTGCGTAAGGGGGGTGGTGCCTGAAGGTTGAAAAGACCGACCGTTCGGTTTGATTTGTCCTATTTCGTGATTTGAATGACGGCTAAGCGGACAAAGTGACCGTTTCAAGCATTTTTATCAACGTCTGCTTACGGCAAGCTAGTAAAGTCGCTTCGCTGTTTTTCATCAGAAACAATCACATCTGAACTTGTAGTCGAATTCAAGCCAGCTATCACTTTATTGGATCTTGCGACCCACGTTTCATCAATCCTTGATACGTCCCAACTATAGTCCTTTGGGTTCCTAATCATCTTCCATATTTTTTTTAGTGGATAAGGCATCGAAGCTCGATTTGTGTTAAATAGCCCATTTGATACCAAAGCCGCCTCGCAATCGCGAAGTGTGGAATACGGTGTAGCAAGGAACCTAACTGGCGTGTTTTGCTCGATGCGGTTAAGTGTCAAGTTGGAACAGGCTTCTTCAAGACAGTCTGTCACAAGCTCCAAGCCTGAGAGGTCTCGTCGTCTCAAATTTCCGGAACGATAGATGTGCTTTCCTATGCGAAGGCGCATAAGTTGGGATCGACACCTATCACTGAATTTTTCTATACCCTGCAACTCTTCAAGCAAAGCTCTGTAGTCAAATAAATAAGTCTGCTGTTCTGCACAGCGATAAATCGCATAGTTACGCAAGAACACATACCCTATATCTGCGGCCAGTGCTTGGTCCACCTCTATGCCAACGCCCTTCAGTCGTTGTAGGGGCAAAGCCAAGTCCAGAGCGTCAGCAATTTCAGAGTAGTAGGACTGTTTTACACAAAATTCTTCCAAAATTTTTGAAAGCCAACCGGACGGGTCTGATAGAACTATCCCTTCAAGTTGGAGATGTTTGACGAAAAGGCTCCCAATTTTGGCAACGTTTCTGAGCCTTTTTCGAGAGTAAAGCGACACTGACCAACCCTGTTTCGTCCATTCAGCGACAATATCCTTCGTTGACGCTATATCGTTCGCCACGATCAATACGTCTCGGTCGCTAATTGCATCGTTCGTAGCCCTAGCAGATGACCCGAAAACACAAATGCTGACATCGGAGGTTGCACTTGCGATCATGTTCCTATCCGTCGAAAGATTGTTGATGCTGCAAGAGCAAACAAAAAGAAGCCAAAGAATCCCTGTCCGGCGATGATCACTTTCCCCCAAGTCTCATCAGGAGTGATTTCACCGTACCCAATGGTCGTCAGCGTGATGACAGTGAAGTACATCGCGTCGACAAAAGAGTCGACTTCAGGTAGACCCATGACAGTTCGAAGGCTGAAGTTAAGTAGGCTGAAGAGTAAAATCACGACGAGGAAACAGGTCATAAAACGCCTCAGTCGTACTCCTGCTCCCCACACCCCCCATAATTTGCGACCGAGTGAGGTCAGTTGCAGCCAAACCGACTTAACCTTGCTGGACTGCCATGTTTTCTTCGCTTCATAGGTTAATTGATAGCTCATCCATCTGTTGAAGTTAAAACTAGCCAACCGTCCGAATGCGGGCTGGTTCTCATCTTTCGAATTGTTCATCAATCGTTGGTAAAGGTGAGTACCGATATTTTGATGCTCGTCTGGTGAAAGGCAGTCATTGAAGGCAACGGGATCGATATAAACGCCCTTGAACTCGATCTTATGTGTGTTGCAGTCGACGAACCTGCAGTCATGAAATTCACACTCTTCTATCCTGCTTCCGACGAATAGACATTGACGAAACACACAGTCATAAAAATCAACATGCCGGATTATCGTTCGGGTGAAGCTGACGTTCACGAATTCCTTCTTCTTTATTTGCCTTCGATGCGACGCAGGGTCGCCGAACAGTTCATTTGGCTTAAACAGTATATCCGCCACCGAAACTGTATCACCCTCCATGATCTTGAACATTTCATCAGGACTACCTACTTCTTCAAATGGATCAGATAGTTTGAAGAAATTGCGCGATCTGTTTGTTTTTGATGATGAACCGTCTTGCATATATTCATCCTAAAATAACGATTTGCGGCCAGCAACAACTGTATCGGCTCTTTGACACCACCATAGCAGACATCGGCAGCATTTCATAAGTTTTGTAGAGAGGGGCTCAAACCAGCCTTCCCACAATCACCCTTCCCGCTCACTGCCCTGTAATTTCCCACCCAGCACCGCAGGCACCAGTGCGATGAAAATAATCAGAAGCGCAGGCACAGCAGCAGATTCAAAGTTTTCAAGGCTGGCTTCGGCGTAAACAAATGTGGCCAAAGTTTCGAGACCGAGCGGCCGCAAGAGCAAAGTTGCGGGCAGTTCTTTGATACATTCCACAAACACAAGCGTAAGGGCCGCGACTAAAGCTGGGCGCAGGGTTGGCAGGTCGACCTCGATAAGCGTGCGCCATCGGTTTGCGCCAAGTACATGGGCGGCTTCCATCAGGCTTGTGCCGCGTTTCTTCATCGCGCTTTCAAGCGAATTGTGGCTGACGGTAAGAAAGCGAACCGAATAAGCATAAATAATCGCGATAGGGGAGCCGGAAAGCACCAGCCCCACCGTGACGCCAAACCATGCGCGGGTGGCGTCGTTTATCACGCCATCCAAAAAGCCTAGCGGCACCACAATGCCGATGGCCAAAATAGTGCCAGGCACCGCATAGCCGAAGGTGGCGAGGTAAGAAAGATTGCGGCTGCCATCTGCATTAACCATGCGCCGCGCGGTGAAATAGCCCACCGCGACACAAATCAGCGCGCCGATCAGCGCCAGCCAAACCGTGGTCCAAAGTGCTTCCAAAATCTCTCCATCCACCGCACCGCGCATAAAGCGGACAATGGCAGTGGATAAGAGTTCAAGCACCGGCACCACGAACCCCAGACCGACAATTGCAGCACAGAACAAGCTCACCCAAATCGCATGGGCGGCGCGCAATTTCGTGCGCGGCGGCGGTACGCGGCTATCGCGCTTATTGAGATAGCTCAGCTTGCGGCGTTCATGTTGTTCAAGCCAGATCAAACCAGCGATAAGCAACACAGCCGTTACAGCCAATTGCGCGGCACCGGGCAGATTAGATTGATTGAGCCAGGTGGCATAAACAATCGCCGTCATGGTGTTGACGCCAAAAAACTCCACCGCGCCCACATCGTTGATCACTTCCATCAATGCAAGCGATACACCCACAATAATTGCCGGACGGGCAAGCGGCAGCGTCACATCTTTAAATGTTCGCCAAGGTCCCGCGCCAAGTGTGCGGCTGGCGGCAGCCATCGCACCGGATTGCATAAGGAAAAATGCGCGGCAGCTCAAATAAACATATGGATAGAGCACAAGGCTCATCACAAATGCGCCGCCGCCAATGGTGCGGAAATCGGGGAACCAATATTCCTTGACCGTTTTTGCGCCCGTTAGTGCGCGGATGAAGGATTGAAGCGGGCCGGTAAAGTCCATGACCTCAACCCATGCGTAAGCAGAAATGTAGGTCGGAATGGCAAGGGGCAGAATGAGTGCCCATTCGAACAAGCGCCTGCCCGGAAACTCAAATGTCGACACAAGCCACGCGCTCACCATGCCGATGGCGCCAGCAAACAGTCCAACAAGTAAAAGCAAAAGACCCGTTTCGCGCAAGGCTACGGGCAACATGCGAGAGAACAATCCGCCTTCGGTGCCGAAGTTGCCCAACGCCAACCACGCCAAAGCAAAAGTGGGCAGCGCCATGACGGCGATGACCACCAGTTCAATCAAAGACAGGCGCGAAATCGCGCCTGTGAAGTATTTGTGAGCTACGCCGCTTTTCTCAGCGATCATTCTTCTCCACTCAAATCCGCTATCCTCATGTTAGGTATAGCGGATTTGGTAAATGTGCAAAGCCTAGTTTTGTGGGCCTTCGTCGAATTTCACTTCGTCAACAAGCTTGCTGGCTTCGTCGCGCTTGTCAGCAATCGCTGTCAGGCTAATGTCGTCAGCTTTCAATTCGCCCCAACCTTTTACAAGGTCAGATGCTTCAACGCCTGGTACAACAGGGTATTCAAAGTTGCGTTCTGCGTAGATTGCTTGCGCTTTGTCTGAAAGAAGGAACGAGATGAATTTCTTTGCGCCTTCTGCGTTTGGCGCGTTTTTCGCCAAAGCAACACCAGAAATGTTCACGTGTGTTTTGTTGCTGTCTGCATCTGGGAAGACCAAGCGAACTGACGCCGCCCAATCTTTTTGCTCAGGCTCAGCGTCGTTGGTGACCATTTTGCCCATATAGTAAGTGTTACCGATTGAGATATCGCATTCACCCGCAAAGATCGCTTTAACCTGCGCACGGTCGTTGCCTGTTGGTTTGCGTGCTAGATTGTCACGAACGCCTTCAAGCCATGTTTTGGTTGCTTCTTCGCCGTTGTTCACAACTTGCGAGGCTACCAAACCGATGGTGTAAACGTGCTGGCCAGAGCGTGTGCAAACTTTGCCTTTCCAGCGTGGATCAGCAAGGTCAGCATATGAAAGTGATGTGTCGCTTACGCGGTCTTTAGAGACATAGAAAACACGTGCGCGTAGTGACAAAGCGGCCCAAGCGCCATCTGTATCCACAAACTCAGCTGGAACGCGTGATGTCACGTCTGCTGGGATTGGCTGCCAAATGCCAGCCTGTTTAGCGGCGTCCAAACGACCAATATCAACTGTCAACAAAACGTCTGCTGGTGAATTTTCACCTTCAGAAACCAAACGGTCAACAAGACCCTTTTTGGCAAACAAGACGTTTGTCTTAATGCCAGTTTCAGCTTCAAACGCGTCTGTAAGCGGTTTCAAAAGCTCAGGCTGACGGTAGCTATAAAGGTTGATTTCTTCGGCAGTCGCCGCGGTGCCAACAATAGCTGAGCCAGCGATAAGCGTTGCTGCGAGTGTTTTTGTCAAATTCATCATTCGCTCCAAAATTTGAGGTTTGATCCCCTCCGTTGAGCGTGGTTTTTGCGCGTTTTTTATTGGCCGTCAATGCGCTCACGCACCCGCAAAGGCCCGTAGAATAGGGGTCTTTTGGAATAATTCTAAACTGGAGTTCAAAACTCTATATATACAAGGCAAAACACGATTTGGCTGAGGCGCCTTGGGTGCGGCAGCATGTCGCACTTTGATTTTACGAAACGCTGACGCGCGCCCGTGGAATCGCCAGTTCCATCAACATGCCA
>ENA-ORCV01001094-ORCV01001094.1-marine-metagenome-genome-assembly--contig:-NODE-1094-length-10619-cov-3.392241_pt1 | contig 10619 bp, 9 predicted proteins | sample MGYA00237779_ERZ508509 | MGnify/ENA primary metagenome ERZ508509 (study PRJEB26180, sample SAMN06268772) | marine metagenome | isolation source: Bioluminescent Bay, La Paraguera, Puerto Rico | place... | reverse complement strand
ACTGGGTGTTAAAGTCCGGTTTGGAGCAGAAGTTGGGGATTTCTGTTGGATCAGATCAGGCTTGGTTCACTCACCTTGCAGCCATTTCGCCAGCTTCTGGCAGGGGGCGAGCACGTCCATCTGGGCAAGAAGGCGCTCGATATTCTTTCGGTTCTTGCCGAGGCCAATGGCGAAATTGTCACCAAGGATGAACTGCTCGATGCCGTATGGCCCGAAGTCACTATCGAGGAAAACGCCCTCCAGGTCCACATCGTGGCCTTGCGCAAGGCGCTTGGCCCCGAGGCCGACAGGCTCAAGACCTTCCGGAGCGTTGGCTATCAGCTGGAGCTGCGTGGAGATAATGCAACAGAAGCGGTAAACGCAGCCCCTGAGCGTTATCGGACTTCTGCTACGCGAGGTGACGCACGTTCCGAAAACAAGGCAACTTCCAAACTTTGGTGGAGGCGAAGATCGGGGTTAGCCTTCGCTACTCTGCTTGGGGCGTCCCTATTACTTGCCGCCGTATGGCAAAGCGGCCTTTTCGGTGAAGCAAGTAGCAAGCAAGTGACCGTCATGTCGCTTTCGGCTGCAGCAGAAACGGCAGACGAGGTTGCTATAGCAAATGGCATTACCGAGGAACTGATCGTGCGCTTGCGCCGTATTCCGGAGCTACGGGTTTTCAGTGGCCTTTCAGGTCGGGATTACGACGGCAACACTCTTCAAGGTTCGGTGCGGGTGGATGGAGAGGACATACGCGTATCGGCACGCCTTGAAGACACATCAGGCAGGGTGCTGTGGTCGAACAATTTTGATAGTAAGCTGACGGACTTCTTGTCGGTCCAAGAAGAGATTGCCGCAGCGGTTGCACGCACACTAAGTGTTTCACTCGATGTCGGCGTCGACTCTCGAGAGTATGGTGGCACGAACAACCCCGAGGCATTTGCGAGTTACCTGCGGGGTCGGATCAATGTCGCTTCGACAGACGGACTTCGCAATGAGAGGACACGACATTTTGAACGGGCTGTTGAACTTGATCCTGATTACATACGAGCATGGGCGGGTCTCTCGTCGGCTTTGAACACGACTTTGTTCGGGGCACTAAACAGCGGGGGGCGTGATTCCACTGGCACATGGCAAGCAGCAGATGAAATCATACGAAAGTCCGATCAAGCTTCGAGACGGGCGTTTGAAGCCAACCCTGACCTGATTTGGGGTAATCTCGCTCGAGCGGAACATCATCTAATCCTCAAGGATATGCGCGAGGCAGAACGATATATTCAGCGTGCAAAAGAGGTCGATCCAGGCAACGATCCGGAAGCAAAGATCGCTCTTGCTGCGCTCGAAATCCAGATGGGAAGATTGAGGAATGCCGACAGTTTGGCGCTGGCGGCAGAACAAATCGATCCGATTTATGCCGATACAAACGCTTCGAGAGTGCGCGACCTCGTCATGTTGCGCCAGTATGAAAAGGCAATCGCGCTCTTCGAAAGAATGCGCAATGACGGGCACCCTTCGAACGAGATCAACATAATCCATGCGTTCTGGGCGGTTCGAGCATTGGAGGGCCGAAGCGCCGCATATGACTATGTCGAATCAATCGGCTTTGGAGGTTATATAGGCTTTCTAAACGGATACAGACGAGGGGTAGAAGATGGGCTCTTCGACATGTCAGAGGCTCAAATTCGTGACCTAATTGATCACGAGCAATGGATTGGAGGATCGAATTTCGGCCGAATGGCTTTTCATTCGGCTGCCGATGGTCATCCTGATACTGCGCTTACCCTCTTCAGGATCGCCCTCGAGAATACAACCGGGATCGTGAATTACTATTTCTGGTATCCACCACTTGCCGAATTACGAGAGACTGAAGAATTCCAGGCCTTGATTGAGGAACAAGGCTTTGTGACAGCCTGGCGAGAGAGCGGCGAATGGGGCGATTATTGCCGTCCGCTTTCGGACACCGAATTCGAATGTTTCTAATGTCCGCAAATGGGTGGAAAGCGGACATTGGAGATCTAAGCACAACACAAGCCCCGAGCTCTGAAAAGAAATCCTATATCTCGCGAAATTGCGTAACCGATACGCAATTTTGACACCGTTGCTGACTTATTGAGTTAGTGATATAATACACTAATCCTCTAATAGCAGTGTTTCGTTTTTCAGAATGAAATAGCAAATCGTTCTCTGAAATCACGATACAGGTTCTATTGCGGATTTTTACTTGGAGGCTGAATGGTGGGAGAGCTTAATGTCACTCAGGTTATTAGACGCAATGTCCATTTTTGCACTGGCGATGGGCACTAGTTCGCCTGCTACCGCCCAACTTGCCGATCTGGAGGAATCAGAAATAGGCGAGCGTGTCCAAGCTGTGGTCGAACGAGCCATGGATCGGCCCGAAGCCGTCGGCCTGTCGGTCGCCGTCGTGAGAGGTAACGAAGTTGTCTTTAATAAGGGATTTGGCAAGGCCAACCTTGAATGGGACACAGACGCGGACTCGGAAACGATCTTCCGCATTGGCTCCATTACCAAGCAATTTACCGCAGCAGCCATAATGAAGCTGGTCGAGCGCGAACAGATGGCACTCGACGATCCGATCAGCCAATATCTGCCCGACTTTGATGTAGGCGGTAGGACGATTACGGTACGTCAATTGCTCAATCATAATTCCGGCATCCCCAACTATACTGCACAACCCAACTTTATGCGGGATGCGGCAGGCCGCAATCTCACTCATGAACAGCTACTGGAATGGGTGATTGGCGTGGATTTCGATTTCGAGCCCGGCGAGGGCTGGAACTACTCCAACACCAACTACTACCTGCTTGGCATGATTATCGAGATGGTTGATGGGCGTTCCTACGCCGTCTTCATGGATCAAGAGTTCTTCGAGCCCCTGGGTCTTACACATACGAGTTACGGCGATCTCGCAAGAGTTATTCCCAAACGCGCTGAAGGCTATCGCTACAATATGCAAAACGGCCAGTTCTTTAACGATACACTGAGCAGCATGAATGCGCCAGGTGCAGCTGGTGCACTCGTTTCATCAGCTGGTGACCTCGCCAAGTGGCATCTAGCTCTAACCAGTGGACGCGCAGTACAGCCGGAATCCTTTCGGCAAATGGTCGAATCGACGATTGATACTGGCCAGCCCAGTTCAAGCTATGGTTTCGGCCTTATGATTCGCGAAGGCGCCAATGGCAGCATTATCGGACACGGTGGCGGCATCCAAGGTTTTAACAGCTCGGCCAGCTACCTGCCAGAGCAGCAGCTTTACGTAGCCGTAATATCGAATAGTCAAGCGCTCCCCAGCACTGCAATCGAACAGCAGATCGTTGGGGCACTCACAAGTGCAGAATACGAAGCGATTCAACGCGTCACCGCACATCCGGATAGCGAAGCCGCGGTGAGGCGAACGGTGGCGGAGATGGCTTCAGACGAACCTGACTTTTCTTTCATGACTGAGGCATTGGCGCGGGTTGCCATTGCGCAGCAGCCCAACACTTCACGCTATTTCGCGTTCCTCGGTGAACTTCAGGAAGTCACATTTCGCGAAGTCAACTTGCGGGGCGCTGACATCTTTGACCTTACGTTCGCGAATGGCACAGCAGAAATGCAGATTGTAATCGGCGAAGACGGTCGAGTGGCGATGGCTGGGCTGCGACCGACATCCGCGCTGCCAAGTTCTTAACCAGAACAGACTTGCAGAGATTTTGGCCGCGTGCAGACTTTGATCCATTCGCGAACGTCCGCAATTGGGTCGTAAGCAGACGTTCCGCGCGTCACTCGTTCTAATGTCCGCTAACGACCCAATTGCGGACGTTTGGCATTCAGCCCCAATCTGATCATTCTTGGGTTCAGTTCGGCTGCATGTTAGGGTTCTCCTTGCACGCGTATTTCGGGAGGGCGACCTAGATGCTGAAGCAAATCATCTTTGCGGCAACTGTGACCAGCTTATCTGTTCAAGCTAATGCGCAGGACAACTTGTCTTGTCCTGTTCAGGGTTTGGGTATGTTGGCAGGTGAGTGGCAAGTCTCAGTCCAGACTTTTTCGCCGACTGGCGCGATTACAACTTCCGAGCGCCGTGAAAATATGGAGCTGATTGGCCCGGGTCGATTGCTGATGCAATCTAGTCAAGGAAATGCGCGGATCGCTGAGTTTGATGCCAACAGTGGGTCGGTTCAGCTTGTTCAGGCGGACCAAACTCCGATGGGTGAACCTATTGAGCTTAGCATTACGTTCTGCTCCAAGGCTCCTGGTTCAGACACAATCTATTGGACTGAGGAGTTTGCCCCCTCAATTATAGACGGAGGTAATCCATCTCTTCCTGACGGGTTCGAATTGGTTCAGCGGCATGAGCATATCGCCACTGCTGACAAGCACATTGAGATCGTCAGTGCCAATGTTCCATGGGCTGAAGGCAGAAATGTTACAGTCGTTATTGTCACCTACACACGAGTAGATGTAAGCCGCGATTAGCGTCTAATTGCCGCGATATTTTCTAGTGTCCGCTTTCCACCCAATTCCAGCCGTTGAGCGCGTGAATTGCGGTGATGGCAGCTAACGACCCAATAGCGGACATTGGCGATCTACTAGCGGTACAGGTTAGGTTGGCGGGTCCGATTGACAGTTTTGCCACGCCTACCGGCCAAAACGCAGCACCATCGCCATCATCTGTGCGGCGCATTCAGCGTCCAACTCCCAATATCGATCCTCAAGCCGCTCATACGTGCGATGCCACATACCTTTAGGTCGACGGATTCCCGCTTCCCACCCTGTCTCGCACCCGAGCTTTTTCTGGATACGGAATAGGCGTTCAAATGGGCGGTCGCGCGGTGCGTCACGCTGGCTCTGGTAGCCGAGACGCCACGCTTGTCGGGAGGCAAAGCGGTCGCCGCCGGGAGGGAGGTAGAGTTTGCCAACTCGGATGCCGTGATAGGGGCATATCATCCACCATCGCTTGCCCCCATAGTTAGGGGTTGTATGGCACAGATAGACCGATTGCAGCACCTTCTCGGCATCATCGCCACTACCCCGCGTGTAGTTCAATACAAGACGTTCCTCACCGGGCTGGTTCATGACTGCGCGGTAACTAATCGACCCACTTGGTGAACCTCCGCAGGTCCAGTGCAACGTGCCGGAAATCTCACTGCCTTCGCATGCTCGACCCGTGCGCAACATCCACGTCAGATCAATGCGCAGGCAATGCTCGGCAATCGGCCTCCCGCCATAGCGTCCTGATCCGTAGCCACCCATTTCAGGCGGTCCCGCAACCAGCCGCATCGCGAGATTTTCCTAAATCATTAGGAAACTTCCCCCTCTCATGGGGTCCGCTTCGCTTTTCGATATTGCCGTTTCGCGCCGAACGCCGCTTACCCTTAGCCGTTCGTGGCCCGGTCGATAGACCGCCATGCAATTTGCAGCGGCTGGAGCGGTAAATGTCTTTTCGCTTACACGGCGTGCCCGCTCGCGTTTTCGCTCCGCAGGTGAGATCGGCCAGGATCGCGGGAAATTCACCTCCCTCATCGCACCAGCGCCGCCATAGCGCGCGTTTCTGGAAATCAGTCATTCGCCGCATCGGGAATGGCGAGTTTGTAGAGATGAGGATCGCCTTTACCCCGTCCTCGGTGGACACGGACCAGATAGCCGCATTTGATCAACTTATTGATGTAGCGGTGCATGTGCTGTTGGCGAATGCCGAGCATGTCGCCCACCTTGTTTTGGTCGATTGCAAACGCTTCGGTCCGCCGACTGTGGCTTTGCTTCAAGAACAGCCAAAGCCGCATGGTGTGATCGCCGGGAAATGAAAGTATCTCGTCTCGACTGATCGACGCACGGCTTTCGCCGCCGACCCAGTTACGTCCATTCACCTGGTAGTCCCAGGCTGACGCTACGACTTTCAGCACCTCCTCGGCGGAAAGCGGTTCAGGAAATTCTCGGTTCAAGATCATCATTCGGTCCATCAATTGCACCACGTCCGCGCACTCGCGGGCTGAAACCATTGCTGCGCGCCACAGGCTATCATTCCGCGTGCCAATTTCGCCGCTGAAATTGCCGCCCGTAGGAAGAAGGGGGGAAGAGGAAGGGGGTGTATATCTATTGTAAACCGAATTGGTGTGCGGTGAGGCACTCCGCATTGGCAGATCGGCAATGTCATCAAGGCCGCCCTGTATGAATTGGTAAGGCGTTCGACTGCCAAGAGAAGGCGGGGCAACCACAAACCCGTCACCGAGAAGATCGATTGGTTTTGAAGGATCAGGACGAACACGGCGCTTCTCGCCACCATGCCGATACCATGCCTGCCAATTGCCCGAACCACTACAAACGATGATCGGCGTAGGGCCATGTTCTGAAAGTGCGTCAGCCAGCAATCGCTCGTCGTTTGAGTCGATGTCGACAATCGTGAGGCGACTGCGTCTGCAAGCAAAGCCAAAGGAGTCAGCGGTGTTGAATCTAAGCGCAAGCTGTCCGCTAACCTTTGAGCCGAGCTTCAGGTAGCCTTTTACGGCAGGACGTTTGTCGCGCACCGGGAAAGTGCTGATACCCGCTTCAGCGTAGCGAGGTTGCCATTCAGCGAAGATGCCAGCCATGATCCGTGTCCGTTTCGAGCATGGGGATCACGCCGCCCGGTCGACCGTTCCGGCTTCAACAAGTCTGTTGATACTGGAAACCTTCACAAGTCGCCGGGTTCCGATAGCTACGCATTCGAGCACTTCATCTGAGATTAGCTCGTAGGTCTTGGTTTTGCCGATACCCAGGATGCGGGCCGCGTCTGCAATTGAACATAGCACTGGGTCCATGTGCGGTGGTCCTTTCATTGCCCCCGCCCGCAACCGCGCGAGCACGCCGGAACATGTGTGGAACACAGTATAGACCACCAGCGAATCACCGGCCACTATTGTGCGCGTTTACCCCCAAGAAAATCGGGGAAAAGCTGGGGAATGCGGGCTTCCTTTCAGATCAAATGCGATTAAGGGGCGCACGAATCGGAATTACCTCAGCTCCATCCCCGCCAAGTGCGAAATTGGCCCATGCACTCATCATTTCGCGCCGTTTGTCGAAGAAGTCTGTTCGGCGATAGGCAGCTTCCACTGCCTTCGGAACTGTGTGGGCGAGGGCGGCCTCCGCGACTTCGCCCGGCTGGCTCGATTGTTCCGCAGCCCAATCACGGAAGGTCGAGCGGAAGCCATGCACAGTGCAGGGCACCTTCATGTCGCGCAGGACCTTGGTGAGCGTCATATTGCTCAACTCGTTCCCGTTGCCAGCCGGAAAGATCAGATCGGTTCCAGCTTGGCGGATAGCTGCCATGCTGCGGAACAGCGCGACTGCAGCGGGCGACAGCGGAATGCGATGCAGTCGACGGGCTTTCATGCGGTCGGCAGGGATCGTCCAGACTGCGGTGTCCAGATCAACCTCGTTCCAGGTAGCGCCCCGAACCTCACCGCTTCGCGTAGCAGTCAGGATGGCAGCCCGCAGCGCCAGCGCACCCATGCCACGCTTTTCGACCAGTCGAGCCATAAGGGCAGGTAATTTCGCATAGGGTAGGGCTTCAAAGTTTCCTCGCTTGGGCTGTGCAGGCAGGCGGTCGGCAACGGCTGGACCAAGTGTTCCGATGAATAGCGCTCCATCTGGTCGGGCAAAACGAAGTGTTCGAATGATGAGGCTGCGGACTTTTCGCGCCGTTTCCGGTTTGCGGGTCCAGATCGGGCGCAGGCATTTGGCGATTGTGTCAGCATCGATACTCTGCACTTGCAGCTTGCCAAGCGAGGGGAAGGCGTAGGTCTTGAGTTGCGATAAACTTTGCCGCCGCTTTGCATTGGAAATCTTGGCATCGGCTGCCTTGGCTTCGAGAAATCCCAATGCGGCCTCGCGGAAGGTGCGGATCATTTCCTTAGGCGGTCTGAGTGCCAAATGAGGATCGCGGCCTGCAACCAGCGCAGCTTTCACCAAGGACGCCTTCTCGCGGGCTTCACCCAGTCCCACTGCACGAAGGCTGCCAAGTCCAAACTCACGACGTCTGCCATCATTCTGGATGCGTGCAACCCAGCTAGCCTGCCCGGAAGCGCGCACAAATAGAATCAATCCATCGCCGTCGTGATGCCGCCCCGGCTTGTTGATTGCTGCCTTTACGTGCGCCTGAGTCAGCTTACCCATTCTCATCTCGTGGTTAGAGTATGAGGTATTCCCCCATTTCGTCCCCCACCCATAGCGCGAAATGACACGCGCAGCAACGAACGCGAGCGCGTTTCTGCGGATAAGTTCTGCTAGGGATTCAGAGGTTTTCCGGTCGCGAGCGATTGGCAGCGAAGTGGAAAATGGCTCCCCGAGTTGGATTCGAACCAACGACCAAGTGATTAACAGTCACCTACTCTACCGCTGAGCTATCGGGGAGCAGCCCGATGGGCAGGTGAGCGCCTATATGTGCGTGATTCCGCTTTGGCAAGCCCGCTTTTTAACCTCTGCGGACTTCCTTGGGAAAAGCGGGATTCAGACCACGAATTGTTCGGCTACGATCCGGTCATCCAGCGCATGGCCGGGATCGAACAGCAGCGTCATTTCCATGTCGCGAGCAATCTCGACATGCACCTCGGCGACGTCGCGATATTCCTTCTGGTCGGCCACCGCAGCGACGGGGCGCTTGGCAGGTTCGCGTATCTTGAAGGATACGCGGCTGCGATCGGGCAGAATGGCCCCGCGCCAGCGGCGCGGGCGGAAGGGGCTGATCGGCGTCAACGCCAGCACCTGTGAATCGAGCGGCAGGATCGGCCCGTGCGCAGAGAGATTGTAGGCAGTCGATCCCACTGGTGTGGCTAGCAAAATACCGTCGCCTGCCAGTTCGGGGATGCGCACCTTGCCGTTCACGCTGACCTCGATCTTCGCGGTCTGGCGCGTTTCACGCAGCAGGCTGACTTCATTGATGGCGCAAGAAGTGTGCTTGTTGCCATGCTGGTCGACCGCCTCCATCCGCAAGGGGCAGACGCTGACAGGCTTGGATTTGGCAATTCGTTTCAGCAGGCCCGCACAATCGCGATGGCGGTTCATCAGGAACCCAACCGTGCCCAGGTTGAGGCCATAGGCGGGAAGCACGCGATTATCGTCCAGCATCTGGTGCAGGGCATCGAGCATGAAGCCGTCGCCACCCAAGACCACTACCGCTTCGGCTTCCTCCAAGGGAACCCAAGCGTGACAATCGGCCAGCTCTTCGGCTGCCTTGCGTGCACGGTCTGTGGGCGATGCGAGCAGCGCCAGCCGATTCAGGTCGATTTGTGAGCCGTTTGTCCCCATGGGCAGCGACAGTAATAGCAGCGTCCCGATTTGCAACGGAACTTGCAACAGAGCGTGACCTTGGTGCCGGTTTGGGCCAAAATGCACGCATGTCTTTGATCCATTCCGCCCAAAACTGTCGTCGCAAAGGGGACAGGCGCGCGAACCCCATGCATCCGCTGGCCGATGTGTTGTCAGGCGCGATCGAGCGCAACGAGGTGGAAATCCAGTTCCAGCCGCAGTTTTCCTGCGCAGACGGAGGCATCATCGGCGCCGAAGCGCTCGCGCGCTGGGCACCTGATGAAGCAGCCGAAGTGAGCGGCGACGAACTGTTCACCATCGCCGGTCAAACCGCATTGTCGCACAGCCTGTCACAATATGTCTTCGATGCTGCCTTGAAGGAGGCGCATGATTGGCCCGGGGAGATGAGGCTCTCGCTCAACATAACTGCTGGCGATCTTGCCGATCCGGAGTTTGCCGACCGCATGGCTGATTCCTTGGCGCGCAGCGCGTTCCTGCCAGGGAGGCTGACACTGGAAATTACCGAGCAGGCGCTGGTCGATGAACTGGACCGGTCTGCTGAACGGTTGCAGAAGCTGGTTGAGCTCGGCGTGAAGGTAGCCCTGGACGATTTCGGGGCGGGTTTCTGCAACTTCCGCTATCTCAAGGCGCTGCCGCTGCATTACCTGAAGCTGGATCGCAGCATGGTGGAAGGCATCGGCACCGACATGCGCGATCTGGAGGTGCTGCGCGGCATCGTTGCCATGGCATGTGCATTGGACCTCGATGTCGTGGCAGAAGGAATCGAGACGCAGGTACAACGCGAAGCCGTTACGCGCGAAGGATGCATGGCCTGGCAAGGCTTTCTGGGGGCAAAGCCAATGGCTGCCGCAGAATTTCGCTCTCTCGTAAAATCTAGGCCGCTCTTTTTTCCGCCTTCCTGACAATTCCGCTCAGTCCCTTGGTCAGCTGGAACAGGCCGTTGAGACGGCTCTGCGGGTCGCCCCATGCGCGGTTGATCACCAACTTCATGTCGGGGCGCAACTTCGCGCTGTCCTTCAGCCGCTCGACATAACCGATCAGCCCCATGGGATCGGGGAAATGGTCATTGTGGAAGGTGACCAGCGTCCCGCGTGCGCCGACGTCGATCTTGGCGATATGTGCAGCAATGGCCTGATGCTTGATCTCGATCAGGCGGATGAGGTTCTTCGTCGGTTCGGGCAATTCGCCGAAACGGTCGATCATCTCGGCGGCCATGGCTTCGATCTCCGCCTTGTCGCGCGCATCGTTGAGGCGGCGGTAAAGCGCCATGCGCACGGCAAGGTCGGGCACATAATCCTCAGGGATCATGATCGGCGCATCGACGGTGATCTGCGGGG
>ENA-ORCV01001093-ORCV01001093.1-marine-metagenome-genome-assembly--contig:-NODE-1093-length-10669-cov-2.763878_pt1 | contig 10669 bp, 9 predicted proteins | sample MGYA00237779_ERZ508509 | MGnify/ENA primary metagenome ERZ508509 (study PRJEB26180, sample SAMN06268772) | marine metagenome | isolation source: Bioluminescent Bay, La Paraguera, Puerto Rico | place... | reverse complement strand
TATCTCATCGACCCCGACGCCACGACAACGGAGCAGCCATGACCCGCCTTCTCACGCTTTTCTGCCTCGTGCTCGCGCTGGCCGCGGGCAAGCCCGCGGGCGCGGAGCCGGTCACGCCCACCGGCGCGCTCGCCGTGGTGATCGAGCGCGCCACGGGATCGGTGCTGATCCTCGACCGGATGCGCCACGCGGTCGTCGAGCGGATCGAGGGCTTGGGCGATCTGTCGCATGCCTCGGTGAATTTCTCGCCCGATGAGCGCTTTGCCTACGTGTTCGGCCGCGATGGCGGGCTGACGATGATCGACCTGATCGAGCGCCGCATCTTGAAAAGGATCATCCAGGGCGGCAATTCCATCGGCGGCGCGATTTCCGACGATGGCGCGCTCGTCGCGGTGTCGAATTACGAGCCCGGCGGCATCCGCGTCTTCGATGCCGAGACGCTCGACATGGTGGCCGACATTCCCGCCCGGTCCAAGACGGTGGGTCTCGTCGAATTGCCCGCGCGGCGCTTTGCCTGGGCGCAATGGGATACCGGCGACGCGTTCATGGCCGACCTCTCGGGGGATCGACCGGCAGTGACGCGGCTGGGGGCGACGGGGGCCAACCCCTATGACGCGGTGCTGAGCGGCGACGGGCGGCATTTCGTGGTGGGCCTCTTCGGCGAAAAGGGCCTCACCCTCTTCGACATGTGGGAGGAGGCCCCCGCGCCGGTCCGCTTCCTGTCGGATTACGGTCGGGAGGGCGAGGACATGCCGGTCTACAAGATGCCCCACCTTCAGGGCTGGGCCTTTACCGAGGGGCAGTTCGCCCTGCCCGCGGTGGGGCGTCACGAGGTGCTCTGGGTGGATCGCGACACGCTGGCGCAAACCGCCCGCACCAGGGTGCACGGCCAGCCGATCTTTGTGCTGTCGCAACCGGCGAGCCCCTATGCCTGGGTCAATTTCGCGCTGCCGCACAACGATACGCTACAGGTGATCGACAGCCGCAGCCACGAGGTGGTCGCGACGCTCACGCCCGGCGCGGCGGTGCTTCACATGGAATTCAGCCCGCGCGGTCACGAGGTCTGGGTGTCGTCGCGCGACGACAACAAGATCATCGTATACGACACCCACCGCCGCGAGGTGAAGGCCGAGATCCCGGCGCAAAGCCCCTCGGGCATCTTCTTTACCGCGCGCGCCCACAGAACGGGACTCTGAGCCATGACCCCCCGGATCGACCCGACGGATGCGCGGCTTCTGCAAGAGTTCCAGCGCGAATTCCCGCTGGTGCCCGCGCCCTTCGCCGCCATCGCCGCCGCCCTCGGCCTGACCGAGACGGAGGCCATCGCGCGGCTGCGCCGCCTGCGTGACGAAGGCAAGATCGCCCGCGTGGGTGCCACGGTGCGGCCCAACACGGCCGGAGCCTCGACGCTCGCCGCGCTCGCGGTGCCGCGGTTGCTTGCGCCCGCCAACCGGCTGTGGATGAAGTTCGGCCTGCTGCTTCACCGGGTGACCAATCCCCTGATCATGGGCCTGCTGTTCTATTTGACCGTCACGCCCACCGCACTGATCATGCGCGCGCTCGGGAAGGATCCGCTCAGCCTTCGCCTCGATCCCGAGGCACGGACCTACTGGATCGACCGGGACCCGCCGGGGCCGTCCGCCGAATCGATGACCGATCAATTCTGAGGAAAAAATGTCGTTTCTCAAAGAGTTATGGAAATTTCTTCGCGTCCGGAAAAAGTTCTGGATGCTGCCTATCCTCGTGATGATGGTGGTGTTCGGTGGGCTGATCCTGCTGACCAAAGGCTCTGCCGTGGCGCCCTTCATCTACACGATCTTCTGACGCGCGAAACAGAATGCAGATACTCGGGATTTCGGCGTTCTATCACGACAGCGCCGCGGCGCTGGTTCGCGACGGCACGATCGTTGCCGCCGCGCAGGAGGAACGCTTTACCCGCCGGAAGCACGATGCGGGCTTTCCCGAACACGCGATCCGCTACTGTCTGGACGAGGCCGGCATCCGCGCGGACGAGGTCGACTTCGTCGCGTTCTACGACAAGCCGTTCCTGAAGTTCGAGCGTCTGCTGGAAACCTATGTCGCGTTCGCGCCGCGGGGCTTCCGTTCGTTCTCGATGGCGATCCCCGTCTGGCTGAAGGAAAAGCTGTTCCAGAAGAGCCTTCTCAAGAATCAGCTGAAGAGCTTTGCGCCCGAATTCGACTGGGACGACAAGCTCCTGTTCGCGGAACATCACCAGAGCCACGCGGCGAGTGCATTCTATCCCTCGCCGTTCGAACGGGCCGCGATCCTGACCATGGACGGGGTCGGCGAATGGGCCACCACCTCGCTCGGCTTCGGCGACGGCAACGGGCTGAAGATGGCGCGCGAGATCCACTTTCCGCACTCGCTCGGTCTGCTCTACTCCGCCTTCACCTATTACACCGGCTTTCGGGTGAACTCGGGCGAATACAAGGTGATGGGGCTCGCGCCTTACGGTGTGCCGAAATACCGCGATACCATCCTCGACAACCTGATCGACCTGAAGGACGACGGCACGTTCCGTCTGAACCTCGACTATTTCGACTACTGCACAGGGCTGACGATGACCAACGACCGGTTCGCGGACCTGTTCGGCGCCCCGGCGCGGGACCCTGAATCGCTGCTGAGCCAGCGCGAAATGGACCTCGCCGCGTCGATCCAGGACGTGACGGAGGAGGTCGTCCTGCGTCTCGGCCGGTCGATCGCGGCGGAGACGGGAGAGAAGAACCTGTGCCTCGCCGGCGGCGTCGCGCTCAACTGCGTCGCCAATGGCAAGCTGCTGCGCGACGGCGCGTTCGAGAATATCTGGATACAGCCCGCGGCGGGCGATGCGGGCGGCGCGCTGGGCGCCGCGCTGACCGCCTATCACCACTACAAGGACCAGCCGCGCACGCTGAACGGCGCCGCCGACGGCATGAAGGGCTCCTACCTGGGGCCGTCCTTCGCGCAGGCGGAGATCGAACGGCGGCTGACGGAGGCGGGCGCGGCGTTCGAGGCGCTCGACGACGCGGAGACGATCCGCCGCACGGCGCAGGGCCTTGCGGACGGTCTCGCCGTCGGCTGGTTCCAGGGACGGATGGAGTTCGGGCCGCGCGCGCTCGGCGGGAGATCGATCCTCGGCGATCCGCGGTCGCCCGCGATGCAGCGGACGCTGAACCTGCGGGTCAAGTACCGCGAATCCTTCCGTCCGTTCGCACCGTCGGTGCTACGCGACGACGTGGCGGACTGGTTCGACCTCGACGGCGACAGCCCGTACATGCTGATCGTCGCAGACGTCGTAGAGCGCCGCCGGCGGGCGATGACCGCGGAGGAAGAGGCGCTGTTCGGCATCGAGAAGCTGAACGTCCCGCGTTCCGACATTCCGGCGGTCACGCATGTCGACTATTCGGCGCGCGTCCAGACGGTGCACGAGGATACGAACCCCCGCTATCACGCGCTGCTGACGGCGTTCCGAGACCTCACCGGTTGCCCGGTGCTCGTGAATACCAGCTTCAACGTCCGCGGCGAGCCGATCGTCTGCACGCCCGAAGACGCCTTCCGCTGCTTTATGGGGTCGGACATCGAGATGCTGGTCGTCGGAAACTGCGTCCTGCGAAAGGAAGACCAGGATCCCGCCCTGAAGATCGACTACAAGGACGCCTTCGAGCTGGATTGACGCCGCGTCCGGCGATCCCGTCCCGGGCGAGAGGGGGGCGTTGCCGGCGGGGCTTCAGATCTTCATCCGCTTGAAAATCCGTTCGGGGATGTTCCGGATGACCAGCATGACGACGCGCCAGACCGGCCGCACATAGATGACGTCCTTTCTGCGTTCGACCGCGCGCGCGATGGCGTCGGCGACCTCCGCCGGCTGTGCCGTAAGCCGGGCGGGCAGGTCCATCCCCTCGGTCATCTGCGTTGCGACGAAACCCGGAAGCACGGTGACGACATGCACGCCGCGCTTCGCGAGGCGGTTGCGGAGCCCCGACAGGAAGGCCGTGAATCCCGCCTTCGCCGATCCGTAGACATAGTTGGTGGCGCGCCCGCGGTCGCCCGCCACCGAACTGATCCCGATCAGCGTGCCGTTACCGTCTTCCTCGAACCGGTTGGCGAGAACCGCCAGTATGCTTGCCGGGCCCTCGTAGTTGCTGCGCATCACGCGGCAGGCGGCGGCGATGTCGCGCTCGTTTTCCTCCTGCGTGCCCATCAGTCCGACGGCGCAGACGGCGATCTCCGGCAACTCCGGCAGGTCGGCGACGAAGGGCTGATGCGTCTCGGTCGCGAGCGCATCGAACTCGTGCAGCGTCGCCTGCACGCCGTAGCGCAGCTCGATGTCGGTCCTGTTCGTCTCCAGCGTTGCGGCGTTCCGTGCGGCGAGCTGGATCGGGTGGCCGGCGGCGGCGAACCGGTGTGCGACGGCCATGCCGATGTCCGACCGGGCACCCAGGATGAGAACGGGTCGCTTCGTCATATCGAGAGCCTTTCTGCTTGGGCCGAGCGGAACCTGCTCAGGAGGCCCTGCTGTTCACGCATGCCGCGGAACGTTTCTGAACGCGGATCGGCCGCCCGGAGGGTCGCGGCGGTCATGCGGCTGTCCTTCGCCAGGTAGAAGCGGCCGCCGTGATCTATCGTGATGCGGTCCATGCGCTCGAGCAGCGCGAGTATTCTGGCGGTGATCGGGAAATCGAGGGCGAGGGTATAGCCCTCCATCGGGAAGGAGAATGGGCTTTCCTGCGGGCCGAAGCGCTTGAGGACGGCAAGGAAGGACCCGGCGCCTTCACGGGAGATCGTTTCCAGCAACGCCGAGAGGCCCTGTTCCGACCGGTCCAGGGGAAACACACACTGGAACTGCGCGAACCCCTTGCGTCCGTATATCCGGTTCCAGCGTAGGATCGCATCGAGGGGATAGAAGTAGCTGTCCCAGTCGACAAGCTGGGTTCCGGACTTCCGCGCGCCCGCCCGGTAGTACAGTGCGTTGAACGCGCGGACGCTGAACCGGTTGAGGGCGAAGGAGGGAAAATCGAACGGAACGGTCCGCTGGCGTTTCGCCTTCGTCACGTAGGGTTCCTGTGCCCGGTCCGGGGGCAGGTCGGCGAGCGCCGCGTGCTCGCCGAGTATGACGAGGGAACGTCCGAGGTTCGCGCCGGTCCCCAGGCAGTCGATCCACGCAACCGAATAGGTCGCGTCCTGGGTCGCCTCGAAGGCCGCCATCGCGGCTTTCAGGTCGGGCGCCGGTATGGTCGTCTGACGGATCCAGCCGCTCTCGACCGGACGCAGGCGGATTGCGGCGCGGACGACGATACCGGTCAGGCCCATGCCGCCGAGCGTGTTGTCAAAAAGCTCCGCGCGCTCTTCCGGTGAGCATCTCACGATCTCGCCGTCGGCCCCCATGACGTCGATCCAGTCGACGTATTGGCGGAAGCTGCCGTCCTTGTGGTGGTTCTTGCCGTGGACGTCGGCAGCGACGGCGCCGCCGATCGTGACGAACTTGGTGCCCGGTGTGACCGTCGGAAACCATCCGCGGGGCAGAAAGGCCGAAATGACGTCGCCCAGCATCACGCCGGCTTCCGTGACGAGCTGCCCGGTGTCCGGATCGAATGCCAACATCCGGTTCAGGTGCCGCATCTCGATCGTCGCGCCGCGGTTTATGGCGCTGTCGCCGTAGGCCCGGCCGTTGCCCCGTGCGATGACGCTGGGTTCGGACAGGACGAGCCGGCGCAGCGCGTCGATGTCCCGCGGCACATGGACCTGCGCATCTATGACGGGATATCGTCCCCAGCCGGACAGCTTCACGACGCGGCTTCCAGCTGCCGGTCCGTGAAGACGAAGCGGCGGTCGAGATTGTATTTGACGACGTAGCCGACGGTCAGTCCGATGACGGCGCCGACCTCCCGCATGACGTCCGTTTGCCACACCAGCCAGAAGGTGGTTTCCGAACCCCAGAAAATGAGCGTGGTGACGACGCCCATCGCGGTATAGAGCGAGAACTTCCGGCCGTGGTTCCTGATGCCGCCGGCCGTGTCGTAGAAGATCCAGCGCTTGTCCAGCAGGTACTTGATGATCAGGCCGACGATGGTGCCGGCGCCGACGGCCGCCGTGAAATAGGCGCCGGTCTCCCCGAACTGCAGCACCGCGCGCTGCGTGGCGAGGTTCGCGGCCGTCGCGATCACGGCAAAGACCGTGTAGCGGAAGGCGAGGGTCTGCAGCTTCACGCGATCGCTCCGCCGATCAGGAAGGCCGCGATGATCACGAGGCAGACCTGGCTGATCCGGTCCTTTGCGGCGTAGATCACCGGATCGTCGTGCATTGCGCCGCGATGCGCGACCATGACGGTATAGGTGATCCAGTAGAGCAGCACCGCGCACACGCCCCACAGCGCCTCGGGGTGGGAATAGAGCTCCACCACGGTGGGAGAGTTGACGTAGAGCGTCATCACCAGCACCGAAACGTAGCCGGCGCCGACGGCGATCATCGAGATGATCGGCAGGTCGTCGACATGGTAGCCGCGGCTGCTGGCCTCCAGGTTGCCGCGCTCCGCGCTGTCGATCAGCTCGGTCTGGCGTTTGACCGCGGCCAGCGCCAGGAAGAAAAAGACCGAGAAGGCGAGAAGCCAGACCGAAAGCGGAATTTCCGTCGCCGCGCCGCCCGCGACGATCCGGACAGTGTAGAGCGCCGCGAGCACGCAGATATCGATGACGATCAGCCGCTTCAGCTTCAGGGAATATGCGGTGGTGAGGAGGTAGTAGCCCACCATTACCAGCAGGAAATCGAGCCCGATGGCGGCCGCCAGGACCGCGCCCAGCAGGATCAGGCCCGCCGCCATCCAGGTGCCGTGGGCGATGGGGATGCTGCCGGCGGCGAACGGCCGGTTGCGCTTTCGCGGATGCGCCCGGTCGGCGGACAGGTCGAGAAGGTCGTTGAGGACATAGACGCTCGACGCCACCAGGCTGAAGCACACGAAGGCAAGGGCCGACAGCAGGATCGTCGGACCGTCGATCTGGTGTGCCGCCAGCATGGGCAGGAACACCAGGGCGTTTTTCAGCCACTGATGCGGGCGCAGCGCCCGGACATAGTGCCTTGCGGAGGCCGGCTCGCCAGCGAGGTGCTCGACGGTCTCGCAGTCGCGGTCCACGTTCCGGCGCAGAGCCGGCGGCGCATTGACGGTGATGGCTTTCGCGGCGCGCTGCCACACGGGCAGGTCCGCGGTGGAATCCCCCATATAGGAAAATCCCTTTTTACCGAAACGGTCTTCGAGGAAGAGCGCTTTCTTTTCGCCCTTGAGGTTCAGCGTGCCGTCCGAGCCGTGCACCTCGTCGAAAATCTCCAGGTGATCCGCGATCGCCTGCGCCAGTGCCTGATCGCTGGCCGTGACGAGCGCGGTCCGACCGCCGGATTCGCGCCATGCCCCGATAAAGTCGATGACCTGGCGGTCGTAGGGGAGCGTCGACGCCTCGATGACCGCGGCATCCGCCAGGTGGCGTTTCAGCGCGGCGCGCCCCCGCAACAGGGCCGCCGCCGACAGGAACGGGCTGCGCCACTTCCGGCCGAAGGCCGACCAGAAGCTTTCGTAAAGCATGTCGCTGCGGAGGAGCGTCCCGTCGAGGTCGACAACGAGAATTTCAGGGGTTTCCGGAGGCAAATTCACGCCGCTCCTCGTTTGCGGTAGTTTAACACAGTTCAAAGCAACCCACCGCAATGGCAACGTCGGCGTGGTATCGCCGTGTGCCGGCGGTACGGCGGGAATCGCCCGTCCGCCCGTGTCCGACGCTTTACCGGCTTCTGCGCGGGCGGAGACGCCCCGCTGGCGGCGGTGGGCGAGCCGATTGTATCCGCAACGTGGTGAAACCCACATTAACCTTCAGAAGAATAATTGAATTTGTAATAATCGGGGTTTAGAAATTCAGTGGTCGCGCTTGTTCTGCGGGGGCGCCGGACGGATTGTCCGACGGATGCAGTACGCGTCGGCGCGGGCCGCGAAAATCTCGCGATTGAAAAACATATAAATAGAAGGATGAGACAAAGAGAGGAATGGCGTTAGCACGTAAGAGTTAACGTTAATATTGAGAATATTTGCGTATTCCCGGCTGTAGGTGTAGGTAACTTTTACTTAGGGGAAAGCCCTACGGGAGTTCAGTAAACAAAAATAGTAAAGTCGCCTGACGGGAATGTGTCCTCATATTGACGGTTGAGTAAGGACGGATGAACAAAAAACCAATTTCGCTGGTATTTATCGGGGGCGTGCTTCGCGCCGTCGACGTCTTTTTGTTCTTTGCATCGGCCCTTGTGGTGTACGCGATCTATCTTGAGGGACATCCGTCGTCGCCGATCGAGAAATATATCGGCCCGGTTCTCATCGTTGTCCTGATCCAGCAGAACGTCTTCCATTTCTTCCAGGTCTACCGCCGCAGCACGATGCTGTCCTTCCGAGTGCAGCTGAAACACGTCCTGACCGCGTGGTGCACTGTGTTCGTGCTGATCCTGTTGGTGGCGTTCGTCACCAAGTCGACCAGCGACTATTCGCGCGTCTGGTCCATCGCCTGCTTCCTGTCGACCGGGTGCCTGCTTCTGATTTCGCGGGTCGTTCTGCGCGCCAAGATCCGGGGCTGGATCGAGGAGGGGCGGCTGTCGCGCAACGTCGTGATTGTCGGTGGCGGTGCGGAGGGTGCCGAACTCATCGAATTCATGCGGAACCGGAGCGGCTACGTGCAACTTCTCGGTTTCTTCGACGACCGCGCCGACCGCGTGCCGAACGAGATCGACGGCGTCTACCGCCTCGGCAGCGTCGGCGATCTGCTGCCCTACGCCCGCACGCACCGGGTCGACATGGTGCTCGTCGCGCTCCCCTGGGAGGCCGAATCGCGGATTCTCAGCCTGGTCAACCAGCTCAAGGAGCTGCCGGTCGATATCCGCCTGAGCCCCCAGAACACCGGCCAGCGCCTCATCCATGGCGGGTACAGCGATGTGGGTGGCGTGCCGATGCTGAACCTGTTGGAGCGTCCGCTGAATGAATGGCAGATGTTCGCCAAGGAGGTGGAGGACCGGCTTCTGGCCAGCCTGCTGCTGGTTTTCGTCGCGCCGCTGATGCTGATCGTCGCCCTTGGAATCCGCATGGAAAGCCGCGGCCCGGTCCTTTTCAGGCAGAAGCGCTACGGCTTCAACAACACGCTGATCGAGGTCTACAAGTTCCGCACCATGTTCACGGAAATGACTGACCACAACGCGGAAAAGCTGGCGACGCGCGACGACCCGCGCATCACGCCGTTCGGCCGCTTTCTGCGCCGGTCCAGCCTCGACGAACTGCCGCAGCTCTTCAACGTCTTGAAGGGCGAGATGTCCTTCGTGGGGCCGCGGCCGCACGCGGTCGCGGCGAAGGCTGCCGATAGGCTCTATTCGGACGTGATGGACGAGTATGCGAGCCGGCACCGGATCAAGCCGGGCATCACCGGCTGGGCCCAGGTCAATGGCTGGCGCGGCAACACGGACACCGAGGACAAGCTGCGCAAGCGCGTCGAGCACGACCTGTACTACATCGAGAACTGGTCGCTCTGGTTCGATTTCAAGATCATCGTGATGACCTTTTTCGAGCTGTTTCGCCGGCGCAACGCTTTCTAGCGGCGAACCGGCATTCGGGCTGGATGTTCGGCCCGTGCGACCTATCTGAATCAGGAAAGTCACCCCGTCCGCTCCCAGGTTTGTAACGGAAGGGGCAGTTAAGGAGTATTTTCAATGTGGGGATCACTGGCGTCCACCAACACGCTTCACCGGATCAACGGCCTCATCAAGTCGCCGCGAATCAAGGCGGCCGGCATCCTCGCGTGCGACCTGCTGGGCCTGCGGCATCTCGTGATCCGCATGGATCCGGCGAACGCCTGCAATCTGCGCTGCCAGATGTGCTATTTCTCGGACGAAGGCTGGGTCAAGGCGAACGCGCGCGGCCGGTTCTCGGACGAAGACCTCGAGCAGCTCGCGAAGCAGTTCTTTCCGTACGCGATGCAAGTGCATATCGGATGCACCTACGAGCCGACGATGTTCAAGAACTACGATGCCATCGTGCGGCTGGCGAAGGAAGCCGGCGTCCCCTACATCGCGATGGTCACCAACGGCATGCTCCTCAAGCGCGAGAAGCTCGAGGAGATGGCCAAATGGGGCCTCAACGAGCTCACGATTTCCTGCCACGGCGTGCGCAAGGAGACTTATAACGGCCTGATGAAGGGGGCCGATCATGATCACTTCGTCGCGCAGATGAAGATGATCCAGGAGGTCCGCGACGCGGCCGGCAAGAACGCCTTCGCGCTGCGCGTCAACTACACGGTCAATCCCGACAATATCGACGAACTCGCGGAATTCTTCGACGTCTACGGCGAGTTCGACATTAACACCCTCCAGGTCCGCCCGATGATCGACCTCGACGGCGCCTATCAGCAGAACAAGGCCCGTTCGATCGAAAGCGTCGTCGCGCAGTACCAAAAAACCGTGAAGAAGATCATCGACGAAGGCCACCGCCGCGGCATGACCATTCTCGCCAATGTCGACGATCCGCTCTACGACGATTCCGACGACGCCGCGACGCTGTATGTCGAGGCGGTCCGCCGGTTCGTCCGGCCGAGCCTCGTGTGGCAGCCAGGCTTCGACTTCCGGACGGAAACCTACCGCGACGCATACCGGAAGAGCGACA
>ENA-ORCV01001092-ORCV01001092.1-marine-metagenome-genome-assembly--contig:-NODE-1092-length-10673-cov-3.046904_pt1 | contig 10673 bp, 12 predicted proteins | sample MGYA00237779_ERZ508509 | MGnify/ENA primary metagenome ERZ508509 (study PRJEB26180, sample SAMN06268772) | marine metagenome | isolation source: Bioluminescent Bay, La Paraguera, Puerto Rico | place... | reverse complement strand
GAAAGATAGGGTATGAAGTCACCGCCGGTGATTTGCCAATAATAGCCACTGTTTGGTTCCAAGTAGCGCTGGTCGCCCAAAATACGTGTAAATCGGACTTCGCCAAAGGGATCGATCTCGGCCGAGGACGCCATGGCATTGAGCGAGATCTCCAGCTGCTCATCAAACTGGTCCGAAACCAGCCTGGTCAGGGCCCTGTCGAGGGCAAATCCGCCAACCGCGAGCAGGATCAGTATCCAACCCGCTGCAATCATCAGCATGCGGCGGGAAATACTCCCCGTATGCACAGGCTGGTCGTTTGCAGACGCAGCGGTGGCGTCGCCCGGCGCGGTGGCGGGTCCGGTCAGCGCGGCGGAATGTCCCGCCTCGCTGCCGCCCTCACTCCCCGCGCGGTTCGTCTTCGGGGTCGTCGAGGCTGTAACCGAGGCCACGGATCGTTGTGATGACATTGGCACCCAGCTTCTTGCGGATGCGGGTGACGAAGACCTCGATCGTGTTTGAATCGCGGTCAAAATCCTGATCGTAAATATGTTCGATCAGTTCGGTACGGCTGACCACCTTGCCCTTGTGGTGCATCAGGTAGCTCAGCAGCTTGTATTCCTGTGCCGTCAGCTTGACGGGTTCACCCGCGCGGGTGACGCGACCAGAGCGCGTGTCCAGCCGCACATCGCCGGCGGTCAGTTCGGAAGAGGCATTGCCCGAAGCGCGACGGATCAGCGCGCGCAGGCGGGCGATCAGCTCTTCGGTCTGGAAGGGTTTGGCGAGATAATCGTCCGCGCCTGCATCCAGACCGGCCACCTTGTCAGACCAGCTGTCCCGCGCGGTCAGAACCAGCACCGGGAAGTTGCGCTTCTCCTTGCGCCACATGCCCAGCACGGTCAGACCGTCAATCTCAGGCAGACCAAGATCCAGGATCGCAGCGTCATAATCCTCGGTCGAACCAAGAAAGTGTCCATCTTCGCCATCGGTGGACAGATCCACCGCATAGCCATTTTGCTCTAATGTCGATTTAAGCTGCTGACCCAGAGTGGGTTCATCCTCGACAATCAGGATGCGCATCAATCTTCCCCTGCTAGTGCCAATACGGCAAATCTTCCTTCAAACCCCGACCGTCAACCATGAGCGGTTGCGACAAATCAACGCGACACGCGCAAGACACGCGCGGTCTGCGCATCCACATCCACCCAGATCAACCTTCCTTCACGGATGAACTTGAGGCGATATGCCTGCGCTGCGGGGTCATATTCGAAACCCAGATATTCGTCTCCTTCCATCCGTGGGAGGATACGGCGCTCAATCTCGCGGATAGGCATGTTACGCCCGGCCTGCATCTGCGCCCGCGCGCTTTCCTGTTCGCCACGCTGCCCCTGGCGATCGCGCGATTGCGCATCGACATCAGCCGTCGCGACAGGGCCGACAAGCATGGCAAGTGCAGCAAGTGAGGCGAGAATCCGTGTCATATTGGCCTTTTGCCTAGGCTTGGCGCGTTGAACAAGGTGTGAATGTTGTTGCAGGCTGGCTGTCAGCTTTGTCGCACCTTGTCAGCCGACGGCGCGCCCACTACCTGCGCGGGGAATCATGGCAGAACCACCTATCCTTTCCTGGGAAGGCCTTGGCTTGCACCAGGGCGAAGGCTGGCTTTTCGGCGGCCCGGATACCGATGGGCTGGATCTGCACATCGGGCCGCGTGACCGGCTGGCGCTGATCGGCCGAAATGGCGCGGGCAAGACCACGCTACTGCGCCTGATTACGGGCGAGATCGAGGCGGATCGTGGCACGCGCAAGGTCAAGCCCGGCACCAACATCGTGTTGCTCGAGCAAGAACCCGACTTCACCGGTTACGAGACCTTGATGGATTTCGCTCTCGCTGGCCCGGACGCACCTTCTCCCCATGAGATAGAAAGTATCGCGGGCCAGCTTGGCATTGATATGACGACCAGGGCTGACGGTGCTTCCGGAGGCGAAAAGCGCCGTGCCGCGCTCGCACGCGCCCTAGCTCTCGACCCCGACCTGTTGCTGCTGGACGAGCCGACCAACCATCTGGACCTCTCCGCCATCGATTGGCTGGAGGGTTGGCTGAACCGCTACAAAGGCGCTTTCATCGTCATCAGCCATGACCGAACCTTCCTGAAACGGCTGACACGCGCGACGATCTGGCTCGATCGCGGCAAATTGCGCCGCAAGGAAGTGGGGTTCGGCGGCTACGAGGCTTGGGAAGAACAGGTCTATGCCGAAGAAGCTCGTGCAGCCGAAAGGCTCGACGCCAAGCTGAAGATCGAGGCGCATTGGCTCGAACGCGGCGTCACCGCCCGACGCAAACGCAACATGGGCCGGTTGGAAAAATTGTGGGAGATGCGCGAACAGCGCGCCGCCATGATAAATCCCGCCGGTACTGCCAAGCTCAAGCTCGCGAGCGACGACGATTTCAAGAGCAAATCTGTGATCGTTGCCGAGGGGATATCCAAAAGCTTTGGTGACCGCACGATAATCAAACCATTCGACCTGCGCATCCAGCGCGGGGACAGGATCGGCATTGTCGGCGCCAATGGGGCGGGCAAGACGACGCTGCTCAAGATGCTGACGGGCGAACTGGAGCCTGACACCGGCACCGTCACCCATGCCAAGACATTGTCCGGCGTCATGATCGACCAGCAGCGCAAGCTGCTCGATCCGCAGAAGACGGTGAGGCAGATCCTGGCCGAAGGCGGAGACTGGCTGGACGTTCGCGGCCATCGCAAGCACGTGCAGGCCTATCTCAAGGATTTCCTGTTCGATCCTTCGGTGATCGACGCCAAGATCGGCACCTTCTCGGGCGGAGAACGATCCCGCCTGCTGTTGGCGCGCGAATTCGCCCGCACTTCCAACCTGCTGGTCCTGGACGAGCCGACCAACGACCTCGACCTCGAAACGCTCGACCTACTGCAGGAAGTGATTGCCGACTATGAAGGCACCGTGCTTATCGTCAGCCACGATCGCGATTTCCTCGACCGTACGGTCACGGTCACGCTCGGTCTCGATGGCAGCGGGTATGTCGATGTGATTGCCGGCGGCTATGAGGATTGGGAGGCCAAGCGCACCCAGCGCAATGCCAAGCCCGCCAAGAAGGAGGCGAAACCAGAAAGCACTGCACCACCGCCTCCTGCGCCCAAATCCTCCAAGCTCTCCTACAAAGACCAGCGCGATTACGAATTGCTTCCCGCGCGGATTGAGGAGCTGGAAAAGCTGATTGCCAACGGAGAAACCGCCCTCGCCGATCCCGACCTCTACAATAGCGATCCGGACAAGTTCGCCCGCATCAGCAAATCGCTCGAACTCGCTCGTGACGAGAAAGACGCGGCCGAATTGCGTTGGCTGGAATTGGCAGAACTGGTCGAAGGCTGAAACGACTCCAGCTTACACAACATCTGTTTTACGCTGCACTGCAACATGTATATGATGGACCCATGAGCGACTCGATTGGCCCCATCGACCTGCCCCCGCACCTCGCCTATTTCGAGACGTGGCTGGCAACCTGGAATGAAGCGGTCATGGCCGCCACCACGGAGATGTTCCACTGGTGGTGCATGCCATTCTGCGAGCCGCATCACCACGAAGCGCAATATCGCTTCCAGATGGAAATCCCCGAGCCCTTCGAGGACGATGAGGAACAGGACCTGTTTGCTTGAGATTTGGAAGTTGATAGCCGCCCGGCAATAGCTGACTTGTCACACCTTCGCGGTTAGGTTCCGCTTTGAAAGGGGGCCTGATGCACGTGATGTTATTGGGCGCAGGCGGCTTTATTGGACGGTACATACTGACCGAGCTGCTTGCCGCTGGAGACGAAGTTACCGCAACAGTGCGCAGCGTCGGCTCCCTGGATCAGGCATTCCCGAGTGTTCGCTTTATTGAAATAGACCTTGCGAAGTCGACCGATAAAGCAACATGGCATCCTCTGGTCGAGGGCGTAGACTGCCTCATTAATACCGCTGGAGTTTTGCGCGGACCGACAATGCAGGCGATCCATGTCGACATGCCCGCAGCGTTCTATGCCGCTGCCGCAAAGGCTGGTGCAAAGCGAGCTGTGCTCTTGTCAGCGATCAGCGCCCGGCCAAACGTGGAAACCGATTACGCGCGGTCCAAGCTGCAAGGCGAAAAGGTTCTGCGAAGTTCCGGTCTGGATTGGACAATCTTGCGCCCCTCGCTCGTCTATGGCGATGGCAGTTATGGAGGAACATCGCTGATCCGTGGCTTCGCAGGCCTGCCCTGCGTTGTTCCGATACCCGGCAATGGCGAATATGCATTCACTCCCATTCATGCGCGTGACCTTGCGCGGGGAATCGTGAAACTATGCGAAGGTGCTGAATACGCCGGTCAGACACTGGAACCGGTCGGCCCGGAAACGTTGGAGCTTCGATCAATCCTTGCCCGTTACAGAGCATGGCTGGGCTTCGGAAAGGCTCGCGTCTTGTCCATTCCCATGCCGGTCATACGATCGATGGGTCGAATTGGCGACATTTTCGGCAATGGCCCCGTCTCGACAAACAGTCTGGAACAGATGGTTGCTGGCAATGCCGGTGACAGCACGGCCTATGCGAGGGCAATAGGCTTCCCGCAGCTAAGCATGGACGAAGCCCTGTTTGCCAGGCCCGCGCAGGTGCAGGACAGATGGCATGCCCGGCTCTTTTTCCTGCCGCCGGCAATCAAGGCCGTGCTTGTTCTCTTGTGGATTGGTTCTGCGATTCTCGGCCTGGCCTATGGGGCCGAAGCAACCGCGCAACTCCTGGCCCGTCTAAACCTGCCGCCGGAATGGGCGCCAGCTGCCATGATCCTTGGCAGCGCAATCGATCTGGCAGTGGCGGCCATTGTCCTGCTCGATCAAAGGGCGCGCAGATCCACCGCGATCCAGCTTGCCGTTGTGCTCGGCTACACTGCAATCCTGACCGTTGGCATCCCGGAACTGTGGCTGGATCCGCTGGGACCATTGCTCAAGAACCTGCCGATTCTGGCATTGATATTCGTACATGGCGCGATAGGAGACAGGCGCTGATGGACCTCTACTTGTTCGTCAAATGGGCACACATCATCAGCAGCACCGTGCTGTTCGGCTTTGGCGCGGGAACCGCCTGGTATCTGTGGAATGCACATCTCACCCGCAATCCGGCAACCATCGCCTGCGTCGGGCGCATGGTTGTGCAGGCAGACTGGATCTTCACCGGATCGAGCGGGATCATCCAGCCTGTTACCGGCTTCTGGCTGGTCAGCATCCTTGGCTATCCGCTCGACAGCTCGTGGCTCGTGCTTAGCTATGTCCTGTACGTGGTTGCGTTCGCTTGCTGGGTTCCGGTCGTCTGGCTGCAGATCAAGGCGCAGAGATTGGCAGAAGAGGCGCTGCGCAGCGGCAAGGCTTTGGGGCCAGATTACGAAGGCGTGATGCGTTGCTGGTTCGCCCTTGGCTGGCCCGCATTCCTCGGCCTGACGGTTGTCTTCTATCTGATGGTTGCCAAACCGCAGCTGTGGTGAAGAAGCCTGCCCGAAGGCCCTCCTAGATCATCAGGCTCGGATCGTTCGGCCGATCATCATTCGGATAGATCCGGCTCAGACAATCGACGATTTCCTGCCGCAGGGGAAAATCGAATTCGAGCCCGGCGGCATCATCCTTCACCCAGATCACGGCGGCTGAAAACTCACCCAGACCATCGGGGCGGACGGTGATGAGCTGGCCAGGTTCAATGTCCTCGATCAGGCCTTCGACGCGACATCCCGTGGAAGAAATATCGACCAGCCGCAAATCCTGTTTGGTCTTCACACTTCGAATATGGCCGGAAAGCGCAAGAACACGGCGTTCACCCACACGTGGCACTACAGATCTCCCAAGGTCGCAAGGTGACATTGGTAGAGGAAATCGGTTAACAGAATCGTTATCTTGCTAACCATCTGATTCTGATGGATAGTGTGTTGACCAATCTACGGACGAAGCGACGATCAGGCTATTCGATAGAAGTCTGCAACCCGGTCCAGCGCCAGTTTGAGCACCAGTTTGCCGCTACGGGCAGGCCACTGCAGGCCCTTTTCTGCCACAGGCAATGTTTCACTTGCACAAACCACGCGCCAGAGAATGTCCTGCAACCCTTTGCCCGCATGCGCCAGCGCGCCGTGCAACCTCTCACGCGCGGCGATCTGGCGCTCGGTCGGGATCAGCCCATGGTCGCCCGTTCCCTTCACCCGCACCGGGTCCCAGCGCATGGTGATATTGGGTCCAAGCTTTGAGCGCTCGTAATCCGCGCGAAGGCGCTCACCTGCGTCGAAGAGACGATCATCGAGATGGCCGTGCGCGTGCAGCCAGGCGAGCGGGCTTTCCGCCAGATTGACCGTCACGCTCCGGCGGCGGCGGTTCACGCCTCCCCTGCGCCGCGGCCCTTCGCTGGTCAGTTCGCGCTCCACCAATTCTCTCTTCATGCGAATCACCTCTCCTCTCGCTGTGGAAAGGGGCCTTGCCAAATGGTGAGTTGTGTAGGAAAGAAGAAACCGATTTGGTTATACATGGAGGCGCGGCGTGATCAACCGTATCCGCGATATTCGCAAGCAGAAGGGCATGACGCTGGCAGAAGTGGCTGCCGCCTGCGAACCGCCAACGACTGCGCAGACGATCGGCAGGCTGGAAACTGGCATGCGCAATCTCTCGCTATCCTGGATGAATCGTATCGGAGCGGCGCTTGGCGTTGATCCGGAACTGCTGGTCAAGAGCGATGACGAGGCCGTTCCGCAAATTGTCGCACGCCTGACCGACCAGGGTGCAGAGGCGCTAAGCAAACCGCGCGATGCCATTCTGCCGACGCAACTGAAGGATGGCGAGGCGCTGGTTTGCCTGACTGTAGAGGCGCCACAGGGCGAATATCGCAGTGGCGATCAGTTGTGGATGCGGCAAGTATCGCCCGAAGATGCCGCCTCCATCATCAATCGCGACGTTCTCGTCCCGCGCAGCGGCGGGCGCTTCGCCTTTGGCAGGTTGATCGACCGCCAGGGGTCCCTGGTCGGCCTGCTACCACCCGGGATCGGCCAGCGTCAGATCGTTATCGACAGCCCAGCCTGGCTGGCAGTGGCCGAGATGCTGGTCAGGAAGCTCTAGGCCTCACCGCGAGCCTTGCGTTCCTGCGCGTCGACAACACTTTCTCGCGGCACAAAGCTGTCAGAACTCACGCCCAGCCAGATCAGGATCGGCGCGGCCATATAGACCGAGCTATAGGTACCCACGAAGATGCCAAGCGTGATCGCCGCCGTCAGCCCGAAGAGGCTGGCCGGGCCGAACAACAGCAGCGGAAGCAGCGCCACAAGCAGGGTCAGCGACGTCATCACTGTGCGCGCCAATGTCTCATTCACCGACAGGTCGAGCAGTTCGGGAATGGGCATCTTGCGATACTTCTTCAGGTTCTCGCGGATGCGGTCATAGACCACGATCGTATCATTGAGCGAATAGCCAATGATAGCCAGGATGGCGGCAATGATCTGCAAACTGAACTCAAGCTGGAACAACGCAAACATGCCCAAAGTCAGCGACACGTCGTGGAACAAGGCGAAGAGCGCGCCGATACCGAATTGCCACTCAAACCGGATCCAGATGTAGAGCGCGATGGCAAGCATTGCGAAGATGAGCGCTTCCAGGGCGGTTGCGCGGAATTCGCTGGCAACCTTGCCCGATACCGTATCGTTACCGTCACGGCGAACGCCCTCATAGGCATCCTCGATAGTGGCAATCACCTGGTTGCCGATTTCCGTTGCCGCGCCGGGCACTCCTTCGGCTTCTTCAGGCAAGCGAACACGGATGGAAACTTCGTTATCCGCGCCGAAGCGCTGAACCACCGGTTCGCCATAGCCGAGCGCAGCGACACGATCGCGCAGGTCACCGATCGGCGCCTCTTCCATTTCCTCGAACGTCAGCCTCACTTCCTGTCCGCCGGCAAAGTCGACGCCGTAATTGAGGCCATTGGTGAAAACGAGGCCCCAACTGGCAATGATCAGCAGGATGCTGACAACATAGAAGGGCACGCGCCATTTCAGGAACTTGATGTTCGTGTCTTCAGGAACGAGTTTGAGAAGTCGCATAATCCTACCCTTTCCCTTACACGTTGATGTCCGAGGGCCGCGCCTTGCGCAACCAACCAGCTACCCACATGCGGGTCAGCACCACGCCGGTGAAGACCGACGTGAACAGGCCGATGATGAGAACCACGGCAAAGCCGCGAACCGGGCCGGACCCAAACAGGAACAGCAGCACACCGGCGATAAAGTTGGTGATATTGGCATCGTAAATCGCGCGGCTGGCTTCCTTATAGCCATTTTCGACAGCAGCGATCACCCGGCGCCCGCGCTTACGCTCTTCCCGTATGCGTTCATAGATCAGCACGTTGGCATCCACCGCCGCACCGATCGTCAGCACGAAGCCGGCGATACCAGGAAGTGTCAGCGTGGTGTTGAGCACCGCCATGATACCAAGGATCATCAGCACGTTGATGAACAGAGCGCCGGTCGCATAGATGCCGAAGCGACCATATGCAGCCACCATCAGCAGGATCACCAGAAGCGAACCGATACCCATGGCGATGGTGCCACTGCGGATCGATTCCGCACCGAGGTCAGGACCGACGGTGCGCTCTTCGACCACTGTCAGGTCGACCGGCAGCGCGCCCGAATTGAGCGAAATCGCCAGCTGCGTGGCGGTGCGGACTGTGAAGCCACCGGAAATCTGCGATGTGCCCGACAGTATGGGCTCCCTGATTACGGGGGCGGACAGGACCTGACCGTCGAGGATAATCGCGAATTGCTGGTTCACATTTTCGGTCGTCAGGCGGGCGAAACGCTGCGTACCCTGAGAATCGAAGGTAATCGAAACGGCAGGCTCGTTGGTTTGCGCATCGAAGGTCTGCTGCGCGCTGGTGAGCGAGTCACCGCGCACGCCGCCCAGCCGCTTCACCGCAAGGACGGCGCCTTCGTAATCGCCTCCGGGTGCGCCAGGCACCAGCTCGCTGCCGGGGCGGGCAATACCCTGAGCGATTTCCGTCTGCAGCGCTTGCGTATCGAGCAGCTTGAATTCCAGCCGCGCAGTCTGGCCCAGCAATTCCTTCAGTTCTTCAGGATCGGTCAGGCCCGGCACCTGCACCACGATGCGATCATCGCCTTGGCGCAGGATTGTGGGCTCCCTTGTGCCGAGCGAGTCAATGCGGCGGCGGACGACATCGGTGGCACTGTCCATCGCCAGCGTAATCGCGTCCTGCAGGCCGGATTCGGTCTGCGTCAATACCATGCGGTTGCCGTCGACGACCTCAAGGTTCCATTCGCTAACCAGCCCGGTGCCATTCATGAGCGGCAAGATCGCTTCACGTGCGGCATCAATCCGCGAGGGATCGTCGAGCATGAAGGAGAGGCGGCCATCGGCCGTCGAAATATCGCCGATCCTTATGGCCGGTTCTGCATCGCCCAGCGCATTGCGGACGGCTTCTTCCATGTTCTCCAGCCGCTGCTGGGAAACCTGGCTTTGGTCTGCCTCGAGCAGGATGTGGCTGCCGCCGGCAAGGTCGAGCCCCAGATTGACCGTGGGACTTGGCAAAGCGTCAGGCCAGTCTGTATCGGTTAGGGATGCCAGCGAAGGGATCGCGGCCAATATGGCAATGGCGGTGATCCCCCAGAGCCAAATCTTCTTCCAGCGCGGAAAGTCGAGCATGGGCTTGCCGGCCTATCGGTCAGTCGTTGGCCGGCTTGCCGCCGAGAGGAAGGATGTCGCCGATCATCGATTTGACCAGCTGCACACGCACGCCCTGGGCGATCTCGACCTCGGCATATTCGTCATCCACCTTGGTCACCTTGCCGATAATGCCGCTGGAGGTGACGACCTTGTCGTTGCGCTTAACTGCAGCAATCTTGGCCTTGTGTTCCTTCTGCTGCCGCATTTGCGGACGGATGATCAGGAACCAGAAGATCAGCACCATGCCGATAATCGGAACGAAACCAATCAGGCCACCTCCTGCGGAAGATGCACCGGCGGCGAGAAAATCAAGCATAACAATTGCCCATCTGGAAAATGAAACCCGTGAAGCGAACTAGATGGCCGCGATCGACAGGTGTTCAACCCCCTCCCCCGGCACGTGGGCGCAGCGCGTAGCAGTAATGCAACAGGAGGGCAATCGAGCGGCTTGCCTTGCGCAGAGGAGGTGCCTATAGGCGCGGCTCTCCACTGGTCTCGGGACGTGGCGCAGTCTGGTAGCGCACTATACTGGGGGTGTAGGGGTCGCTGGTTCGAATCCAGTCGTCCCGACCAGTGGAAATCTTCTTCTGCAATTGCCGCCCCGCCAAGCTTGCCTTGTCCGCAATCGGCGCTACTCTGCCATCATAACGGTCGTTACCAAGACGCCGGAAGGGAGAGAGCATGAAACTAGCGTGGTCGCTTATCGCAGGCCTTGCCTGTCTCACATCCAGCAATATCGCGGCGCAGGAGGCCGAACCGCTTCCCGAACAACCGGAGGTAATCCGTCCGCTTACGCCGATTCCGCGCGAGCGGTTGGAGACCATGATCCCCAAGCATCCGGGATATCTGGGCGCGCTGGCGCCGGCCAATCTCAATGCCGACAGACCGCCTGCACCGATCGACATTACCGGCACCTGGTTCATCGACCTGTCCAAGGGCTTTGCCGACTACATGTTCG
>ENA-ORCV01001090-ORCV01001090.1-marine-metagenome-genome-assembly--contig:-NODE-1090-length-10700-cov-2.844018_pt1 | contig 10700 bp, 10 predicted proteins | sample MGYA00237779_ERZ508509 | MGnify/ENA primary metagenome ERZ508509 (study PRJEB26180, sample SAMN06268772) | marine metagenome | isolation source: Bioluminescent Bay, La Paraguera, Puerto Rico | place... | reverse complement strand
ATCGAGCGTAACGGCATGGGTGCGATCAAAGCGATTGCGGCCGCATCGTTGGCGCTAAATGGCGATGGCGAACACATTGTGGCTCTCGATACATGCATCAAAACCATGTACGAAACCGGCAAAGATATGGATAGCCGCTATAAGGAAACCTCTCTTGGCGGCTTGAGTGTCAATCAGCCGGCATGCTAAAGGGTGCGTCCGCACTTAAAACCCAAAATCTAGTTTTGGACATACTTAGCATGACACCTGAAATGATCGCCATTCCCGGCGGCAGCGTTTCGATGCGCGACGACCGACACAAACGCCAATGGCAAGTGGACATCGCGCCGTTTTTGATGGGCAGCACGCTGGTTACCCAAGAACTTTATGCGCATGTTATGGGCAGCAATCCCGCAACTTTTAAAGGGGCGCAGCGCCCTGTTGAAAATGTGTCATGGTATGACGCTATCGGTTTTTGCAATTCCCTGTCGGCTATGAATGGCCTCGAAGCTGCCTATGTCGTTGGGAGCGATCCGGATAATGTGACGCTTGTTGAGGGTGCCGATGGTTACCGATTGCCAAGCGACGCCGAGCGCCAATACGCAGGTCTCGGCGGGCAGCTCAAGCCGCTTTATGGTGAAATTGATGAGATTGCGTGGTTCGCGCTCAACTCGTCGCAACAAACCCATGATGTGAGGCAGAAAGCGCCCAATGCATTTGGGCTCTACGATATGGTCGGCAATGTTTGGGAATGGTGCTTTGATCTATATGACCCAGAAGAATATGGCACTTACCGGATTTTTCGCGGCGGCGGCTGGAATGATCCCGAGCGCCATTGCCTTCTCACCAACAGACGACGCAGCCACCCCACTTACGCGATTGACGATTTAGGGTTTCGTCTCGCGCGGAGCATTTGACCGTTGAACCAGTCTACCCCTTCAATTCGTCATGCTTTGTCTGCGGGTCCTCTTCAAAAAAGCTCCAGCTGTCGGCGCCGTCGAATAGGCGCATGGGGACTTTGTAGATGTCATCCAATTCCGCCATATTGAGGTTCAGGGCCATGCGGCCCTTGCCTGGCGTTTCGATAGATTGCCAAAGGATCGACGTGCCGCAGCCTTTGCAGGTCCGAAAATCGAGTTCCTTGTCGCCGTGCGAATAGCTTACTGTGGTGGTATCATCGACCCCGGTAAGCGTGATGTTGTCTGCGTCTGAATAAATCCAAAGCGTGCCCAAGCGACGGCAGATTGAGCAGTTGCAGCGGATCGCATATTCTGGCGTGTCACGAAACTCGTATGACACGGTGCCGCAATGGCATTTCCCTTTAATGGTCATTTTAAACAGTCCCAACTGTTTTCAAACGGGCGCGGGCGTGGATTTCGTTTTGGCTCATCACCACAGTTTGTGGTCGGAAGCGTTCCACAATTGATCGCACATGTGGGCGGATTGGCGGTGAGGTGATCAACACCGGAAGCTCGCCCATCTGCGCCGCGTTCTCGAAGGCATTTTGAATTTCTTGGATGAATTCATGCAAGCGAGAAGGGGCCATGGCGAGGTGTCGTTCGGCACCTTCTCCGTGCAGCGCCTCTGCAAAGTCGCGCTCCCAATCTGGTGAAAGGGTGAGAATCGGCAAGGTGCCGTCAAACGCCGCATTGCTGGCACAAAGCTGGCGTGCAAGGCGTGTGCGCACATGTTCTGCGATTTGTTTGGCCGACCCAAGATTGCCTGCCACTTCGGCGATGCCTTCAAGAATAGTGGCGAGATCGCGGATCGAAATGCGCTCTGACAACAAAATTTGTAGGACGCGTTGAATGCCAGAAACGCTGATTTGGTTCGGCACCATATCGTCGACGAGTTTTTGCTGCTCGGCAGGCAAATTGTTCAAAAGTTCTTGAACATTTGCATAGCTTAGAACGTCTGCAATATTGGTTTTCAGAATTTCTGTTAGGTGTGTTGAAATCACCGATGAAGGATCAACAATGGTGTAACCCTTCACTTCGGCTTCGTCGCGCAATGCAGCGTCAACCCAAGTGGCGGGCAGACCAAAGGTTGGCTCAATTGTATGTTGTCCCGGCAAGTCAATCTGACCGCCATGTGGGTCCATCACCATATATTGGTCCGGATACACTTCGCCCTGGCCGCTCTCAACTTCCTTGATCCGCACCTTATATTCATTCGGCTGCAGCTGCATATTATCAAGGATGCGAACAGACGGCATAATCACGCCCATATCCATGGCAAGCTGACGACGTAGCGCCTTAATCTGTTCGGTCAGACGATCAGAACCACCTTCTTCCTCTTTCACGAGGGAAAGAAGACCGTAGCCAAGCTCAAGTTTAAGCTCGTCCATTTTAAGCGCGTCGGTGATCGGTGCTTCTTTTTGGGCTTCAGCCTCTGTGCTGATTTTTTCTGCTGCTTTTTGTGCGAGTTCTTCGCTGGCTTTCTGAACTTTTTCTTTTGAAAACTTCCACGCCAGATACCCTGCGCCAGCTGCAAGTCCAAGGAACGGCAACGCTGGCATACCAGGCAAAAGCGCCATAATCGACATCACAGCTGCGGTCATGCCAAGGGCACGAGGGTAGCCGGAAAATTGCTCAGCAAGGGCTTGGTTGGCTGAACCCGAAACGCCAGCCTTTGACACCAAAAGACCTGCTGCAGTTGAAACGATCAGCGCTGGAATTTGCGAAACAAGACCATCGCCAACGGTGAGGAGCGTATAGTTTGACGCCGCGTCATTGAGCGAGAGTTGTTGTTGGCCAACACCAATAATGATGCCTGCGACGATATTAATGAAGGTGATGAGCAAGCCCGCAATCGCATCACCGCGCACAAACTTGGATGCACCATCCATGGCACCGAAAAAGGCGCTTTCATCTTCAAGATTTTTGCGACGATTTTTGGCTTGTTCTTCGTCGATTAGACCAGCGGATAAATCCGCATCGATGGCCATTTGCTTGCCCGGCATTGCGTCCAATGTAAAGCGCGCTGCCACTTCAGCGATACGGCCAGAACCTTTGGTGATGACGATAAAGTTTACGATGATCAGGATCGCAAAAACGATAATCCCGATCACAAAATTGCCTTGCATCACGAAATTGCCGAAGGCTTCAATCACATTGCCTGCAGCGTTGGTGCCAAGATGTCCGTTGGCCAAAATCAACCTTGTCGAAGCAAGGTTGAGCGCCAATCGCATCATCGCCGCAATCAAAAGCACGGTCGGAAAGGCCGAGAATTCCAAAGGCGTGCGGATGAACAATGTTGTCATCAAAATCAGCACGGAAAAAACGATAGAAATCGCGAGCAACATGTCCAGCGCTATCGCTGGCATCGGCATGATGAGGACAACGAGAATCGAGATCACACCAACCGCCAAGGCAATGTCGCCTTGCTTGAGCATATCGACAATCTTCCCAAAAGATGGGAAGGCCGATGGTGCGCTTAGCCGGTTAGGTGATGCGGGTTGTGATTCCGTTGTGTCGCTCATTTAGCCACTGTGACTTTCTACGCTGCGCCTGACGAGCGATTTTCGCCCGGCGCCGGAATTAATTCACCGCTTTGTGCATATTGGTTGAGCTTGTTGCGCAATGTTCGGATCGAAATGCCCAAAATGTTGGATGCGTGCGTGCGGTTACCCAAGCAATGATCGAGGGTATCAAGGATCAGTTCTTTCTCGACGTCTGCAACTGTGCGTCCCACCATGGCGCGTGCTGCTGACTCAGCCGTTGCGGCGGCTTGGGCTGCAATGTCGTTGCTTTGCGGCTCCGCGCTTAATCCAGATCCATCTGGTAGAGCAATCGCATCCGCATCAATTGCGTCGCCGGTGGCCAGCAAGACGGCGCGGTGAAGCGTGTTTTCAAGCTCACGCACGTTGCCCGGCCATTGCGCGGCAATCAGTTGTTTACGGGCGTCTTCGGAAAGTGGTCGCTCTGGCACACCATTGGCTTTGGCGTATTTCTTGATGAAATGTTCGGCAAGGGCAACAATGTCGCCGGGGCGTTCGCGTAGCGCTGGAATTTTAAGGTTCACGACATTCAAGCGGAACAGCAAATCTTCACGGAACTCACCGTTTTTCACGCTTTCAGCGAGGTTGCGGTTCGAGGTCGCAAGAATGCGAATGTCCACGGACACTGGCTTTGTGCCGCCGACGCGGTCAATCACGCGCTCTTGGATTGCGCGCAACAGTTTGGCTTGCAGGCGGATGTCCATTTCTGAAATCTCGTCCAGCAAAAGCGTACCGCCATTGGCTTCCTCAAATTTGCCGATCCGTCGCGCTACAGCGCCGGTAAAGGCACCTTTTTCGTGACCAAACAACTCGCTTTCCAGCAAATTGTCAGGGATCGCTGCGCAGTTGATCGAGATGAATGGCTTTGCTGCACGCTTTGAATTGGCGTGCACATATTTGGCGATAACTTCTTTACCCACACCGCTTTCACCGGTGATCAAAACGCTGGCCTCGGACGGGGCGATTTGATCCGCAAGCTTGACCATTTTGGCCATGGCTGGATCGCGGAACAAAAAGTCTGAGCTTTCGCGCGCCACCGCAGCAATGATCGCGGCGATAAGCTCAGCATCAGGAGGCAACGGGATATATTCTTTCGCACCAGCGCGAATAGCGTTTACTGCAGCGGCAGCGTTTGTTTCTGTGCCACAGGCGACCACCGGAATGTGAATGCGTTCAGCTTCAAGCGCCGCCAAAAGTCCTGGGATGTCGGCCATCACATCGGCAAGCAACAAGTCTGCGCCGCGCCCGCTGCGTAAGCTGGCAAGGGCAACTTCCACCGTGTCTGCGTGAGCGACTTTTGCGCCGCCTTCCATCGCCAATTTGGTGGCTTGGCTTAGCTGACCTTCAAGTGCTCCAATGATCATCAAACGCATTTTACTGTTCCTTTTGCGCCAATTGGCGGTGCCTTATCCGGCTTTAATAATCTCTGTCATGGTGATGCCAAGCTTGTCTTCCACCAGAACAATTTCGCCGCGAGCTACAAGCCGCGCGTTCACATAAATATCGATGGCTTCACCCACCTGCCGGTCCAGTTCCACCACAGTACCAGCGTCCATCTCCAAAAGATCAGAAACGGGCATTTTCGTGCGACCAAGGACAGCGGAAATGCGGACTGGAACGTCAAATACCGCTTCCAAATCGTCAGCGGTTTTTTCACCAGATTCGCTTTTCGGCGCCTTTTCTTCGGCTTGCATTTCCTCAAGCCCGTCAAGCATAGAGCCCAAGCCGCCATCCGGATCTTGTACAGTTGGATCGTCGGTATCACTCATTGGATTTCCTCTGGGCTTTCATGCCCGATTAGCTGTTCTGCGTCAGGTGTTTCGGCCTCAAGTTCCGCCGGCAGTTCAACAGGTTGTTCGTTTGGCCCCTTGAGCTGCACATATTGCGCAACTTTTTGGTCAATTTCTTCGATGAGATTATTCAATTGGCGCGCCAAACCACCATCGGACCATTCGATGCGGCAATCACCTGGCGCGATGTCGGGCTCACCCATAATGATCAAGCGACCTTCATATCCGGCTTGATGGGCATATTGCTCTGCGATTGGCTTCACGCGGTCGGACAATTGGTCGTTGCAGCGCACAACGAGGTGCGCGGCAATCTTTGAGCAAAGCGTCAATTTCATCCAATGGGAACTTGTCCATCAGATGTGTGGCGAGTTTTTTGCCGACTGAAGCGGCGAGGGTGGTCGCCGTTGTAAGGTGATGTGCTTGCGCATTATCGAGCGCGTTCAAAAACTGCTGCCCTTGGGCCGCGACTTGTTCGGCTGCTGCTGCGATTTGTTGGTTGGTTTGGCTTTCAATGGATGTTTGCCCTGCTGCCAACCCTTCTGCGTAACCTTGTTCTTTGGCTTGCGAGATCAGCAGATCAATATCACGCTGCTCCATCAGCTTTGATGTGCGCGTAGATTTTGCAAGATCAAGGTCGAATGTGAATTTGGCAGGTTGGGTCATGATGCTAGCCAATCATCTCCTCATCCATGCCGTTCTTGGTGATGACGATTTCCCCCTTCGCCGCCAAGTCTTTAGCAAGGTTCACCATCGCTGATTGCGCTTCATCGACATCTTTCAAGCGAACAGGGCCCATGGCCTCCATATCGTCGATCATCATCTTAGCCGCACGCGCAGACATATTTTTGAGGAACTTCTCTTTGGTCTCTTCAGTCGCGCCTTTTAGACCAAGCGTAAGCATTGGTTTTTCAACCTGCTGCAATACAGTTTGGATTGCAGTGCCATCGAGCGATGCCAGATCGTCGAATGTAAACATCAAGGCCTTGATGCGCTCGGCCGCTTCCATGTCGCGCTCTTCAAGGCTGGTGAGGAAACGCGCTTCGGTTTGGCGGTCAAATGAGTTGAAGATTTCCGCCATTTGTTCGTGACTATCGCGACGACGTGTGTGCGACAGCGTCGACATAAACTCGGTGCGCAGTGTGTCTTCGATCTTTTCAACGATCTCTTTTTGCACTGGCTCCATAGCCAACATGCGCTGCACAACTTCCATCGACAACTCATCGGGCAAAGACGCCAAAACGCGCGAGGCGTGGTCTGTGGCGAGTTTTGTCATCACTACAGCAATGGTTTGCGGGTATTCGTTCTTCAAGAAACTGGCGAGAATGTCTTCTTGTACGTTTGAGAGTTTTTCCCAAATGTTCCGACCTGCAGGACCACGAATTTCTTCCATGATCATTTCCACGCGGTCTTTTGGTAGGAAAGACAACAAAAGCCGTTCTGTGGAATCAACGCCACCGTTCAGATCGCCGTTGGTTGTGACACCCATAACAAATTGCGCGAAAATCTTATCCAGCATGTCTTGGGTGACCGCACCCATATTGGACATGGCGCGCGAAAGCTGGCGGATCTCAATGTCGTCCAGCTCTTCAAAAATCGGCTTGCCGTAAGTGGGTCCCAAAGCCAGCATGATCACAGCGGCGCGCTCGTCGCCTTTCAGCTCACGCTCTTGCGCATTTTCGCCAACCTCTAGGTTGGCACCAATACCGTTGTTCTGGGTGGCCAGTTCATTCGCCATGGATTACGCGGCCTCCAAAAGCCAGTTGCGAATGATCATTGATGCTTGTTTTGGATTTTCTTGAACCAAAGTACCCACACGCTCAATCGCTTCGATTTGCGCTTGGCCGAGGCTGCGGGCTTCTTCTAGCCATTGCTCGCGCGCCTCTTCCTCTTGGGTCAGCGGTTGAGTATTTTCAATTGGGTTGCCCTCGGCGTCCACAGCTTCTTGCGCCGACACCAACATTGGTTGCTCTTCTGGCTCAAGAACACGCTTGATCAGTGGGCGCATCACGAAGAAGACAAGCGCTAGGGCGATCAATAGGGTCACGGCCATTTCAGCAGCGGAGAACATGTCGTCACGTGTGAAGTCGAAGAGGCCTGCTTCGGATGGCTCAAAGTCTAGCTCTGGGCGCTCAGCAAACTGCATGTTGATGACTTCAATTTGGTCGCCACGATTTTTATCGTAACCAACGGCAGAGTTCACGAGTGCGCGGATTTGTTCCAATTCGCTGTCAGAACGTGGCGTGTAGCTCACGGTGCCGTCTGGTGCCGTTGTGTAAACACCATCAACAACCACCGCTACGCTTAGGCGCTTAACCGCACCAGCTTCAACAACTTCTGTTTGCGTTGTGCGTGAAATTTCAAAGTTGGTTGTTTCTTCGGTTGTTGCGGATTGTTCGGATGAACCGCCATTGCCGCCATTTTCAGTCGCGCCTGGCAATTCGTTGGCCACGCTTACCTGACCGCCATCACCGCCTTTTGCTTGGTTGGAAAGCTCGCGGGTTTGCGTTGAACGGACCACTTGACCATCTGGGTCAAAGCTTTCTGACGTGCGTGTTAGGCGATTAAGGTCAAGCTCCGCGCTCACTTGAACACGAACTTTGCCGCCACCAAGGACATTGGCAAGCATATCCTCAAGCCGGTTGCGCATCTTATTCTCAAGCGCAGCTGTGCGTTCTTCGCCTGCTGATGAGATGATTGAATCTTCGCCGTTTGACCCTGCGGCCAAAAGCTTGCCAGTATTGTCGACAATTGAAACCATGTTCGGGGTCAAGCTATCAACGGCCGAAGCAACCATATGTTGAATTGACCGGATTTCGCCAGTTGAAAGACCGCCACGGACTTCCAAAACAATTGAAGCGGAAGGTTGTTTTGCTTCCCGACGGAACAATTCACGCTCAGGAAGTACAAGGTGCACTCGGGCTGACTTAACACGGGCGAGGGAGGAGATCGTCCGGGCCAATTCGCCTTCGAGTGCACGCAGGTGATTTAGATTTTGAACAAAGCTGGTGGCGCCAAGGGTGTTTTGTTTGTCGAAAATTTCATAGCCGACCTGACCACGTGTCGGTAGGCCGCTTTCAGCCAAGGTCATGCGGATTGTGGTGATTTGGTCGCGGGCAACCAAAATGCTTTCACCATCGCCACGAATTTCAAATGGAACACCCAAAGTCCGAAGCTCTTTAACAATGGCTGCGCTGTCCTCGAAATCGAGGCCGGTATAAACGGGCGCCATTTGCGGCGTAGACACTCTAAAGATCAAAAACGCAAAAAAACCGATCATTAGGATCGCGGTAACGGCCATTGCTGCGACCCGTGCAATACCTAACCGTGCCAAAAACTCGCCAAATCCGTTCACACTCTCACCCAACTCAATGTTGCCCAATCAATGGTGCGAAATACTCGCTAGGCAAAATTTACCTAGGGGGTGGTAAACATAGTGTTAATGGTTAGGGCGAAATGCAAAAATTGCCGGGATAAATTTACCCAGCACAAAAAGCCCGCTCCAAAGAGCAGGCTTTTTACATTGAACGAGAAATGCTCGTTAATTCAGATATTTAGTGGTCTCTGTAGTGTTGAACCCATGTGGTTCTCAACCCAGCCAAGCCATGTTTATCAATGGAAGCTTGCCAGTTAAGAAACTCGTCAACACTTAAGGTATAACGGGTGCACGCTTCGTCGAGGCTTAGAAGGCCCCCACGCACGGCGGCAACCACTTCAGCCTTGCGGCGAATTACCCATCTTTTTGTATTAGGTGGTGGCAGATCGGCGATTGTCAAAGGACTACCGTCGGGGCCAATTACGTATTTTACACGCGGACGCATTTGTGCGGTCATTTTACTCACTACTCAAAACCTGACCAATTGTGTGCCTACTGTAGACCGCTAGACTTAAAATTTGCCTAAGCCGTTGGTTAGAATTGATTAAGTGTATTTATTAAGACACAGCACATCTCTTTCTTTTGGAGATGGCAGTCCTTTAAGCGTGAGCAATCGCCATTTTGAGTTTTTGAAAAACAGCCGGATCATTCATCTGTGCAATGTTAAAACGCATAAAGTTTGCCGCTGTTTGCTTGTGGCTAAACGCATTGCCTGGTGCCAGCATTAGTCCATCTTGAATGGCGGTACGTGCCACCTGTTCTGCATCGCGTTTATTTGGCAGTCGACACCAAACGAATATGCCTTCAGAGGGCGTGTGCCATGGTTGAATGTCTAATGCATCGAGATTTCGCAATACATATGAGCGCTGTTTGCTCAAACGGTCTCTCACCGCATTTACGTGCCGACGATAAGAACCTTCGGTGAGAAGTTTGAAAATGAGTTGTGTGTTAAACGACGACCCACCGTAAGATGTGGCTAGGCGCAAATTTGTCATCTCATCGACCCAATCGGATTTAGCGATGATAAAACCGCAGCGAATGGACGCTGATAGTGTTTTTGAGAAACTGCCGATTTGAATAACGCGATCCAATCCATCAAATGCTGCCAATCGTGTCGATGGTTTTTCCTGCAGGTCAGCAAAGATGTCATCTTCTAATATGATCAGGTCGTGCTTCTCGGCCAAATTCAATAGCTTGTGGGCATGCACATTAGAAATGGAAACGCCTGTCGGGTTTTGCAGCACACTGTTGGTGATGTAGAGGCGAGGCCGATGTTCACGGAGTGCGTCTTCAAAAGCATCCAGGTCTGCACCTTTGGGTGTAAGCGGCACGCTAACCGCCTCGACATGGTGGGCGCGCAGCATCGCGCGGAAGTTGAAATAGCACGGGTCATCGATCAACACTTTGTCGCCGGGCTTCAATAGAAAACGACAAACAAGATCAAGCGCCTGTGTTCCGCTGTCCGTCAAAATCACCTGTTGCGGCGAGATATCAATATTGAGGTCCGCTTGCCGGCGCGCAATCAACTGCCTGAGTTCGGGCATCCCTTGCGGGCTTGCATAATTGGTGAGGTTGGTCTGATCGTTGCGCAAGAGCGTGCGCATCGCTTTGGCGATTTCTTGCTCTGGCATCCAAGAATGAGGCAACCAGCCGCATCCAGGTGCAGCGTCTTGTTTTGCTGACAATAAAGACTGTCGTCCCATCCAAACCGGGTCCACGTCCTTATGCTGTTGTGGCGGAGCTTCTGAGATAGAGAGAGGGGTTGTCTTGTCCGCAACAAAAAAGCCTGAGCCAGGTTTTGCCAAAACATCCCCCGACGCGACCAGCTTGTCATAAGCTTCGACAATCGTGGAATTTGAAAGCGAAAGCTTTTTCGACAGCGATCGGATTGAGGGGAGGCGTTGTTGTGGTGAAAAACGCCGTTTCGCGATTTCGGCCTCAATCGCTTGGATAGCCATTTGCTGTTTTGTTGCGACGTGTGTTTGCATCTTGGTCTCACCGTTATGGTTTTTGTACCAGTACAGTTTTGTAAGATTGTATTGTTTTGTAGCTGTAAGTT
>ENA-ORCV01001089-ORCV01001089.1-marine-metagenome-genome-assembly--contig:-NODE-1089-length-10702-cov-2.485082_pt1 | contig 10702 bp, 8 predicted proteins | sample MGYA00237779_ERZ508509 | MGnify/ENA primary metagenome ERZ508509 (study PRJEB26180, sample SAMN06268772) | marine metagenome | isolation source: Bioluminescent Bay, La Paraguera, Puerto Rico | place... | reverse complement strand
CCCCGCCGGTGCCCGTTTCGATTCAAGCCGATCCGGACCGGGATTGCGCGCTCTGCCCGCGGCTGCACGACTTCATCGCCTCGTGGCGTGTCCGCGAGCCGGACTGGCATAATGCGCCGGTGCCGACGCTGCTACCGCCGGAAGGCCCTGCCAGCGTGCGGATGCTGATCGTCGGGCTGGCGCCCGGGTTGCGCGGGGCCAACCGCACGGGCCGGCCGTTCACGGGCGATTTCGCCGGATCATTTCTCTACGGGACGCTGAAGCGATACGGCTTCGCCAAGGGCGAATTCGACGAGCGGCCCGATGACGGGCTGCGGCTCGACCGCTGTGACCAATGCCGTGCGCTGCGTCCCGCCGCAAAACAAGCCGACGGCCGCCGAGATCAACACCTGCCGGCCATTCCTGACGGCGACGCTCGACAGGCTGGAAAATCTCCGCGTCATCGTCACGCTCGGCAGAATTGCCCACGACTCGACCGTGCGCACGCTGGGCGGCCGGGTCACGGCGCATCCGTTCGGGCATGGCGCGACGACGGAGATCGACGGGCTGACAATCGTGTCGAGCTATCATTGCTCGCGCTACAACACGAATACGGGGCGGCTGACGCCGGAGATGTTCGCTCGGGTGTTCGAGACTGTGCGGGAACGCCTCCAGTAGCCTCGCGACCTTGATCAGAGAAATACGGCGCTGGTTCCATATTCTCACAATTTCCCTCAAGGAAGATACATGTCAAAATCATTCGGGGCAGCTTCATCTGACAGATGAGAAATTCCTCTGTCATAAGTCTTGATGCAGTTCATCGGAAAATCCGTGAAGAGCATCAGCGGAGGGTGAAATGCCAATTGACATAAATACTGCCGACGAAGCGACGCTCATTCGTGAGCTGGATATTCAACCATCTCTTGCCAAGAAAATCATCGCTGCTCGAAAGGACAAACCTTTTGCGGCCAAGGAGGAGTTGCGTCTGATCGACGGAATGGACAACGACGCGCTGCGACGGATCGAGGGGTCCGTTACGTTCGGAGCCGACGGAAGTTCGCAGGATTATCGCGCCCGTTTGCTGGGCTGCGTTGAAAAGTTCTGCGAACTCTCTTTGGCAATTCCCCATACCGCAGAAGGCGAAAGATCAATTCCGCCTGCAGCAAATCAATTGAAGTTCATTGTCAAAGGCCTGCTCGGCGACGGTCGAAATGACCTCGATGCCAATACGACCATGGGTCTGGAGACACTCCTGACTGCGCTGGAGGATGAACTCAATCAGCTCGAAGAAGCAATCGCGGCGTTGATGGAAGGGATCGCAGAACCACCGGAGAACCCGAAAGGTTTTTACGAGAGATTCCTTCTGTCCGATATCCCGGACAATCAGGTTATCGACATAGCACTATCGCCGGTTCCGATCCTCGCGCTCAATCAGTCGCTGGGCCGCGGGCGTGGCGTCTTGCCGGTAATTTACGCCGCGACCGCGACCGACAGGCTCAAGGCGGTCGCCGACCTTCTTGGAAAGAACAAGACGAAAATCAACGCCGTCCTGAAACTCATGGCCAAGCTTGGAGGCAAGGCCGCACTGTTGAAATATCTCGCTAGCGTACTGGAAGCTCTCGATGACGCCGAGGTCATAAAAGCCAAGCCGCCAGCAGCGGGCGGGTCAACCGAAAAATGCTATGCCGATGTTTATCTTACCGCTCTCGAATATGAGGGACAGGACGTCGGCGACGATCTCACGTTGAGATTCAAGATCAACGGAACCACGAAAGACGTGGAGCGACAATTTTCCGCCGGGGCCGCGCTTGATACACCGATCCTGCTCAGGAGTTTTGAAATCGGAGGCATTTGCGGGCAAAAAACGAACAATGTCGTGAACGTGGAATTCAACGCGATTGAGAGAGACCCGCCGCTCGATCCCGACGACATTGGTGAAATCAGCACCTACGCATTTGGAGAGAGCTGCCCAAGCACGGAATCCCACGAAATGCTCAGCCTTGTGAGGGAAGGCAGCGTATCCGCGACGATTACCGCCACGGTAGAGGTCATCAAGCAATGCGGCGCCAGTGACGTAATCTCCGTGTAAAGGCTGGCGTCTCAGCCGTGCTCTTTCAGGATGCGCGCCTTCTGGCGGTCCCAGTCGCGCTTCTTGACAGTCTCGCGCTTGTCGACGGTCTTCTTGCCCTTGGCTACGGCGACCTGAAGCTTCGCCAGGCCGCGATCGTTGAAATAGAGTTTCAGCGGGACGAGCGTCATGCCCTCGCGGTCGGCGGACTGGGCCATGCGCGCCATTTCGCGCTTGTTGAGCAGCAGTTTCCGCCGCCGGCGCGGCTCATGGTTGAAGCGGTTGGCTTCCAGATATTCCGGGATATAGGAGTTGATCAGCCAGATCTCGCCGCCTTCCTCCGAGACGTAGCTCTCCGCGATATTGGCTTCGCCATTGCGCAGCGACTTGACCTCGGTGCCCTGCAGCACGAGCCCCGCCTCGACGGTATCCTCAATCTCGTAATTGAAGCGCGCCCTGCGGTTCTCGGCGACGAGCTTGCGCGCCGGATCTGATTTTTTCCTGGTTGCCATGACGGAAAGGTGTGATCGCGCCGGCTCAGTTCAAGAGGCCGGCATGGCGCATCCCCTCGTCGATGGCGTGGGCGGTGGGTTCCTCCACCGGCACCATCGGAGAACGCAGGCGATTCTTGATCCGGCCGAGCCGCGAGAGGGCGTATTTCGCGCCGGCGACGCCCGGCTCGATGAACAATGCCTTGTGCAGCGGCATCAGGCGGTCCTGGTAGTCGAGCGCCCGGGCATAATCACCGTCTTGGCAAGCCTGCTGGAATTCCGCGCACAAGCGCGGCGCAACGTTGGACGTCACCGAGATGCAGCCGACGCCGCCGTGGGCGTTGAAGCCGAGCGCGGTCGGATCCTCTCCGGACAACTGGACAAAATCCTTGCCGCACGCCTCGCGCTGCAGGCTGACCCGCGTCAGGTTCGCCGTCGCATCCTTCACCCCGACGACATTGGCGCAGTCTCTCGCCAGCCGCGCCATGGTCTCGACGCTCATGTCGACGACACTCCGGCCGGGGATATTGTAGATGAGGATCGGGATGCCGATGGCGTCGTTGATCGCCTTGAAGTGCTGGTAGAGCCCTTCCTGGGTCGGCTTGTTGTAGTAGGGCATGACGATCAGAACGGCATCGGCCCCGACCTGTTCGGCGTGCCGGGCCAGTTCGATCGCCTCGGCGGTATTGTTGGAGCCTGCCCCGGCAATGACCGGCACACGCCGGCCGGCGGCTTCGATGCACAACTCCACCACGCGCTTGTGCTCATCATGGCTAAGCGTCGGCGACTCACCGGTGGTGCCGACCGGAACGAGGCCGTTGGTTCCCTCGGCAATCTGCCAGTCGACAAACTCCTGGAACGCTTTCTCGTCCACCGCCCCGTTTGCGAACGGCGTAATCAGCGCGGTGATCGATCCCTTGAACATGGTCTTGCGTTCCTCCGTTCCGGCCGATCTCGGCCGGGCGTTTCGTTAGATTTCCCGGGGACTTCCCGTTGGTTGCTGTCAGGCCACCAAATCGGCGGGGAGCATAGAGTCTGCTCCGCAAAGCGGCAAGGAGTTGGAATCATCCTTCTGCACCCCCATCTCACGAGGACACGATCTCGCCAAAAGTCTGGTCCATTATGGTTTTTTCAGTCTTTTGCTTGGAAAGTATCCGGATATGTCGATAAAGCGATTTTCAGTCCTGAGTGTCGCGTTCGCGGTGCCTGCCCTGGCATTGCCCGGTATCGGCATCGCGCTGAACGCGCAGACCATTCCGCTGCCTCCCGAAAAACCGGTCGAGATCGCGGGAGAAGCTCAGGAAGCCCAGGACGCGGCTGCGTCGGAAGAACCGGCCACACTGGGCATCGCGATGTCCGAAAACGGGATCCCGATGCCGAGGTCTCGTCCGGCAGATGCCGGGCCGGGAGCCGGGGAACTGGCCCGCTCCGGCGGATTTGCCGCACCGGTCGTCGATGCACATACGGCGTCGGTCACGAGCCAGGCGCTGAAGCACATTTCCGCCAAGCGTTTCGACGACGCGCTGGCGATACAGAAAACGATCAGCGATCCAGCTGCCCGCAAGCTCATCGAGTTCTTTTACGTTCGCGACTACTCGCTGTCGGCCCCGTACGAGCGGATTGCCGCGTTCCTGCGCGACAACGCCGACTGGCCGAACCAGGAGCTGATCCGCAAGCGCTATGAAGTCGCGCTGCTCGCCCAGAGGGCGAGCAAGGACACGATCCTCGCCGCATTCCGGGACAGTGAGCCGACCACCAGCGCCGGCGCCATCATCTATGCAGACGCCCTGGATGCGAACGGCGAAACCGAAAAAGCCAGGGCGATGATCCGCACGCTGTGGCGGACACAATCCCTGACGAAGGGCGAGGAAGGCCTCGTTCTGGACCGGCTCGGCGACGCGCTGAGCCGCGACGATCACAAGGCGCGGATGGACATGCTGCTCTACAGCGGCGAGTCCTCGGCGGCGATGCGGGTCGCCAGGCGTCTCGGCGGAAACGAGGTCAAGCTTGCCGAAGCGCGGATCGCGGTAAACCGGCGCTCCAAGTCGGCCGGTTCGGCACTCGACAGGCTGCCGGAGGCCGTGCGGACGGATCCCGGCTACGTGCTGTCGCGCATCCAGTGGAACCGGCGGGCCGGCAGGGACGAAACCGCTGCAAAATTGCTTGCCGAAGCGGATTTCGCAGACGAGGAACTGGTCGATCCCGACGAGTGGGCGCTGGAGCGGCGCATTATCGCCCGCGACCTGATCGAGACCGGCAATCCGGACTACGTACAGACGGCCTATGATCTGGTCAGCCGCCACGCCGCGGAATCGGCCATCGATCGGCTGGAAAACGAATGGCACGCGGGCTGGATCGCGTTGCGCTACAAGAAGGACCCGGCCGCAGCGGCGAAGCATTTCGGCGAAATCCTCAACGTCGCGACGACACCGATCAGCACGGCGCGGGCGGAGTACTGGCTTGGCCGGGCGGCGGAGGAAGCCGGCGATATCACCACGGCCGTCACCCACTACACGGCCGCCGGCGAGAAACCGACCACATACTACGGGCAGCTGGCGCTGAACCGGATCGGCCAGACAGCGGTCCCGGGACCGCGCAAGCCTGTATTCGCCGACACGGCAAGGCGTATTGTCGGCGAGCGCGACTGCATCCGGGCCATGCGGCTGCTTGCCCAGATCGGCCACGAGGACGACGCCGCGCGCTACATGATCTCGATGGCGAACGAGACCGATGACCCGCTGACGCTTGTCGGGATTTCGGAAACGGCGCAACAGATGGGCCTCAAGTGGGGCACCGTGTGGATCGGCAAGCGCGGCACGCGCGCCGGCGCGCCGACGGAAGCCTACGCCTTCGCCACCGACGGCATGCCCGATTTCCCGACCGTCGGCCCGGAGATCGACCCTGCGGTCGTCTATGCGATCGCGCGTCAGGAAAGCGTGTTCAATCCGGCCGCCGTCAGCCCGGCGGGCGCGCGCGGCCTGATGCAGATGATGCCGGCAACCGCCAAGGCGACTGCGAAGTCCTTCGGCCAGTCCTACAGCCTAAACCGGCTGACTTCGGATCCGCTCTACAACGCCACCCTCGGGGCGGCGCATCTTGGCGAACTCGCCGAGGAATTCGACAATGCCTACGCCCTGGTGTTCGCCGCCTACAATGCCGGCGGCGGCCGGGTCTATCAGTGGATCGAACGGTTCGGAGATCCGCGCAAGGGCGAGATCGATCCGGTCGACTGGGTCGAACTGATCCCGTTCAACGAAACCCGCAACTACGTCCAGCGCGTGATGGAAGGCCTGCAGGTCTACCGGGCCAGTCTGAGCGGCAATGAGCGTCTTCTCATCGCGGAGGACTTGAGATTGCCGATCGGAACCGGGCATTCTGTCATTGCCGCGGGCACGAGCACCGGCGACAACAATGGCGTTCCCGGCGTGTTCAGCGGTTTCGGCAATGGCCCGCTGGATACCGGCGGAATGCCGAGCAGCGCGTTGGGTTTCGGCGGGAGCCTCTAGTCTCCCGACACAGATCGGGAGTTCTCCACATGAGCGATGCGGCGTTGGCGGAGCCGTCAGCGGAAGCGGACGGCGCGTCTGCAACGTGGCGTGACATCCACGTTTCGGTCCAGGACGGATTGCGGCTTCATGCGCGTGACTACGGCGAGCGCGCGTCCCCTCACCTGCCGGTCGTCTGCCTGCCGGGCCTCACCCGAAATGCCCGCGATTTTCACGAACTCGCCGCGTTTCTGTCGACACACCGGCACCGGCCGCGCCGGGTTCTGGCGATCGATTTCCGTGGCCGTGGCGCGTCGGACTACGACTGGAACTGGAAAAATTACACGCCGTTTACGGAAATGGCGGACGTGCTGGACGTTCTGACGGCCTGCGGCATCGAAGACGCCTGCTTTGTGGGAACGTCGCGCGGCGGCCTCGTCACGATGTTATTGGCGGCGGCCCGGCCGACGACGCTCAAGGCCGTCGTTCTCAACGACATCGGACCGGAAGTTGACGGTCGCGGACTGCTGCGGATCAAGAACGTTCTGTCGGCTACCCGTGCGCCCAAGAACTGGGAAGACGCGACCGACCTGCTAAAGCGCGCGTATGAGTCCCATTTTCCCGCGGTCGACGATGCCGGATGGGAGGCGTTCGCGCGCAAGACCTTCGCCGACAAGGACGGCAGGCCGGTGCGCGACTACGACCCGAAGCTCATCAAGACCCTTCAATCGATCGACTACGACCAGCCGCTGCCAACCATGTGGCCGCAGTTCGACGGATTTGCCGGCGTTCCGCTGATGGTCCTGCGCGGCGAGAACTCGGACATCCTGTCCGAGGATACGGTCCAGAGGATGGCGGAGCGCCGGCCCGATCTGGAGAGCGTTCTCGTCGAAGGCGCCGGACACGCCCCGATGCTGACCGAACCGGAGATCCTCAATCGCATCTCCGCGTTCATCAACGCGGCGGAGGGATAGGACCGCCTCTTCCGCCGCGCTAATCGCGCAACACGAACTCTATCCGGCGGTTACGCGCCTTGCCGGCCAGCGTCCCGTTCGACGCCAACGGCCTGCTTTCCCCGTAGCCGAGCGCGGTGAACCGCTCTCTCACAAGGCCATCTTCGACGAGAAGATCGATCACAGTCCGGGCCCTGTCGAGGCTCAGCCGGTAGTTCGCCTCGTCGGTTCCGTCGGAATCGGTATGACCGGCGACGGCGATCAGAGTGTCCGGACAGCGCAGCGCCGTATAGGCGACACGGTCGACAACGGGCCTGCTGTCGCCACGGATATCCGCCCGGCCCGCCTCGAACGCGATCGGCTGCGCCGACGTCAATTCGGTCAATGCCGCCTGGCAGTCGGCGGCTGCGATTTCGTCGCCCGACGGTCCGGTTCCGATCGTTCCGGCGCGAACGGAATATCCGGCCGGCCAGCCGGTGGCGATCGCCTCGTCGAATTCGGCCTTTGCCTTGGCGTGGTAGACCGATCCGGAGAACGACACCTCCTGCCTGGCGAGTTCAACCTCTCCCTCGGCAAACAGGTGCAACTGCTTGATTGCGCGAAGGGCAGCCGCAACGAAACCTGCGGGCGGGTCGGGCTCATCGAGGAGGGAAATCGTTAACGGCAGGTCCGGGAATGCGGCGGAGGCTGCAGCAAGAAGCGCCTGGCGCGCGGCTTCACCGGGCACATTGCCGGCAATCTCCAGATCCCTGTCGTTTCGCCGGATCGTCAACCCGTAGGTATTGGCATCCGGGGCCTGCGACTCGGCATTAACCGGCGCAGAACCCGTATCTGCAGCTTCTTCGCCGACATCGGCTTCGATCGCTTCGGCAGCGGCACCCAGTTCGGCTACCGCCGTCTGGCTGCCGGCTTGCGATGTGACCGCCTTTGCTCCGGTGTCTTCGGCCCCGGACTGCGACGCGGTTTCGGCCAGAGCCGACATCGGTCCGAATACGGCCAGGGCGACGATCAGGGTTCGCAAGCAGGTCCGATACCGCATGTCCCGCTTTCCAAAAAAAGTGGCTGGCCGGAAGACTACTAGATTCGACGCCAACCAACCGACCGGCCGGACAAAGAAAAACCCCGGCAGCTTGCGCTGCCGGGGTCGTTCAGGTGGGCGACCGGCCCGAGGGCCGGTCGTCCTTTAACCCAGATCAGAAGGACCGGGTGACCTGGAACGCTGCCGAGAAGGCACCGTCGTCGGTGTCAGCCGCCAGGCCGCAGAAAGCGACCGGGCCGATGCAGCCGCCCGTCTGGACCGCAGCGTAGTCAGCGTTGCCGTAGACAAGGTCAACAGCGAACGTGGTACGCGGAACCGGGGTCCAGGCGAAGTCGAGGTAGACTTCCCAGAAGTCGTTGCTCGACTCGGAGCTGAACGTCGGCGGAGCGAAGAAGTTGGTGATAACGTGATCAGCAGACACGTTACCGTAACCGCCACCGAGGGTCGTGTTGAACGTCGGCGTCCAGTTGTGCGTGAAGCTGGCGAGCACCGACCAGGTGGTCACGGTGTCGACAATGCAGCCGCCCAGAGCCGGGACGAGAACGTTGCAGAGACCCCAGATCGCATTGATGGTACCAACACCACCCTGCGCACCGGCGAAGCTGTCCTGGAAGTACTGATGCGCACCGTCCGTGTAGATGGCCTTGAAAGCGAAGAAGTCGCCTTCACCAACCGACGGAGCGTTCAGGACCAAGCCGAACAGAGCGGCCCAGCCGATCTCGGAGTCGGTCTGGTTGCCAACCAGCGGAGCCGGAGCCACGCCACCAGCGCCGACTTCACGGAACTGGTTGTTGTGGATCGCACCGGACAGCTGGGCATTACCCCAGTCGCCGTCGACGCGGATGTTAGCGACAACATCCGGGAACTCGTTGCGGTCGTTGACCACGGAGTTCGGAGCCGGCGGCGTAGCCAGCAGACCAGCCGCGCTGAAGGCGGTCGGCGCCGTGTAGTTCTGGTCTTCGATCGCGATGGCGAACGAGAAACCATTACCGAACGACTGGGTATAGCGGATCTGGTTACGGCGCATGAAGTTGTCGCCGATGATCACGTACGGGTCGGTCGTCGAAGCAGACGAGTCGAGGTGGAGGAACGTCGACCAGGTCTTACCAAACGTCCAGTTACCGAACTGAACGAAGGCATGACGCAGGCTGAACGCGCCGCCGGTACGAGCGTCGTTATCGGTCGCCTGCATTTCGACGAAGGCACGGACGGTGCCGTACTCGGTCGAGGTGCGGGCGTCGAAGTTGACACGGCCCTGGCCGTACATCTGGAAACGGTCAACGAGCGTGTGACCTTCCGGAACAATGAAGTCCGGGCGGTAGAACTCGTTACCGAACCACTGATCTTCCGCACCGACCACAACCAGTCGTGCGTAGCCACCAACCTTGAAGCAGATGTCGGTACCCGGCAGTTCGATGAAACCGGTGATGTCGCACCGATACACCGGCTCCCGGGGAGCCTTAACATCCATCATCATGTCGGCGGCCTGGGCCCCAGTCGCCGCTACGAGAAACGCAGCAGAGCCGAGGAAGATGCTCTTCATCTTATTCATCCTGACCTCCAATTTCCAATTTAAGGGACCAGGTGTCGTTCCTCTGGGCGCGAGCCACTGGAATTCCCCTATTCCCCGCGAAGCACTTGCGGACCCGAGGCGACCCCGAACGCAAGCTGTGCGACTCCCCGGATCTCCGGCGTCGCATCGCCAACTTACCCAAGGCCGATTGCCGATCAACAAACAAAGCCCGGATTCCGCCCGCTCACAGCGCCTTTTCCCAGGGGTGTTGCACAAAGACCACGTTGTGGCCGTTTGGCCGCAAGAATAGTAGGGTTTTCAGGCGAAACGGGGCTTCCCGGCGGCTTCCACGGACCGGCCAGCGGGGCAGAACGGGGGTAGATCGCGTCGCGAGAGGCGGCCCGGGCCCGACCACCCCGTTAACATCTCGGACACACCGAACAGGGCCTTCAGCCGCTCGAGCGCCGGTCTGCGCCCCGGCCTCGATTCGCTCTGCCTGTCGATTCTCGCGGCATTGCCGGCTCCCGATCGCGGGAATCATTTTTCCCCCCAGGCGAGACACGCCACCAGTGCGGGACCGTGCCTGATACTCCTAAGAACGACTAGCAGGCTCCAGAGACCGGGCAACCACCGCCGGCCTACGCGATTGCCGCCTCGACCTCGTGGGCACCGTGCCAGATCATTGCGAGCGCGACATACAGGATGATTGCGAGCCCGATCCACGCGAGCCACCGGTGCCGGTCGAGCATCTTCGCGATAAAGGTCGCCGCGACGCCCATCAGGACGATCGACAGCAGCAGGCCCATCGCCATGACGTACGGATGATCGCGGGCCGCTCCGGCGACGGCCAGGACATTGTCGAGAGACATGGAGATGTCCGCGACGATGATCTGCCGCATCGCCTGGCCGAACGTTTTCGGCGTAACCGCCTTGGCTTCCTCTTCGTCGAGGTCGTCCGTCAGCATGTCGAAGACCTGCCTCAAGGGGCACGCGGCTGGTTTTCCGGTCTGCGGGACCCGCATATCGGACAGGCCCTCCGCCTCATCCACAGCCAGCCGGCAATGGACTGGACGCTTGAGGGCATGGCAAGGCAAGTCGGCCTTTCGCGCTCGGTCTTTGCAGAGCGCTTCAGCCACTATGTCGGCGTCTCGCCGATGCAGTATCTCACCCAAGA
>ENA-ORCV01001087-ORCV01001087.1-marine-metagenome-genome-assembly--contig:-NODE-1087-length-10711-cov-2.915178_pt1 | contig 10711 bp, 10 predicted proteins | sample MGYA00237779_ERZ508509 | MGnify/ENA primary metagenome ERZ508509 (study PRJEB26180, sample SAMN06268772) | marine metagenome | isolation source: Bioluminescent Bay, La Paraguera, Puerto Rico | place... | reverse complement strand
TCCCGCCGGGGCGCTTTATTCAGCACGCTATGGCAGAAGGTTATTACGAACTGAAGAAGGGGGCGAAGTTCTCCTTCAACCTCAAGGCGGCGAACCACGAGGTGATCCTCACCAGCCAGGCTTACGAGAGCAAGGCCTCGGCGGAGAATGGCATCGAGTCGGTGCGCAGCAACGGCACCGACGACTCGAACTTCGAGCGCAAGGTGTCGACCGGCGGCAAGCCCTTCTTCAGCCTGAAGGCGGCGAACGGGCAGATCATCGGCACCAGCGAGCGCTATGACAGCGACGCGGCGATGGAAAAGGGGATCGAGTCGGTGAAGCGCAACTGCGTGAGCACCGAGGTGAAGGACCGGACCGCAGGGTAGGGGCGAGCCTGCCACAGGCACCCACGACGAGGCTTGCCCCGGCGTCGCACACTGAGAGGCCCTGCATCTCCATCCGAGCGATCGGAGGCCGATGGGCGGCTCGAGGATCACAACGAAAGTCCCGAAATCGACGAAACCTGGCTCTCCGTCAGAATTGCCCGGCCATAGGCGGTCCGTCCGGACCGTGCTTCGGACACGGAGGTCCAAGGTGAAACGGGGGTCACGGAAACCTCCCCGAAGGAGTGCAAGGTCGAGGGATCCATCCGCTCCCCATACCCTCCGTCTCGGTGGCTGGACAGAGCCCGATCCACCCGGAACATCGCAAACCTGACCGAGAGCCCGAGATCTGAGAGGCATGCGGGGGAGGGATCTCTCCCGAGGTGCCTGGGCGTCTTTTCGCGCGGTTTCGTTGTTCAGGAATCCAAGTGTCGATGCCCTGAGGCGCGCTTCGTTTTCGGTTGCCTTCCCGCTGCACTTTTGGAACGATCATTCTCTTACTGGCGAAAACCTCTGAGATCATGAAGAAACTTGCACTGACCCTGGTGGGCGCCTGGCTGTCCGGAATCGCTTCCAGCCACGGGGCGCTCTACTTGCTCTCCGGGACGATGGACCCGTTGCAGGCGGGAACCAACGGCGGCTTCGGCGGCGGGACCGGCAGTGGCGCGGGAACGATCGAGGGCACCTTCGACGACGAGAGCAACGAGCTGAGCTACACCATTTCCTGGGCGAACCTGACGAGCCTGGTCACCAACATGCACTTCCACGTGGGGGCGCCCGGGGTGTCCGGCGGGGTCGCGCTCGGGGTCCCGGGTCCGTGGGCCAGCCCGCAGTCCGCCACCGGCATCGTCCTGGACGCCACCCAGGAGAGCCAGTTGCTGGGCGGTGACTGGTACGTCAACATCCACACCGGCGACTTCAGCGGCGGCGAGATCCGCGGGCAGGTCGGGGTGGCCGAGATTCCCGAGCCTGGCGGGGCAGTCCTCGCCCTGGCCGGCCTGTCACTCGCGGCGCTGCGCCGGAGGCGATAGGCGGGACGTCCCGGCGCACCCGAGCGGCTCAGCCGAGCCGGAAGTTCGGGCACTGGCTGAGGAAGCGCTTCGGGTTCTCGAAGAGCACCTGCTCGATCTGGCCGGGCGAGTGCTGACGCTTCTTCATCTCGAAGCCGCACTTCACCACCGCCAGGGGGTCGGAGACGCCCCAGTCGCAGGCCGAGTTGAGCCACAGGCGCGCGCCCTCGTGGGTCTCGAGGATGTCGATCGCCCGGCTGGGGGTGCACTTGCTCTCCGGATAGAGGGTCATGCCGGCCCAGAAGCCGGCGTCGAGTACGAGGTCCACCGTATGCTCCTCGACGTGGTCGATGATCACCCGGTCGCGGTCCAGCCCGGGGAAGTTGGCGAGCGAGTCGAGCATCAGGCGGGTGCCCTTGAGCTTGTCCTCGAGGTGGGGGGTGTGGATCAGGATTGCGAGGTCACGGTCGAGCGCGAGCTGGACGTGCTCCTCGAAGATCGCGAGCTCGCTCCGGGTGTTCTTGTTGAGGCCGATCTCGCCGATCCCGACGCTGCTGATAATTACAGGGTTGTCCTGCGCTTTCGGGATGTACTGATCGAACAGGAGACGCTCGAAGCCGCCTATCTGGCGATCGTCACGGCCGGCCGGAGCGACATACCGCCGCTCTTCGTCGAGCAACTCGTCCACGCGATCCTGCGCAACATCCTCGAAGGCTGCCGCGATCCGATGCGGGTCAGGGCTGCCGAACTGTTCTTCCGCGAGCAAAATGTCAGCCTCGACGACGGACGCGTGATGCTCGCCGACGAGGAAGTCGTCGACATGTACGCCCAGTCCGGCGGCATGGGCGCGCTCGGACAGTTGCTGGTGGAATCGGCGACGCCGATGCGTCAGGTCGAACTCGACGTCCTCCACGAAGACAATACCGATATCTACTGGTCGCGCAGCGACCGGTTCGACACGGTGATTGACTTCCGGTTCACCCAGCCGGCGCTCGATGCCTTCGCGCGCGTTCTCGAAGCCTGGGTGTCGCATTTCCTGGGCATCAGGACACGTATTCAGCCCATGCAGTCGATCCGCGACGAGCGCTGGTCGTGGCACCTGGGCCTGGACGCGGATTCGACCCGTATTCTCAACGGCCTCTACGAGGGCAGGGAGGTGCCGCTGGAAGATCTGGAGCGCATCATCGGCCTGTTCCGGATGGAGATCCGCGATACACGCGCGGTGATCAAGTCGATGCGGAACAAGCCCGTCTATCTCGGCCTTGCCATGACGCCCGCGCGCAAGCTCCGGATGAAGCCGCAGAATCTGCTCACCAATCTGCCGCTGGCCGAAGGGGCATGACCCGCCAGTCCTTTCTCGACACGATCTGGGCGAGGCTGATCGCCGGCCTCGTGGCGCTCGCGGCGGCCGGTGTGCTCGCCTATCTCAGCAGGGATGCCATCTGGACGACGGCGGGAACCGATCCAGAGGGATCGCCGACAGCCTGCCTGGAAGAGCAACTGGGTCACATCGACAAGCTGGTGGCGGAAGGTGCGGTGAAGTCCGGGCAGGTGGCCGAAATGCGCATCCGCGCCCGCCAGTTCTGCGAAAGCCCGAGCGCCGCCGAATAGCGTTTCCGAGTGTTCGGGTGACGTAGGGCCAGCCGGCGCTTCGCCAGCGAATCAAAAATCAACGTTCTCGGGGCCGGAAGACGGCGGTCAAAAGGCAGCCCGTTAACGGTTGGTCCCCGATACGGCGCCGCCCAAGGCAAAAACCCACCCGTAGCCGTTGAAAAAATTACATAAAATTTGATGCCCTAGTTTAAATGAAATTTCGCCCCTCATTGGCCTTACTTCGTCACGAACAATTTTGGTGTTCGCCGAACGGTGAGCCATCGAACGTAGACCGAAGAAGACCAAAGAGGGGCGATCTATGGCTCTTTCGGCCGAAAAGGCGCGTAAAGCGCACATTGCTTTCCAGAGATTTGGGCTTGGCTGCACGCCGGGCCAGTTCGACAAGGTAGGGCGGAACGCCGAAGAGGCACTCTTCGACGAAGTCCGCAGCGGGCGCATCGCGAAAATTCCAAGCGCAAAGCTCCCATCCTACGCCAAAGCATGCTCCGACTCGCAGAAAGGCAAGTCGGAAGACCTTCGGCGCAAGGAACTCGACGCTCGGGTCGACAAGCATCTCGATGTCCAGATCGGCTTTGTCGAGCGCCTCGTTATCTTCTGGAGCAATCACTTCTCCATGACCGTCCGCAAGTCGTCCGCCGTGCGCGGAACGATCGGACAGCTGGAGCGCGACGTCATTCGCGAGCATGTGCTCGGAGATTTCTCGAAGATGCTGATCGGTGTGCTGACGCACCCCGCGATGATCTCCTATCTCGACAACGACGATTCCGTCGGGCCGAACTCCGAGTACGGTCTCCAGCGGGGCGCCGGGTTCAACGAAAACCTGGCCCGCGAGACGATGGAGCTCTACACGGTCGGCAGCGGCGGCGGCTACACCGAGGAAGATGTAACCAACCTCTCCCTCATGCTGACCGGCTGGTCGTATGTCCGCGGCTGGGAAGCCGACAACAAATACAACGGCGGCAACAGCAGGAACCGGGGCAAGTTCATCTTCCACAGAAAGTGGCACGAGCCCGGCAAGATCCGCCTTATGGGCAAGGTCTATCCGGCCAAGGGACAAAGCCAGGCGCTCAAGGCCCTGCGCGACCTCGCCGCGATGCCGGAGACCGCCGAGCACATCGCCTTCAAGCTGGTCCGCCACTTCATCACCGACGAGCCCACCCCGGAAATGGTGGAGCCGCTCAAGAACAAGTTCCTCGCCACGAACGGAGATTTGAAAGCGGTCTCCATGGAGCTCCTGCGCTTGCCCGAGGCGTTCACGGCTCCGCTGACCAAGCTTCGGACGCCCTACGAACTGGCGATCGCGCAGTTCCGGGCGCTCAGGCAGCGCTATTCGGACGACGGGTACTGGTCGTTTGCCTCGCCGCTGAACGCGCTGGGCAACATGCCCTGGGAATATCTGACGCCGGAAGGATACCCCGACGAGACGCTGTTCTGGCTCGATCCCGACGGCATGACGCTTCGACTGGAGACGGCGCTGTATGCCGGCTGGGTCTATGACGACCGGATGAAGGGTACCCCGGTCAAGCTGGCCCGGGATCTGTTCGGCGGCGTTCTCACCAGGGACACGCTTGAACGCGTCGATGCCGCCAACAATGTCGCCAATGCGCTGGCGATCCTGTTCTGCAGCCCCGAATTCCAGCGGAGATAAAGACCATGAGCGACGAACGTTCGGCTGGAGCCGGGACCGACGCAATTTCGAAAGCCGCGGCCGAGGGCTGCGCCGAATCCAGACTGCTGATGTCGCGCCGCGGCGTGCTCGGGCTCTCGGTCGGCCTGTACTCCTGGGCCTTCATGCCGAAATTCGCCGAGGCGGCGAGTTCCGGCAACGACCCGCGGCTGCTGATCGTCATCCTGCGTGGCGGGATGGACGGCATCAACACGGTCGTCCCGCATGGCGACAAGGCCTATGTTTCGATGCGCGGAAGCATCGCCCTGCCGCGGTCGGCCACAATCAGGCTGGACAATTTCTTCGGCCTGCATCCGGCTCTCGACAACTTCGGGAAGATGTACCGGAAGAAGGAGGCGGCGATCGTTCACGCGACCTGCGTGCCGCTGCACAACCGCTCCCACTTCGATGGCCAGGATAATCTGGAGAACGGCCAGCCCGGCCTGGCGTCCAATTCGACCGGCTGGCTGAACCGTCTTCTGACGGGCCTGCCCAAGGGCGATCCGATCCTCGCCCACGGCGCGATCCAGGTCGGCGAGGCGCCGCTTATCCTGCACGGTCCCGCGCCGGTCCTCGGCTGGTCGCCCAGTTCGTTCGCCAACATGGACAGGACCACCGAGTATCTGATCCGAACGCTCTATCGCGAGCACGACAAGGACATGTACCAGTTCCTCGAGCGCGGCCTGAAGGCGGACGCGCTGGCAGAGAAGGTGGGCAAGGACGACGGCAACGTCAGCAGCCTGCGCCGCGGTTTCCGAGGGGCTGCGCGCCTGCTCGCCGCCAAGACCGGCCCGCGTATCGCGGTGCTGTCCGTCGGCGGCTGGGACACCCATTCCGACCAGGGCGGAGCGACAGGTTCGTTCGCCAACGTTCTCAGTGAGCTCGATCTGGGTCTCGACGACTTCAAGGCCGAGGCCGGCAAGGCCTGGGACCAGTCGGTCGTGGTCTGCGCGACCGAGTTCGGCCGCACCGTCCGGGTTAACGGCTCCGATGGCACCGACCATGGCGTCGGCACGGTTGCGATGCTGGCCGGTGGCGCGGTGCGGGGTGGCAAGGTCTACGGCGACTGGCCGGGGCTGGCCGCGCCAAAGCTCTACGACGGCAGTGATCTTCGCCCGACGACAGACTTGCGCTCTGTCTTCAAGGGGATCCTCAAGGAACACATGGATGTGCCCAACACCATCCTCGACGAGACGGTGTTCCCGGAGAGCAAGAGCGTCAAGGCGATGAAGAACCTCGTCAGGTCGGGCGGCAAGAAAAAGAAGAAGTCCGCGTCGGACGCCATGGAGATGTTCGGCACCGCGCCTCAGCGCCCCGAACAGCCGATCGCCCGCTACCGGCGCGGCGACAAGGTCTCCGGCGAATTCTCCGCGACGTTGATGGAGAATCTGCCTCCGGTGCCGCTCCGGCCGAACTGAATCGACGCAAGGCCCGCCACCTGAACACGGCGGCGGGCACTTCGGGTCACGGCGCTTTACTCAGTCGTCCAGGAAATCGTCGACCGACAGGTCGCGGCCGGATTCGCGGGCATCCAGGTAGTCCTGCGTCGTGCGCACCTGCGGGCGTTCTCCCATCTTGAACGGGTCGGTTCCGCTCTCGGCCTGCGCGATCACCCGGCAGTCCTCACACATGCGGATCAGGTCGACGGTCGCCGCCGACTTGAACATCCAGTGCTTGTCCTGCAGCCGTTCCACGATCCGGTCGACGGTCTTCTTGGTGCCGAACGGCGTGCCGCAGCGAATGCAGGCGAAAGGCTCTTCCTCGTACAGCACGATCTGCGACAACGCCGCCGGCGTGAAGTCGAACCGCGGTTCCAGCGAGATGGCGCTCTCCGGGCAGGTGCTGCGGCAGATCCCGCACTGGACGCAGGCGTTTTCCTGGAACCGCAATTGCGGCTTGTCTGGATTGTCGAGAATGGCTCCGGTCGGGCAGGCACCGACGCAGGACAGGCAAAGCGTACACTTGTCCTCGTCGATCGCGATACGCCCGTAGGGCGCGCCTTCGGGCAACGCGATGATGTCGGGCTGTTCGGGGGCATTCTCGTGAAGCCGGGAAATCGCCGCGCGCGCGATGTCGCGTTTTCCGCCGACGGCCGAAAAGCTGGAGGCCGGCAGGGCGGAAAGCTCGGCGAGGTCATAGAGCCTGGATTCGAGTGCATCCGGATCCGCTTCGACCAGCACCTCGACCCTCGGCGAACTGCCGTAGCCGAGGTTTTGCAGAAATGCATCGGCGAGCTGTCCCTGCGTGACGAGCGGAGCGAGTTCCTCCGCTCTTTCAGGGTGCTCGAGCGCCAGCACCCGCTCCGCGCCCGAAACGAACGCCGCGACAAGGGCGTCATGCCCCAATTCGGTGACAGCGTGGAGCGAAACCGGAAGGACATTGGCAGGCAGGCCGCGTCCGAAGCGGGCCATCGCCGCAATCAGTTCGCTGCTTTTCCCGTCGTCATGGAACAGCAGGACCGGTCGCGTTCCTCCGGCCGAAAGATAGGTGGAAACGAGGGTCTGGATGCGACGTATCAGATCCTCGCGACGCGGGTAGTTGTAGCTGACAGCCCCGGTCGGGCAGGAGGCGCTGCACGAGCCGCAGCCGCCGCAGATCCCCGGATCGATCGCGACCGTGTCGCCTTCGTCCGAAATCGCCCCGGCCGGACAGGCATCCAGGCAATTCGTGCAGCCGGTGATCCGGTTGCGCGAATGCGCACAGATATCGGCGTCGTAGTCGACATAGATCGGCTTCTCGAATTCACCGACCAGGTCGGTGATGTCGAACATCGCTTTGGCAACGGCGGCCGGATGAGCCGGATCGGCCCAGAAATAACCGTCGCGGTGATGCGGTGCTGGAAACAGCGCGGTGTCTCCGGACAGGTCAAGGATCAGGTCGCATTGCGACGTCGCCCCGTCGCGCGCCAAGACGAACTCGCTGGTCGCCTTTGACGAGGGGACGAGCGGCGCATATCCGTCGACCGTGACGTTGAACGCCCCGAACGAACCGGACGCCTGCGAGATGCGGCCCCGATAGACGGGAACCTCCGCGACCGAAGGGGCCACCATGTCGTCCGGATCGACAAGCAGAAGGCTGACGGCAAGGCGGCCGGACAGCGATTGCGCCACGTCCAGTGCCTGCTGGCCGCGCCCGTAGACAAGGCACACGCCTTCGGAGCGCGTCGTGCGAATGCCGGCCGGCCTCGGTCTGACCATGGCGTCGGCGAGCAGCGCCGCCATCTTGGGCGTCGTATCACTGCGATCTTCGGTCCAGCCGGCCCTTTCGCGGATGTTGACGAACGATACCCGCTCCTCCGCCCCGGCTTCCGCCGCCAGTTCGCGGAACAGCGGGGCCTCCTGCGTGCAGGCGACCAGGACGGACCCGCCGTCCTTCAGGGATGCGAGATAGTTTTCTACATCGCCCCGGCACAGCGTCCGCTGAACCGTTGCTATCGAACCTTCGGATGCCGCGCCTTCCGGAAGGGCTGCCTGTATGGCGTCCCCGTCGATCGTCATCGTGCGCGCGCAATTGCAAAGAAGGACCGTACGTCGGTCCGCCACCATATCCTTGGTCTCCTCCGCGCTGCCGTCGGGGAAGGGCAGCGTCTCGTATACGTTAGAGACTATGGTGGTGGAGCGTCCCGTGCAAATGTCTATATTCTAAGGAAGAACGGTAATTGGGGAGGAGCTCTTTGGACAAGACGGCAACAATGCCAGTCGGCATCGTCGTGGAGCGCCGGGAGTCCAAAAGCCGCTGGGTCGATGCGGTGTGGAAGCCGGTGTCGGTGTTCACCGGAGCGCCGGCCGAGGCGGACTGGCGCGAGTTGCGGTCGGGCGACGGCTGGGCCTGGTACCATGCCGCGACCGTGGAACTCGAACTGCATCGTACCGACGCCGAATCCTACAAGTACAACCTGTCGACCCGCAGTCCGTCGGTCTTCGTCGTCATGGAGCCGGATACCGGCGAGTTCCCCTGGCGGATCGCACTGGCCACAGTGTCGGCTTACGAAGGCGAATCCTATCTGACATCGGACGAAGCGATCGTCGAGGCGGTGCCCATGCCCGAGGACGTCGCCGCCTGGATGCACGAATTCGCCGAAGCCCACTTCTCGCCCGAGCCGTTCCGCAAGCGCAAGCGCGACAGGCCGAAGGCGATGGAGGAGGCGAAGTTCGGCAAGGAACCGATTTTCAAGCGCGGCCGCAATGCCGGCCCGGGGGATACGGCAAATGGCTGACGACCGCTTCCTGTCGCGCTGGTCGCGCCGCAAGCTCGCCGAAAAGCAACGCGAGGACGTTCCAGCACCTGAAGTTCTCGAGGAAACGGAGAGTTCGGCGCAGGCTGTTGACGCGCCGGACGGTCCCTCCGTGCCCGCCGAAAGCGCAGACCGGCAGGACGCGGAGCCGGAACGCCATCCCGCCGAGGACATCGATATCGAAAGCCTGACCAAGGATTCGGACTTCACCGTATTCATGCAGAAGGGTGTTCCGAGCCTCGTCCGCCGCAAGGCGCTCCGCAAGCTTTGGACCAGCGACCCAGTACTCGCCAATCTCGACGGCCTCAACGACTACGAGGACATGGAGTGGACCTACGGGATCAGCGACGCGGCGACGACGGACTGGAAACTCGGGCGTGGATTCCTGACCGACAAGGATCTTGGGCTAGAAGACGATACGGAGAGTACCGAAGGCATGGTGGAAGCCGAGCATACCGGGGAGCCGGTCGCAGAGGTTTCTGCCGAGGAAGACGCGCCGGCCGATGAAGACGGCGCCGTTGCCGAGGCGGCCGGTGCCGAAGCGCCGGAGGAGGTTCCACCGGCCGAGGCCGGTCCTGTTGAGCCGGAGCCCGACATGGTCCCTGTGTCCGAAGCGGATCCGACGAAAACAGCCTGACGCAAAGAGGAAGAGAATTCCTCCCCCTTTTGATCTAGCCGGTAGGTTCTTCCAGCGACTGGTCCGCCAGGTGCTGTCGCAGCATCTCGCGATACTGCTCGACCATGTGGTCGACGAATTCTTCGTGCGTCTGCACGTCGAGGATCGCCTTGGCGACATAGGCGTTGTATCGGGCCGCGCCGTACAGGAAGGCCATGTGCAGGTCGGTTGCGTTGACCGTCCGGTTTTCGCGATTGGCGAGGTCGATGAACTTGTTGGCGACCTTCAGGAACGCCTCCGTATCGAGCACGCCTTCCTTGCGCGCGGCACGCCGTTCATTGCGGGTCATGGGTGATCTCCTGTCTGATTGTCCTGGCCGGGTGCTTTCGCGCCTTGCCGCCTGTCTTTCGCCGACCTAGCTTGCCACCCTGGAGAGGACAACAAGAATGGTCCCGATATGAATGACGCTGCTGCCCCCGGCTCGGCAAAGGTCTGGCCCACCGAGCTCCGCCTGTCAAAGGACAAACGGACGCTGACGGTTAGTTTCGACGATGGCGCCCGCTTCGATCTGCCGGCCGAATATCTGCGCGTGGTCAGTCCGAGCGCCGAGGTGCAGGGCCACAGTCCGGATCAGCGCCAGACTGTGCCGGGCAAGAAGAATGTCTGCGTCATGGAAATTCATCCCACCGGCAATTACGCCGTTCGCCTGGTGTTCGACGACCTGCATTCGACCGGCATATTCTCCTGGGACTATCTGCACGAGATCGGGCGGGAGTACGAGGAACGCTGGGCGGCCTACCTTGCCGAACTCGCCGAAAAAGGGCTCGAACGCGAGCCGAAGATCCGCCGCTAGGCGGCCACCGTCACTCCTTCTTCAGGGTCTCGGCGAAGGCCCGTATCGCGCTGATATCGTCGAGCTCTATCTCCACCGGCGCGGCGTTCGGCGGCAGCACCGTCGGGTCCGGATACTCGAAGCCGGCGACCCGGACGAAGGCTGGATGCGGCCTGCGCGCGTGGAACGTCTCGAAGCGTTCGCTCCAGTCGTCGAAGGCATTGACCAGCAGCTGGAATGACGGCGTCGAGCCGATGCCGCCGAACTTGTTGAAGTCACCGACGACGTGGCAGCGCGCGCAGTGCTGCTCCGACAGCGACCGGCCGTCGGATATCTCGTCGGCCAGGACCGACGGTGCCATCAGGCCCGTCAGGGCC
>ENA-ORCV01001085-ORCV01001085.1-marine-metagenome-genome-assembly--contig:-NODE-1085-length-10712-cov-4.113963_pt1 | contig 10712 bp, 10 predicted proteins | sample MGYA00237779_ERZ508509 | MGnify/ENA primary metagenome ERZ508509 (study PRJEB26180, sample SAMN06268772) | marine metagenome | isolation source: Bioluminescent Bay, La Paraguera, Puerto Rico | place... | reverse complement strand
GTCCTGTTCTGGCTGCTGGCGGGCGCCGGGGATGCGCTGCTGATTTTCCCGCAGCTTTTCAACGCCGCCTCGATGCTCTCAACAAACGGTTATGTGCTCGGCGAGGCGCCGCCGATCACGGTTGCGCTTGTAACGGCGATTATCGGCGGCGCGGCGGTTTCGACCGCTGGCGGCTTCAAGATTTTGCGCTGGCTGGTGATCATGCGCCGGGCGCGCGAGGAGATCAGACGGCTGGTGACGCCGAGCGCGGTGTTCGGCAAGGGCGGCATCGGCAACGAGCTCGGCGTGTGGATCCACTTTCTCGTCTTCACCATGACCCTCGCGGCGCTGCTGGCGGCGCTGGCGCTTGGGGGGCATACATTCGAGCTGGCGGCGGCGGCGGCGACGGCGGCGCTCTCCAACGCCGGACCGCTGATCAATCTCGCGGAAGGCGGCGCGGAGGGTTATAGGGTGTTCAGCGAACCGCTGCGCTGGCTCCTGCTTGCGGGAATGATTCTCGGCAGGCTTGAGGCGGCGGTGGCGCTCGCCTTGTTCAACCGCGCTTTCTGGAGAGTGATCTAGCCATGCCGCGCATCGCTTATGTAAACGGTTTTTATGTTCCTCACGGGGAGGCGCGCGTTCATATCGAAGATCGCGGCTATCAGTTCGCCGACGGCATCTATGAAGTATGCTTGGTGATCGACGGGCGTTACTGGGATCTCGAAGGCCATCTGGCGCGCATGGACCGGTCGCTTAAGGCGCTCGGCATCGATGCGCCCATGGACCGGCCGTCGCTCGAAGTGGTGATGCGGGAGCTTTTGATCCGGAACCGGCTCAAAAACGCGCTCGTTTACATTCAAACGACCCGCGGGGTCGCGCTGCGCAATCACGCTTTCCCCGGGGTTGCGGTTCCGGCGCTCGTCATGACGGCGAAGCGGTTCAACCTCGACCAGAGCGACGCGCAGGCGGAAAAGGGCGTCCGCGTCATCACTACGCCGGACATTCGCTGGGGCCGGGTCGACATCAAATCGGTCTCGCTGCTCCCGAACGTGCTTGCGAAACAGGCGGCGGCGGAGGTCGGCGCCAGCGAGGCATGGCTCGTTCGTGACGGAAAGGTGACGGAAGGCTCCTCCTCGAACGCCTGGATTGTCGACGCCGACGGCGCGCTCGTCACCCATCCCAAAAGCCATGAGATACTGGGCGGGATCACGCGCGAGACCGCCATCGCCTGCGCCGAGGAACTCCAGATCAGGGTTTGCGAGCGTGCGTTTACGGTTGAGGAGGCCCAGAACGCCACCGAGGCGTTTATTACTTCGGCGACCAATCTCGTCACGCCGGTTATTGAGATCGACGGGGTGAAAATCGGCGCCGGCGCGCCCGGCCCGGTGGCGAAACGCCTGCGCGCCGCCTATAAGGACCGCGCCCGGCGGGCCCGCTGAAATTGGCTTGAATGAGCGGTTGCCTTGGGGCGGATCTGCGGCCAGAATGATGCTGCACTGCAACAACCAGAACAAGAAGGCGGAGATGCGGCGCCGATGAGCGAAAAAAAACAGAACCTCCAGGACACGTTTCTCAACCATGTCCGCAAGGCGAAAATTCCGGTGACGATATTCCTTGTAAACGGCGTCAAGCTGCAGGGGATTGTCAGCTGGTTTGATAATTTCTGCGTTCTCCTGAAGCGGGACGGCCATGCGCAGCTTGTCTACAAGCACGCGATCTCGACCGTCATGCCGCAGGCGCCGGTGACCCTCTGGGACGGCGACGACAACGAAGACGAATAGCGAGCGATCTTGACCGATCGGGAATCTGTTTTTGTCATTCACCCGGCGCTGAAGGGCGCTTCGGGCGCGAGACTTCCTGAAGCGCGGCTTGAGGAAGCGGTAGGCCTTGCGGCGGCGATCGACCTCGAAGTTGTCGAGGCGGAAGTCGCGCAGGTGATACAGCCGCGCCCAGCGACCCTGCTTGGCGGCGGCAAGGTTGAAGAGATACGCGCGCGGCTCGATGCTTACGAACATCGTCCCGGTCTGGTCATCGTCGACGGCGCCCTGACGCCGGTGCAGCATCGCAATCTCGAAACCGCGTGGAATGCGAAAGTGCTCGACCGCACCGCGCTGATCCTCGAAATCTTCGGGGCGCGCGCGCAAACAGCGGAAGGCCGGTTGCAGGTCGATCTCGCGCATCTCAACTATCAGCGCTCGCGGCTGGTTCGTTCCTGGACCCACCTTGAACGGCAGCGCGGCGGCGCGGGCTTTCTCGGCGGCCCCGGCGAACGGCAGATCGAAAGCGACCGCCGCGCGCTCGACGATAAGATTCTCCGGCTCAAGAAGAAGCTCGAGGAAGTGCGCCGGACGCGCACCCTGCAGCGGGCGAAACGCAAACGCGCGCCGCATCCGGTGGTGGCGCTGGTCGGCTATACCAACGCCGGCAAGTCGACATTGTTTAACCGGCTCACCAGGGCTGAAGTGAAAGCCGAAGACCTTCTCTTCGCGACGCTCGATCCGACCATGCGGGCGATCGACCTGCCGTCGGGCGTGCGCGTTATCTTGTCGGACACGGTGGGTTTCATCTCCGACCTGCCGACCCAGCTCGTCGCCGCATTCCGCGCAACCCTGGAAGAAGTCCTGGAAGCGGACGTCATCGTTCATGTGCGCGATATCGCCCATGAGGATACGGATGCGCAGCGCGCGGACGTGCTCGGCGTTCTCGCGGAACTCGGCATTACGGATGAGGACGATCGCCCGGTTATTGAAGCCCTCAACAAGATCGACAGTCTCGACACGGAAGATCGCGCCAGTATTGAAGCGATCGCCCGGGCGAGCGAGGCCGGCGCGCCGGGAACCATGGAAACGCCGATTCGGGCGGCGGTCTCCGCTCTGACGGGCGAAGGCGTCGACAGGCTTCTGGACCTGATCGAACAGGCGCTGACCATCGCTCATGAAACGCTGCACATCGCGATCCCGGCGTCCGACGGCTCTGCGCGGGCTTGGCTGCACCAGCGCGCCGAGGTGATGGACGAATACGCCGAAGGGGACGTGCTTGTCCTCGTCGTCAGGCTTTCAAAAAAAGCGCGCGGCCAGTTTTTCAAAACCTATCCGGACGCCCGCGAGACGGCGCCGGCCGTCGGCGCGGAAGAGCCGCGGCGGACCGCATGATTGTCGACCTCGACAGGGTTGCGGCGGCGATTGCGGAAATCGCCGAGACCGAAATCGCTTCGCGGTTCGGTCGGCTGAAAGACGAACACATCGACACCAAGACCGGCCCGAACGATTTCGTGACGGAAGCCGATCATGCGGCGGAAGCGGCGCTGGAAAAAGCCCTCAAGGGTATTTACCCCGGCGCCGGTTTCATCGGCGAGGAAAGCGTCGCCGCCGACCCGTCTCTCGTACATGCGCTCGAAGGCGACGGCGTGTTCTGGATTGTCGACCCGCTCGACGGTACGCGCAACTTCGTTGAAGGCCATAGCGAATACGGATCGATTGTCGCGCTCGTCGAAAATGGCGAGACGCGGGCCGGATGGATACAGGCGATCCCCGATCATGCGGCCGCCATCGCCTCGAAAGGCGATGGGGCGACATGGCGGGGAGATAAGCTTTCGCCGCTGGCGGCGAAGGAAGGGGCGCTGGTCGGCCACCGCGCCATCGGCAATCTGGCCGAGCCGTGGAAGGGAACGATTGTCCCGCGCCTGAGAGCGGGTTTTGAAACCGAAGCCGTTCGATGCTCCGCCTACGGTTATATCAACATGGCCCGGGGCCGCCGCGACTTTGCGCTTTATTCGCGTTGCAGCCCGTGGGACCACGCCGCTGGCGTGCTGATCCTCGAGGAAATCTGCGGGAAGGCGGAATATCTCGATGACGGCGCGCCTTATGCGCCGCGCATGACGCAAGGCCGCCCGATGCTGGCGGCGGGGAATACTGTGAACTGGGCGCGCGTGCGGGACGAACTGGCGGCGTAAACAGAAATAAGAACGCGCTTATGGGCCGCTGACCCCCGCTTTCACGGGAATGAGCGGCTGACAAGGCTAGGCTTCGAGATACCCGTTTTCTTTCAGGTACTCGACAATCCGGTCCGCTGCGTCGGTGGCGGGAATTTCCGACGTATCGAGATCGATTTCGGCGTTCGCCGGCGTTTCATACGCGCTGTCGATGCCGGTGAAGTTCTTGATCTCGCCGCGCCGCGCCTTGGCGTAAAGCCCTTTGACGTCACGCTGTTCGCAGACTTCTAGCGGCGTTGAAATAAAGACCTCGATGAACTCGCCGTCCTCGACCAGCTCGCGCGCCATGCGCCGTTCACTCTGGAAGGGTGAGATGAACGACACGAGAACGATAATCCCCGCGTCGACCATCAGCTTCGCGGTCTCGCCGACCCGGCGGATATTTTCAACGCGGTCGGCGTCGGTGAAGCCGAGGTCCTTGTTGAGACCGTGGCGGACATTGTCTCCGTCAAGCGTGTAGGTGTGGCGACCGAGATCGTGCAGGCGTTTTTCGACAAGGTTCGCGACGGTCGATTTGCCGGAGCCGGAAAGGCCGGTGAACCAGAGCACGCAGGGGCGCTGATGCTTGGCGCTGGCGCGCGCATTCTTGTTAACGTCGAGGTCCTGCCAGTGGACGTTCTGGGCGCGGCGCAGGGAGAAGTCGATCATGCCGGCGCCGACGGTAGCGTTTGTGCGCCGGTCGATGAGGATGAACGCGCCGGTGCGGCGATTGTCCTTGTAGGCGTCGAAGGCGACCGGTTGCGCAAGATTGAAATTGCAGAAGCCGACCTCGTTGAGCTCCAGCGTCTTGCCCGACATGTGTTCAAGCGTGTTGACGTTGATCTTGTGCTTGAGCTCGGTGACCGTCGCGGGAATCACGCGGTTGGCGGTCTTTAACAGATATTGCCGGCCGGGCAGGAGCTTGTCTTCCGCCATCCACAGGAGATGCGCGGCGAACTGATCGGTCTGTTCGGCGGGCGCCTTGCCGGCGCAGATGATATCGCCGCGGGAGATGTCGATTTCGTCTTCCAGCGTAAGCGTCACCGCCATGTCGGGCCGCGCCTCGTCGAGATCGCCGTCCATGGTGACGATGGATTTGACTTTCGAGCGCTTGGCGGAGGGCAGGACGACGATTTCATCGCCCGGCTTAACGATTCCGCTGGCGACGGTTCCCGAAAAGCCGCGGAAATCAAGGTTCGGCCGGTTCACCCATTGCACCGGCAGGCGGAACGGTTTTTCTGCAAGGCTCGTCCGCACCTTGATGGTTTCAAGATAGGGAAGGAGAGCGCTGCCTTGATGCCAGGGCGTTTCGCGGCTTTTCCTGGTGATGTTGACGCCTTCAAGGGCCGACATCGGGATCGCGGTGATCGACTGAAATCCGAGATCCCTGGCGAAGGCGCGGTAATCCGCCTCGATCCGGTCGAAGGTGGACTCCGAATAATCGACGAGATCCATCTTGTTGACGGCGAGCACCACATGACGAATGCCGAGCAGGGAAACGATGAAGGAATGGCGCCGGGTCTGCGTCAGTACGCCCTTGCGCGCATCGATGAGAATGACCGCGAGATCGGCGGTCGAGGCGCCGGTCGCCATGTTGCGGGTGTATTGTTCGTGGCCCGGCGTGTCGGCGACAATGAATTTCCGTTTTTCCGTCGAGAAGAAGCGATAGGCGACGTCGATGGTGATGCCCTGTTCGCGTTCGGCGGCGAGCCCATCGACGAGGAGAGCGAAGTCGATCTTCTCGCCTTGCGTGCCGTGTTTCCTGGTGTCGCTTTCGAGCGCTGAAATCTGGTCGTCGTAAAGCAGCTTTGAATCGTAGAGCAGGCGGCCGATCAGGGTCGACTTCCCGTCGTCGACCGATCCGCAGGTGATGAACCGCAGCATGGATTTACGTTCATGGGCCGCGAGATATTCGACGACATTGTCGGAAGGGGAGAGGGCTGTAACAGACATCTAGAAATACCCCTCCTGCTTTTTCTTCTCCATCGACGCCGCCTGATCGTGGTCGATGACTCGGCCCTGGCGTTCGGAGGTCGTCGCAACCAGCATTTCCTGAATGATTTCCGGCAGCGTGGTTGCTGTTGAGCGCACGGCGCCGGTGAGCGGGTAGCAGCCGAGCGTTCGAAAACGCACCATTTCCTCTTTCGGCGCTTCGCCGTTCAAGGGCATGCGGTCGTCGTCGACCATGATGAGCGCGCCGTCGCGCTCCACCACCGGGCGCTTGTCCGCGAAATAGAGGGGCACGATGGGGATGTTCTCGCGGTAAATATACTGCCAGATGTCGAGCTCGGTCCAGTTGGAGAGCGGGAATACACGGATCGATTCGCCCTGGGCGATGCGCGTGTTGTAAATGCTCCAAAGCTCCGGACGCTGATTTTTCGGATCCCAGCGATGCTCGCGCGAACGGAAAGAGAAGATACGTTCCTTGGCGCGGGACTTTTCTTCATCGCGCCGGGCGCCGCCGAATGCCGCGTCGAACCCGTATTTGTCGAGCGCTTGCTTCAGCGCCTGCGTTTTCATGACGTCGGTGTGGACTTGAGAGCCGTGGGTGAATGGACCGACCCCCTGTTCGACGCCTTCCTGATTGATGTGCACGATAAGGTCGAGACCGAGACGCGCGACGGTTTCGTCGCGAAACTTGATCATTTCACGGAACTTCCAGGTCGTATCGACATGCATGACCGGGAAGGGCGGTTTTGACGGATAAAACGCCTTCATGGCGAGATGCAGCATCACCGCCGAGTCCTTGCCGACGGAATAAAGCATCACCGGCTTTTCCGCTTCCGCCGCGACCTCGCGCATGATGTGCATCGACTCCGCTTCGAGCCGGTCGAGATGCGTCATGGTCTGCGCTGAGATCGCGGGCGCGGGGGCTGTAACGGCGGGTTGTTTCGGGACTGCGGTTTCCGTTTCGAGTTCGGCGAGGCGCGTCCGCGCCGTCTCAAGGGTCTTCAGCGTGCATTGCCCGCCGGCCTTGAGGCGGGAGATCGCCTTGCCGTCATTGAACAGCTTGCGTGAGACCGTCGAGAGCGAGAGCCCTGTGTTCGCCGCCGCCGCTTCCGAGCGGGCGATGAGATCCTGGATTTCATTCATATTGGGAATAGTCCCACGAAGATGGCTAAAAGTTGTGCAAAACTATCAAAGGCGCTGCTGATATCAAGTCATAACTTCAATATTACGGCTCATTCATGGTTTTAGTCCCACGATTATTGCTTTATTGACACCCAAACAACTATTTCATATATTTCTGTTATGACAGAAATTACTGTAAGCAAGATTGAAATCAGTCCGGCGATCCGCCGCTTTATCCTTCACTGGGGCGATATGGGCGGGCAGTGGGGCGTCAACCGCTCGGTGGCGCAGATCCACGCGCTGCTGCTCATGAGCGACCGGCCGCTGAATGCAGAAGACATTGCTGAAACGCTTGGTATCGCCCGCTCGAATGTCTCGAACTCGATCAAGGAGCTGCTTTCCTGGAACCTCGTCCGGCGCGCGCCGGTCGACGGCGACCGCCGCGACCATTTCGAGGCGGAGAGCGACATGTGGGAGATGGTCTCGCGCATCGTCGCCATGCGCAAAGCGCGCGAACTCGATCCCGCGGCGGCGGTGCTCGACGCCTGCGTCAACGATGCGAAAGCAGACCCTTCTGCGAGCGGCGCGGCGGTCAAGCGCCTCGCTGACCTTCAGGCACTGATCGCGCTCCTGAACGACTGGTACGAGCAGATGAACAAGGTGCCGAAATCGCGCATTCCGCCGCTTTTGAAGCTCGGCGCGCGCGCGGTCGATCTGCTGGCGCCGTTCATGGGGAAGAAGAAGGAATAGGCCGCGCCGGAAACGCGGCGAACGTCAAAGGAGGCTATCATGAGCGACACGGACGTTTTGGAGCTTCGCCGTTTTGGACGCAGGAAAGACGTGCGGCGCGCGCACCCGGCGCCGGGAGACGTCAATACAGGCGCTGCGCAACTCCTCGCCTATCTCGCCGCCTCGCCATTGATTGCAGCCGCGCTCGTCATTGTCGCCGGCGACGCCTCTGCGGCGGCGAGCGCCGCCTACGCCATGACCCTTTACGGCGCGGCGCTGATCGTCTTTTTCGGCGGCGTGCGCTGGGGCGTTGCGGTCATGAAAGAGGGCGGTCCGACCTCACGCGCGCTGTTCGGCGCGTGTCTGCCGCTCGCGATCGCCATGCCGTTGATGGCGCCGGTCGGCGGCGTCGCCTGGAAGTTCCCGGCGATCATGGCCGTCATCGCCTTGCTGCTCTTCGACGACCTTAAAGCGACAAGGCGAGGCTCCGGCGCGCCGCACTGGTATCTCGCCGTGCGCCTGCCGCTGACGGTGTTGATCGAACTGGCGTTCGTGATTGCGATTGTGGGGCGCTTGAATGTTTAACCCCTACAGCTACCGTGACGATCCGGACGTGCCGTCATTCGACGATTCTAAACCGCTTATCATTTTCGATGGCGACTGCGTTTTGTGTTCGTCCGGCGTGCAATGGGAAATTGCGCATGACCCAGACGGTGAAACGCGGTTCGCCGTCATTCAGGATGCGTTGCCGCAATCGATTTACCGCCATTACGGCCTTGACGCTGATGCGTTCGACACGTTCTTGGTGCTGAAGGACGGCAAGCCATTCCTGCGCTGGCGCGCATGGACAATGGCGGCGCGGCTAATGCCGCCGCCATGGCGCTGGCTCGGCTGGGCAGGGGATCTGGTTCCGGCTTTCATCGGTGATCCGATCTACGATTTCGTTCAACGCAACCGCATCGGCTGGTTCGGCGCGCGCGATGTCTGTTTCACGCCCGATGAAAAAGACCGCAAACGGTTCCTGAACGCCGCGTGAATGGCGGGTGTTAAAATCTGATAGCGGAAACGATCCGAAGCCGGTAAGCCCGCTTGATGGACGTTGAGCTCTGGAAGATCGCATTGCTGTTCGCCGCCGGGATTGCTTCCGGGTGGATCAATGTGCTCGCCGGCGGCGGGTCGATCCTGTCGGTGCCGGTGATGGTGTTTCTCGGCCTGCCGGGGCCGGTCGCCAACGGCACCAACCGCATCGGAATCATTGCGCAAAATATCTTCGCGGTCTGGGGATTCTTCCGGAAAGGGTTTTCCGATTTCAAACTCAGCCTGTCGCTCGCCGCCTGCGCGTCTGTCGGCGCGTTCTTCGGCGCGCTGGTCGGCGTCAAGCTCGACGGCGTCTGGTTCGAACGAACGCTGGCGCTGATCATGCTCGGCATTCTTGTGGTGATGATGACCGGCGCCGGGCAAAAGGCTGTCTCTTCTGACGGCAAGGCGCGCAATCTTCTCCTGGGCCATCTTCTTTTTATCGGCGCCGGTTTCTGGGGCGGCTTCATCCAGATCGGCGTCGGTCTGATCCAGCTGCCGATCCTCAATCGCGTGATGGGGCTCGATCTCGTTCGCGCCAATATGCACAAGGTTTTCGTGGCGCTCGTCTTCTCGGTCGTGTCGCTGGCGGTGTTCGCCGCGAACGTCAAAATCGAGTGGACGCTGGGTCTTGCGCTCGCCGCCGGCTACGCCATCGGCGGCTGGCTTGGGGCGAATAGCGCAGTCGCCAGAGGCGAGGCGCTGATCAAACGCGTCTTTTACCTCGCCTTGCTCGCAATGGCGGTCAAGCTGTTGTTTTTCTGAGATAAGTTTTCCAGAGGCGTTAGGTCTCAGTTTTCCCCATGGACAGCCTGTCGCAGGTGGGGCAGAGAGTGCGCGACAGTTTTGAGGGCCTCCCCAAAGCCCCCTCCAGCATCGCCAGACAATGAGGAAATTCCATGGAAATCCATGACGTTCGCGCGCACCGTTCGAAAGACAATCTGCCGCGGGAAGACCAGCTCGCCTGGAAGATCGCCGCCGTTGCGAGCGACCCGGTCGAGGTCGACGCCGAAGCTACCGACATGATCATCAACCGCATCATCGATAACGCGTCGGTCGGTATCGCGTCGCTCAATCGCGGTCCGATCAAGTCGGCCCGCGCGATGGCGAATGCGCATATGCGTTCCGGCGGCGCGACGCTGTTCGGCTTGCCGGCGGCGCATAAGGTCTGCGCTGAATGGGCGGCTTGGGCGAACGGCACGGCGGTGCGCGAGCTCGATTTCCACGACACGTTTCTGGCGGCGGATTATTCGCATCCGGGCGACAATATTCCGCCGGTGCTGGCGGTGGCGCAGCAATGTGGGCGTGACGGGAAGGCTCTGCTGCGCGGCATTGCGACGGGCTACGAAATTCAGGTCAATCTCGTGAAGGCGATCTGCCTGCACGAACACAAGATCGATCACATCGCTCATATCGGTCCGTCGGCGTCGGCTGCGGTCGGGACACTCCTTGGTCTCGATACAGAAGTTATTTATCAGGCGGTGCAGCAGGGCCTGCATACGACCGTGACGACGCGCCAGTCCCGCAAGGGCGAGATTTCTTCGTGGAAAGCATTCGCGCCGGCCTATGCGGGCAAGCTTGCGATTGAAGCGGTCGACCGCTGCATGCGCGGCGAGGGCGCGCCGTCGCCGATCTATGAAGGCGAGGATTCGGTGATCGCCTATATCCTCAACGGCCGCACCGCGCGCGACAAGGGCGAAAGCCCCTATGAACCCGCTTATCATGTGCCGCTCCCCGGCAAGGGCGAGGCGAAGCGCGCGATCCTCGAGACTTATACGAAAGAACATTCGGCGGAATATCAGTCACAGGCGCTGATCGATCTTGCTTTCCGCATGGGCAAGGAGATCGAAGGGCGGGGCGGCTTCGACAAGGTGAAGTCAATCGT
>ENA-ORCV01001084-ORCV01001084.1-marine-metagenome-genome-assembly--contig:-NODE-1084-length-10720-cov-3.029127_pt1 | contig 10720 bp, 11 predicted proteins | sample MGYA00237779_ERZ508509 | MGnify/ENA primary metagenome ERZ508509 (study PRJEB26180, sample SAMN06268772) | marine metagenome | isolation source: Bioluminescent Bay, La Paraguera, Puerto Rico | place... | reverse complement strand
GAAACGGGACCAATCGGAAGAAGCGACTGCGTTCATTCGCCCGCCTTAGCGGAAAACGACCTTACTGCGCAGCAACCACGTTGCAGCAAAACTCACCGCAATGGCGACAAGTTTGGCGAGGCGCGGGTCGAAACCGGAAACATCGCCTGCCCAGACGATCGCCGTAGTCAGGCCCAGCCCGACCAGCGCGGAAATGACGAACAGAGCCTTTTGCTTGGTGCGCTCGGCACCGCGCTCCGCAACATTGCCGACAAAGACCGCCCGGCTCGACATCAGCCAATGGGCGATGATCCCTGCGGAATAGGCGATGGCACTTGCCCCTGCGGCCCACATCCCGGCGGAGAGCAGGGCAAGGAAGCAAGCCATGTCGACCGCCAACGCTCCGACGCTCGCCAGCACATAGCGGATGAAGCGGATATCGCGCAGGCGGATGAGGATGGCTGACATGCTCGCCCCTCTCCCGTCAGGCTGCGCGCTTGTCGTCGCCGGAGACCCGCTCCGGAACATCGCGGACAGAATTGAGCGCGGCTGCCTGGTCTTCGGACAGCGCGCCACGATTGGGCAGGGCCTTCTCGTCGCCCTCGTCGCCAGCCTCGTGATATTCGGCATCTTCATTGACGCACCAAGTGTCATAAAGGCGCTCGCCGGCGATGATGTTCTCGACCGTCAGCATGGCTGTCATCATCGCATGGTCCTGGTTGTTGTAGCGGTGCATGCCGTTGCGACCGACAAGGTGCAGCGTGGGGAACTTCTCTTCCAGCTCCGCGCGCATGGCGTCGACATTGGCGGCATAGGTCTCGTCATAGACGGGATAAGCCTTTTCCTGCCGCACCACCGCGCCGCCGACCACGTCTTGCGGATCGCACAGGCCGAGGATTTCCATTTCGCGCTTGGCCTGTTCGACCAGGTCGTCATCGTTGGAGGACCAGAGGCCATCGCCCTCGAAGCAGAAATATTCGAGGCCGACGCAGGCGATATGCTGATCGGGTACCATTTCGGGAGACCAGCTGCGGAAATTCTGAACGCGGCCGACCTGTACCTTGCTGTCGTGGATATAGATCCAGTTGTCGGGGAAAAGGTCCTCCGATTTGATCATCAGAGCAACGGTAAGGAAATCGCGATATTTGAGGTTCTTGGCGTTGAGCGTGGTTGCAGGCAGCGGGTGCAGGCGTGCACCCAGTTCGCGCATGGGGGCAGAGCTGATCGCATGCGCGGCCTTGATGGTGACATCGCCCTCGTCGGTGCTGGCAGTGAGGCGCCAGCCGCCCTCGCCATCGCTGGCGAGCTGCTTGAGCGCATGGCCCATCAGCACCTGGCCGTGACCGGAAGCGATGATCTTGTCCCGCGGGGCTTCCCACATCATGCCGGGGCCAAGCCGCTGATAGCGGAAGGTTTCGAGCAGCGTCTTCACCTTGCCGTCATTGGGGCGCTTGTTGAGGCCGAGCGAGCGCTTGAGGCCATCGACCACTGCGCCCCAGAGCGACAGGCCCTTGATGCGCTGCGCCGCCCAGTCCGCGCTCATCTCGTCGCAGGGCATGCCCCACACCTTCTCGGTATAGGTCTTGAAGAAGATCGAATAGAGCTTTTGGCCGAACTGATTGGTAGTCCAGTCCTCGAAGCTCTTGACCTCCTTGATCGGGAAGAACTTGTACCAGACATAGCTCATCATGCAGGCGGTCGAACGCAGGATCCCGAGATTGCGCAGCGCCTCGAATGCGCGCAGCGGATAGGAGTAGAACTTGCCTTCGTAATAGATGCGGCTCATGCGCGGGCGCTGGATGAAATCATCGGGCAGGATTTCGTTCCACAGGTCGACAACCTGCTGACTTTTGGAGAAAAAGCGATGGCCGCCAATATCGAAACGATAGCCTTCGTGCTCGACCGTGCGCGAGATGCCGCCGACATAGGTGGCGTCCTTCTCGATAATCGCGACGGACTTGCCCGCTTTGGTGAGAAGGTATCCGGCAGTCAGGCCCGCAGGCCCTGCTCCGATGATGGCCACATCGACGCTGATCTGCCCGGCAGTGCTTTGCACACTGGTGTTCATGCTCGCCCCTGATCTTGTTCCTGATCGGGAGTGAAGGAAAATGGTTAAGAGGCCGTTACCAGTGCCGCCTCTTCATCCTGTTGCATATCGGCGATAATCCGGGCGAGATCGCCAAACTGGAACGTATCCTCGAATACCAGGCCGAAAAGCTCGCCACGGCGCCAGCGAATCTTGGCATTCACTTCTGGCAAGCCATCGGCTGACAGCTGCACACGCTGGTCGATCGCAAAACGATGCTTGCTGATGACCTGTGCCCCTTGCTGCGAAATATTCTTGATGCGTACGCCGGCTTGCTGGGAGAGAGAGGAGAGCATCGCGGCGACATCCAGGTTTATGCGGACCGGCCGTTTCGCAAAGCGGCTGGGACATTCGATTATGCGCGCGATATCGGCTTCCGCGGAAAATCGCAGGCCGGCGCGATTTTCTTCCTGCCAGACGACTTCCATTTCGTGCTGGTCACCGTTCTGCAGTTCCAGCATCATTCTGTCGCATTCAGGAAGCGGGTGGAATAGGCGCACATTGGCGCCGGATTCCGACGCATCGCGGATGACGCACATATATTCGCCCGTCGGCCCGATGAGCTTTGCTGCGCGTATAAGCAGGGTATATCGTTGCGCGCCACGATGCTCGTGACTCGAAATCTGGCTCACGTCGGAGCCCGATACATCGGTGTCGCACTGCAAGGCCTCGGCCATACGATCTCCATCCTTTGCAGCAAGGCCAACGAACAGCCAAACCACATTGCTGAATGAGATGCTTTTAAGCCTTGTGGTATTTAGGAACCGCTAACATGTCCTTGGGAAGACCCCTTAGGCAGTCTGGAGCAATTCTTGGTGCGGGCGGCGGGACTCGAACCCGCACGATCCGTGGATCAGGGGATTTTAAGTCCCCGGCGTCTACCAATTCCGCCACGCCCGCTCTCAATCCCCCCGGAGGGAGCTTGCCCGGTTGGTTAAGCCGGGCTCAGCTTGGTCCTTAGCCGCCCGCAATTGCGCTTTCCAGTGGCTCCAGCTGCTTCTGCTTAGGCATCAACTGGTTTCTTCGACTAAGGGCTTCACCAGACAGACGGTGCCCGGTAAGGCTATTACAGATAGATTCAGGGGCGGGGGATCGGCAGGGGCCGTTCGACAGCGATATGGTCGGAAAGAACAAAGACATAGGCAGTTTTGGAACATCCAAGCAGGGCGATTTCCCGCCAGAGGCAAGGCTGACTATTGCTTTAGTTCTCGTCGCGCGACGCTGGCGTTCGGTCCTGGATGAGAAACTTCGCGCGATTCATCAAGGCACTGCACGGATGGAAGCTCTTTCTGCGATCCACAACACACCGGAAGCGACTTCACAGGTTAACATTGCACGGCGCCTTAGGATCGAAGGCCCCACCTTGACGCGCATGATCGACTCCCTGGAGAAGGACGGCCTTGTCGAACGTCTCGCCGATCCCGATGACCGCCGCACGAAGAAGCTGCAGGTTACACCGCAGGGCGAAGCGGCTCTCGAAGAAATTTTTGCGATAGCCGACACCTATCGCAAACGATTGTTGGCCGACCTTTCGGCAGAGGAGATCGCCATGCTCAATGATTTGCTTGGCGGCATGCTCGACAAGCTGGATGCTGGCTTGCCTGACCAGAATGCCTGACGCTTACCAATAACGCGCCGAAGCAATCCTGGCCCCATCCGCCAAGGCCGCAAGCTTGGCCCAGACCACTTGCGGGTCGAGGTTATTGCTACCTGCATGGACCGAGAAGCCGCAATCGACACCCGCCATGACGCGCTCACGCCCCAGCAAATCGGCATAGCGGCCGATGCGCTGTGCGATCAGGTCGGGATGTTCGATATAGGTGCTCTGCGGTTCGATCATGCCTGGGCACAGAATCTTGCCTTCGGGCAGTTTGTGCTCCTCGAAGAAGGCAAATTCGTGTGCGTGGCGCGGGTTGGCGCCTTCAAGCAGGACCGTCTGTGGCTTGGCGCTCCACACGATATCCGCGATATCGTGCAGCGGAACGTCGCAATGATGCGGGCCGGGGTAGTTGCCCCAGCACAAATGCATGCGGCATTGTTCTGCCGGAATATTCTGCAGCGCGTGGTTGAGCGCGGCGATATTCATGCCGATCCGCTTGCGGAATTCCTCAAGGCTGAGATCGGTGAATTGCACATGTCGGCCCATAGCGAGGTCCGGACAATCGACCTGCAGTGTGATCCCGGCATTGGCAATCGTCTCATATTCGTGCCGCAACCCCTCGGCGAGGGCGAAGACATAGTCCTCGTCGCTCGCGTAATACTGGTTGGGGAAAAACAAGGCCGTCACGCCAGGCGAGGCGGCGGACATGAAGGTTTCCTGCCCATCAGCTAGGCGCACCAGCCGTTCCGCATCGATGCGCGGCGCTTCCATGTCGATCACTTCGATCGGCGCGGTACAGGCCGGCGCGGACCGCTTGGCGCGGCCCTTATTGCCGAAAACCTGCGCCTTGGCGCCGGGGAAATCCTCGAGGTCCTGGAACTCGTATTGCCCGGCCTCGCCGCCAAAGCCCGACAGGCGGTGCTTGATATAGGTGGCATAGGAAGGCTTCGACATCTCGCCATCGCCCACTACGGTAATGCCCGCCTTGACCTGCTCGGCAATAACCTCGGCGGTCGCACGTTCGATCGCATCGTCGAGCGCAGCTTGGTCGACATCTTCGCCGCTCTCGCGGGCGAACATCAGCTCAAGCAGATATTCGGGGCGCGGCAGGCTTCCCGTATGGGTGGTCTTGAAACTCACGACAGCTCCGCCCGCACGATCGCCGCGCCATCCGCCATGGCTTTCATCTTACCGAAGGCCACTTCGCGCGGAAGATATTTAAGGCCGCAATCGGGCGCGACGATAATCTTCTCCTTAGGGGCATGCTCAAGCCCGCGGCGGATACGTGCCGCGACCACATCGGGCGTTTCCACCTCATGCGTCGACAGGTCGAGCACGCCGAGGATGATCGTCTTGCCCGGCAGCGTTTCGAGCACCTTGGTGTCGAGTTCGCTCTGCGCGGTTTCGATACTGATCTGCTTCACATCGCTCGATGCCAGTTCGGGCAGGAAGCTATAGCCTTCGGGCCGCTCGTGGATCAGATGCGCATAGCCGAAACAGATATGCAGCGCCGTGGTTCCCTCGACGCCCTCGAGTGCACGTTCCAGCGCCTTCAGCCCGAATTCGCGCGCCTTGTCCGGGCGGGCCTGCATATAGGGTTCATCTAGCTGCACCACGTCCGCGCCCGCGGCGAAGAGATCCTTGATCTCCTCGTTCACAGCACCAGCATAGCCCAACGCCAGCGCTTCGGGATCGCCGTAGAAATCGTCCTGCGCCTGTTGGCTCATGGTGAAGGGTCCGGGCACGGTGATCTTGATCGCCTTGTCCGTATGCTCCTTCATGAACTGCACGTCGCGCACCTGCACCGCATGGCGGCGGCTGATTTCTCCCACCACGCGCGGCACGGGAACCGGCTCACCCGAACGGTCGAGCGCAGTGCCGTGATTGTCCATGTCGACACCGTTCAACGCCGTGGCGAAACGGTTGGAATAGCTCTCGCGCCGCATTTCGCCATCGGTCAAAATATCGAGGCCCGCGCGCTCCTGCTCGTGCATCGCGTAGATCGTGGCATCATCCCAGGCTTCCTCGAGGAACTCCTCGGGAATGCGCCACAGCTCCTTCTGCCGCGTACGGGGAGGGAAGCGGCCAGCCAGTTTGGCACGGTCGATCAGCCATTCCGGCTGGGCGTAAGAGCCGACCAGGCTGGTCGGCAGCAAGGGAAGCACCATTACGCTGCTTCTTCGTGGCGGAACTGGTTGTTGTTGGTATGATCACCCGCCAGCCAGCGCTTCAACTCTGCATGGGCATTGGCACGGCGCTCCTCGGCGCCATCGGCAGCACGCGGATCGTCGCAGCAGAATTCCACGATCATGCCATCGGGATCCTCAACATAGACCGAACGGCAATAGCCATGCTCAAGCGTATAGGTCTTCGGCGGCTCAAAACCGGCCTTCTCGATACGCCGCTCCAGCTCGGCCTGCGTTTCCTCATCCACATTGAGCGCGATGTGGCGGAAGGGCGACGGCGGCAATTCCGGCCCGAACTGCGCCTGGTCTTCAGCATCGGCAAACTGGAAGAAGGCGAGCGCGCTGCCATCGCCCAGTTCGAAGAAGAGGTGGCAATAGGTGCGGTCCTTGCCGAAAAGGAAATCTGTCTCGCACCAGGTCGCCACCAGCGGAATGCCCAGCACGTCCTCGTAAAAGGCGCGAGTGGCCTCCAAGTCCTTGGAAACATAGGCTGTATGGTGCAGGCGGCTTGGCAATTTGCTCATCATCATTCTCCCTTGGGCCGAGTCTCCCGGCTCCTCAATGTTGTGCAGTCTATCAAAGCTGAGCGCGGGCGCAATTACCCCTTCCTGCCCAGAATCTCCTCGTTATCTGCGCCCAGTTCGGGCGGAGGGACGACGCTGTCCTCTATCTCGCCATCGAAGCGGATCGGGTTACGGATCGTGCGGAATTTCCCGCGCACGCCTTCGCCTTCCACCACCAACTTGTGATGCGCCGCGAGATCGCCCTCGACCACTTCCTTTGAGGTGTAGACCGCCGAATGCGGCACTTCGAGATTTGTAAGGGTTTCCTCCCATTCGGCGCGCGGCTTTGTGGCAAAGATCGGCGCGAGAAAATCGACCACCTTTTCATAATTGGCGATGCGCGCAGGGCGGCTTTCGAACTCGGGCCGCTGCAGCATGTCGGGCTGGCCGACAGCGGTGGCCAGATTCTCCCAGAATTTCGGGGGCGATGACATGTGCAGCGCAATCCACCCGCCGTCCGAACACTGGAAAACATAGCTTTGCGAGACATGCGGGCGGGACCACGGCCCCATGACTTCATCGACCGAGAGGTAGTGCGTGAAATCGTCGAGATTGAAGTGGCACATCGCCTCGAACATCGAGGTTTCGACCTTGCGCCCCTTACCGGTCTTCTCGCGCTCATAAAGGGCGGCAAGCACGCCATAGGCGGTGTAGAAACCGGTCACAGCGTCACCAATCGCGGGTCCAACAACGCGCGGATTGGCCGGATTGACCAGCAGGCGCAGGAATCCAGTCGCGGCCTGCGAAACGGTGTCGAAAGCCGGGCGGTCCTTCCACGGGCCCTCATTCCCGAAGCCCGAGATATCGGCATAGACCAGCCGCGGATTGATCCCCTGCAAACGTTCGGCATCCACACCCAGCCGCTCGGCCACGCCGGGGCGGAAGTTCTGGATGAAGACGTCGGCAGTCTTCACCAGCTCGTCCAGCGCGGCAAGGTCTTCCGGGTTCTTTTTGGTGTTGAGCGTGATCGACTTCTTGTTGCGGTTGTAGGTCTGGTAGTGCGGCGAATAGAGATCGCCCTTGAAGGCGCGGAAGGGGTCGCCCGTCTCGGGCATTTCTACCTTGATCACCTCTGCCCCGAGGTCCGCCAGCAACATGCCACAGGCCGGGCCGGTGATGAATGTGCCCATGTCGAGAACGCGTACACCTTCGAGCGGCTTTGCCATCCTGATTCCTTCTTCTCTCTCCGTTCGTGCTGAGCCTGTCGAAGCACGAAATCGCGCCCGCCAATTCACCCTTCGACAGGCTCAGGGCGAACGGGGCTTGCTTGATCTGCCCATAGACGGCACTCCACACCGATCACAAGGGAGACAATCATGCGCATCGGCAAACAGGACCAGCCTTATTCCGCGATCTGCACATCGGATGCGGAGAGCATCACCGTGCGCGGCAAGGATTTGTGCGGCGATATCATCGGCAAGATGGATTTCAGCTCCTACTTCTGGTTCCTCGTCACGGGCGAAGAGCCGAATGAGGAGCAGAGCTTCTTCCTCAACGCCGTGCTCTGCGCGCTCGCCGAACACGGGCTGGTGCCGAGCGTGGTCGCCGCACGCATGACGCTCGCCGCCGCGCCCGAAGCGGTGCAGGGTGCGGTTGCAGCCGGGCTGCTCGGCTGCGGATCGGTGGTGCTGGGCAGCGCCGAAGTGGCGGGCCGCTTCTATGCCCAATGCGTGGCGGACCAGCGCGAGACGGGCGACGATCTCAATACGGTGGCGGTGCGCCGGATCACCGAATTGCGCAAGACGACCAAGGCCGTTCCCGGCTTCGGCCACCCGCAACATTCCGAAGGCGATCCGCGCGCCAACCTGCTGCTCAAACTGGCCGACGAACGCGGAGTGAGCGGCGAGCACGTCGCCATGATGCGCGCGCTGCAGGCCGCTTTGCCCGAGACCATCGGGCGCAGCCTCCCCGTCAATGTCAACGGCCCGATCCCCGCGATCATGCTCGACCTCGGCTGGCCCGTCGCCGCGCTCAAGGGCATCGGCCTCTTATGCCGCACCGGAGGCTTGATCGGTCATCTCACCGAAGAGGCCGAACGGCCGATTGGTTTCGTGATGTCAGGCGCGGCGGCCAAGGCGATTGAGTATGATGGGGAGTAAGCCTGTCAGGATCGTCTGTGCCACTCTTCTTGGCGCCCTAGTACTCGGTAGCTGTTCGTCGGCCTACGATATCCGGGCCGTGTCGATTGACGGCCACCTCGCTTTCGAGCCCTTGGAAACCGACGTCTGGGGCAACCCCGATTGCGTCAAATGGATCGAAGTTACCGCCATTGATGGGCCGCTTGAGGGCGATGGCCGAATTGTTTGGACTCGTGGCCGTTCAAACGGGCCGTGCGAGCTTGACTTTCCGATAGCTTATGGCGGTCACGCGGATGACGATCCTTCTGCGACCAGCTATGGCCCAAAGCCATTGGTTCGCGGCCTGACATACGAAGTTGTCGCGCTAAGCCCCGGCTCCGCCTATGGAGGTGGTCGCTTCAGGATGACAGAAGAGGGCGAGGTCGAAAACCTGCCGCTGACCTACGATCAACCCTAAGTCCCTCGTAGAATTCACCTTGCAATGCCCTGATTCCCTTCGCAGGGTACGCCCCGAAAGTGAGGCGCAAATGACCGCAAGCAATCGAATTCCTTCCACATTGGCAAAGCTGGCCCTGCCCGCCCTGCTACTCACACTGGCCGCTTGCGAAACCACGGGCGATGCGCCTTATGCGCCCGATGCCTCCATGGGCATGCTGATCGCGCGCGATAGCTGTGCGGGCTGCCACCAGACGGGCCTCAACGGGGATTCGCCCAATGAAGATGCGACGCCCTTCCACGAAGTCGCCAGCCGCCCCGGCATGACCGAGGAAAGCCTCGCCGCATGGCTGCGCGACGGGCATAATTATCCCGCGGAAATGAACCTGCGCCTCGAACCGCACCAGGTCGATTCGCTGGTCGCCTATATGCTCCGCCTCAGGTCGGGCCAGCCCATATCGTAAGTCCCGTCATGCTGAACTTGTTTCAGCATCCATCCTTCGGGCCGCACCGGCGGTGCAATTGGAGAAATGGACCCTGAAACAAGTTCAGGGTGACGGGTGGAGGGATTGTGCCATCCCTTCTTGCAAAGCAGCGCTCCCCCAAGCACAGTGCGGCAAGGGAGAGAGACATCAATGATCGCTGGTGAATTCGATTACGTCGTTATCGGGGCAGGGTCCTCCGGCGCCTGCGTGGCGGCGCGTCTGGGAGAGGACCCCAGCAAGACCACATGCGTGCTCGAAGCGGGCGGGGATGACAGCCATCCCTTCATCCATGTGCCCAGCTTCGTCGCCGCAGCTATAGGACGCAAGGAAACCAACTGGCGTTTCGAAACCGTTCCGCAGGCAGGCATGGCGGGCCGCAAGATTGGCGTGCCGCGCGGCAAGGTGCTGGGCGGTAGCGGCTCGATCAACGGCATGGTCTATTTCCGCGGCCATCCCACCGATTATGACGACTGGTCGGATAATGGCTGCAGCGGCTGGTCCTATCGTGAAGTGCTGCCCTATTTCACCCGCACCGAACATAATGAGGATCACCCCGCCTCCGTGTTCCATGGCAAGGACGGGCCCATCAATGCCAAGGTGGTGGAGAACCCCAACCAGCTCAATTACGATTTCATGGCCGCGCTGGGCGAATTGCAGTTCCCCGCCTGCCCCGATTTCAACGGGCCCGATCCCGAAGGCTATGGCCGCCGCCAGGGCCTGATCCGCGACGGCCAGCGCGAGAGCACCGCCAAGAACATGCTCCGCCCGGCGATGGAGCGCGGCAATGTCCATGTGCAGACGCATGCGCAGGTCGCCCGCATTGTTATCGAGGACGGCCGAGCGACGGGCGTCGAGCTAACCGATGGGCGGGTAATCAGGGCGCGGCATGAAGTCGTGCTCTCGGCAGGCACGGTTCAGAGCCCGCAGATATTGATGCTCTCCGGCATCGGCCCGGCGGATCATCTCAAGGATATGGGCGTCGAGGTGCTGCACGACCTGCCCGGCGTGGGCAGCAATTATCACGACCATGTCGCCAGCCCGATCCATATGGAGACCGATGATTCCACCAGCTACGGCATTAGCTGGAAGGCCATGCCGCGCGATATCTTCTACTTCTTCTATTACCTCGCCACGCGCAAAGGGCCGCTGGCGGGCAATGTGTTCGAAAGCGTCGCCTTCCTGCGCACCGACAAGAGCCTGGCCAGGCCCGACGTGCAATTCGTGTTCCAGCCGGCCAAGCGGCTGACCAACCCCAAGGTGCCCTTCCCGCTCGGCCATGGCTACGCGATCAGCCCGGTGGCGCTCTAT
>ENA-ORCV01001083-ORCV01001083.1-marine-metagenome-genome-assembly--contig:-NODE-1083-length-10742-cov-2.269573_pt1 | contig 10742 bp, 8 predicted proteins | sample MGYA00237779_ERZ508509 | MGnify/ENA primary metagenome ERZ508509 (study PRJEB26180, sample SAMN06268772) | marine metagenome | isolation source: Bioluminescent Bay, La Paraguera, Puerto Rico | place... | reverse complement strand
GTACTTCTTCACATTCTCGATATGGCGCTGCAGGTTGGCGAGGCCGCGCGCGACCGCGCCGACGTCCTCGCGGCCCAGGTCCTCGCGCTCCACGCCGCCGTGCATCTTCAGCGCACGGACGGTGGCGACGATCACCCCGGCATCCGGTTTCAGTCCGGCCTTGCGGCACTTGATGTCGAAGAACTTCTCCGCGCCGAGGTCGGCGCCGAAGCCGGCCTCGGTCACGACGTAATCGGCGAGCCGCAGGGCGGCCTGCGTCGCCATGACCGAGTTGCAGCCGTGCGCGATGTTGGCGAACGGCCCGCCATGCACGAAGGCCGGGTTGTTCTCCAGCGTCTGCACCAGGTTCGGCATCAGTGCGTCCTTCAGCAGGACGGACATCGCGCCGTCGGCCTTGAGCTGGCCCGCCGTGATCGCCTCGCGCTTGCGCGTCTGGCCGATGACGATGTTGCCGAGCCGGCGCTCCAGATCCTCCAGCGACGTCGAGAGGCAGAAGATCGCCATGATCTCGGAGGCCACGGTGATGTCATAGCCGGTCTCGCGCGGGAAGCCGTTGGCGACGCCGCCCAGGTTGCAGACGATCTGGCGCAGCGCGCGGTCGTTCATGTCGACGACCCGGCGCCAGACGACGCGGCGGATGTCGATCTCCTGCTCGTTGCCCCAGTAGATGTGGTTGTCCATCATCGCCGCCAGCAGCGAATGCGCGCTGGTGATGGCGTGGAAGTCGCCGGTGAAGTGGAGGTTGATGTCCTCCATCGGCACCACCTGCGCATAGCCGCCGCCGGCGGCGCCGCCCTTCATGCCGAAGCACGGGCCGAGCGACGGTTCGCGCACGCAGATCGCGGCCTTCTTGCCGATCCGGTTCAGCCCGTCGCCGAGCCCGACGGTGGTGGTGGTCTTGCCCTCGCCGGCCGGGGTCGGGGTGATGGCCGTCACCAGGATCAGCTTGCCCCGCGGCCGGTCGCGCAGGGAGTCGAGGAACGCGTAATCGACCTTGGCCTTGTTGCGCCCGTAATGATGGAGAGCATCTGCCGGAACGCCGAGCTTTTCCGCGATGGCGTCGATGTGGAGCGTCTTCGCCGCGCGGGCGATCTCAATGTCGGAGCCTTGGGCGGTCATGGGGGTATCCGTTTCAGGGTGGTAGGCGACAACTCGCGGGGAAGATTACCCCGTCCGTTCCGGAATGCCACCCCTCAGCGGTTGCGATTAGGCGTCTCCGCCGTGCCGTTAGTTGCGCAGCGCCTCCGCCGCGTATCGTCCGGCGAGACGGCCGGAGGTGAACGCCCATCCGATGTGGTGGCCGTGCCCCTTCAGCATCAGGCCGCCCTGTCCGGCGGACCCCGCGGCCCAGAGGCCCGGGATCGGGTGGTCGCCCTCGCCGAGAAGCTGCAGGTTCTCGTTCACGGCGAGACCGCCGTCGGTCAGCACGATGTAGCTCTTCGCGGGGCCGAGTGCGTAGAAGGGCGGGGCCGTCAGCTTGTTCGGCGCATCCCCGGCATTCTGTTCCGCGATAGAGGCTTCCAGCGTCTTCGCGTCCATGCCGGTCAGCCCGGCGAGCTCCTCCACCGTGTCGGCGCGGAAGAAGATGTCGGGCCGGGTCCGGCGGAAATCGTCGAAATAGGCATAGGCGACGCCCGGCGCGGTCGCGACGAAATCGGGCCAGGCGGAATAAATCTTCGCCAGGTTGGAGTCCACGATCACGTAGCCGATCTTGTCCGGCCGCTCCGCGATTCGCAGGCCGAGCTGCGGCGGCGGCGCATCGACGCGCGCACCCGTCTTGTCGACCAGCATCGCGCCCTTGCGGAACATGTCGAGCTCCGGCGCCATCGAGGTGGTGGTGAAGCGCAGCACGAACGGGTGCAGCAGACGCGCCGGCGCGTATTTCAGCGCGAACTTCATCGCCTTGGTGATCAGGCGCGACGGCGGCAGGCGGCGGTCGATCGTCTCCTTGGGCGGCGGCACGAAGCGCAGGTTCGGCCCCGACAGGATGTTCCCGTTGATCACCCGCGCGCCCAGGGGGAAGGCCATCTCGTGCCCGTCGCCGGTGGCGGTCGGGTTCATCGCATCGACCCGCGAGACCGCCTCGGAGATATATTTCGCCTTCAGGCTTTCGCTTGCGGCGTAATCGCCGCTCGCCAGCACCACGGATTTCGCGCGGATCTCGACCGGCCCGGACGGCCCGTCGCCCGCGATGCCCGTGACGCGGTCGCCGTCCAGCAGGAAGCGGCTGGCGCGGACGCCGCAGCGGACGTCGACGCCGATCCGCGCCGCATGCCGGCCCAGCCGCGTGATATAGGCGCGCGAATTGGGCAGCACGTTGTGCATGCGCGGCTTGGTGTGCGGCGGCTCCGGCATCGGGCCGAAGAATTCGACCCCCATCCCCATCAGCCAGCGCAGCGTATCGTTGGCGTTGTCGACGAACAGGCGGCGCAGAGCCGGGTTGTCCCGGTCGGCGTCGGGGCCGGAGAATTTCGGCATGTCCGCGAAATGCTCGTCCGGGCTGTCCTCGATGCCGGCGGCAAGCTGCTGCGGCGTTTGCGTCGCGGTGAACGAGCCGATGGACCAGGCCGTTGTGCCGCCGAGCTCGGGATTCTTCTCGATCAGGACGACGTTCGCGCCCCTGTCGCGCGCCTCGATCGCCGCGGCCAGACCCGCGCCGCCGCCGCCGATGACCAGCACGTCGCATCCGCTATCGTTCATTCCGTCCTCCCTGTTTCCGGAACAATAGGGGATGCCCGGCGGTTGACCAATCCCGCCCCGCGAGAGGTGCCATGCACGGGGGCTGCGGCTCGCGGCCCCGTGCAAACCGGGCGCAAACCGCGTGCCAAACCATGTGACATCGACACGGCAAGACGATAGGTTCTGGCCACCCATGAAACAGTTACCCGGCAAGATGCGCGCCTGCGTTCTTACCTTTCTTCTGGCCGCCTTTGCGGCGTGTGCGATACCCGTGCCCGCCATGGCGCAGGCCCCTGCCGTCCTCAAGGCGCAGCAGGCCCAGGCTGAATCGCAGAAACAGTCCGTCGCCAAGCGGCAGGCGAAGGAAGCGCGTGAGAAAAAGGCCGCCGCCCTGCAGGAGGCAGGCCTCAGCCCGGCCGAGCTCGACGACCTGATCGCGACGCTCGAAAGCCAGGATGGCCGCGAGCGCCTGATTTCCCGCCTGAAGGCGCTGCGCAGCGTCTCCGGCGGAGCGGCGCCCGCCGAAGAGGCGGATACCGGCCCCGAGCCGCGGGGGCTTGGCAGCCGCGTCGTTTCGCTTCTGTCGCAGCGCATCGACCAGATCAGCGGCGAGCTCGTCGCCGGCGCCGCGCTGGTGCTGGATGCGCCGCGGCTGATCGACTGGATCCACAACCAGCTTACCGATCCCGGCAACCGCGAGGTCTGGATCCGCGTGCTGTGGAAGGTTCTCATCGTCCTGGCTGTGGGCCTGGCCGCGGAATGGATCGCGCGGCTGGTCCTGTTGCGCCCGCGCCGCGCGATCGAGGGACAGGAACGCGATTCGATGTGGGTGCGCGTGCCGTTCCTGCTGGCGCGCACGATCCTCGACATCATGCCCATCGTCGCGTTCGGCGGCGCAGCCTATGTCGTGCTGCCGCTTCTGGAACCGACGGAGATCACCCGTTTCGTCGCCATCGCGCTGATCAACGCGAGCGTCCTGTCGCGTGCCGTCATGGCCGCGGCGCGCATGTTCTTCGCGCCCAGGGCGGCGAACCTCCGTATCCTGAACCTCAGCGACGAGAGCGCGAACTACCTGATCGTGTGGGTCCGGCGCATCACTTACATCGCGGTCTTCGGCTATTTCTTCACGGAAACGGCGCTCCTGCTCGGGATACCCACCGGCGGTTACGTGGCGATCTCCAAGGCGATCGGGCTGCTGCTGGCGCTGCTGATCATGATCTTCATCATGCAGAACCGGGAAACCGTGGCGAAGGCGGTCCGCGGGCCCGACGACCGGTATTCCGCGGGCGTGCGCATGCTGCGGCGCCGGTTCGCCGATATCTGGCATGTGCTGGCGATCATCTACGTGCTCGCCCTGTACATCGTCTGGGCGCTGGAGGTCGAGGGCGGGTTCGAGTTCGTCTTCCGCGCGACCGCGCTGAGCTTCGTGATCATCGTCGCGGCCAAGGTGTTCATGATCGCCTCGCACCACGCGATGGAGCAGGGCTTCGGCATCCGGCCCGAGCTGGTCGAGCGCTTCCCCGGGCTCGCGCTCCGGGCCAACCGGTATTTCGTGATCCTGCATTACGTGATCAACGGCATGGTCGTCGTCCTTGCCGTCTTCGCCATCCTGGAGGCATGGGGCGTCGACGCGTTCGACTGGGTCGGCACGCCGATCGGACGGCGCGTCACCGGCAGCATCGTGACCATCGCCCTGATCGTCGTCATCGCCATCCTGATGTGGGAGATGATCAGCTCCGTGATCGAGCGCTATCTGTCGCGCGGCGAGAACGGCGAGGTGCAGATCAGCGCGCGCGCGAAGACGCTGCTGCCGTTGCTGCGCAAGGCCCTGCTGATCGTCGTCTCGACCATCGTCGGCTTCATCGTGCTCTCGGAGATCGGCGTCAATATCGGCCCGCTGCTGGCGGGCGCCGGCGTCGTCGGTCTGGCGATCGGCTTCGGGTCGCAGACGCTGGTGAAGGACGTGATCACCGGCATCTTCATCCTGGCGGAGGACCAGTTCGCGGTCGGCGACGTGATCCGGGTCAGCGACAAGGCGGGCCTGTGCGAGGACATCACCATCCGCACGATCCGCCTGCGCGACCTCGGCGGCAACGTCCACATCATCCCGTTCAGCGCCGTGACCACGGTCGAGAACATGACCAAGGACTACTCACGCTATGTCTTCGACGTCGGGATCGCCTACCGCGAGGACGTGGACGAGGTGATCGAGGTCCTGCGCGGCATCGGCGAGGAGATGCAGGGCGACGAATATTACGGCGACCTGATCAACGAGCCACTGGAGATCCTGGGGCTCGACAGCTTCGGGGACTCGGCCATCGTCATCAAGGCGCGCATCACCACCCAGCCGATCAAGCAGTGGGAGGTCGGTCGCGAGTTCAACCGCCGCATGAAGCGGAAGTTCGACGAACTCGGGATCGAGATCCCGTTCCCGCACCAGACCGTCTATTTCGGCGAGGAGAAGGGCGGCGGCGCCCCGCCGGCCTACGTGCAGATCGACGACCGGCGCACGCCCGAAGGCGAGGAGTCCGGGAAGAAACCGGACGGGCCCGCACGGACGGACCGCGTGCAGAACGTCGATTCCGACGGCGACTAGATGACCGGCCCGCGCCCGGAGCCGACGATCCTGATCGGCCGCGTCAACTGGCTGGGCCTGTGGACGCACTACGTCAAGGAGGTCCGCCGGTTCTGGAAGGTCGCCTTTCAGACGCTGGTGGCGCCGATGGTCACGACGCTGCTGTTCCTCGCGATTTTCTCGCTCGCGCTCGGCCGCGCCGTCGAGACGGTGCGCGGCGTGCCGTTCGAGGTGTTTCTCGCGCCCGGCCTGATCGTGTTCGCGATCATCCAGAACTCCTTCGCGAACACGTCGTCCTCGATGCTGATCGCCAAGATCCAGGGCAACATCGTCGACCTGCTGATGCCGCCGCTGACCCCCGCCGAGCTGACGATCGGCTTCGTCGCCGCCGGCGTGACCCGCGGCGTGCTGGTCGCGGTTCTCGTCGGGGTCGTGATGTGGCTGGCGACGCCGCTTGCGGTCGACAATATCTGGATCGTTGCGTTCTTCGCGGTGTCGTCGTCGCTGATGCTGTCGCTGCTGGGGCTGATGACCGCCATCTGGGCCGACAAGTTCGACAACGTCGCGTCGATCACCAACTTCATCATCATGCCGCTGTCGTTCCTGTCCGGAACGTTCTATTCGATCGAGCGCCTGCCCGACTTCTGGCACACGGCGGCGCAGTTCAACCCGTTCTTCTACATGATCGACGGGTTTCGGGCGGGCTTCATCGGCTCGTCCGACGCGCCCATCCTGACCGGAATTATCGTGACGACCGCGATCAACGTGGCGCTGTGGGTGGGCTGCCACATGATGTTCGCCACGGGCTACAAGCTGAAGGACTAGGCCCTCCCGGGCGGGTGCCCAGCACCTGCTATTCGGCGGCGTCGAGGATATGCTGCGGCGTGGACGAGACGATTTCGCCGTATTTCGGCACGAACGACCCTTTGTCCAGATCGACGATCATCGACAGGAAGTCCTGCTTCATGCCCTTCAGGAGATCGCGCACGCGGGCATGTTCCTCGATATCCGACCATTCGGCGATCAGCCAGTAGTGATCGGGGTCCTCGGTATCCACCAGCAGCACGCCGTCCTTCACCTGCGCCCACGACTTGTGCATGGGGTTCTCGTCCGAATAGTCGAACTCCTCGAACTGGCGGACGAATTCCGGTCCGGTGCCGGGCTTCACGTAGAAATCGTAGATGTGGAAATAGTTGCCCTTCTGTCCCAGCGGAAGCATGGCCATGTCGAATTCCTTTCCTGTCTGTCTCAGAGCCCCATGGCGTCCCGGTAGTACCGGTACATGCCGCGGAGCGCGCGTTCGGTGATGATGGTGTCGGGGTCTTCGTCGTCGCCGCCGAACGGCATCACGATGTCCTCCGGGATGGCCTGCTTCAGGCCGTCCTGGACGAACTTCAGGGCCTCGTTGTCCTCGATCCCGAGGAAGCCGCCGGGGCCGAAGATGTTGTTCTGGCGCAGCCGGTGGCGGACCATCTCGTCGTCGTCGCCGGCGCGCCCGTAGACCGCCCAGAGCAGGATGAACTCGTGCGGGCCGCGCGGCACGATCAGGCGCGTGTTGAGGATGTTGGTCTGGCGCAGCGCGGTCAGGGTCGGGAAGACGGTGACGACCGAGCCCGACCAGTTGCTGTCGGTCTCGCGGATGAAGTTGGTCACGCGGGGATCGTTGAGCTTCATGGTCTTGCGGAACACCTTCATGTCCGCTTCGTCGTCGGCGGTGACCTCCGGTCGGCCCTCGGGACGGCGGGAGAGCGACGCGTGGTGGCGCCCGGTGGCATCCGTGAAGACCCGCGATTCGTTGCTGGTGACGAACAGCCCGAAGGTCGTCAGGTAGGTGTGCAGCAGCAGCGCGTGATAGGGGTCCTTGAGGTTTTCCTGATAGAGCTTCCAGTTGCCCGGAACGATGTTGCGGTGGATGCCGAGCAGCTTCATGTCGCTGTCGAAGACGTCGTCGTATTCGGCGAGGATCTCGGGGCCGAGATACTGCTCCAGCGGTTCGGTCTCGTCCGAAGCGGTGGCGAAGACGACGCCGCCGCGCCGTGTCACCCGGAAGGTGCGGAGCCCGTGCGCCGCCATGTCGAAGCCGTCCGGCAGGCCGCCCTTGCCCTTTATGCCGCGGCGGAAGGGTACGGCGGCGAGCTCGCCTTTCAGGTTGTAGGTCCAGTTGTGATACGGGCAGATGAAGCTGTCGGCCTTGCCGCGGTATTCGCGGCAGAACTCCGCGCCGCGGTGGGCGCAGCGGTTTTCGAAGACGTGGATTTCGCCGTCCATGTCGCGGGCCACGACGACGGGATAGGGGCCGACGAAGGACCGGATGAAATTCCCCGGTTCCGCCAGTTCGCATTCGAGGCCGACGAAATTCCAGTGCGGGCCGAGGAACAGGCGTTCGACCTCGCGCCGGTAGATCTCCTCGCTGGTATAGACCCACTCCGGGATATGCGTGTCGTCCTCGGGCCAGACGAAGGCCTGCGGCGATCCCGTGGGCCGGGCGTCGTCGCGGATGCGGGTGTCGCCGTCCATGGCCGCTCTCCGAGATTGAGAAATTCAGTTCCGGGAAAGTTTTTTTCAGTTCAGAAGAGTCGTCAAGAAAAAGGTACGAGAATACGAAAAGTAATTAATGAGCGTTATGGTATTGATTATTTATAATGCAGTCTGGTGTTTATTTATGCAGACGTGCTGCGTTTCCGGTGTCCGAAAACGAAAGGGCCGGCGTTTGCCGGCCCTTTCTGTCGTCTGCGGTCTGCGCCGTCATTCGGCGGCGTCGAGGATCTCCTGCGGCGTCGACGAGACGATCTCGCCGTATTTCGGGACGAAGGCGCCCTTGTCGAGGTCCTGGATGTAGCTGACGAATTCGGGCTGCAGCTCGCGCAGCTCGCCGAGGATGCGGCGATGCTCCTCGACGCTCCCCCATTCGGCGATCAGCCAGAAGTGATCCGGGTCCTCGGTATCGCGCAGCATCACGCCGTCCTTCACCTGGTAGGGCGACTTGTGCATCGGGTTGCCGTCCGAATAGTCGAATTCCTCGAATTTCTCGACGAATTCGGGCCCGGTGCCCGGCTTCACCCAGAAGCTGTAGATGTGAAAGAAGTTGCCCTTTTTTCCGAGCGGTTCCATTGCCATACCGAAATCCCTTTCCGTTCGATTGTCCCTGAAGCGATGATACCAGTTTCCCGTCAGACCGGGAAAACCAGGCAGTTGTTGATGGTCACGCTGTCGTAGATGCAGCGGCGCTGTTTCAGCAGCAGGCGTCCGTCCACGCGCTCGAAGACATCGTCGTACTTGCCGACCTGTTGCAGGCGGCTCGCCTCGTCGACCAGGGTCTCGATCAGCGTGTAGTTCGCGGTGGCGCGGATCAGCGGGCCGTCGATCGACAAGGCCCGCGTGTTGGTGATCGACAGGTGGAGGTAGCGCGGCGCGTACATTTCCGTGTTCAGCAGGGCGTAGGCGCGATCCTTCATCATCGCCTTGCCTTCGCAGTAGATCAGGCCCAGCGGCAGGCCGGATTCGTAATTGTCCCGCGCGACGACGTGGTACAGCGCGTCGTCGGTGAAGTACTCGGCCCAGCCGTCCGCGTCGAACCGGTCCAGCGTTTCGGCGTAGGCGTAGTTGAACTCCTCGATTTCCAGCCGCGCTTCGCGCAGCGCCGCGGACGACGCGGTGTTCCCGGGTTTCGCGGTTACGGTCGTTGCAATGCTCACAGCCCCATGACCTCCCTGTAATAGCGGTACATGCCGCGGATCGCGCGCTCGGTGATGATCGTGTCCTCGGGTTCGTCGTCCTCGCCCAGTACGGCAAGGCCGTCCGCCGGACGCGCCTTCAGCAGCCCGTCCTGCACGAACTTCAGCGCCTCGTTGTCCTCGATCCCGAGAAAGCCGGACGGTCCGAAGATATTGTTCTGGCGCAGCCGGTGGCGGACCATCTCGTCGTCGTCGTCGACCCGGCCGAACACGGCCCAAATCATCATGAACTCGTTCGGCCCGCGCGGGACCAGCAGGCGCGTGTTCAGGATGTTGGTCTGGCGCAGCGCGGTCAGCGTCGGGAAGATGGTCATCGCCGCGCCGGACCATTTCGAATCGTGCTCGCGCACGAAATCCAGCACGCGGGGATCGTTCAGCTCCATCGTGGCCTTGAAGGCCTGCATGTTCGAGCGATCTTCCTCGCTGACGTCCGGACGGCCGTCCGACCGCCGTGACAGCAGCCCGGCATGGCGGCCGAGCGGATCGACCATGATCCGCGACTCGTTGGTGGAGACGAACAGGCCGAACGTCGTCAGGTAAGTGTGCAGCAGCGTCGCGTGGTACGGGTCCTTCAGGTTCTCCTGATAGAGCTTCCAGTTGCCCGGGATGACGTTGCGGTGAACGCCGAGGAGCTTCATGTCCCCATCGAACGTCGCGTCGAACTCCGCGACCACGTCCGGGCCGAGATAGTTTTCCAGCGGCTCGGTCTCGTCTCTGGCGGTGGCAAAGATCACGCCGCCGCGCTGCGCGACGCGGTATTTCCGGAGCCCGTGCCGCGACATGTCGAAATCCTTCGGCACGCCGCCCTTGCCCTTGATGCCGCGGCGGAACGGCACCGCCGTCAGGTCGCCCTCGAGATTGTAGGTCCAGTTGTGATACGGGCAGATGAAGCTGTCGGCCTTGCCGCGGTATTCGCGGCAGAACTCCGCCCCGCGATGGGCGCAGCGGTTTTCGAAGACATGGACCTCGCCGTCCGGATCGCGGGCCACCACGACGGGGAACGGGCCGACGAAGGACCGGATGTAGTCGCCCGGCTGGGGCAGTTCGCAGTCCAGCCCGACGAAATTCCAGTGCCGGCCGAGGAAGATCCGCTCGATCTCGCGCTTGTAGATCTCCTGGTCGGTATAAATCCAGTCGGGGATCAGGGCGTCGTCCTCGGGCCAGACGTAGTTCCGTGCCGAGTGCGGGCCCGGTGGCGTTTCGCCGACCCTGCTGTTCCCGTCCATATGCAGCTCCAACGTTAACTCGTGACGAAGTATTGATCACATGTCGGAGGGCATCAACGATAAGAATCCGAACCCTGTTCCGCAGAATATGCAGAGTATTGTTCTGATGATAAAATGTTCATTGGATCCGAATATTGCCGTTTATTTTGGCAATCGGGCGGGCTTTGCGTCAGATGAGCTTGCGCAGCGCCGCCTCCGTTTCGGCATAGATGTCTTCCACCCGGCTCGCGAGGTCGCCGGTCTGGCCGGCATCGCCGGCGCGGGCGGCGAGCTCGATCTCGCGCAGCAGCGCCGACAGCTTCAGGGCGCCGAGATAGGCGCTGCCGGTCTTCAGTTTGTGGGCGATGTTGCCGGCGCTGTCGAGGTCGCCGTCGTCCACCGAGCGGCGCAGGTCCCGAAGCTGGTCCGGCGTGTTGTCCACGAACATGCCGATGACCCGGTCCATCAGGCCGGGGCTGCCCTGTTCCTGAAGCTGGCGAAGGTCCGCCAGGACGGAATCGTCGAGAATCACCGCAGCATCTCCGTCTG
>ENA-ORCV01001082-ORCV01001082.1-marine-metagenome-genome-assembly--contig:-NODE-1082-length-10756-cov-3.341043_pt1 | contig 10756 bp, 8 predicted proteins | sample MGYA00237779_ERZ508509 | MGnify/ENA primary metagenome ERZ508509 (study PRJEB26180, sample SAMN06268772) | marine metagenome | isolation source: Bioluminescent Bay, La Paraguera, Puerto Rico | place... | reverse complement strand
GCAAGATGGCACTCCACTTCGAACTCGTAACCCCGGCCAAGCTGGTCCGTTCGGAAGACGTCCACATGGTGGTCGTCCCCGGTGCGGAAGGCGAATTCGGCGTGCTGGAGGGTCATGCGCCCTTCATGTCGACCATCCGCGACGGTGCGGTGCAGGTCTACAAGACCGCCGGTGGCGAGCCCGAGAGCATCGAAGTGCGCGGCGGATTTGCCGAGGTGGGCGACAAGGGCCTGACCGTTCTGGCCGAACACGTCGAAGGCTGATTTGCCCGCATCATGCGAATCCGAGAAGGGCGCCCGCTGTGGCGCCCTTTTTGTTGCGTGAGGACCCGACCGGGCATTTGCGCGAAGAAGCGCCGCTATGGCAGCGAGCAGTCAGCCATTGCAGCTGCGCTGGCGGCCAGAGTCACTCTGCGCCCCTATCGCTGCGGACTGTGCCGCCATTACCACCTGACCAGCCGCACCAAGGGCATGCGCAGCCTGCCGCAGCCGACAAATCACTAGTACGGGCTTTCCTACAGATCCCCGTCGCGGTCACGACTTGTGGCTATGCTGCCTGGCTTAACTGACATTCTTCCTGTCCATGTGTCACCTTCGCAGATTGACACCAAGATATTGTTTTTATGGGTTAAATGCTGGCTCTACGACATCACCATGATGTCAACTTTGTCAACTTCGCTTTCGCACGGACAGGCGATGGCGCAATGAAGCTGGGCACTTCACCGCTCTCTCGTCGATGCAAGCAATCGCCCTTCCCACCACAGGATCATGCCTGCCGCCACGATGATCATGGCTCCGGCGATGGTTGCGAAGTCGGGCACATTTTCAAATACCAGCCAGCCCAAAGCGGTGGCGGTAATCAGCTGCACATAAGTGGCAGGTGCAACCGTAGCCGCACCGGCTTTCGTCGTTCCGTAATAGATCAGTGCATGGCCCGCGGTTCCTGTGGTCGCCACCACCGCTGTCCGCAACACCACCGACCAGTCAGGCCAGGAAAGCGTAAACATGGCGATACCGCTTGCATCACCGATAAAGCTGACTGGCACCAGCAAAGCAGCGGTGCACACTGCAACAAAGAACTGCATCGACAGGACGCTTCCCTTGCCCGCAGCGGCGCGATTGGTGATTACCAGCAGGCTCATCCCCAGCGCTGTTCCCAATGGCAGCAGGCCGGACCAGCCAAGCGCGAGCACATTGGGGCGCAATACCACCAGCACGCCCGCAAATGCCGTTGCAATGGCTATCCATGTAACTGGCCGTACCTTCTCACCCAAAAGGGGGCCGCTGAGGAGCGCGGTGAACGCCGGGGCAACAAATGCAATCGAAATGGCAGTCGCCATCGGCATGATGAATACGGCAGAAAAGAAGCAAACTGTCGCCAACGCCAGACTGGCGCCGCGCGCCAGCTGCAGAAAGGGGTGGGCGGGAATGAAGGACCTTCCGCCTTCGCGAAATGCGAGGAGGAATCCCAGGAATACCGCCCCGATCACGAAGCGCAGGGCGGCCAAGGCTAGAGGAGACCATGCACCGGAAACCGACTTGGTAACTGCATCACCAAGCGAAAACAGGGCAAACCCGGCGATCGCTGCCGCCAGTCCCAGTCTCTCATCGCGAAGCATATTGGGTCACTTCTTGGCCGCCGCCCGGTTGCGGCTGTCATACCAGAGATAAAGGCCGGCTCCGATAATGATGGCGGCGCCGACCATGGCGAGCCCGTCGGGCGCATCGGCAAAGAATATCCACCCCAGCGCTACAGCCATCAGCAGCTGGCCATAAGTCATGGGTGCAATTGTGCCTGCCCCGGCCCTCGCCGTACCCATATAGATCAGCCACTGCGCCAGCGTGGCGGAAAGCCCGATAAAGGCGCAGCGCGCGACAATGGACCAGTGCGGCCAGCTCATGGTGAAGCCCTCCACGCCGGAGAAATGGCCCAGCGTCGTCGCGAACAGCAGGAAGATCATTGCCGTGACCGACATGTAATACTGCATGGCCATGATGCTCGCGCGGCCATGCACCTTGCGATTGGCGATGATCGTCACCGCCATGCCGGTCGCCCCCATCAGCGGGAACAATACGCCCCAGCCTGCGCTCTCGAAATTGGGCCGCAGCACGATGAACACACCGATGAACGCCGCGAAGGTGGCGATCCATGTGCTTTTGCGCGCCCGTTCGCCCAGGAAGACCATGGCGAGAAGCGCAGTGATGATCGGCTGGGTAAAGGCGATCGTCGTCGCCTCCGCCAAGGGCATAATCCACACTGCCAGGAACATGCCGATGGCCGACAGGCTGATGGAAATACCGCGCAGCCATTGCAGCTTGTCCTTTGGCAAAGCGAGTGCGCCCAATCCCTCGCTGCGCACAAGAAAACTCGCCAGGAAAGCCGTTCCCACAACATAGCGTGTTGCCGCCATGGCAGGCGCGGGCCATTCACCCGCCATGCCCTTGATGATCGCATCGCCAATGGAGAGCGTGCAGAAGCCCGCCAGCGCATAGAGCAATCCGGCACGGTCAGAGTGTTGCATGCAGCGAGCGCCCCCTTCTTGTGGCGACGGCTTACGCGCTGCGATGGCATGGAGCAAATCAAAGCTTGGCTGCCGCGCCGGAACTTTACCAATCGTTAAATCATCATGCTTAACAAAGCCCTATAGAGCAGGTGGTTAGGCCTGCATCCCCGGGGGCCCGATGACCAAGCTGATTATCCAGATTCCGTGTCTGAACGAGGCCGAGAGCCTGCCAGAAACCCTTGCCGGCCTCCCCCGGCGGATCGAAGGCGTAGACGTGATCGAATATCTCGTGATCGACGATGGCAGCAGTGATGATACTGCGCAGGCCGCTCGCCGGTGGGGCGTGCATCACATTGTGCGCCATCGCCGCAATCGCGGCCTTGCAGCTGCCTTTCGCAGCGGCATTGATGCCGCGCTGGCCGCAGGCGCAGATGTGATCGTCAACACCGATGCCGACGGGCAATATGAGGGCGCAGATATCGCGCTGTTGGTTCAGCCGGTCTTGCGCGGAGAGGCCGATATTGTCGTGGGAGACCGCGGCGTGGCCAACAATGAACATTTCGCACCGTTCAAGCGCCTGCTCCAGCGCCTGGGCAGTGCGGTGGTGCAGAAACTCGCGGGAACGCAGGTAAACGATGCTGTCAGCGGATTCCGCGCAATCAGCAGCGACGCCGCCCGACGAATCAATATCACCACCGAATTCTCTTACACTACCGACATGCTGATCCAGGCCGGTCGCAAGCGCATGGCAATAAAGACCGTGTCTATCCGCACCCATGCCACCAAGCGCCCGTCGCGCCTGTTCAAGTCGATCCCGCGGTTTATCGGCCAGACAGGCGTAACCATTCTGCGCGCCTACACAACACACAATGCCTTGCGCGTATTTGTTGGCTCTGGAGTATTCACCGCGCTGGTTGGCGCCATTCCGATCCTGCGCTTCTTGTGGTTCTGGATGAATGGTGATGGCAGCGGCCACCTCCAGTCGCTCATCATCGGCGGTGCCTTGTTAATGCTGGGTACTATCATCGCTGTCATGGGCGTGCTGGCTGACCTGATCGCCACCAATCGCAAGCTTCTGGAGATGAACCTGCAGAAGGTCCGCCAGTTGGAAGAAGCGATATCTGGTCGGGATACCGACGCCAACTCATCCGAAGCCAAGCCCCACCTCGTGGCCGAAGGCAAGGAGAGAAAGGCGGCGTCATGAACGCCACCATGGCTGTCACAGCTGCTCCTCCGACGAGTGCCCGGAATTCCCGCTTTGCTGAAAACAGCGCCGTTTGGCCGCTTCTCGCCCTGGGTGTACTCCTGGCCATGCAGTTCACCATGGCCTTCACCCGCGCGGTGAACTGGGACGAATTCTGGTTCTATCACCACGTCACCGAGTTCGCGCGTGGCAACCTTGCCCAACCGCTACAGAGCTTCCACGTCCGGCTGTTCGCATGGCTCCCCGGCATACCAGGCAACACGGTAGACAAGATCGTCATGGGCCGCTTGGCGATGCTGGGCTGCGAGATCGTCACTTTGGGCGCGATCTACCTGATGGCGCGACGCTTCCTGGAAAGGGCTCCGGCCATTCTCGTCGCCCTGCTCTATATCTCTGCTGGATTCGTGTTCCAGCACGGCTTCTCCTTCCGCACCGATCCGGTGGCGACCGCCTGCCTTATGGCCTCGCTCGCCATCCTCCTGCGCTCCCGGCTGGACATGAAAGCCCTTGCCGCATTCGCTTTGCTGGTGGCCCTGGCCGGGATGATCACCATCAAGGTCGCGCTATACGCCCCTGCGTTTCTCGGTATTGCCTGGCTGCGCTGGAGCGAGAGCGAATACGCTAAGACAACCGCTCTACGCCTGATCCTGGCCGCTGCAGGAAGCCTGGCGATGTTTGCCGCTCTCTATTTCTGGCATGCACAGGATCTCTCGGCCCCCGCCAGCGGTGCAGGCATGGCTGGCTCCGCTTCGCGCCTGATGTTCTTCCTGGGAATTCCGCCTTATTGGCATATCGCCCTGAAGGGTGCGGCCTTCTCCATCGTGTTTACAATCATGATCGTGATCACGCCTTCCCTGCTGCGCCGCTCCGGAGCACCGCTGGCAGAGAAACTGGCGCTGGCAGGCCTGTGGTTGCCCGTGCTGGTACCGCTCTTCTACCTCAACACGCTGGCCTATTTTTATGCCTTCATCCTTGCGCCCGTCGCGGTCTCCTGTGCGCCCGCCGTCAGCGCCGCGCTCAAGCGCTATTCGATCAAGATGATTGCACTTGTACTTCTGGTGATCACAACCGGTGTGTTCATTGTAGAAGACCGCTCGGTGATCGACCGCCAGCACCAGATCGCCTCCGTCGCGGAAGAAACATTCCCGCGGGATATCGCCTATTTCGATCACAACGGCATGCTGCCCGTGTTCGACAAGGCCAACTGGCTGATGACGCCGGTTGCTATTGCCGGATATCGCGAAGACGGCGTGGCCACATATCGCGCCGAAATGGAACGACGCCCGGTGCCGCTACTGCTGATCAACCACGAGAAGATCCAGGCTATCATGGACGGCAGCGACGAGGTTCTGTTGCCCGAAGATTTACAGGCCCTGCGCGATACCTACCAGCCTTTTTGGGGACCCTTCTACCTTGCCGGGGCCGACGTCGAGGCTGGCGAGCAACGTGTCCAGGAATTCCTTGTTCCCGGTCCCTACACGGTGATGGGCGGCGCGATGGAGATTGACGGCGAAAACCATGCTGCGGGCGACATCGTGCAACTGGAGCGCGGAATGCATGCCCTCGCCGCGCCGGATTCTGCCTCACACCTGCAATGGGGAGAGAGCCTCGCACGACCGGCTGAAGAATGGGAAGAAGGCGATATCTACGTCGCCTATTGAGCCTGCTTTCTGCCCGCAGCGGCAGCGATGATGATCACGGCCCTGACGAACCAGCCCGCCAGCGCAGCTGTCAACAAGCCAGTCAGGCCGCGCCCCTCAAACATAGCGGGCGCGGCAATCGCGATCGTCAAGAAACCCAAGAGAGCGCCCAACAGGCCCGGCCAATAGCGCTCTCGCATATTTGCGAGTTGCCAGTAACCGTTGGGCAGAACACTCAGCCCGGCGATGGCAATTGCATAGGCAAGGTAACCACCCGCTTCTGCAAATCTCGCCCCCATCAAAAAGACAATCAGCTCTTCCCCCCAGATCGAGGCCAAAGCCACAAGGACGCCGAAAACAAGAATGATCGCTGTTGCGACCAAGGGAGCGTATCGCTCGGCCTTGGCGTCTCCCCGGCCTACGGAGCGGCTCAACACCGGAAGGGAAGCTCCCAGGAAGGACTGGCATGCCATCAGGACGAATGCCGCCAGCTGGATTGCCAATCCCATTTGCCCGATTTCAGCCAGCGCACTGCCGAGCCATTTGGCCAGCAATACCGGGGCAGCCGTCATGCCGCCGACGGCGACTGCAGTCAGACCCAGGCTTCGCGCAACGCGCCACAACAAGGTGAGCTGATCCACGTGGAAACGCGGCGTTATTGTGCTGGTCAATCTACGTACGCTGCGCAAGGTAAATCCGGCCTCCAACAACCAGCTTGCGGAATGCAGGGCAATCAGCAGCAGGATATCGCGCGTGAGAAATAGCAGGACCAGTCCGGCGATTACCTCGAGCGAACGGAATGCCAGGGTGATCTGCAAGGCCCGCTGCGTCTTTTCCAGACCAGTAAAGATTGGCCTCCCCCAAAAGGCTGTGCCGCGGCCTAAGACTGCGGGAACGACAAGGAAGAACGCCCACCGGACGTTTCCATCCCGCACTTCGAGTAGCGAAAGCCCAACAATGACAAGGCTTGCCACCACTAGCAGGGCCAATCGCACTGCCAGCGTGGTTTCGACCAGATCTCGCTCCTGCGCTCCATTCTTGCCCAACCTGCTGGAGAGGAGGAAGTCGCTGCCCAGGATCGTGCTGGTGGCCGCAAAAGCATAGGCGGCCATGACATAACTCCACAGGCCGTATTCCTCCGGACCCAACAAGCGCCCGATCAAGAGGACGTAGACCGCGCGCAAAAGGGTCTCGACCCATTGGGTGCCAGTCAAGAACAAGCCGTTCCTGACGATCGAGGCTATGCCGGGAAATCGTTCACGAAGGTCAGAACCGGCTGGCATGGACGATCTCGATCTGTAATCAGAGGGTAGGACATCCTACCCGCATGATCATTTCGGACAAATACGGCTTCGCATTCATCCACATCCCCAAGAGCGGGGGCAGCACCGTACGCTATGCGCTAATGAATCTGGACGAACGCAAGGCGGTCTATTTCGATCGATCTCGAAGGGATCACGATTTGCTTGGTTCCGTGGATTTCGCTCATTTGCCGTTGCAGGCCTTGCAGCAACATTTCCCGCGGGATTTCGCTCTTCTTCGATCTTACCGCACCTTCGCACTTATCCGCGATCCGATGAAGCGTTTCACATCATCCCTGCACGAATACCTGCTGTGGAATATGGGAGAGGATCTGGCCGGATTGCCGGATGCGGATGTTTCGAGAGTGATTCGCGAAGTAATCGAAAAGCTCAATTTCCAAGATGAGGACAAGCCTATCCTCGACCCGACATTGATCCACTTCTCCCGCCAGTCGGATTTTGTCGAATTGTCTGGTGAGCGCATTGTCATCGACCTCTACCCAATTGAACGATTGGATGAGATGCTCAACGAAATCGGCAATCTAGTTGGTAAAAAGATTTCATCGCGCCCGATTAATCAGCGCATCCAATACCGTAGCGAACACCTGCAGACTGCCAGCGAAGCAATACAGTGGGCATTACGCTCGATCATTCCTGAATCGATCTGGCGCCCGATGTTCAACCTGGCGCGGAAGGCTATGATCGGAACCCGACTTGTGAAGCTCGATAATGAAAAGCCCTTCCAGCAGACCTTCGGGCCCGAAGTCGAAGAGTTTGTGCGGCACTTCTACCGCCGCGATTTCGAGATTTATCACGAACTCATACAGCCAGGAACAGCGCGAGACTGAAAAGCGGATTTCCAGCCCCGATTCCGTGGCGTACCACAAAGGCCTTTCTCGCAAGCCAATTCCGCTGTGACAGATCGCCATATTCGCGCAAGAATTCCACTTCTTTGCCAACGATCTCGCCCGAAAAGCGCCGGGCAAAGGCTTTTGCCTGCAGCTGGCTCTGGTCGCGCGCAGTCAAAGCTCGTCGCCAGGAGGCGCCGGGATCCCGAGCAAAACGGCGCAGCAGCGATAGCGTATCGGATTCATTCGCACCGATGACATTGCCGCCATGCTGGCGATAGCGCACGAGCGACCGACGCACCGAAACGCACCGTCCAGTCCCGCTTGCAACCAATGCCAGCCACCAATCATGCATGCGCGCATCCTTCGGTATAGGCAGCGAGATATCGCGCAGCTTCGCATTTCCCAGCGATGCACAGCCGGTCACGACATTACGTACCATCAGCTCCGAGAGGCGTTGGTTGTCTTCCGCCACCCTCAGGCGGCTAAATTCCCAGAAGGACGGCTTGATGTGGTTCATCGCGCTATCGACCACTTCAAGATCGCAGAAAGCCATGACCGGTGTGTTTGGGCCACACTCCTTTTCCACCTGCTGCACTCTCGCCAGGAGGCTGACTAACTTCTCCGGCAGCCAGACGTCGTCCTGGTCGCAAAAGGCAAAATACGGGGCGTCGCTCGCTTCCATCAGCGCTGCAAAGTTTAGCGAGGCGCCAAGGCCCTTGCGGCCGTCTTCAATTATCCGCACGTCACGGCCGGATTCTGCAGCCCAATCGCGGACGATCTTGAGCGTATCATCGCTCGATCCGTCATCGCGTACCAGAAGCCGCCAGTCGCTATGCGTCTGATTCGCCAATGAATCGAGTTGTTGGCGTATAAAGACGGCACCGTTAAAGGTGGCCAGGAGAATGTCGATCCGGCTCATGTCTTACAGACCTTTTCCAACACCACGCGCCACTGATCGGTCAGGGCAACCAGCGAGAAACGTGAAACCAGTTCCTCATGCAGTTGTGCGGGCAATTGTGTACGCTCCACGGAAAATCTCTCCAGCGCATCTATCAATCCGTCAGGATCATTCGGAGGAACGAGATAGAGTCCGGGAAGTGCTCCGTCCGCCAACAACTCACGCATGGCCGGCGTATCGGCGGTGATCAGCGGCTTGCCTGCCGCCAGCGCTTGGAACACCTTATTAGGAATGACGCTGGCAGCCTTCTTCCCCTTGCCGAAGATGCCTAGGCAGATGTCGGCCCGCGCAATTTGGTCACGCAATTGCCCGTAATCGACCCAGGAAATGCGCTCGATATGGTCGCAATTCGCCGATTCAAGCAGGTGATCGATCCGTTCAGCCTCCTGTCCCCGGCCGATAATCGTCCAACGATACTGCGAACTTCTCGGAGAGACTGCCGCTTCGACGATAGTGTCGATACCATGCAGGGGGATGAACTGGCCGTAGAACAGGACGCGCAAGGGGCCGCCAGCATGTCCTGGCGAAACGGAGATCATGGTAAACGCATTTTCCTCCGCCCCGACCAGCACGACGCCAATCTTGCTTGCCGGAATGCCATGCAGGTCGGCGAGCAGTTTACCATGTTCGGCAGTGTCAATGACCACCCGGTCCGCCAGCCTGCCCGCCGTGCGCTCCAATAATCGCAATAAGCGCGCCCGCAAGCTGCCAGTAGAGGCCAGTCGACGGTCTTCGACATAGGTGTTATAGAGTGAGAGGAATGCATCCCAGACAATTGGAATACCACGTATTTTTGTGAATATGGCTAAGACCAAGACGTCAAGCAACCCAAGATATCCGACCACCACGACGTCAGGCTTTTCCGCCCTCAAGAAGCGCCAGATGAGCCGCGGATAGGCGGCGATCCAGCGCTGACCAATTCCCGCCATTCTTCCAAAACCGCCAAGCCCGCTCTTGTCCTCCACGCCCTCCCAGACAGGTGCATGAATTTCCTGCAATTCCGGGTCGATCCGCCGCAGGCATGCACGCATGATCCGCACCCGCGGCTTTCCCAGATCATATGTGCCCCAGAGCATTACCCGCATTGCACTGTCGCCCCTCACCGGCCCCCGTTTGTCTTTATCTGCAATACGGCATGCAATGCACTTTCACAGCAAGCTTAACCAGTTCTTCACCTAAATTCGCAAGAAGCACTGATCATGTAATCCGCTGTTTTCCCACTTGGGGGATGCGGAGAGTCTAGACGGGGAATTCGAGCATGAGCGCTTTTGGACGCAAGAACGGAGCTGCAGGCATGGGCAAGGGTGCCCGCCCCTCCTTCGGTGTGGCCAAGCCAATGCGTGGTGGGCAGCCCAATCAGGGTGGTGCCGCTGCGCCCAAGGACGAAACGCCACCTCCCGGCGGCGAACAATTCCCGCCCGTTCCGGCAGAAGGCGAGGAAGCTGGCGCTCCTCCCGCAGCAGGTGGCGCGCCGAATCAAGACGATGCGATGTCGCGTCTGGCCGAACGGTCCAATGCCGTTCATGATAGTAATGAACCGACCGGCTTCGAAGCCAGCGTTCACAAGATCAAGGAACAGGTGCTGCCGCGCCTGCTTGAACGCGTCGATCCGGAGGCCGCGTCCACACTGACCAAGGACGAACTGTCCGAAGAATTCCGCCCGATCATCATGGAAGTGCTGGCCGAGCTGAAGATCACCCTCAACCGCCGCGAACAATTCGCGCTGGAAAAGGTGTTGATTGACGAATTGCTCGGCTTCGGCCCGCTGGAAGAACTTCTGGGTGACCCGGACGTGTCCGATATCATGGTCAACGGTCCGGAACAGACCTACATCGAAAAAGGCGGCAAGCTGGTTATCGCGCCGATCAAGTTCCGCGACGAGCAGCACCTTTTCCAGATCGCGCAGCGTATCGTGAACCAGGTCGGCCGCCGCGTCGACCAGACCACGCCGCTCGCCGACGCCCGCCTCAAGGACGGCAGCCGTGTGAACGTGATCGTGCCGCCCCTGTCGCTCAAGGGCACTGCGATCTCCATTCGTAAGTTCTCCGAAAAGCCGATCACGCTCGACATGCTGCAGGGCTTTGGCTCGATGAGCCAGAAGATGTGTACCGCGCTCAAGATTGCCGGTGCCTGCCGTATGAACATCGTTATCTCGGGCGGTACGGGTTCTGGTAAGACGACCATGCTCAACGCCCTTTCAAAGATGATCGATCCGGGCGAACGCGTGCTGACGATCGAGGACGCGGCCGAACTTCGCCTGCAGCAGCCGCACTGGCTGCCGCTGGAAACGCGTCCGCCG
>ENA-ORCV01001081-ORCV01001081.1-marine-metagenome-genome-assembly--contig:-NODE-1081-length-10770-cov-3.125129_pt1 | contig 10770 bp, 9 predicted proteins | sample MGYA00237779_ERZ508509 | MGnify/ENA primary metagenome ERZ508509 (study PRJEB26180, sample SAMN06268772) | marine metagenome | isolation source: Bioluminescent Bay, La Paraguera, Puerto Rico | place... | reverse complement strand
CTCGTCAGAGCGCGCCTGACGTGTATAAAGCGCTGTTTCGGAACGCACATAATCTTCGATGCCAAAACTCTTGTAGGTCTCGGTGACGGTGCGAAACTGAGCGCGACGGTTGATATAGTCTGGAAAAAGCCTGGCTGGCTTATACGCCACCACGTAAGCGACCGGGATCCCATCAGCGGTCTTAAGGCGCCTCAAACAATAAACCGGATCACCCGGTTCGATAGCGAGGGCCCGCGCAACTTTTTCCGATGCAGAAGATTGACTGTGGTCGAGCAATTTACCGCCAGGGGCCAGACCTTGCTGGATCAAATTTTGATTAAATCGCGTGCGTCGTCCGATCACATATTTGATCAACTCGCGCGTCTCGACATAGGTGCCGCTACCCTGATGCGTACGAACTTTGCCTTCAACGGCTAAGGTCGCTAACGCTTTGCGAATAGAATGACGCCCCGCCCCAAATCGCGCCACAAGCTGCGGCTCCGTCGGCAATCGTTCACCCGGCTTAAGAACCCCCGAGGCGATTTCTGCATCAATCGCGTTTTTGACGGTTATCCATTTAGACATTTCAAACGGCTCAAATTCATTCGAATGAATAAATCATACAAGCCGCACAAAACACTATTGTGACGCCAGAGAAAAAAGGGAGACCGAATACGTAGTTTCATTCGCCGTGAAGTTGCTGCATGGGAGGAGCGTGCGCCACCAAGCGTACAAGGAAAGTCCGCTTTCCGCCCAAAACAGAAATTCGTGCGAGGTCCGATTTGCTGGTGTTTACTATGTGGTTATTTTTTGCATCGCCGACATATTTCGGAATGAAATAACCCATTGAAAAGATTGGCGCACCCGACACGATTCGAACGTGTGGCCTCTGCCTTCGGAGGGCAGCGCTCTATCCAGCTGAGCTACGGGTGCCAAAGCTTTGCTTATTGCAGGCAAAGCGAACAGGCGCGAACTTAAACCAAGCGTTGCGGCTTCTCAATGGAAAATTTGCCAAAAATGAGGGATGTATGGTGACCGGACGCAAATGATCATAGGCGACTAGTCAAACCGAAGGGAGTGGACCAATACTCACCTTATAAGTTCAATGTGCTGAGAGTGAGATTTATGGGCAGCAGGAATGTGGTATTCGTGATTGGTGTGTCGGGAACGGGCAAGTCAACGATTGCTGCTGCTTTGGCTAAGACTAACGGTGCAGTCTTTTTGGACGCCGATGACTTTCATCCGGCTGAAAATGTAGAGGCAATGCGCAATGGCGTTGCGCTGACTGACGAGATGCGTCTGGGGTGGCTAGAGACTGTCGGGCAGACCGCAAACAATCATAAAGGGGACGTATGTTTTGCCTGTTCAGCGCTCAAAAAAGCCTATCGGGATATACTTCGAAAAAACGCGCCAGGATGTCAATTTATCTTGCTGGACGTGGCGCGCGAAACGCTTCAAACCCGTATGCAACAACGCAAAGATCACTATATGCCCGCAAGCCTTTTGGATAGCCAACTGGCGACATTTGAGTTTCCAGCGGCAAGCGAAACTGACGTCGTGATTGTTGATGGCGAAATGCCCGTTAGCGAGATTGTGAAGACCATCCAATCACTGATTTAGGTGTTTGTCCGCACCCGTTTTTGGTCACGGCCGAAATCCGGCATAGACCCATTGTCCTCATCCAACTAGAATTGTCATTCAGAACAATTTGGCGCTGATTCATTTCGCCAAACCGAGATGAGGGAACATTTCATGCACTTGTTGCTGGTTGACGGATCAACATATATTTTCCGCGCGTATCACGCCTTGCCGCCGCTTTCGCGCAAGTCTGACGGATTGCCTGTTGGTGCCGTGTCCGGCTTTTGCAACATGCTTTATAAGCTCACCCTTGATTTTGAAGCCGAAGAGCTAGAATCGCCAACTCACATGGCGGTGATTTTCGATCATTCCGGCAAAAGCTTTCGGAACGATTTTTATCCAGAATATAAAGCGCATCGCCCACCTGCACCGGAAGATTTGCGCCCTCAGTTTCCGTTGACCCGCGCGGCTACTCGCGCATTTTCCATCTCATCGGTGGAACAAGAAGGGTTTGAAGCCGATGATTTGATCGCGACCTATGCGCGTCAGGCAGAAGCCAAAGGCATGAATGTGACCATTGTGTCGTCCGACAAAGATTTGATGCAGCTCGTGTCCGACAAAATCTCAATGCTCGACACGATGAAAAACCGTTGGATTGGTACTGAGGAAGTTGTCGAAAAGTTCGGCGTTGGCCCCGACAAAGTGATCGATGTGCAATCACTTGCCGGCGATAGCGTAGACAATGTGCCGGGTGTGCCGGGTATTGGTATTAAAACGGCGGCGCAACTGATTGCCGAATATGGAAATCTCGACACGCTCTTGGAACGCGCAGGCGAAATCAAACAGAACAAGCGCCGCGAAAACTTGATCGAATTTGCGGATCAAGCGCGAATCTCTCGAGATCTTGTAACGCTTAAAACCGACGTGCCGGTTGAGGTTTCGTTGGACGAATTTGAACGTCAGCCTATCGCTGCGGGTACAGTCATTCCATTCCTAAAGGCGATGGAGTTTTCAACCATCACCAAACGGGTGGCGGCGGAACTGGACGCAAATCCAGATGAAATTGAAGCTGATGAGACACATGCGGCTGATGTGGCAGAGGCGGCCGTTGAAACTGTTGCCGTAGGTGGCGCACATACACCTCAAACATTGGCGGAAAAAGTCGCGCTCGAACTGACAGGGCTCGAGGTCAATCACGACAATTATGAAATTGTGCGAACGGTAGAAGCGCTTGATGCTTGGATTGCAGCAATCAAATCCAAGGGCTATGTGGCGATTGATACAGAAACCACGGGCCTAGATAATCAGCAAGCCGATTTGGTGGGCATTTGCCTTTCCACTGAGGTGGGAAACGGCTGCTATATTCCGCTCATCCATAAGTCGGGCGAAGACGATTTGTTGGGCGGCGGTTTGGCGCCAGACCAGCTGGAAACCGGTGTCGTTATTGAACGCTTGAAACCATTGTTGGAAGATCGTTCGATCCTTAAAATCGGGCAAAACATGAAGTATGATATGGGTTTGTTGATGCGCTATGGCATCGTTATGAACCCAATCGACGACACTATGCTCATGTCTTACGCCACAGATGGCGCGCGCAATAATGGCATGGATGCGCTTTCAGAACACTGGCTGGACCATAAGCCGATCAAGTTCACTGATCTGGCAGGCACCGGCAAAAAACAAAAAACGTTTGACCAAATTCCAATCGAAGACGCAGCAAAGTATGCTGCTGAAGATGCCGACATCACGCTAAGGCTTTGGAAAGTTCTGAAACCACGTTTGGCCGCGCGAAAAGCGGTGACGCTTTATGAAACGATTGAACGTCCATTGGTGCCGGTGTTGGCGCGTATGGAGGCGCGCGGCATCAAAGTTGATCGGCAAATTTTAGCGCGCCTGTCGGGCGATTTTGCCCAACGCGCAGCAGGTCTGGAAGCCGAAATTCATGAGCTTGCCGGTGAGAAATTCAATGTTGGATCGCCAAAACAATTGGGCGAAATCTTGTTTGACAAAATGAGTTTGCCCGGCGGCAAAAAAACCAAAACCGGCGCTTGGCAAACAGGTGCGGGCGTGTTGGAAGACTTGGCGGTCGAAGGCAACGATTTGGCCAAGAAGATTTTGGAATGGCGCGGCCTTTCAAAACTCAAGTCAACGTACACAGATGCGTTGCCAGAATTTATCAACCCAGAAACAGGGCGCGTGCACACTTCCTATGCGCAGGCGGCTGTGGCCACGGGCAGGCTTTCATCATCAGATCCGAACTTGCAAAACATTCCGGTGCGGACAGAAGATGGGCGTAAAATTCGCACAGCGTTTGTGGCCGAAGAGGGCAAGAAACTCATTTCGGCTGACTATAGCCAAATCGAACTTCGGGTGTTGGCGCATATTGCAGACATACCGGAGTTGAAAAAAGCATTTGAAGATGGTCTCGACATTCACGCCATGACCGCGTCTGAAATGTTCGATACGCCAATCGAAGGCATGGACCCGATGGTGCGCCGCCGCGCCAAGGCCATCAACTTCGGCATCATTTACGGCATCTCAGCCTTCGGTTTGGCCAACCAGTTGGGTATTTCACGTTCAGAAGCAGGCGATTATATCAAAACCTATTTTGAACGGTTCCCCGGTATCAAGGACTATATGGAAGAAACCAAAAAGTTCGTCCACGACAACGGATATGTGGCGACGATTTTTGGCCGCAAAGCCTTCTTCCCTGAGATCAATACAAAGAACGCTGGCCACCGCGCGTTCTACGAACGCGCCGCCATCAACGCACCGATACAAGGGTCCGCAGCGGACATTATCCGCCGCGCTATGATCCAAATGGAAGAGGTATTGCGCCGCGAAAATGTGCCAGCCGATATGCTTTTGCAAGTGCATGACGAACTGATTTTCGAAGTGCCGGAGGGCGAAGCAGATAGCGCGATCCCGATCATCTCTAAGGTGATGATTGATGCGCCAATGCCCGCCATTTCTTTGTCGGTGCCGTTACAAGTCGACGCACGTGCCGCCGACAATTGGAATGATGCGCACTAATGGGCGTATTGACGAAGTTTGGTCGTCCATTCCTTTGTTACACGGGCATTGAGACCGAACTAATCTTCAATAAGAATGTCGATTTGCCGGGGTTTGCCACCTTTCCCTTGCTTGAAACGGACGAGGGCCGCGAAATGTTGCGGCAGTCTTATCTTGAGCAAGTTGAAGTCGCGCGCACCTTTGGGTGCGGAGTGACGTTTGAAACGGTCTCTTGGGTGGCCAATAAGGATCGGGCGGCAAAGCTTGGTTATGGCCCAAAACAACTTGATGATATTTGTCAGCAGTCGGTACGCTTTGCGCGATCTGTAAGCGATGAAGTGGGGGATGTCCCCATTCTCATTAGCGGGCAAGTGGGGCCTCGTGGTGATGGCTACCGCCCCGAGTTGCAAATGGATGACGAGGAAGCCAAACAATATCACGCGCAACAAATGGCTTCTTTTGCGGCTGAAAGGCCCGATATTGTGAGCGCGTTTACAATTGGTTACCCAGAGGAAGCAATCGGCATCATTCGCGCCGCGCAAAAACACTTATTGCCGGTGGCGGTATCGTTCACTGTCGAGACAGATGGGTTATTGCCAACCGGGATGCCGCTTGGCGAGGCGCTTGATGCGGTTGATGCCGCGACGGACCAGTTTGCCGAATATTTCATGATCAATTGCGCACACCCGGAACATTTCCTGCCAAACTTTGATGGTGGGCCTTGGCTAGAGCGATTAGCAGGCGTTGTCGTAAATGCATCGCGTTGTTCGCACGAAGAACTTGATAACGCCACCGTGCTGGATGATGGCGATCCAGACGAGTTGGCGGTCTATTTGGGCATGATTAAAAACAAGCAGCCACACTTCAAGATTTTTGGCGGCTGTTGCGGCACAGATATGCGCCACATGCGCAAGATCGCTGAGGCCATCGGCTGATAATCAAGCACTCAAGTATTTTTGAACCAACGACAGGGTCAAAAAACCAACACATTTTTGATTGAACGTTTGCATCGAAACATTGTCGGGTGCAAAATGCAAAAACTCTTTGTTGCTTTAGGTGTCATGTTTGTTGCGCTAGGTTTGGCCTCTGGCATAGCCGAGCGCATATTTTACAATGGATTGAATGAAGACGGCGTGCTGCAAGAAAGCTTCTTTTTGCCACTGGCATTCATTCTTCTAACGTTCGGGCTCATTTGCCTACTAGTTGCTGGTTTGCGTTATCTGTTCGCGCGCGGGGCTGCCCGTTAGTTTTCGCCTTCGTAAAAATACATCTGCTGGGGCGTTAGTCCCAAACTTTCATAAAAGCCATTACCTTCGTCATTGTCGCATTCGGTTGCGACCCAATAGCCTTTGCACTCATTGTGTTGGCCCCATTCAATCAGCGCGTTGAACAACGCGCTGGCAATGCCTTGGCGCTTGGCGGTTGGTGCGACACCCAAATTGTCGATGTATAGATGTGCTGGTTCGTCGGGCTGAAAGTGGATAATGCCGCGCACTTGACCCACTACTATGTCATCGATCACAGCAATGAACATTTTGTGCGTTGATTGGCTTAAGTAAGTCTCCAACAGATCTGGGTCGATTGCATAATCAAACACGTCTTCGGCCACATTATTCAGGACGTGGCCGTTGTCAGGTTCAAGTTCAACAATCGAAAATGACATCTGTTAGCCTAGCTGCAGCTTTCTGTTGGTCATGCGGTTTTGCAAGATAAGATAAAGCCCGGTGATGGCAAAGCAATAAGCGGCGTTGAACCAGCTTTGTGTCACCAAATTGATATTGAGATCAATCAGCGCACCAGCAATGCCGGGCCCTGCGGCAGATGCAAAAACCATGACCGCGATGGCCAGTGATCGCACAGCGCCAATATGCGTAGTGCCGTACATCTCGGCCCATAGGGCGCCAAAGATTGATGGGGCCATGCCACTGCCAATCGCGAGAACAAGCAAGAATAGTGGGATCGCCCACACATTCGATTGTGTCGCCATGATGAGACACGCAATGCCAATCGGCACATACATGAATGGCAATAGCCTGAATGCCGCGAACCGATCAACGAGGAAGCCCGTGAGTATCGAAACACTGACCCCAGTTACCGACATGATAGGGAACCATGCCGTGTAAGTGGTGACGGACCATCCCTTTACGCCGACCAAATGCGCTTGATGGAAGAAATAGATCGTTGCTAACGCAGGCAGCGTCATTGCACCAAAAACCAAAGCATAGAACAACGGGTCATGCAGAACTTTGGAACGGCTCCATTCGGCGCCGGTCAATTGCGCGTCTGATGTGGCATCGGGGTTCGCTTCGCCACGTGCCTTTGCTTTCTTTCCGTCAGGTGGATCGCGCAAAAGGAAAAAGATGAGCGGCAGCAACAAAAATAGCATCAAAGCTGCGCTGAAGGCCCAAATTTCGCGCCACGTGAAAACAACCAGAGCGCTGGTGACAATAAACGGCAGCATCGCTTCGCCTGTGGTGTAGCCCATTTGCGAAAACGCAAGCGCCCGGCCACGGAACCGATTAAACCATCGCGCCATGGCGGTTTGAGCGATATGCGGCAACATGCCTTGACCAAAAAACCTTAAGCCAAAAAGCACTAGACAAAGTACAAGCCAATGATTGACCATGGACATGGCGAGCGCCATCAGCACCAAGCCAATGGTGCAAATAATCGCGAGTAATCTCGGCGCAAACTTGTCAGTTACTTGACCGATCAGCGCAATCAAAACCGCGCTAAAAATCGTCGCCAATGTGTAAAGCCCTGCAAACTGCCCATCTGTAAGTTGGAAGAAGGCGCGAATATCGCTGTTGAATTGCGCGATGAAAAGCGTTTGCCCGCCCATGGAGGCAAAGGTCATGGCAAAGCCAGCGCCGATCCATTGCCATTGGCGGCCCGTAAGTTCCCGCAGCGGAGGGCTTGGCGAAACAAGCGACATAAAGACAAACCTTTTCAAAAACTCGACGACAATTGGTCGATAAGGGCGAGATTGGCATATTGCCAACAATATCCAAAATAGAAGTGTTCGCTCGTTCTGCCAAGACTTGGCGCAACTTCAAGTTATCTTTTGTCGCAAAAATGATGCGCAAATGCCACCAAATCCAAGCAATTAACGAAATGTGAAAAAATGTGGTTAACCATGACTTAACAACACGCTAGCTTCACGGTAAAACAATGGCTAGTTTGCACTCAGCCAGTCGGGTTGGGGAATTTGGGAATTTAGCTTGTGGCGAAGTTATTAAAGCAATTCGGGTTGGCAGCTGCGCTTATGCTCTTGGCTGCGCTGCAGGCTTCTGCACAAGAAGCAACAACCCACCTCACACCACAATTGCTAGCGAGCTACGCTAAATCCCAATTCACCCCGACGGCAGAAAAAATCAAACAAGCAGACGCTGAAAAAGATTGCCTCACCAAGGCCATCTACCATGAAGCGCGCGGTGAACCAGAAGCGGGTCAGTGGGCGGTTGCTCAAGTGATCATCAATCGCGTTAAGCACCACAAATATCCAAATACGGTGTGCGGCGTTGTTTATCAAAATGCGCATAAAGCCAACCGCTGCCAGTTTTCATTTGCGTGCGACGGGAAGTCCGACAATGGTGGCAATGGCAACCGTATTGTACGTGTGAGTTGGGTGAAGGCGGGTCTGATCGCCAATCACGTTTTCAAACAATATCAAAACGAAAAGTCTGTCGAACTTTTGCCGGACACCACGCTATTTTACCACGCCAAGCGCGTTTCGCCATCTTGGGCTTCGGCTTATCAGCCGGTGAAGACAATCGGCGCACATATCTTTTATACGCCGCTATAATCTGCGGGCGTTAGCAAGTTGAACTTTGTTGGAGGCAGACATGTCTGACCTTGATTTGTGCTGGAAAGTGGAAGCGGCATGCGCTGCTGCGTGGCCTGCAGAAAGCAGCACCAAGCACAATGGTTGGCTGTTTAATTGTACTGAAGGCACAGCCTCACGCCGCATCAATTCGGTCAACCCGACGAAATACCACACGTCGGCTGATGCAAAATTGGTGGACGTCGCGGTTGCCCACTACAGTGAGCTCAAGAAGGATACGATCTTTCGCATCCCGGAAATGATCAGCGAAATAGAACCGCTTTTGGACCAATCGGGATTTGGTGAAGCAGATACGCGTACATTGACCCTGCTGGCGCCAGACATTGCGGATTTTGAGTGGCACAATGATGTCACGATAACCGCGCAACCGAAAGAAAACTGGCTTGATTTTGCGCTGGATCGATCTCACTTTTCACCTCAACACCGCTTACCATTCCGCCAAGCCCTGCTGGGGATAGGCTATCCCGTCCTATTTGGCATGATCGAAGAGGATGAGGTGCCAACGGCCATTGCCTATGCGGTCATTGTTGAAAATATTGCCATCATCGAATCGGTAGAAACAAAACCGCAATTCCGCCGACAGGGACGTGCCGCGCGTCTTGTTGGTAGCTTGTTGGCCAAATCCCGATCTTTGGGCGCAACTAAAGCTGCGTTGCAAGTCATTGCGGAAAATGATGGGGCGATTTCGCTATACAAAGAGCTCGGCTTTTCAACCGAGCTTTATGCTTATCATTATCGAAAGTTAGAACTTAGCTAAGCTTGCGCGCGGCGAAACTTTTCATCGCTGTCGTCAAAAAGTCCGAAAACCCGGGCGCAAGCGCTTCGTACCGCGCCACAAAATCAGGGTGAGACTGATACATATCCGCCAATCCAATGTAGGACGCCTGATCTGGCGTCTTGCCCCACCATTGGCCAACCCAACTATTGTGTCGAGCTAAATCATCATCCAGTTGCGGCGCCTCTGGGGCTATACCGTCCTGCATTGTGCTGACGATTGCACCCTCAATGTCGGCGAGTTCAGCCATGCGTTGAGCAACAATCTGGTCCTTTCCGCCGCTCAAATCTTCCTCTAGCTTTTGGCGCATTTCTTCGATCCGCTGGGGCATATCAGCACCATATTTATCGATCAGCCATTGCTGATATTCGCGTTGGGTTTCTTCAGAAAATCCTTTGTAAAGGTCTTTAACGTCCATCTTTTTCGCTCCAGTGAGTTCAGCGATTGTCTTGTCAATCGTTTCAATTAGCTGGCGTTGACGTTCTGCCTGTCGTTCCATTGCTGCCTTGTGCGTTTTCAAGAGTTCCGCACGTTCCAGGTCAGATTTTTCGAGCGCAGTTGCGATTTCCGAAAGGCTAAGGCCCATTTCTTTAAAGAACAAAATCTCCTGAAGCCGCATCAGTTCGGCCCGCTCATAATAGCGATAGCCGTTTTCGCCAACATGAGAGGGTAAGAGCAAGCCGATTTGGTCATAATGATGCAATGTGCGCACCGAAACGCCCGCCAATTGCGCCAATTGTTTTACTTTGTAGCTTATCATTTTGCTGCCACCTTATCTTGAGGCAGCATTACTAGTCCCTCACGTCACGTAAGGGTCAAGGGAGAATGAAACATTCTATGCAGGATTGCGTTTTAAGCCAACGACAATTGCCGCGACAATGCTCCAAGCCGCCCAAAATCCAACATGTGTGGCAACTGAGACAAAGTCCGGCGCCAAATCAAGAACAAATACGCTTGCAAGAAAATGAAGTGAACCGGTTGCAGTGCCCCAAAGGATACCAAATGCCCAATCGGCTGAAGTAAAAATACGCATAATTAAGTACATTTTTGCGCCGTGACGCCCAAATTTATCAAGTTTTCAAAGAAGTTAGCAGAAGTGTTTATTCTAGTCGACAAAGAAATGGCCCCGGAAAATCCGAGGCCATTTGGGAGGATAGAACATCATGCCGTTCTAAGCTTTAGGCGGCGTCACTCAGTTTAGGGCCCGCATTGGCGAGTTCCTGTGCAGTGGCACCGAATTTTGCGAAGTTTTCTTCAAACAAGGTAACAAGCTTTTCAGCTTGCTTGTCATATGCAGCGACATCTTCCCAGCTTGTGCGCGGTTCAAGCAATGTCGCGTCAATACCGTCAACCATTGTCGGCACTTCAAATCCAAAGATCGGATCAACGCGCATTGGCGTGTTCACCAACTCGCCAGACAAGGCGCTGGACAACAAAGTACGTGTGTCTTTGATCGAGATACGTTCGCCAACGCCGTATGGACCGCCGGTCCAACCAGTGTTGAGCAACCAGCATTCTGCCAAGCTCTCACCAATTTGCTTCTTAAGCATCTTGCCGTAAACGCTAGGGTGCAGCGACATGA
>ENA-ORCV01001080-ORCV01001080.1-marine-metagenome-genome-assembly--contig:-NODE-1080-length-10772-cov-2.603740_pt1 | contig 10772 bp, 5 predicted proteins | sample MGYA00237779_ERZ508509 | MGnify/ENA primary metagenome ERZ508509 (study PRJEB26180, sample SAMN06268772) | marine metagenome | isolation source: Bioluminescent Bay, La Paraguera, Puerto Rico | place... | reverse complement strand
CCGCGGGTCGAACCCGCGATTCAGCTTGCCCGCATGCTCCCCGCCGATGTGCCGGGACTGGACTTTCGAGAGGCCGAAAGCGAAGTCGAGCAGCTTCTGGACCGGCATGGATTCAGCGTTGCCAAGGGGCACCTCAGACAGGCGATCTCCGCCTTCGCCAGAGGCGAATGGGCGTCGGCGAACGGAGCATTGCGTAATTTCTATGAGAGCTATCTGAATGAATTTGCCGACCGGCTCGGCTACTCCGGTCCGGATAGCAGCAAGGCGAAACGGGACTTTCTCGGCGGCGGCGTTACGCCGCCATTCCTGCTAAGCGACTATAATGAATGGAACGCCAACGACCAGAAGCCTCAATTCGTCCAGGGGCTGATGAGTCGGATGCATCCGCATGGCGGGCATCCCGGTCTGTCGGAAGAGGAAGACGCAACCTTCCGCCTTCAGATCAACCTGGTAACCGCCCGTCTGTTCCTACGCCGCTTTGACCAAAGGAGCGGGTGATGGCTAAGGCGGCGAACTTCACACAAGGTGGCGATGCGCAGGCGATCCAGCGAATCGCAACGGAAGTGTATGGCGGTTTTCGCAAGATGTTCGATGCCCATGGCTGGAGTGCACCCGGCCAGAAACTGATGACCTCGGCTCCAGGATTGATCGTTAAGCAGTACGGAAGCATCCGGGCGTTCGAAGCGTCCCACCAGCACCAAACGCGCCGTGATCAACGATCGGCGCTTGATCTGTGGGACCAAGGTTACAGTGTTCTTTTCACCTCGTTCTGGGGCTGGTCTCCAGAGACGTGGGGCACCGTCGGCTGGACAGGCGATCGCGGTCTTGCGCGGCGAAGAAACCTGCTCGCGCAGTTGACCGACCCGTTCATCACCGTCTGCTACGTCACAAGTAACAAGAGCTATATCGATCCGGATCTGAAAGGAAAGATTGCAGGCTTCTATCTTGTCCGCCACGAAACAGGCGACAGGGATGAATTCACGCACCCGATTCATCATGCACGCGACGTTGAAAAATGGCGGCACTCGCTGAGAGCGTTGCGCGCTTTCAGCTACCTTCCCGAACACCGCCTTGATGTTACCGATCTTGATCCCGGTTTGCTGGCGCGCGCCCGTTCGGTTTCGGCCATGGGCGAAGTGCTTACCGACCCGGACCAGATCAGGCTCCTGCGGGAAACGCCCTGGATAGAGGTTGAGGTCTTTGCTCCGAACTCTGATTCTTCACTCGATTCTGAGACTAAGCATGGATCACGTGGGTTGGTTCCAGCGGGGCCGGCCAGTACTGAGGGATATGCGGTTGCAAACGGTACCCAATGGACGCCGCGGGAGCTCTATATTCTTGGACTTGCTGGCGACATCGATGCTTATCTGGGTCGACCGGCAGAAGGGCGCGTGATCATAAAGGTCGGACTATCGGCAAGCCCTGACATGCGCCGCCAGAGCATTCAAAAAGCGATGCCGCGTGGCACCTTCCATTGGAAGATCGATCGCACAACGGGCACGTGCGGCCTGCCGTTTTGCCCAAGCCATACAGTCGCTGTGAAGGGTGAGGACGCCATGAAGCGCCATTTGGCTAAACACGCAGAGTGGCTCGGTGGCGAATTCTATCTCGCCAGAGAAGAAGACATTGAAGCCGCTTGGCAATTTGGCTGCCAGGCCGCTGAAGGAAATTCTGAGTAGGGCGATAATGACGACGAAATCCGTTCCGTCTATTTCTGTCTCCTACGCCCAGACGGGCAGCTCCACCCGATCGAATGAACTCGGCATGCGCCCGATGCAGGAGCGCGCCTATGAGAAGCGCGGCGAGGAATACCTGCTCATCAAGTCGCCGCCCGCCTCGGGAAAGAGCCGGGCACTTATGTTCATCGCTCTCGACAAGCTGGCCAATCAGGGGCTTAGGCAGGCGATCATCGTCGTACCGGAGAAGTCGATCGGCGCGAGCTTTCATGACGAGCCGCTAAGCAAGTTCGGCTTCTGGACCGACTGGATTGTCCAGCCGAAATGGAACCTCTGCGATGCGCCCGGTTCGGATGACGGGGGCAAGGTTAATTCGGTCGGGGCGTTCCTCGAGAGCGACGACACCGTGCTGGTCTGCACCCATGCGACATTCCGTTTCGCCGTGGACAAATTCGGGGTGGAGGCATTCGACGACCGGCTGATCGCAGTGGACGAGTTTCATCACGTCTCGGCCAATCCGGACAACAGGCTGGGCACCCATCTCGGCGAGTTCATCGCGCGCGACAAGGTGCATATCGTCGCGATGACAGGCTCTTATTTCCGGGGCGATGCGGAGCCGGTGCTAATGCCGCATGACGAAGCGAAGTTCGAAGCCGTCACCTACACCTACTATGAGCAGCTAAACGGCTACGAGTATCTGAAGCGGCTGGACATCGGATATTTCTTCTATACCGGGGCCTATTCCGACGACATGCTGAAGGTTCTCGACCCGGCCGAGAAGACGATCGTCCATATCCCGAGCGTCCAATCGCGCGAGAGCACGAAGGACAAGATCAGGGAAGTCGAGCACATCATCGAGGAGTTGGGCGAATGGCAGGGGACGGACCCCGCCACCGGCTTCCAGCTGGTCAAGACGCCCGACGATCGCCTCCTCAGGATTGCCGACCTTGTTGACGACGACCCTGCCAAGCGGGACCGCGTTTCTGCCGCACTGAAGGACGCAGATCAGAAGAACAACCGTAACTATGTGGACATCATCATCGCGCTCGGAATGGCCAAGGAAGGTTTCGACTGGATCTGGTGTGAGCACGCGCTGACGGTCGGCTATCGGTCGAGCCTCACCGAGATCGTCCAGATTATCGGCCGAGCGACCCGCGATGCCCCGGGCAAGACCCGCGCGCGCTTCACCAACTTGATTGCCGAACCCGACGCTTCCGAGGAAGCCGTCGCGGAGGCCGTCAACGACACTCTGAAAGCGATAGCGGCAAGCCTCCTCATGGAACAGGTGCTCGCGCCGCGCTTCAACTTCGTGCCCAAGAACCCCCGCAGCGGTCCGATAGAAGGCTTCCACTACGGCGAAGGCGGATACGATCCGGACAGGGAAAATGTCGGATTCAACGAGGAGATCGGGCAGCTTCAAATCGAGATCAAGGGCCTCGCCGAACCGAAGAGCAGGGAGGCCACGCGCATCTGTAAGGAAGACCTAAACGAGGTGATTGCCGCCTTCGTGCAGGACAAAACCGCCCTCGAAAAGGGGGTATTCGACGGCGAGCATGCCGGCGGCGAAACCTTGGCGCAAGAACTGACCCAGGTGCGGATGGGCAAGATCATCCGCGAGAAATATCCCGAGCTGGACGACGGCGACCAGGAAGCCGTTCGACAGCATGCGATCGCGGCCCTGAACCTGACGCAGAAGGCCAAAGAAATCGCGGTGGAGGGGAGTGACGCCGAGCGCAGCGCCAACACCGCCTTTGTTGATGGCGTCAGGAAGTTCGCGATGGATGTACGCGAGCTCGATATCGATCTGATCGATCGCATCAATCCATTCAGCGAGGCCTATGCGATTCTCGCCAAGACCATGAGCGAGGAAAGCCTGAAACAGGTCGCGGCCGTCATATCTGCCAAGAAGGTCCAGCTAACGGCTGAAGAGGCGCGTGATCTAGCGAAGCGAGCGCTCAAGTTCAAACAGGAGCGTGGTCGCCTCCCATCTATTACGTCGCCCGACGCCTGGGAGAAACGCATGGCTGAAGGCGTCGCCTTCCTCGCCCGCATGAAGGCAGAGGCTGCCGGTGGCTAGGGAATTCACCGAAGAAGACGATGCCCTGCTGGCCGAGCTCGGCGTTGACGTCGAGGTCAAGAAGCCTGCCAGACGGACGCCCCGCGAAGAGCGGATTATCGCGGGCTTCGAGGACATCCAGCGTTTCGTCGAGCAGCATGGAGGCGCGCCGCGGCATGGCGAGGATCGCGACATTTTCGAGCGGCTCTATGCCGTGCGGCTCGATCGAATTCGCGCGCTTGACGATTGCCGCGCGCTGCTTGCCCCACTCGATGATCAAGGGCTTCTAGTGGGAGTAGAACCTGACTCGATTGGCGCATCCGACGACCTCGACGATGACGAACTGCTGGCGCAGCTCGGCGTTGAGGCGACCGGGCCGACCGACATTACGGATCTTCGCCACGTACGACCGGCTGCAGAGAAACTCGCGGCCGAAGAGGTCGCCAATCGTCAGAGGTGCGCGGACTTCGATCGTTTCAAGCCTCTTTTCGATCAGGTGCAGAACGAGATCGAGAGTGGCATCCGCCAGACCCGTCCCTTCGAACTGAAGGCCGAAATCCGACCGGGCACGTGGTTTATCGTTGGCGGTCAGAAGGCCTACGTGGCCGAGGTTGGCGAGGTGTACACGACCCCCCACGGCCGCACGGATGCAAGGTTGCGCGTGATCTTTGACAACGGCACCGAAAGCAACATGCTGATGCGCTCGCTTCAGCGGGCGCTCAACAAGGATGAGGCGGGCCGCAGGATCACCGATCCCGTCGCCGGTCCATTGTTTTCCAACCGGCAGGCCGAAGACGACGAGGCCAGCGGCACGATCTATGTCCTGCGGAGCAAGTCGGACCATCCACTTGTCGCGGCGAACCGCGAGCTCGTCCACAAGATCGGGGTTACCAACATGAATGTCGCGCAGCGGATTGCCGGTGCGCGGCTTCAACCGACCTTCCTGATGGCAGACGTCGAAGTTGTCGCCACGTATGAGCTCTTCAACATCAACCGGACCAGACTCGAAAACCTGATCCACCGCGTATTCGAGCCCGCGCGCCTGGACATCGAAATCAAGGACCGGTTCGGAAACCCGGTTGTTCCGCGCGAATGGTTCCTAGTGCCCCTGTTCGTGATTGACGAGGCCGTCGAAAAAATCCGGGAAGGCAGAATTGCCGGATACTCCTATGATCCGAAAACAGCCGCTCTGGTGCGGGACTAGCACCCCTAAGATCGTCAACTGGCTGGCGCTATACACTGGTCGCGCGTTTGAATTAGTTAGAATTCCGAAGCTTGTCGGCGATTTCGTCCGCGATGCGGCCGGCTGCCTCTCGCAGCGGGTCTGCGGATAGGTGGGCATAGCGGGCCGTTGTTGCCGGCTGGGAATGCCCGAGCAGGGCGCCGATCACCGGCAGCGACAGACCGTTCCGTGCCGCCACCGACGCAAAGGTATGCCTCAGGTCGTGAAGCCGCACATCGTCGAGACCGGCCGCCGTGCGAATGCGCCGCCACGGCTTCTCCAGATTGACCAGATGCGATCCCGGCTTGGCGCCGCAGATGACGTACGGATTACCGTCGATGCGGGGCAGGGTGTCCAGCACTCCGATCGCCGGGGGCGGCAGGTAAATGGTCTTCGCGCCGGTTTTAGAATCGGGCAGACGCAGGAGGCCGTTGTCGAGAGCGACCTCGTTCCAGCGCAGGGTAAGGATCTCAGACATGCGCGCGCCGGTGAACAGTAGGAGACGCACTGCCGCCGCGATCCACGGGGTAATGCGGCTCTCGTCTTCCATTGCCGCGAGAACGTCGCCCAGCCGCTGGATCTCTTCCTCGGACAGAAACCGCTCGCGCTTGCGCTCGGCATATTTTTCGACGTGCCGGCACGGATTGGATCCGTCCGGCCTCAGGCCATGCCGCTCCGCCCAGTTGAAGAATGAGGAAAGTAGCGCCAGCGTCCGGTTCGCCTGGTAGGGCTTGTCGCGCATCGCATAGTGCAGCCGCGACACATCCGTGCGACTAATCTCGCCGAGACGCTTGCTACCCAGGGCAGGGTAGATGTGAAGTCCCGCTGCGCGCCGGTATTCCGCGGCGGTGCGCGCCTTGCGTCTCGGCTCGACGTGCTCCTCGAAGAACCGCTTCATGGCGTCGGCAAGCGACAGGCGACCGGCGATCTCGCTCTTGCGGATCTCGACCGGATCTCGGCCCGCTGCTGCTTCACCGAGGATCCGCTTCGCCTCTGCCCGTGCCTTCTCCGGCGTCAGCTTGCCGTGCGCCCCCAGCGATACGCGGCGGGTCGTTCCCCGTCGTCCGCCGACGCGGAACTGCACGATGTAGGTCTTGCGCCCGCGCGGCGTCACCTTCAGGCCGAATCCCGAAAGCTCACTGTCCCAGACGAAACGATCCCGGTTGCCGGGACCGGTCGCATCGACCACGCGTTTTGTTATCCGTCCGACAGCCATGGTGATTGCTCGAAATTCTTCCCAGCAATCACATAGCAATCACGTTTGACGGAAGCAAGCGGAACGTCGAGGAATGATTTCGCGCATAACATACTGATTAAAATGTATTATATGACAAAGGGGGTGTCTGTTTCTATCTCGGGAAAGGCGAGAACTCACGACTTTTAATCAGTAGGTCCAGGGTTCGAATCCCTGCGGGCTCACCAACAAAATCAATGACTTGTCGGGAGATTGGCGCGGGACGCAAAGCGCGGTCCGACGCAAGGATGCAGCCGCGAATCCGGTCATGAGGCGGCACATTCGCCGCGGCAACTCCGGAAAAACTCACCTCACCGAGAAATTCGCCTCGAACGTGCCCTGTCGCGGCTCGTTGAACCAGTCGAGGCCCGCGACACCCATATCAAGGACAAGTGCGTAGCGGCCCGGCTCGTCCGGTGCGGTGACCTCCAATTCCAAACCGACCTTGTCACCCGGGTCCAGTTCAGACAGCAGCGGGGCCTGTCCGGCCGGCATGTCGATTTTGCCGTCCTTCTTCCACACGCCCGCCAGACCGAACACGCCGTCCGGCAGCGGCCGCCAGGAGATCGGGCTTTCGTTCGCGACATAGAAGGTCAGCGTGGTCGTCTCGCCGGCACGCATCTCCTCCGGCAGGTCGGACGGTGTGATGCGATAGCGCAGCGCACCATCACCAAGCGGGAAGGGCGGTGCCTTTAGCGCTTCCGCCAGCCGCTCCTGCAATCGGCCGAGGAACGGCCCGACGTTAGGCTCGATGAAGTATTGCGCGTGGTCGCCGGGCACGATGTCCCACACCACGTCCTTGTGCATATGGCGCCACGTGACGTCCGGTGCGCGGTAGTGGAAGAACGGATTCGCCTTCGTGCTCTCGCGGCCGAAGAACAGTGCGAGCCGGCCCGGATAGGGCGTCGCCGGCACATAATCGAGCAGGCTCAGCTGAGGAACGGCGTTGCCGTCCATCATGAGCGCCCGCGCCACGTATTCGGCGATCCGTCCGCCCTGGCAGTTGCCGCCGACCATGTACGGACCATCAGGACACAGGCGCTTGATTTCCTTCGCATAGATCTGCGCCAGATCGTTGGTGCGCCGGCGCCTGTAGTTCATGTCGGGCACGATCTTGCTCATCGAGCGGAAGGCATAGATCGGCTGATCGGAGCCGAGGCGCTTTTCCATCTCAGGCGGCTCGTGCCCGCCGTTGAAGCACCAGAAGATCGGCGGCTTGCCGCCCGAGGTGTTGAACCCGAAGACGGGCAGCACGTCGGACAGGCTTTCGCCCGGCCAACCGGCAACCGACAGGCGCAACTGCCGCAGCAGTTCCTCGGAAATTCCCGACGCCGTCGCGGGTTCGGCAGCGCGCAGCCGGTGCATCCGCACCCGGTTGGCAGCATAGTTTCGAATCTTGTCGGCCAGCCGCACCAGTACCGGCGGACGGGCGGCCGGCGTCCGAGGAGCCGGTATATCCGCTTTCGCCGTTTCGGCGGCAGGGGCCAGATCGTCGAGCAGGGAGGCGAGGGTGCTGAGATCTCCCTGTCCGTCGATCGCCGTCGGCGGGAACTTGACGCCGAACGTCTCTTCGGTCGCCAGCACCATATGGACGAAGGTGAGGGAGTCACCGCCGGCATCGAAGAAATTGTCGCTGCGATGGATCGGATCGACTTCGAGGATCTCGCCCCAGATTTCCGCGAGCTTCCGTTCGGTGCCGGTGCGCGGCGCGGCTTTCTCGTCGGCGCCCCGCGTCTCCCGGCCCTCCGACTTTTCCGCGAGATCCTGCAGGATCCTGCGGTGCGCCTTGCCGCTCTTGGTGAGCGGGATGCTGTCCAGTCGGGCAAAGCTTGTCGGCACCATCGCGGTGGAGACATGTCGCGACATGTCCTCCCGCAGTTCGGCAGCCGGGATATCCCTGTCGGACACGTAAAACCCGGCAAGGCGGACGACCTCGGTCCCGACGGGCACGACCGCGCAATCCGTGACATCCTCGTGCCTGAGCAGCGCCGTCTCGACATCCGGCAGCTCGATGCGGACGCCGTTGACCTTGACCTGATGATCCCGTCGGCCGTGATGCACGAGGTTGCCGTTGCCATCGATCCGACCGATATCGCCCGACCGGTACAGCAATCCGCCCTCGATGAAGGGGTCGGGCACGAAGGAGGCCGCCGTCAGATCGGGCTGGTTGAGGTAGCCCTTCGACAGACGGACGCCGCCGATGCAGAACTCACCCAGGGCCCCGCGCGGCACCGGGTTGCCACCTGCGTCCAGCACATGAACGGTGGAGTCGGGCGCCGGCCGGCCGATGGGCAGGATCCCCTCGACATCCACATTATCGTCGAACACATGGCGTGTCGTCGCCATTGTGGTTTCCGTCGGCCCGTACCAGTTCTCGATCGACACGTCCGGTCCGAAGGCGTCGCGGGCGGCCCGCGCCAGCGAGACGGGAAACTGTTCGCCGATCACCTGGATCGTGCGGATGCGGCGCAGCGGCCGCTTGTCACGCACCAGCAGGCGCAATTGCGACGGGGTCACGGTGATCGCATCGACGGTATCGTCTTCCAGCGCGTCCATCAGCGCGATCCGCCCGGGCTCGACAGGGTCGGGATAGGCCGCCACGTGCCCGCCGCTGATCAGCGACGTGAATACCCGGTAGGGCGCCTCGAAGGACAGCGTGCTGGCCAGCGCCCAGGACACCGGTTCGTTTTCCGCGAGTTCCCGATGGAACCAGTGGATTGCCCGCGCCGCGCTGCCATGTGGAATGACGATGCCCTTGGGCACGCCGGTCGTGCCGGATGTGTACATGACATAGGAGGCGGCCTCGGGATCGATATACGGCAGGTCGGCGGTTTGGCTGTCGCAATCCGCAAACAGCTCCGACAGCGGCCTGACCGGCCGTTCGCCCGCCCAGTCGGACGCGCCGTCCGGTGTTTCGACGATCGCAAGCGCGGCGTCGGTGTCCTCGGCCATGATCCGGGCGCGTTCGTCGACGACATCGCTGTCGAGCCCGACGATGGCGCCGCCGGATCGCAGGATGCCGAGCATCGCGATCACCAGTTCGACCGAGCGCGGATATCTCAGGGCGACAAAGTCGCCGGGTTTCACACCGCGCCGGATCAGGGCGGTCGCCACCTTACAAGACGCCTGCTCGACGTCGGCATAGGTGGCGGACCGGTCCGAACCCGAGACCGCGACCGCGTCCGGCGTTTTCGCTGCCTGCGCGACGAAGCCCTCGACCAGCGACGAATATGGCGGCGCAGTTATGTCGGCGGCGCGGCGCGACGTCTCGCGTGCCGCCTCGACCGCATCCGGCCCGGTCAGGGCGAGCCGGTCCCACTGCGCGTCCGATTGATCGAGATAGGCATCGAAAATCTGGACGAAAGCGGTCGCCAGCGCGTCGAGCCCGATCTGGTCGAGAATGTCCTCGTTCACGTCGAACAGGATCTTCACGTCGTCGGCGACATCCGCGGCACGGATTGTCACGCTCAGGTCCAGCCGCATCGCATCGGCGACGCGTTTTTCGGTGAGATCGGTCGACGGCACACCCTGGAAGTCGGCCATCCCGGACGTGATGTGGTTGACCATCACGTTGAAGGGGCGCCGGGCCACATGGTCCCCCGCCCGCGCCGCCGCGAAGATCTTGCGCCGCTCCTTCTGAATGGCACTCAGGACATCGGGTAGTGCCGGGGTCTGCGACAAGTCCAGATGCAGCGGCAGGGTGCGGATGAACAGGCCCATAACCTCGTCGGCCCCCGGCAGGTACCTGTTGTGCGTGGGAGTGCCAAGCGTCACGTCGCTGCGATCGGAGATGCGCGCGGTCAGGACCGCCGTGGTGGCGAGAAACAGGTTGTAGAGAAGCGAATGAAGCCGGGTGGCCTGCTTGGCCGGATCGAGCCGGAACAGCTTCGCGGCCCGCGCGAGCCGCTCCGCCCCCAGATAGACCTCCTTTCGCTTTAGGCCCGTGGACGCGGTCAGCAACCCCCGCCGTTCCTTGGGAACGGTCGGGCAAAGTCGCGGCACGTCCAGATCCGGATTGCCGCCTGAGCTATCGCCGAAGAAGAAATCCCGGTGCCTGTCCAGAAAAGACAGATAGGAGGGATAGGGAGGGACCTGGCTGACACTGCCGTCCTTTAACGCGCCATACAGTTCAGACAATCGGGCGATGAGCAGTGAGGCGGTCGTGAAATCGGTGACGATATGGTGCTGGTTGAACTGCCACAGCCAGTCGTTGTCTGCCACCTTGGCAAGCGCGGTTGAGAAGTTCTTTCTGGTCAGGTCGAAGGGCTCGGCGCTGAACCCGTCGAGCCAATCGTGCGCCGCCCCGGCCGGATTGTCCGCATTCGAGAAATCCGCTACGGCAAGCTCCGGATCGATGACCGGAGCCGCCTCCTGATAGACATGCCCTGCGTCCTCGTTGAAAACGAGCCGAAGAGAGTCGGTACGGGCCACGACCTCCCGCAAGGCGGTCGCAAACACATCGGCGTCCAGCGCCGTCTTCCAGGAAATCCGCATGAAGCGGCTGTCTATGGGGCGGTCGCGATGGGCCCGCCACGCCACCCAGAACTTGAGCTGGGCCTCCGTCAGTTCTTGACGGCCTTCTCC
>ENA-ORCV01001078-ORCV01001078.1-marine-metagenome-genome-assembly--contig:-NODE-1078-length-10781-cov-3.071749_pt1 | contig 10781 bp, 10 predicted proteins | sample MGYA00237779_ERZ508509 | MGnify/ENA primary metagenome ERZ508509 (study PRJEB26180, sample SAMN06268772) | marine metagenome | isolation source: Bioluminescent Bay, La Paraguera, Puerto Rico | place... | reverse complement strand
AACCCTTCACCTCAGCCATAATGCGGTCGAAGGGGCGCGTCTTGTAGCCGCTGTCCGACTTGATAACGTTGCCGTGCATCGGATCGCAGCTCCACACCACCGGATGGCCTTCCTTCTGCACCGCGCGCACCAGCGGCGGCAGTCCGGCTTCGACCCTTTCATGCCCGAAGCGCGCGATCAACGTCATCCTGCCCGCCTCGCGTGCAGGGTTGAGGATGTCGAGCATGCGCAGCAGCGCATCGGGCTCCAGGCTCGGACCACACTTCATGCCGATGGGATTGTTGATGCCGCGCATATATTCGACATGCGCCGAATCCTCGAAGCGCGTGCGATCGCCGATCCATAGCATATGGGCAGAGGTGTCATACCATTCGCCGGTAAGCGAATCCTGCCGCGTCAGGGCCTGCTCATAAGGCAGCAACAGTGCTTCATGGCTTGTGTAGAGGCTGGCCATCTTCAGCTGCGGCTGGTCTTCAATGTCAATGCCACAGGCTTCCATGAAGTCCAGTGCCTCACCAATGCGATCTGCGATTGACTTGTACTGCTCCGCCCAACCGCTGCGGCCCATGAAATCTAGCGTCCACTGGTGCACCTGACGAAGATTGGCGTAACCGCCCGTGGTGAACGCACGCAGCAGGTTCAGCGTCGCCGATGCCTGACTATAGGCACGCACCATGCGTTGCGGATCGTTGCGACGATTCTCCGCGCCGAATTCGATACCATTGATTATATCGCCGAAATAGCTGGGCAGCTCCACGCCATCCTGCGTTTCGGTAGGCGCACTGCGCGGCTTGGCGAACTGGCCGGCCATGCGGGCGACCTTCACCACCGGCATCTTGCTGGCGTAGGTCAGCGTAGCGGCCATCTGCAGGATTACGCGCAAGGTATCGCGAATGTTGGTGGCGTTGAATTCGGCAAAGCTCTCTGCGCAATCTCCGCCCTGCAGCAAGAACGCCTTGCCTGCCGTCACATCGGCCAACTTGGTCTTCAGCGCGCGCGCTTCACCCGCAAAGACAAGCGGCGGCAGGCCGGCCAGCACATCTTCTGCTGCCTGCAATTCGCTTGCGTCTTCATAGCGGGGCAGGTGCTTCGCAACGAATTTGTCCTGCTTCCAGCTATCGGGTGTCCAGTTCTGTGCCACTTTACTCATTCCAAATAGGGTGTTGCGTCGAACAACATCCGACTCCAGCACCACTCGTTTACGGGAAAGTGGCATCTAACTCCGAGTCGCAGCCGGTGCAAAGGTTACTTTGGTTATAGTTGCGTGCTCTACTAAAACGCTCAGGCCCCTTCGGGAAGCACCACCAGCTTGAATCCGCCGTGGTTAGCCAGATAGCGCGCTGCCAACGCCCGGATCTCTTCTGCCGACGTATTTACATAATCGGCCGCCAGGCTGGGCAGATTGGCTACGCGCAATGGATCGAAAGCGCTGCCTTCGATCTGGTTTAGCCAGAAAGTGTGGCCGGTTTGCGCGCGGAAGATGTTTTGACGGACCGGTTCGATGACGCGATCCAGTTCGTCTATGGTCGGGCCATTATTGGCAAGATCCTGCACAATCATCGCAGCCTCGGCAAAGAAGGCGCCAACCTCTTGTGGCGGAACTTGCACCAATGCCATCAAATATCCGCCGCTATCGATATCGAGCGGCCAGTTTGAAGCAGCGAACGGCGAATAAGCGGTTCCCGATCTTTCTCGCAACCCATCGAGCAACCGGTTCGCTACAATCTGCGCCAACAGGTCAAGCTTGCGCGCCTGCGGCAGGCCTGCCGAGCCGCCACCGGTGGGCCAGGCGATCACGGCAGCGGCCTGATCCGCCTCGCCGGTGTGCCGCAAGATGACCGGTTGTGCATTGGCCCCCGGAAAGCCCACAGGCTCTTTCCATACCTCGGCGGGCACATCTTCACGCAAGCGCAAGGCCCCGAAGGTACGACTGAGCGCTTCGACTGTCGGCTCGTAGTCGATATCGCCAAATACATCGACTTCCACCTGCCCTTGGGAAAGCAGGCGCGACCAGACGCGGCGGAACTCGCTCGCCGTCGCATTGCGCAATTGTTCGGGCGTAGGCACGGCATAGCGACCGTCGCGGTCACGCAGCAAATAGTCCAGATCGCGCGTCAGAACCCCGTTGGGATCGCCGTTGAAGGAATCGTAGCCGAGTGTGGCGCTGGCCTTGGCACGTTCAACGGGCGCGACGTCCCATCGTGGAAAGGCCAGCTTGGCCGCGAAGAGATAGAGCTGGTCCGCCAGATCCTCCGCGCGCGTGATGCCTTCAAACTCGAATGCACCTTCGCCGATGGAAAAATTGAAGGTCATCTTGCGCCCGGCCGAAATGCGATCCAGTTCATTCTGACCCAAAGGGCCTATACCCGAATTGACCAGCGCCCTGCGGCCCAGATCGGCATAGACTGCCTCATCCTCCGCAAAACCGCGCCATCCGGCACCAAAGCGCACTCGCACGGTCACGCGACCCGGTTCGTTGTCGCTATCACGCAGCAACGCCACCACCCCATTAGCAAAAGTGAGCTTTTCGGTGCTGGCGAGAAGCCCAGGGCCAAGGGGCTCGCGGATCACCGGATAGGTGGGATCCCCGATCGGGGGCAAAGTGTCGAAGCTTACCGATTCGACGTCGTCCCGTCCGTTCCCGTTCGCCGTAACTGGGGCAAGTAAGGCAGCACGCAGATCTTCGGCGGTGGCCTCGCCCATCTCGGGGGTCATCATGATCGCGCGGATCACATTGCCGCTGAACAGGCCGCGCGTATGTTCGAGGATCGCCTCCGGCGTGAAACGATCGCGCATGCCGCGAAAGACGCTGAGAAATGTTGCCGGGGCGGCCACCGCCTCGCGTATGTCCACGGCATTCACCAGATTGTCGGCCAATTGCGTGCCCGCCTGAATCTGCTCTTGTCCGACCATATCGACAAATGCGATATCGAACTGGGACACGGCTCGTTCGATCTCGTCCTCGTTCGGCGGTTCGGCCAGCGCGCTGGCAATAACCGAACGCACATCGTGCAGCGCAGTTTCCCAATCATCGGTCAGCGGCGTGAAGGAGACATAGGTGCCGTCGGCAGTACGGCTGACCTTCTCCTGCTCGACAAAGGCGAACAGATAGCTCCCTCCTGCCCGCGCCTGCTCTTCCAGCCGCCGGTTGAGGATAGCCTGCGCCACTGCATCGATCAGCAGCCCGCGATTATATTCGAGGTTGTCGACCACCTCTACCCAAGGGCGCAGAACTGCATAGGTCAGGTTGCGCGGTTGACCGGGTTCCACGATCACGCGCGCTTCACCAACGGGATTGGCGGGGTCAGCACCTGCCGGCACCTGCGGATCGCCGAAATCCGGTTCGGGAGTCACATCACCCGGCACAGACCAGTCGGCGAAATTGCGTTCGACCATGGCTGCGAGGACTTGCGGGCTGGCATCGCCGACCAGGACCACCACAGTATTCTCGGGGCGATACCAGCGACGGTGAAACGCCCGCACGGCCTCCGGAGTAGCTGCTTGCAACGATTCGACCGTGCCGATCGGCGGCCTTTGGGCCAAACGCTGGCCAGCATAGAGAAGCTCGCGCGTAGCGATGGCGATGCGCATGTCAGGCCCGGACCTCTCGCGCCTTTCGGCCAGAACGATAGGCACGTCCGCCGCCAGATTGTCGGCTGAAAGGGCCGGCTCCTGGATCATGCCGGCAAACAGGTGCATGCTCTCTTCCAGCGTGGCGCGGTGGGCATTGGGCAGGTCGAGCTGGTAAACCGTTTGCGTAGCGCTGGTTATGGCATTGGTATCATTCCCGAAACCGGCACCCAGTCGCTGAAAATGGGCGATCGCCTCACCGGGTCCGAAATGACGGGATTCGCGAAACGTGAGATGCTCTATCAGATGGGCAAAACCAAGCTCGTCCTCGTTCTCGTGCAACGACCCTGCGTCAATCCGCACCCTGATGGAAACCTGGCATGGCGGCACGCCGTTCTGCCGCACCGCATAGCGCACGCCATTGGGCAGCTCACCGAACAGCCATTGCTCGTCCACCGGGATATCCGTGCCGCGATAGATCCACGGATCATCGGGTCGCGCATATTGCGGAACATCCGCCTCACTGGCGACATCGACGGTACAATATTCCTGCGCCAGCGCGGGCGCAGGCAGCACGACAAGAGCGAAAAGTAATGCGCAGCCTATGCGCGAAAATAGGGTCATGACATCTGCCATAAGGCCATTGAGGGATGAAGGCTTGGTGAATAGCGTGGTCGCCGCATTTGTCGCCATGCAAATATTGCTTGCTTGAGAAGCCGCGCCTGCAGTCCTACATCGCAACCATGTTCATAGAAACCGAAACCACGCCAAACCCCTCCACGCTCAAGTTCCTGCCCGGAAAGCAGGTAATGCCGTCTGGCACGCGCGATTTTGCCTCCCCCGAAGAGGCCGAAGCCTCCCCGCTCGCGCAGGCGCTGTTCGATACCGGTGAAGTGACGGGTGTGTTCTTTGGTAGCAACTTTGTCTCCGTAACCGCAGGTCCCGGCAGCGATTGGTCGGCCTTGAAGCCGCAGGTCGTTGCCGTCTTGCTGGACCATTTCGTCAGCGAGGCCCCGCTCTTTGCAGGCGGCGATGCCAGCGGGATTTCGGTTCCTGTCGAGGATGATGACCTCATTTTCGAGGATGATCCTGCGCATTCCGACATTGTCGACCAGATCAAGGAACTGCTCGAAACGCGCGTACGCCCTGCCGTCGCCGGCGATGGCGGCGATATCCGCTATCGCGGCTTCAAGGACGGTGTGGTTTACCTGCAGATGCAGGGGGCCTGTTCGGGATGCCCCAGTTCCACCGCCACGCTCAAGCACGGTATCGAAGGCCTGCTGAAGCATTATGTTCCCGAGGTGAGCGAAGTCCGCGCCGCCTGACGGCCCACGGAGATCCATCATGCCCGAACCCCTGACCGACGAAGTGCTAAACCAGCTTTTTCGCGAGGCGCGCACCTGCCAGTATTTCGATGGCCGCAGCGTCAGCGATGAGCAGATTCACGCGATCTGGGAACTGGCAAAAATGGGACCGACATCGATGAACCAGCTTCCTGCGCGGATCGTCTGGTGCAAATCTGCCCAAGCCAAGGAAAGATTGGCCGCTCACGCCGCACCTGGGAATGTCGAGAAGGTAAAAAACGCCCCCGTCTGCGCGATCATTGCCATGGATGTCGATTTCCACGAGCATTTGCCGACCCTCGTTCCGCATATGGATGCCAGGCCGATGTGGGATGGAGAGGACAAGCGCGAAGCGCGTGCACACAGCGCCTTCCGTAACGGCACTCTGCAGGGCGGCTATTTCATCATGGCGGCACGCGCGCTGGGGCTGGATTGCGGGCCGATGTCCGGCTTCGACAATGACGCCGTCGATGCCGATTTCTTCGCCGACCAACCCAACTGGAAGAGCAATTTCATCTGTTCGGTAGGATATGGCGATCCAACGCGGCTACACAAGCGCGCACCGCGCCCCGAATTTGACCTGTTCAACCGCTTGCTCTGAGGCAATCTCTCGATGCGTGTTCTAGCCATCGAAAGCGCGACCGAGGCCTGCTCTGTTGCCCTGTTCGACAATGGCGAGTGCATTGACCATTTTCATGAGGTGATCGGCCGCGGGCATGCCGAATCACTTGTTCCAGCCATCGCAAACTTGCCCGAAAAGGGTCGTGCGGATCGAATTCTGGTCTCTCTCGGCCCCGGAAGTTTCACCGGCGTAAGAATCGGACTTGCTGCGGCGCGCGCGCTGGGCCTCGCGTGGAATGCAGATGTCCTCGGCTACCCCACACTTGCCCTGTTGGCCGCGCAAGCTCCATCTGGCCCTGTTACCGTCTGCATGAATGGCGGTCATGGCGAATGGTTCGTGCAGAACTTCAACACGCATAAATGCCCTGAGGACGAAGCTCGCTCACTCAAACCAGCGTTAGCGGTAACAGCCTGTCTGCACGATGTAATTGCAGGCGATCGCGCTCAAGATCTGGCAGAACTTCTCGATCGCGAGACCAGCGCAATAGGGGGACTGCCCGATGCCCGCAATGCACTGCTGGTGCCGTCCGAACTGTTGAGCAATGGCCTGACGCCAACTTATGGACGTGCGCCCGACGCTCGCCTGCCGGAGAGCGCGCCTTGATGGACGCCCTGGACGCGATAATGGCAGTTATGGAGAGCGCTTTCGACCCTGCATACGGCGAGGCCTGGAATCGCAAGCAGACCAGCGATTCGCTTTGCCTGTCCAATACGCATTACCTGTTGGTGAACATAGACGGCGAGGAACCGCAGGCACCTGATGAAGCGGTCGGATTTGCCTTGTCGCGTCTTGCTGCGGACGAAGAAGAGCTGTTGCTTATCGCGGTCAAGCCCGATGTCAGGGGTCGCGGCGTTGGTAGCGCTCTCATGAAAAAATTCCTCGATTGCGCGAAACAGCGTGGCGCAAGACAAATATTCTTGGAGATGCGCGAAGGGAACCCGGCAGAACATCTTTATAAGGCCTTCGGATTACGGCCTGTGGGCAGACGCGCCGACTATTATAGATCAGGAAATAGCGGTCCGTTTGACGCGATTACCTACAGAAAAGTCATGGACTGAAGTAAATTTCAACAGAGCCGTGACATTTTTTCTTTCTATCCCCCTTGCAACTGCCCGTCGGCTGGTGCACGGGTAGAAAGCGTAGTGAGTCAAATATGAGCCTACTACGCAAATTCAGGTCGCCCTAAAACATAACGAGGTGCAAATGGAAACCCTTGATAACGACACGAACGAGATGTTGATCACACTCACCTCGGACATTGTCACGGCGCACGTCGCCAATAACAGTGTCGAGGTCGCAGATCTCCCGCCCCTAATTCAAAGCGTGTATGGTGCCCTAGCGGGGCTCGGTACGGAATCAGCAGAAGAAGAACGCCCGGAACCTGCCGTCTCCATCCGATCTTCGATCAAGTCTGATCACATCACTTGCCTCGAATGCGGCAAGAAGATGAAGATGCTCAAGCGTCACCTGATGACCGATCATGGCCTGACGATCGATGACTACCGCGCCCGCTTCGGCCTCACCGCGGATTATCCGATGGTTGCCCCAAATTATGCGGAAAAGCGCCGTGAACTGGCCAAGAAGATCGGCCTAGGCCGCAAACCCGGCCAGCGTCGTGGACGTCGCAAAAAGGCGGCATAGACGCTCCCAACCGCCATTCAGGTTGAAAAGACGCCCCGCCACTCTCATAGTGTCGGGGCGGTTTGCATTGGATCAGGATCGAAACATTGTCGCATGCACCCATTGACCTGGAGGCCCTTTGCGCGGAGCGAGGGCTGCGAATTACCGAACAGCGGCGGGTCATTGCGAAAGTGCTGTCGGAAAGCGAAGATCATCCGGATGTCGAAGCGCTGCATGAACGCGCTTCCGCCATCGATCCCAAGATCTCGATTGCCACGGTCTACCGCACCGTGCGCCTCTTCGAAGAGGCCGGCATTCTCGACCGGCATGACTTCGGCGATGGTCGGGCCCGTTATGAGGCCGCACCCGAAGCGCATCACGACCACCTGATCGATGTCGAAACCGGCAAGGTGGTGGAATTCGTCGACCCGGAACTGGAAGCCCTGCAAAAGGTCATTGCCGAAAAGCTGGGATACCGCCTGGTCGACCATCGCATGGAGTTGTACGGCGTCCGGATCGACCGAGAGGACTGACGCCGCCGACAAGCTCGGATGGCGCTGGCTGCTCGTGCTGGCACGGGTTGCGGCAGCAATTTTGACCCTGGCGCTGATCCTTGTTCCACATTTCGTCTTCCGCCTCTTCGGAAGCAAGGACATAATTCCGCCCTTGCTCCTCTCGATAGTTGCACGCATCGTCGGCGTCCGCATACGCGTAGTGGGCACAGCGCAGAAACACGCGTTACTGCTGGGCAATCACGTCAGCTGGCTCGACATATTGGTGATGGGAGGCACCAGCCGCAGCGCCTTCGTCGCGCATAGCGGTTTGTCCGAACACCCCATCCTCGCCTGGCTATGCCTGCAGAACGAAACGCTCTTTATCACCCGCGACCAGCGCGGCACCGTGGCCGAACAGATTGACCAGGTGGTGGAACGCCTCGGCCACCGCCGACTGACGATCTTTCCAGAGGCCACCACCGGCGACGGAAAGAGCCTTCTCCCCTTCCGATCCTCATTGCTTTCCGCAGTGGAGCGCCTGCCGCGCGACTTGCCCGTGCAGCCCTTCGCGCTCGACTTTGAAGAGGTGGAGGAGATTGCCTGGACTGGCGAAGAACCGGGCCTTGCCAATTTCCGTAAGATCCTGTCGCGGACAAGGCCGATCTACCTCACCATCCGGTTCCTTGAACCGCTGGTGGGCGATGAACTGGCCAATCGCAAGACCATGGCGGCAGCGGCACAGCAAAGGATTGCGGCAGCGCTGCACATGTGACACGCGCTTTGCTTTCCGGCGCGCGATGGCTTAAAGGCGCGCTCCCATGCGACAGAGCAATCCTCCCAAGACCTACAGGGTCAAGAGCTTCGGCTGCCAGATGAACGTCTATGACGGCGAGCGCATGGCCGAAATGCTCGGCGCCAAGGGTATTACGCCTGCGCCAGAGGGCGAGGAGGCGGACCTTGTCGTGCTCAACACCTGCCATATTCGCGAGAAGGCGGCAGAGAAGGTCTATTCGGATATCGGTCGGTTGAAGAAGCCCGATGGATCCAAGCCACTGATCGCCGTCGCCGGCTGCGTGGCACAGGCGGAGGGCGAGGAGATCATGGCGCGCGCTCCAGCGGTGTCGATGGTCGTTGGGCCACAAGCCTATCATCGCCTGCCCGAGATGATCGACAAGGCCGTGGCGGGCGAGCGTGCGACCGATACAGACATGCCCGAGGATGCCAAATTTGCTGCCCTTCCCAAGCGTCGCAAGGTCGGCCCGAGCGCCTTCCTGACGATCCAGGAAGGTTGCGACAAGTTCTGCACCTATTGCGTGGTTCCCTATACGCGTGGCGCGGAAATCTCTCGCCCTTACAGCGAGTTGCTGCGCGAAGCCGAGGGCCTGGTTGAATGCGGCGCGCGCGAAATCACGCTGCTGGGGCAGAACGTCAACGCCTGGACGGGAGAAGATGACAAGGGCCGCGATGTGGGCATGGACGGCCTCGTCAAGGCGCTCGCGGACCTGCCAGACTTGCAGCGCATCCGCTACACTACCAGCCATCCCAATGACATGACCGATGGAATCATCGCCATGCATGGCGAAGTCGATAAGCTGATGCCTTACCTGCACCTGCCGGTGCAGAGCGGCTCCGACCGGGTGCTGAAGGCGATGAACCGCAGCCATACGGCAGACAGCTATCTCAAGCTGCTCGAACGCTTCCGCGCGGTACGCCCCGACATCGCGCTGTCGGGCGATTTCATCGTAGGCTTTCCGGGCGAGAGCGAGGCCGAATTCGAAGAGACTTTGCAGCTTGTGGACGCAGTCCGCTATTCGCAAGCCTTCAGCTTTAAATACTCCCCCCGCCCCGGCACCCCCGCCGCGACGATGGAAGACCAGATCGCGCTCGAAGTGATGGACGAACGACTCCAACGCCTGCAATCCGCGCTCAACCGCGACCAATACGCCTTCAATCAGGCGAGCGTTGGCAAGACCTGCGACATCCTCGTCGAACGCAAGGGCAAGCTGGCGGGCCAATGGCTGGGCAAGTCCCCCTGGCTGCAATCGGTCTTCTTCGAGGGTGATTCCGCGATCGGCGATATGGTCCGCGTGGAACTGGACGAGGCGGGTCCGAATTCTCTCAAGGGGCGTGTGCTGGAAAGCGCTACTTCCTGATCAGTAGACAATCGGGCGCAAATCGCCCTGGTCGATGACAATGGATTCGATCTCGTCCACCGGCTCCGTCGGGGGCATGGTCGGATTGGAGGGATATTTCTCTCCATCAAATCGAAGCACTCGCAAGCCAGGATTCTCGTTCCCGCCACCACCTACGCGGACAACGATGTCGCGCATGCCATTGCTGCTGCTGTCGAGCACGCCAATGGGCAACCATGTAATGGTCGTGCGCCCAAGGCTTTCGATTCCGGCGGGTGTCACGCGCAGCATGTGCAGGTTACAGCCGCCCGTGCCGCACCAATTTCTGCCGCCAATATAGATCAGTGCATCGTTATAACCATCGTCATCGAGATCGATTTGGCCCGCGCGGTAAAGCGCATCTTCGCCTGCTGTGGCGACGATCCAGTCGATCAGATAACCGTCAGTTATTGGAATCGGTTCGTCCTGCTGAATCGCCACCGGCTCCATCAGAGCAGTCACAGGCATAGGCGGAGCAGAAGCCAATTGAGGGCCGAGCGACGGCACCGAATCCTGCGATTTTTCCTCTGCTTCAGTTGCGTCGGCAGAAGGCTCACCACACGCGGCAAGCGCCAGAAGGGGCGCCAACATCAATGTCTTGCGCAAAGGAATCAACGCCGTTCCCCATGACAGGCCCATGACTTTCCACCGCTTGATGTCATGCCGCATCTTGCCTGAGGCTGAACCGCGCCTATTCTCTGATTGTAACCGCTCGAAAGGAGTCCATGGCTCGCAAGGCACATAGCGCCGATGAACCGGCCGCAATCGCTCACCCCGAAGATCGTCGCGATCACGCGCGCCGCGCAAGGGTGGAGGTGGAATTTGACGAACAGGCCGTCCTCGGCGCGCTGTTCGGGGAATTCGATGCCAATCTTGTGCTGCTGGAAAACCGGTTGGGCGTTTACATCGGCGCACGCGGTAACAAGGTGGTGATCGAAGGGGCGGAAGACGATGTCGCCCC
>ENA-ORCV01001077-ORCV01001077.1-marine-metagenome-genome-assembly--contig:-NODE-1077-length-10782-cov-2.494348_pt1 | contig 10782 bp, 13 predicted proteins | sample MGYA00237779_ERZ508509 | MGnify/ENA primary metagenome ERZ508509 (study PRJEB26180, sample SAMN06268772) | marine metagenome | isolation source: Bioluminescent Bay, La Paraguera, Puerto Rico | place... | reverse complement strand
CCGCGGGCTTTGCCGAGGCGCGCGCCGATCGCGCGCTGCCCGGGCGCGTCGCCATCTGCGGCACCGACCGCGCGGGCACGCGCGCCCTGCGCGACGTGCTCGCCGCCGCCACGCCCCACCGTCTCGCCCTGACCGGCCCCGAGAGCCCCGCCCCGCCCGGCCCGCAGGACGCGCTGCTCCTGCGCATCGGCGCGCGCGGGGCCGAGGACGGGCTGCGCCTGCTGGCCGATCTCAAGGCCGCGCGCGACACCGGGCGCTGCCCCGTGCTCGTCCTGCTCGACCGCGCGGCGGCGGCGCTCGCCGTGACGCTGCTCGACATGGGGGCCGATGAAGTGATCCTCCCCCGCCGACGCTGGCGAACTGGCGCTGCGCCTCGCCCGGCAGATCGACCGCAAGCGCCGGATCGAGGGGCTGCGCGGGCGGCTGCGCTCGGGGATGGCGGCGGCGGTGCGCGATCCGCTCACCGGCGCCTATAACCGCCGCCATGCCCTGCCCTGGCTGGAGCGGCGCCTCGCGCCCGGCCCGCGGGGCCGCAAGAACCTGGCGATCATGCTGGCCGATCTGGATTTCTTCAAGCGGGTCAACGATCTGCACGGCCACGCGGCGGGCGACGCGGTGCTCTGCGCCGTCACCGAACGCCTCTCCGCGCATCTGCGCGAGCGCGACCTTCTGGCGCGGATCGGCGGCGAGGAATTTCTCATCGCCCTGCCCGACGCCACCCCCGCCCGCGCCCGCCGCGTGGCCGAGCGCCTGTGCGACGCGATCCGCGCCACGCCGGTCGCGATCCCCGCCATTGCCGCGCCGATCCCCGTCACGCTCAGCATCGGCGTGACCCTCGTGCCGACCGGCCCCGGCCTCGTCGCGCCCGACCTGCAGAGCGTTCTGGCCGAGGCCGACCGCGCGCTCTACGCGGCCAAGGCGCGGGGCCGCAACCAGGCCAGCTTCTGCACCCGCTCGGCGGCCTGACAGCGCCCCAAGGCGGGGCGCGGCGATCCGGATCGTTTCGCTTGACGCAAACGAAACTTGCAGTCTATGCAAATACATCGCGCCCTCTCCCGGTCCCTGCCGCTTTGCCGGCACGATCCTGCAGCGCCGCGCGGACGGTTACGAGCATTTCGGAGTACGAGGACCATGGCAAGGATCGGATGCCGGTTTCAGGGGGGCCTGCTTCGTGGGATGAAGGCGGCGGTCACCGCGCTCGCCCTTCTTGTCGCGACCATCCCCGCCGCAAGGGCGCAGACCTTCAGCGTCACGACCGGGGGCGTCACCTACGATGTCGTGGGGCTCGGCATCGGTCAGAGCTTTGCCGACAACGAAGCCGCGATCAGGGCCGCGCCCTGGTGGGGCGATCTCACACTGTCGCAGAATATCGCGGTGCAGGTGCGCCTCGCCTCCGGCCCGGTGTCCTGGCACTCCTTCTTCGCGGTGTCTGCCGAGGCGCGCTTCAATCCCGTGGGCACCGATATCCGTGGCACGGTCTGGACAGCGACCGAGCCGACCAACCTTCTCCCCGATCAGCGGAGCAATTTTACCGTCGACTCCCTTGCGACAAACTTCCTGGGGGAACCCGCCCAGTTCTTCACCGTCGCCGGGGCCCTCAACGCCGCCCCGGTGCCCGAACTCGACGCCCCCGCGCTGCTTCAGGCGCTGTTCATCCTGATGGCCTACGGCCTCTGGCTCAGGGCGCGGCCCCCGCACGCCCGCGAAACGCGCGCGGCGTCTCGCCCCACATCGCGACGAACGCGCGGGTAAAGGCGCTGCGGCTGCGGAACCCCACCGCGCGCGCCACCATGTCCACCGGCGCGCGCCTCTCGGTCAGCATCTGCGCCGCCCGCGCCAGCCGCAGATCGCGCAACAGCGTCATCGCCCCCTGCCCATAGGCCGCCTGAAATCGCGCGGCAAAGCGCGACCGGCTCATCCCCGCCGCCTGCGCCAGGCTGTCGAGCGTGTGGGGGCGGCCCGGATCGTCGAGCATCGCCCGCAGGCCGCGCCACAGCCCCGGATCGGCCAGCGCCCCGAGCCATGTCACGCCCGGATCGCCCGCCTCCAGCCGGTCGCGCAGCATCTCGATCAGGCATTGCAGCAGCAGCGCGCGCACCATCGCCCGCTGTCCCGCCCGGTCGCTGCCCATCTCGGCCACCAGCGCCGACATCGCCTGCGCCGCCACCGGGCTGTCCGCCACGTTCAGGCCGAGCGGCGCGCGCAGCAGGTCCACCAGCCCATGCGTGCCCCGCAGCCCCAGCGAGATGGTCGAGCACAGCACCACCATCACCCCCGCCCCCTCGCCGCGCGCGACGTGCTCTTCCAGATCGAGCCCCGCCGGGCGGCAGGCGGGCATCCCCGCCTGCCCGCCGCCGCGATTGACGAGCGAGTGCCGCAGGCTCGCCGGCACCAGCACCAGCCGCCCCGGCACCAGATCGAGCGGCGCGCCTCCCTGCACCGACAGCGCGCCCCGCCCGCCCAGCACATAGTGCAGCGTGGCGCGCGGATTGCGGCCCAGCCCCATGCTGCACGCCCCCTCCAGCGCACAGATGGCAAAGGGCTCGGCGCTGATCTCCAGCGCGTCGAGAATCCGGTCGTGGGGGTGTTCGCTCATGCCCGCATCCTGCCGCGACTTTCGGCGAAAGGCACCAGAAAACGCCGTTGCGGCCCGTATTCGGGACGCAAAGGCACATCGTCTGCGCCACCTTCAGGGGGCCACAACCAAGGGAGAGGCCCGATGTGCAACGGACACGATCATGACCACGACCCGAAATTCACCCGCCGCGCGGCGCTGACCGGCACGGCGGCCCTCGCCGCCGCGACCACGCTCGCCGCCACCGGCGCGGCGGCGCAGGACAACCCCTACGCGCCCCCGGCAGAGCCCTTCCTGCCGCCGAGCGACATGGTGCTCGACCTTTCCCGCGCCGCGCTTGTCGTCACCGATCCGCAGATCGACTTCCTGTCGCCCGACGGTGTCGCCTGGGGCGCGGTCGGCGACAGCGTCAAGCGCAACAACACCGTCGAGAACATCGAACGCCTGTTCAAGGCGGCCAAGGCGGCGGACATCCCCGTCGCCATCTCGCCGCATTACTACTACCCGACCGACAAGGGCTGGAAATTCGAGGGCGCGCTGGAGAAACTCATGCACGCCATCAACATGTTCGACCGGACAAGCCCGGTCAGCATGGACGGCTTCGAGGGATCGGGCGCCGATTACATGCCGCAGTACAAGCCCTATATCCTCGACGGCAAGACCATCCTCTGTTCGCCCCACAAGGTCTACGGGCCGGAAACCAACGACCTCGTCCTGCAACTGCGCAAGGCGGGGGTGGATCAGGTGATCCTCGCGGGCATGTCGGCCAATCTGTGCACCGAGGGCCACATGCGCGAACTGCTCGAACAGGGCTTCGAGGTGGCCGTGGTCAGCGACGGCACGGCGGCGGCGATGCTGCCCGAGGGCGACGGCTACCTCGCCGCGCTCACCAATTTCCGCTACATGGCCAACGCGCTCTGGACCACCGACGAGGTCGTGGCGATGCTGGGCTGAGCACGCCACATGGCCCTTCCCGGGGATGAGAAGGGCCGCCCGCGCGGGATCACGGACCCGCGCGGGCATTTCCTTTTGCCGCGATCCGGCCTAAGCCTTCTGCCGACACAGCGAAAGGCGAGGCGATGGCACACACGATGATCGGGGTGATCGGCGGATCGGGGCTCTACGAGATCGACGGGCTGGAAGGTGCCGCATGGCAGACGGTCGAGACGCCATGGGGCCCGCCCTCCGACGCGATCCTGACCGGCACATTGGGCGGCGTGCCCATGGCCTTCCTGCCCCGCCACGGCCGCGGCCACGTCCATTCACCCTCCACCGTGCCCTACCGCGCCAACATCGCCGCGCTGAAGTTGCTCGGCGTGACCGACGTGGTGAGCATCTCCGCCTGCGGCAGCTTCCGCGAAGAGATGGCGCCGGGCGATTTCGTCATCCTCGATCAATACATCGACCGCACCTTCGCCCGCGACAAAAGCTTCTTCGGCCCCGGCTGCGTGGGCCATGTGAGCGTCGCACACCCCACCTGCCCGCGCCTGTCGGACGCCTGCGAACGCGCGGCGCGCGACGCCGGCATCGCCGTGCACCGGGGCGGCACCTACCTTGCGATGGAAGGCCCGCAATTCTCGACCATGGCGGAATCGAAGCTCTACCGCGAAACCTTCGGCTGCGACGTCATCGGCATGACCGGCATGCCCGAGGCCAAGCTCGCCCGCGAGGCCGAGCTTTGTTATGCCTCGGTCGCGATGATCACCGATTACGACAGCTGGCACCCCCATCACGGCGAGGTCGATATCTCTGACATCATCGCCACCCTCTCGGGCAATGCCGACAAGGGGCGCAACCTCGTCCGCCGCCTGCCCGCGCTGCTCGGCCCCGACCGCGCCCCCTGCCCGCATGGCTGCGACCGCGCGCTCGACTTCGCCATCCTCACCGCCCCCGACAAACGCGACCCGGCGCTCGTCGCCCGGCTCGACGCGGTGGCGGGGCGCGTTCTGGGCTAGCGGTACGAAACCGTACCCACTGCGGTTTCCTTCAAGTTGACTAATCTCATTGACTATGACTTACTCATACCTGTGGATTTCTATCATAATTGGGTGCTCCCTTGAATGGCAAGTTGCAGTCCTTAAGGCCTGTTTTAATCGACAGCGAGCGTGATTTTGGCATTTTGATGGGTAAACTATTGTCTGCGTCTCAACCATTACAATCCAAGGAATTCCTTAAAGGACGAGACAGTCAGCTTGAAGGTATAACTAAAGCACTTTACCAGCGAGGCAGACATGTCCTGATCCATGGCCTTCGAGGAGTTGGAAAATCTTCTTTGGCGCAAACCTCAGCGTTTTTAATCTCTGAAGACTGTGATCCAATCATCATCGGCTGTGACAAGAACAGTAGTTTTTCCACTGTTTTACGTGAAATATTTGATGAAGCCCTTAATAATAACCCTGCAATATCAGCTAAAGTTAAAGAGTCTAGTGCTGCAATCAGAATCGGGGCCTTTACAGGCCAGCATAAGGTCAGTGAGACCGAGGGGCGCTTAGGTAGCGATATCTCGGTGAATGACGGCGCGCGGCTAATTCAGTGTTTGTGCGAGAACCTAGACGCAAGTCCAGTAATAGTAGTTGATGAATTTGATCAAATTACATCTCGATCGGAACAAGAACTCTTCACGAACTTTATTAAACAGATATCTGATAGGCACATAGAGGCAAGGTTTATATTCTGCGGCATTGGGGAAAGTACTGACGCCATTATGGCTGCACATGCAAGTGCTGACCGATATTTTCATAGTGTTGAACTGGGACAACTTGCTTGGGAAGCGCGCTTCGAAATCGTCAATGAAGCCGCAAATCAATTAGGAATAACTATCGACAGAGACACCGTAATTCGCATTGCCAGAATTAGTGATGGATTTCCACACTACGTACATTTTATAGCTGAAAAACTATTTTGGAAAGTTTATGAAGCCAGGAATAACGGCAATGTCACACCACAGCTTTTTGCAGAGGCAATGAACTCTGCTGCTTCGTCTATGGATATGAAGTTACGCGGACCTTATGAAAAAGCAACTAGGAAGTATCGAAATGATTATGAAGCTGTATTGTGGGCAGTTGCAGATGGACACGAACTAGTAAGGCGCAGTTCTGATATTTTTATATCATACAAGAAAATTATGTCCAGCGCTTCAGAAACTGCATTGGACAGACGGAAGTTTAATCAACGAATTAATAGCTTAAAGAAAGAATCCCACGCCGCCATACTGACTGGAAGTAGACAGGGATGGTATGAATTTTCCGAAAAGATGATTAGAGGTTATGTAAGGCTGAAGGCTGAACAAAATGGTGTAGAGTTAGCGCTTGATCACCCAGGTTATTCAAGTGTTCACACAGACTCAAGAAGTAACTCCGAAGATACATAAGAGTTAGCTAAAAAGTTGTTGCGCACTCTGCGACTGATCCCCACCGCTCACATATGCGCGCGCGCCCCGTCACACCTATGGACGCGCGCGCGCCCCGCCCCCATCAAGGGGGCATGTCCGGGATCATGGAAAAGCTGACCGACCAGCGCTGGCGCCACGCCATGGGCCGCCGCTTCGAGGCGCTGACCGACGAGGTCTTCCAGGTGATCCGCTGGATTCTAGTGGTGGGGCTCGCCGATTACCTCGCCCGCAGCCACGACGCGATGATCCTCACCCTCACCTACTGGGCGCTTTCGGCGCTGCTCTTCGGCTACATCGCCTCGCGCTTCCTGCTGCGCCCGGAAATCCCGTTTCTCGGCAATCCCTCGGGGCGCGCCGCGCGCCTCGCGCAATCGGCGCTCAATTTCCTGCTCTGCGTCGGTGTCTTCGCCCTCACCCTCTACGCGGTGAGCGCGCTGACGCAGGCCATCGCCGAATATCGCGGCACGCTCTGAGCCCTTGCGCGACGCGCAAGGCTGCGGCAGAAGCGATCCGCAACCGAGCCGGAGAGCCGCCATGCCCGCGCAAAAGACCGTTCAGGACTATATCCGCACCATCGTCGATTTCCCGCACGAGGGGATCCTGTTCCGCGACGTGACCACGCTCTTCGCCGATCCGCGCGGCTTTCGCATCGCCATCGACCAGATGCTGCACCCCTGGGCGGGCCAGCCCATCGACAAGGTCGCGGGGCTCGAGGCGCGCGGCTTCATCCTCGGCGGGGCGATCGCGCACCAGCTTTCCGTGGGCTTCGTGCCGATCCGCAAGAAGGGCAAGCTGCCCGGCGCGGTGATCTCCGAGGAATACCAGCTGGAATACGGCGAGGCGGTGGTGGAAATCCACGACGACGCCATCCAGCCGGGCGAGCGAGTGCTGCTCGTGGATGACCTGCTCGCCACCGGCGGCACCGCGGCGGCGGGCATCCGCCTGATCGAACGGCTGGGCGGCGCGATCACCGGCTGCGCCTTCATCGTCGATCTGCCCGACCTCGGCGGCCACGCAAGGCTCGACGCGATGGGCATGGATGTCCACACGCTCTGCGCCTACGAAGGAGCCTGAAGCCGCGCCGCCAGCCGCAGCGCGTGCGCCGGATCGCGGCTCATCGCGGGCAACACCGGATCATAGGCCGCGCGGATCAGCGCGCCGATATCGGGGCGCAGCACCACCCGCCCGTCGGCCAACTGCCCCAACGCCGAGCGGTCGGTGAACGCGCGGTCCGACCAGAGCAGGATGGTCTGCACCACCTGCCCCAGCGCCAGCACATCCGCGGGCACCGCCGCAAGCTCGGCATCCATCCGCAGGAACACGAACGCCGCCCGGATCGCGCCCGCCTCGTCAAAGCGGAATATGCGATACTGGTTGGCCTCCGCCGCCTCCAGCCGGTCCACCAGCGGGCCGAGGTCCGGCACCAGCCGGTCGAGATCGGGCACCGCCGTCAATTCCCGCCAGTCGCGACAGAAGAACACCATCAGGTTGACGCCCAGTTCCGGGTCGGTCTCGGCCATCTCGTGACCGGCCAGGGCCACCACCGCCTCCAGCGCGCCCTTGACCGTGGAAAGCGTCGAATCCTCCACCCCGAACACCACCGGCACGATCGGTCGTCCCCAGCGCGCGAACAGGAATTTGCCGTCCGCGCGGGTGAACAGCGCCGCGATCTCGTTCGCCTCCAGTGTCTCGCCCATCGCCTTACCGCCCCCGGCTTCTTCTTGGCAAAAATACCCGAACCCCACGCCCGCCGCGCTCACTTCCCGAAGAGATCGCCCGTCGCCTTCGGCCCCGGCGCGTCCAGCCCCAGGTGCCGCCACGCCGCCGCCGCCAGCATCCGGCCCCTTGGCGTGCGCTGGATGAGGCCCTGCTGCAACAGGAACGGCTCGATCACTTCTTCCAGCGCGTCGCGGCTCTCGCTCAGCGCCGCCGACAGCGTCTCGATCCCCACCGGCCCGCCGCCATAGGCCTCGGCAATGAGCCGCAGATAGCGCCGGTCCGCCCCGTCGAGACCCAGGTGATCCACCCCCAGCCGGGTGAGCGAGGCATCGGCCAGGTCGCGGCTGATCCGGCCGCCGCCCTCGACCACGGCGAAATCCACCACCCGGCGCAGCAGGCGGCCGGCGATGCGCGGCGTGCCGCGCGCGCGGCGTGCGATCTCGCGCGCGCCCTCGGGCTCGGTCGGGATGTCGAGCAGGCGGGCATTGCGCCGCACGATCTCGTCCAGTTCGTCGATCTCGTAGAATTGCAGCCGCGTCGGGATTCCGAACCGGTCGCGCAAGGGCGTCGTCAGCAGCCCCAGCCGCGTCGTCGCCCCCACCAGCGTGAAGGGCTGCAACTCGATCCGCACGGTGCGCGCGGCGGGCCCCTCGCCGATCACGAGATCGAGCTCGAAATCCTCCATCGCGGGGTAGAGCACCTCTTCCACCGCCGCGTTGAGGCGGTGAATCTCGTCGATGAACAGAACGTCGTTGCGCTCCAGATTGGTGAGGATCGCGGCCAGATCGCCCGCCTTCGCCAGCACCGGGCCCGATGTCATGCGGAAGCCCACGCCCAGTTCGCGCGCCATGATCTGCGCCAGCGTGGTCTTGCCCAGGCCGGGGGGGCCGTGAAACAGCGTGTGATCCATCGCCTCGCCACGGCTCCGCGCCGATTGGATGAACACGGCGAGGTTGGCCCGCGCCTCGCGCTGTCCGATGAATTCCGACAGCTTCTGCGGCCGCAGGCTCCGGTCGCCGTCTCCGGGCAGGGTCTCGGGGCGCAGCGTGGGGTCGGGATCGGTCATGGCTCAGCCCTTCGGTGCCAGAAGCCGCAGCGCGGCGCGGATCAGCGCGGGCGTGTCGGCCTCCGGCGCGTCGCCCGCCGCCTGCGCCACCGCGCCCGCCGCTTCGCCGGGGCCGTAGCCCAGGTTGGTCAGCGCCGACAGCGCCTCGGCCTGCGCGCCGCGTCCCGCCTGTGCGGCGGTCGGGGCGGGCGCGGGGGCGGGCACCGCCGCGTCCGCCGCCTCGATCACCTCGCCCGCATCCGGCACCGGTGGCGGGGCCGCGCCCATCGCCATAACCGCGGGTGCCTTGTCCTTCAACTCGTTCACGACCCGCTGCGCGGTCTTCGCGCCCACCCCCTTGGCGGCGGTGATCGCGCTCCAGTCGCCGATGGCGATCGCGCGGCTCACGCCCTCGGGACCGAGCGCGCCCAGAATGGCCAGCGCCGCCTTCGCCCCCACACCCTGCACGCTCATCAGGAGGCGATGCCATTCCTTCTCGGCCAGCGTGGGAAAGCCGAACAACTGCAACAGATCCTCGCGCACCAGCAGGTCGGTATAGAGCGCGGCCATCCCGCCCACGCCCGGCAGCGCCGCCAGCGTCCGCTCCGAGCAATGCACGACATAGCCCACGCCGCGCACGTCGATCAGCACGTGATCGGCCCCGCGCCAGTCGATCCGCCCCGCGATGCGCCCGATCATGCCAGCCCCCCGGCCATCGCCCGGCCGTAATGCGCGTGGCAGATCGCCACCGCCAGCGCGTCCGCCGCGTCGGGCCCCGCCAGCACCACGCCGGGAAGCTGCACCCGCACCATATGCGCCACCTGCTCCTTGGCGGCGTGGCCCACGCCCACCACCGTCTTCTTCACCCGGTTGGGCGAATATTCCCCCACCGTCAGCCCGTATTGCGCGGGCACCAGCAGCGCGATCCCCCGCGCCTGCCCCAACTTGAGCGTGCCCGCCCCGTCCTTGTTGACGAAGGTCTGCTCCACCGCCGCCGCCTGCGGGTCGTGGCGCTGCACGATATCGCTCAGCTGTTCGTATAGCGACAAGAGCCGCGCGCCCAGATCGGCTCCCGCCGAATGGCACACGCCGTTGGCGATGTGGCTCAGGCGGCTGCCCTGCACCTCGATCACGCCCCAGCCGAGATTGCGCAATCCCGGGTCGATGCCCAATACCCGCATGTCTGCCCTGCCCGTTCCGGTTTTCGCCTCAATAGCACGAAACGTGAACGACAACCAAGCGGAATGCGCCGACCGGCCGCGCACCGAGCCTTGCAGGAATTGCATAAGGACTATGCAGAAACCCCGGCTTGTGAAGGCGGGTTGCCCCCATTAGCTGCAGCTTGCAAACGGACTTCCCCCTCTCCCGCACCAAGGACCCTGAGAAATGGCACTGATCGACACCTCCCGCGCCCACGCGCATCCCCGCCCCGCCCTCGGCTTCATCTCGCGTCTCGTCGAGGCCGTGATCTCGTGGAACGACCGCCGCGCCACGCGCAAGGCGCTGTCGCAACTCTCGGATCGCGAACTTGACGATATCGGCCTCAGCCGCGGCGATATCGACCGGGTCGCGCGCCGCTTCTGATCCGCGCCGCGATGGCCGTCATCACGCCCCGTGCGCCCCTCCCGCACGGGGCGTTTTCATGTCCGCCGCCGCCCCCGGCCGCAGCACCGGGGCAAGCCGCGCCGCCAGCCACCGGCTGAGCGGGTCGGGCTGCAGGATGACAGCCGCCAGCCGCGCCGCCGGATCGTCCCCGGCCAGCCGCGCGAGGCGCGCCGCGTAGTCTCCGCCGCCCAGATGCGCAAGCGCCGCCGCCTTGAAGAGAAAGAGCCCGAGTCCGGCACCAAGACCGCCGCGCCACAGCCACGCCGCGCGGAACAGCCGCCGCGACCGGGGCCGCGCCACGATCAGCCCGTCGCGCCGCACCCGCAAAACATGGCCCTGCCCGGCCCGCGCATGGCTGCGGTCGAGGCGGCGGAGGCGCGCGTGGAACTCGCGCATGCTGTCGGTCGTCGATGTGTCGGACATCGCTCCGATCCCGGCAAATCGCCC